>Ga0209624_10000624_pt1 | contig 30954 bp, 30 predicted proteins | sample JacPinW_OM2H0_O1_FD_188565 | JGI IMG/M metagenome (GOLD analysis project Ga0209624, IMG submission 188565) | Forest soil microbial communities from Algoma, Ontario, Canada - Jack Pine, Ontario site 1_JW_OM2H0_O1 (SPAdes) (version 2) | ecosystem: Environmental > Terrestrial > Soil > Boreal...
GACAATCTGAGCTGGGTTCACGGCACGCACACGCTGACGTTTGGTGGACAATACGTTCGCGTCCGGCTCGACAAAAAATTCCCGCAGGTTTTCAACGGGCAGCTTTTCTTCACCCAGACCGGAGCAACTTCCGACTTCGGCAATTTCGTCGGCGGCACGCCGGAGTTCAGCTTCGGTGGCGGCGGCGTTTATAACCATTCTTACAAGCAAAGCAACTCGGCCATCTTCGCGCAGGACGATTGGAAGGCCATGTCGAACTTGACCATCAACGCTGGACTGCGCACGGAATTTCTCGGCGCGTGGACCGACGGCGATTGCCACATCGGAAATATCGAGTCGGATCTGACGAAATCGGGAACGTATCCGTTCATCTATCCGAGCTGCGTCGATAAGTTGGGCGTCAGCGGTCTCACCGGTACCGCGGCTGGATCAACGTTCAAGAATAGCGTCTCGACCGGCTTAGGACCGCGCGTGGGATTTGCTTACGACGTCATGGGACGCCACACCACCACCGTCCGCGGCGGCTACGGCATTTACTACGTTCGTGAAGACGTGGGCGCAGTCGATCAGTTGAGCTTCCAGTCCCCATTCATTCCGATCGTGTTCTTCGGGCAGACGCCTGGCTTCACGATGTCGAACTTCTTCACCGGAACGCCTGCAGTCAATCCAAACGCAGTCCCAGCCGCTGGCCAGCTCTCGGGAGCATGGCTGCCCTGCCTGGCGCAGCTGACAAGCTTTCCCGACACGAACGGCGCGGCAACCTACGGAGGCTGCACCGGGCCGGGCGTGAACAGCACGCAGAACTTATTCGTGCTCGAGGTGCCGCGGCACTTCGTCGTGCCGAACACGCAGCAGTGGAACCTGACCGCACAACGCGAACTGGGAAGGAACTGGGTTTTAGAAGTCGGATATGTTGGCACTCGCGGCATCCACTTGCGCGAAACGCGTGACGCAATTCAGTCGGTAAATGCGAGTCCGACCAATCCGTTCACGGTGCAGGACACTAGCGGTAACAGCTACACGATCACCACCAACACGTTTGCCAATGCGATCGCTCGCACCCCGACGCCCGGCTTGAACGGCTACAGCGGATATCAGATCTTCGCGAACGATGCCTACTCCATCTATCACGCTTTGCAGGCAACGCTGTCGCGGCGCTGGAACCAGAGTTATTTCCAGGCGGCGTACACGTTCTCGAAGAACATCGACGCTACGTCGACAGGAAACACGGCGTTCAATACTGCCTACAACGATCAGAGCAACATCAATGCGTCGCGCGGCATTTCCGACTTCAATCGCCCGCACCGGCTCTCGGTCAGCTACGCGTATGATCTGCCGATTTTCCGCCACGCCACTGGCATGACACGAGCTGCGTTTGGCGGATGGGAAGTCAGCGGCGTGACGATCTTCCAGACAGGCTTGCCGTTCTCGATTTACGATTCGAGCGCGGGCACTGCATTCCTGGGACAAGGCAGCACTCCGCTGCTCGGAGCCAGCCTGGCGCCCGGTGCAACGATTGCCAGCGGCTTGGCGAGCGGCGATCTGCATCAACGCGTGGCGAATGGATACTTGAATCCGACAGCATTCACGCCCGCGCCGTTGCTGTATCCGACGCAGTGCGCTTTGGATCCAAACTTTTGCACAACCGGATTCGGAGATTTAGGACGCAATCTCTATCACGGTCCGTTCCAGCAGAACTGGGATGTGTCGTTCCTGAAGCACTTCAAGATTGGAGAGCGGCAGGATGTGCGCTTTGCGGCCGACTTCTTCAACATCTGGAACCACGTCAACTTCGCGGATCCGACGGTCACGGATATCGAGCAATACTTGGCGAATCCCACGAGCAGCCCTTTCGGCAAAATCGTGCAGACCAACGGCAACCCGCGTCTGATTCAGTTCTCATTGCGCTGGGCGTTCTAGCTCGACAGGTCGGATCGAAAAGGGTGGCCCATTCTAAACGTCGCGCACTCTGCGACGTTTAGAGTGGGTCTTTTATTTTGGAAGGAAGATATTCCGTCACGGTTTTAGCGATGATACGAAGGCGGCGATGGCGATCATGTCGTCAAGCGTTAGCTTCGCCACCTGCGGTCGCATCTGCCGTGAGGCGACTCCGCCACGGGCGCCGGATCGAATGTCATACATCTGTCGAACGATGTAGCTGGGCGACCTGCCGGCAATGCCCGGCACGTTGCCGCTGCCGCGCAACCCTGGACCGTGGCACTTGGCGCATGCGACCGTCTTGCCGCCGTCTCCGGTAGTTGCGAGCAGCTTCCCTTTCGCAATGGTGCCTGGCGGAACGTAAGCCACGAATCCAGAAGTGTCGTCTCGCAGTTCGGTCCGCTCTACATTCTCTGGCGTCTCGATGATGCGCTGGCCGATCGGCTCGGTGGCAGCCGGTGTCGACGGAACCAGCATCCATCCCGCGACGTGGGTCGTGGGAACCGTCGCGGTTTCAACCACTCGGATCCACGGCTTCGGATGCAACTCCGAGAAATACTGCGCGGCAGCGTGGATTTCCTGATCGGTGGCTTTGGTTTCGAACGCGATCATCGCCGCCACGGGTTTGTGCAGCGGCTCCGAACTCTTGCGCACGCCGCTCTTGAAATCGGCAATCTGGCGAACGATGTATCCGGCCGACAATCCCGCCAGGTTCGCATTCTCCGGACGCCCTTCCCCGTTCGGTAAATGGCAATAGCCACATGCATAGACCTCGGGCTTTCTGCCGCGAGCGACGATCTCCGGCATAGCCGGATGTCCCGACGGATGCCAATCGGGAACAAAGAAAAGATCCTCGGTCTGCGCGACCGTGAACGTGGCATCACTGCTCGGCACATGCCGGGGAGTGTTATCCGCCTGCGGAGCCGACGCACCGGAAGCCGGGTTCAGAGCGTAGGCCCAATAGGGAGTTGCTTGCTGAGGGCTTTGAGCGAAGCCGATGATCGCGAGAAACAGAAGAGCTAAAGGCAACGAGATAGACCAGAGGTGGCGGCGCATCTCCCATACTCTAACTCCCCGGCGCTCATTTGAGTGGTCGTTGTTCAATCGAAGGCCGCGAACAAACCAGGCTTGCTCTCGTAAAATGACCACTGCCAAACTAAACCGGCAAACGCGCATCCATCGTTTGAGTAAAGAATCACACCTGAGGTGAACGATGCTTCGACCGACCGTTGTCATGCTGTCTTTCCTATGCGCCACGCTGATAGCCCAGACCGCGCTTCCTGAGCGCAAAGTTGCGGGCAACGTGGTCACTTCGGAACACGATCCGGCGGTACGAATTGAATTGCCAAAGGCTGTTCAATATGTCGGAGCAGACCGCTGGGTGCTTTACGATATTGCGGACTGTGAACTGCACGCTTTCATTGAGGCCGATGCCCAAAAGAAAGTTCAGCGGCTGTATTGGGTGCAATTCGAGGGCTATCTTGCGAGTCGTCCTGATCTGCATCACACCTACGATTCGCCGAAGCATGCGACGATCGGCGGCCTGGATTTTTATGTCGACACTTGGGTGCGGGCAAAGGACGCGCCCTCAGAATCAGGCTCTGACCGCGAACATATCGAGGCGCTCATACGTGCCAAGGGTTATCGGATGCCGGACGCAATGATGTATGTGCGCCTCGTTCACCTGCTGGATCAAGAAAAGCGCAAGGAGTTGATGATCATCTATGGCGAAGATCTATCTCCCACCAAATTCACCGCAGCCGAACTAAGCGAAGGCGGCAAATCTCACGACCGATGGCCCGGCATTGCGGATGGCTTGCTTAAAAATGGAGAAACACGCATCACTGTTGAACCAACCAAACCATGAATTCAGATGCGCACGTGCCACGCCTGACAATCGTTGCCCCAGAAACGGGTTTGAGTGCTAATGCCTTCATTACGCCAGTTATCTTCCAAGGATTGGTCTGTTTAGGCACCGAAAAAGCTTCCCAGGGTAAGAGGCAAAACGAAAGACTTCCCTCCACCTCTATGGATCGAATGAGATAGGGGCGAAAGGCTCCAGAAATCCTTCGAAAATCCGAAGTAACGTACACGTTCGTGCAATTGTTTGCCACCACCAGCCAGCCCTACAATGAACAGGACTCGCCGCCCATCACTGGGGTGGAACAGGATCTCTGATTTGACAGGTTTCTGCCGAAGCCTTTGGCCCGCATAATGATTCCCGACCCTTCATCTGAAATGCCCAGATTTTCCGGATCGAACAGATGGAAAGACTTCATGAAGACGCATGCAGCCTGCGCCGCTTTGTTGTGCCTTGGCTTGTTGAGCGGTTGCGGCTCCGGCGCCTTCGCCCCGGGTATTGGTGGAAACCTGAAATCGATCGACATCACGCCGTCCGGGCCTTCGGTTCCGTTGGGCGAAACCCAACAATTGACGGCGACCGGCCATTACCGTGATGGATCAACGCAGGATATTACTGCTTCGGTCGCATGGTCTTCCTCCAACACCAACGTGGCGACAGTTTCAGGTTCTGGTTTGGGGACCAGCCATTCGACCGGTTCGTCGACGATCACGGCAACGTTGTCAAAAGTCACAGGCAGCAGCACGTTCACAGTGACCAATGCGGTTCTGGTTTCGATCGCCATAACCCCAGCCAATTCACAGGTTTTTCTCGGTACGCTGAATCAGTTCACGGCCACGGGAACATTTTCCGATCAAAGCACGAAGGATATTACTGGGTCTGTCACTTGGAGTTCCTCGAACCAGAACGTGGCGTCGATCAACGGTGGCGGACTAGTCACGGCTCTCGCTCTTGGTTCGCTCACGATCTCGGCGACATCCAACTCGATCACTGGCAGCACATCGGTCACCGTCCAGTCTTCTACCTTGACTTCGATCACGATCGTGCCGGCGAACGGGAGCATCGCGTTTTCGACGACCGAGCAGTTTCATGCGCTCGGTAACTACTCCGATGGATCCGTTCAGAATCTGACCCGGCAGGTGACTTGGGCATCCTCCAACACGGCCGTGGTTCAGATCGTTAGCGGTGGTATGTCGAGAGGTCTGACTCCGGGAACTACGACCATCAGCGCCACACTAGGGACTGTCACTGGGTCAACCCCATTCACCGTTACGAATGCAACGATCGTGTCCATTACTGTGAGTCCGGCGTCGCAGACTATCGCAGTCGGGACCACGCTCGATTTTAGCGCGCTTGGCCGTTTCAGCGATGGCACCTTTCAGGACATCACGAGCGATGCCACCTGGAGCTCGGACAATACAGCCGTCGCCACAGTCGATATCAACGCTATCGCTACTGCCGTCAGTCCGGGCACAGCCAACATTATCGCCACCTTTAACGGAGTCACTGGCTCAGCGCCGCTCACCGTGTCGACTGCGACGATCACTTCGATCGCCGTCACCCCATCTACTGCCGAAATGGCGCCTAATACTATGCTGAGCTGCGTCGCCACCGCCACCCTGAGTGACGGCACGACACAGGTGATCACGGATAACGCTACCTGGAGTTCCTCGGATGCGGCAGTCGCCTCGGTCGACAATGGCGGCAATGTGTCCGCGGTCGCCGGAGGAAGCGCGACGATTTCCGCCCAATTCGGCGGAGTTACGGGAACCAGCGCGATTGTGGTCAACCCTCAACTAACGTCGATACAGGTTTCACCGGCAACTGCCAGCATCCCTGCGCAAACGGGCGTAGCTTTCACCGCGACGGGAACGTTCGCCGATGGCAAAACTCAAGACCTGACAGGATTCGCGTTCTGGACGTCATCGCAGCCCTCGGTCGCGACCATCTTCGCCGGCAATGCCACCGGTCTTGCGCCTGGAACTTCGACAATTGTTGCAGTGTTCAATGGGCAGGGTGGATCAGCCCAGCTGACGGTCACAACCGCAAAGGCCATCTCGGTGGTCGTATCGCCTTCGGCTGCCGCCCTGAAACTGGGCGGTTCCACCAAGTTCAGGGCCGTAGCTGATTTCAGCGATGGCACGACTATGGATGTGACCAACTGGGTCACTTGGACATCCTCCGAGCAAGACGTGGCGACTCTGACCGGAGGTGTGGCAAAAAGCGGCAACTCCGGCAGATCCGTTGTGACCGCGACCATACAAGATGTGAGCGGAACCGCTGTTCTGAGCGTTCACTGAAAATGGCATTGAAAGATCAAAGGAGTGATTTGCGGCTTCTACTAAAGTTGACCATCCTCTCGGTCGCGCTCGTTACTCATTTATTCGCGCAAGATGACCGCAGCGGTCCCGCGCCCGCCGCCGAAATCACTCCGGGTGACATCGCTGTAGGCTACAGCTACCTCAACTTGGGTTTTTCAGGAAAGCCGGCCGTCCATTTGAACGGCGTTGAGGCTAGCGGAACGCTCAACTTGAATCCGAGTTGGGCGGCGACTTTGGATTCCAGCTATGTTCGTGCCGGAAGGGATCTCGCCTCCGGACATACCAGCTCCGTCCTGAGTGTCTTCGCAGGCCCGGTTTTTATTGCGGGTAGCAGACATCATTTCCGTTTTCTCGTTCGTGCTCTTGGGGGCATGAGCATGGTGGATGGCTCCGTTCCGGTGAACCAGGTGTATTACAGGGGATGGCAATCACGCTTCTCCTGGGCAGTTGGAGCCGGAGTTGAACGCAACCTGTCCCCCTCCTACGCTGTTCGCTTCAATGTCGATTACTTGCGCACGCACTTTTTGGGTTCGAACGCTGCAGTGCAGCCGCAGAACGGCATTAGGTTGGGTGCAAATTTTGTGTTCCGGCTTTCTCCCCGTCGCGGGTCGCGCCACATCGACAGTGACCAGAATTAGCCTCCGCATTTAACAGAAGCCAGTGAGCGGTATTTGGTCGCCTGCCCCATTACACTCATCTACCCGCAGTCAAAACGCCTTTTTCCTTAGCTCATTTGTGTAGTCGCTTGTCTAACAACCGGGAACCGGTAAGCAACTCCAGCTCGGCTAACGCTTCGCGGAAAGGCTATTCACGAAGTCGCTAATATGTGAGATTACCTCCTCTTCGCGTGAGAGGAATATGAAGTGGGTTGCATTGGGAATCACGATCACCTTCGCATGAGGCTGCTCGCGAACGATCGCAATCTGCGCCTCGATGCGATTCGTTTCTGCGGCTCGATAGGCTGCCAGTTTTGCGGGATTGCTCGTCTGACTTGGGTAGGGAGCTGAAGGATATGAAAAAATCGCGAGAAGGGGCGTGTCGATGGAATGGAAACGTACTTCTTCGAGCATCAGAGACTGAGCCGCATGCCCGTGCCCGAGAAACTCGGCGACCGCTCCGTCCTCACCGATACGATGTAGCTGGCGCACCTCCGCTTCGGGGATGATGCCACCGTAGTAACCCTTCATGTAACTCTGGTAGGCAGAAATGCTCGCAAGGTCCCTCGCTTTCGGAGACGGACCCGATGCGCCTTCGACTTCGCCTCGAAGTTCAGTAAGGTTCGGCTGAAAGAGAGCCATGTCTGTTAATGTCTGCGTTATGAGGGCGTCATCGAAGGGGTTCTTTTGTAGTGCTGAAAGATCATCTCTGAGCTGCGCCAAAGCCGGGATGTAGTCACCATGTTTAGGATTGTAAAAAGCAAAAGGGCCCGCGGCGTCAAGATAGATGAGCGCCGCAGCGCGCCCGGGATGGTAGGTTGAGACGGCGCTTAGCTCCTCTCCTGCAATCGAATGCCCGACGAGGATAGGATCAGAGAGGTGCAAAGCATCGATCACCGAGACGACATCATCTCCCAGGCGCTTCGGGTCATAACCCGTTTGCGGCGCGGAGGACTGACCGAACCCGCGCCGAGTGATCCCAATGACGTGATAGTGTGCCGCGAGCTTCGGCCCTAAGCTGTCAAAAACGTGAGCGGTGCTTCCGCCACCAGCGAGAAGCACAAGGTTCCTCCCGGTTCCTCCCCAGTCGAGAACTTCCAGCCTCACGTCCGGCTGAACCTCGACGAACTGAATTTTGGGCGCAGGTTCGCCCTGAAATGAGGAACTGTTCTGAGCAAAAGCTGCGCTAGCCATTAAGACAAAGGCAGTCAAGCAGATTTGTTGTCCCATTGCCATACCCTCACCCTCTGTTATTCGGCAATCCTATCGCATTAGGATATTGGTCTCTGCCCAGCAGCCAATCGGAGGATGAAGGTTCAGATGGTTGGCGTAACATCGCCTTAGGAAACCTACTCGACTTTGTGCGATGCATCGTTCTTTTACGTGTCACGCCGGAAGTCATAGAACACACGAATGAGGTTGCCATCAAGATCGGCAGCCGTAAACTCGCGCAGCTTCCACGGTTTGTCCTCCGGCTCGGAAACGATCTTCGCTTGCGCGGCCTTCCACTGTACAAAGAGTTGGTCTACCTCAGCCTTGCTAGAGAGATTGAGCCAGAATAAGGATAGGGCTCACATTGCCGTACGACTCTCGGAAGGGGCGATTGGTGATAAACAGTCTGCAATTCCCCCTTGAGATGCCTCCTTGGCGCAAAAATAGTGCCGGCCGTTTTCCATTCGTGCGATCCTAAATGCCTCGCGAACGGGAGCCGAAAATGTTTGAAACCAGTGGTACTACCGATGTGATGGAAAAGGTTCTGTGGCAGAAATACGTACTCTGCTTCGCGGCAGGCTCCTTCGTTACGATGCTGATCTTCAACATATTCCTCATACCAAGTGCAAAGCGTGCTGCGGCTGCGTCCGCTGAAAAACAGGCGCAACAGAAACTCTCCGCTGAACTCGCAAAGAACCCGGTGGAAACTCAACTGGCAACCACGAAGGCCGCATTGCAGGCCGCAACCCAAGAGCGCGACAAGTGCAAATCAAGGTTTGATCGCCAGACGATCCTCTACGACAACAGCTTCCCCATCGACCCGGGTAAACTCTGGATCATCCCCGCCGATGTTGTACCGATTGCCGTAGGCGGTCACAGCGTCACCTTCACGCACTATGACCCCAGGACGAAGAGCGAGACGGTGCACTTCTATCCTCAGCGGCAATAGCCCGCAGGATGATGTAACGTTCCCGCGTTTCGACAGTTGCTCTGGCAAAGCTTGTTGATGACTTGACGATGGCATCGTCCCCGTAGGTGAGAGAACTGCCTTGATTTCACCATTTGAGGGTTTAGCCCTAGGGTAGAATGCTCGTCTCCTCGACAGCCAGAGCGGAAAGGATGATAGACATGGAATCAGAGATCAAGATCGGCCAGCAATTCGAGTTCGCGATTCATGCAGATAAAGGGTTGAGGCAGAAAGCGGTCGTAACCCGAGTTTTATCCAATCGGCAGGAAGGACTCGGTCCGGAGGTCGACTATTACATGGCCGATTGGATTGAAGCGAGAACACTATCGGAACAGCCAAAGACGTTGGTCTTCTCGCTTGCAAACGACGGAAACGTCTACTTGAATGGCGAGAAGGTTGACATAATCGTGGACCTTGCCGCGTAGCTGTTTCGGGTACTGCGTGAACAAGACTGTCAAAAAATCATTCCCCTCATTGACCTCGATCAGCCAGCGCCCAAACCTCAATGAGTGTTAATGCGTGTGGCTGTTTACGCCAACTGACGATAGAATCTCCGAAATGTATTGTCCGAAGTGTGGTGATTTCCTGAAGGAGCAAGGTGGCGTGTTCCTTTGCGAGCGCGGACAGATGAAATTATCGCAATTCATGGCGGAGCGCCTGCACTCAGGATTCGTGAGCAAGACAGAAGAACCTGAAAACTTCCGCATTACGAGGGCTGGCTACCGCTTCGGAGGACAGTGGTTCTGTCCCGGATGCGGAGTCTTGATGAACGAAGAAACGCCGGGAGCGGTGAAGTGTCCCGAGTGCGGGCGGAACATCGGGAAGTATCTGCACCAACTTGTGGAGCTACATCCCCACGTAGGTCAATGAGTGAAATCGCCAGATTTCGTCAGTCAACGCCACTTTCACACATGGCGAGATCGCTCAGCATTATGGGGCAACCGCCCGAAAGTGAGCGCCATCTATATCAGCGGTACGGAGGAACTATGGCAGACTTGCAGGAAGCCTTTGAAGAAGCACTTCGAGAGGAAAGACTTAAGGCTTTTCACATTGCATACAAAGCTGGGTTTCGAGCTGCTGAATTCAGAGACAATGAGAATCGGGCAATGAAGGACAAAGTGCAGCCAGCAACTGATGCTGAAATCACGCGGTCGGGAGAAAAAGCCTTACGTAGCGACGCGGCATAAGCACAGCCTGTGCCACAAACTAGGCCGGGTCAACGCCAGTAAGTGCGTAGCTGGTGAAAATCCCCATTACACTCATCAACCAGCAGTAAAAACCGTTCTCTTTTCGCTCACTTGTGAAAATATCCAGTTCGCGATACTTCGGCCTAGTAGCGTGTTTGGCCGCCTAACCATCGGGGATGCAGGTCCAGAAAATTTCATATTGACAGGCGACGTAACTGGGCTAAACTTGGCGGCCATTGGAGGCTTGGACTATGTTGCGCAACCCTCTCGCCTATCCCGACAGCGAGGCCACCCGTGACCACATGAAATGGTACTCGTTGGCCGCGGCCGCCGCCGGCGTCACCACATTGGCTTTGTCGCAACCCGCCGATGCAAAGGTCGTGATCACGAACACGAACATTCCTGTTCCATTCTGCGTTATACCATTTCCATGTTCTGTTTCGATCGACCTGAACGGCGACGGGATAAATGACGTCAAGTTTTCGCTCCTCTCATCAGTCAATCAGACTTGGAATTCTCGTCTCCTGACCGTGGTTGGGCAGAATGGTGGAAGCATTGCTGGAACTGCCGGGACCAACAAGCACGGTCCGTATGCCTCTTGTCTGCTTCGCGGGGCAGAGATTGGGGCATCGGATCACTTTCTGAAGGGCAAAGAGACCATTGAGAAATCTTTTATCCGCTTCTACTCGTCGACAATAAATCAGCGTCCTCCCAAGAAAGCGCTTTATGGCAAGTGGGGAGAGGATCATCCGAACCGCTTTCTCGGAGTGAAATTCAAGATCGACGGGAAGACTCATTTTGGGTGGATACGGATAACGGTGAAACCCAACCCAAAGAACACTCAGTTGCCCGCTATGTCCGCCACTATCACGGAATACGGCTACGAAACTATCGCCAACAAGAGTCTCGGCGCTGGCTTGGCGTCAACCAACTCCGCCGATGATCAAGCTCTGACGATGACCGAACCTCCGCGCCGTGCTTCTCTTGGGATGCTAGCCGTTGGCGCCGAAGCCTTGCCGCTGTGGCGGCGCGAAGAAACCTTGACTTCCAGGTAAAGAAGTCACGCACAGATGCATGGGGGCCGTTCAATCTTCTTAGTTTTTGGTCGATGTAACATCCCTAGTTACTCTCATCATCAGGTCAAAGCGTGCTATCGCCTGTTACGTCATTTGACTTGGGTAGGCCAGCCTTGGCAGTCGTTCTGAGCATTTCGGTAATAGCATCAGACCTTGATAAAGACTCTTTTCCGCCAGAGAAGCCAAAGCAGAAACCAACAGAACGACAGGGCCGCCAGAGAGTAGATCAGCGAGGCGGTGGGTGTGCTCAATCCAAACGACTCAAGATAGGCTTGCGCGGCTTCGTGCCAGGGCATGCTGGTCCCGTTGGGGCCTTTCGCGTTGAAGGAGTATCCCGGTCCGTACACTACTGCGTCGGCAACAAATGCTGTGATGGCATTCATACCTAAGACCAGGATCGGCATGGTCCACGCCCCGCGCCATTGCCGGATTTCAAGGATCCAATACAGCAACGCGAGGAAGACGAGCGCGAATCCGGCCGTGAAAAGCACGAAGGAACTCGTCCAAAGATTCTTGTTGATGGGAAACCACCGGTTCCAGAGCAAACCTGCGCACAGGCCCACGATGCCGACCAAAAACATCCCCCACGCTTTTGCCGCCTGCGATTTCACGGAGCGCAGCCAGTGCCCGGTCAGCACGCCCGCCAGCGTCGTTCCAATCGCCGGGATGGTGTGAAGAATTCCTTCCGGATCGCGAGTGACGTTATACAAATGGCCCATGAACAGCTTGCGGTCGAGCCATGCGGCAAGGTTGCGATCAGGATCCATGAATGGAATGTCGCGCCCGGGCACGCCATAACCGGGAACAGGCACAAAGCGCATAATGGCCCAATATCCGATGACGCACGCCGCCAGCGCGATCACCTGCCCGCGACGCCCTGACCACAGTTCCAACGCCACGGCAGCGAGATAGCAGAGAGCAATGCGCTGGGTAACGCCTTCGAAACGAAACGTGTGAATATCAAAGCCGACAATCGGCGACGCATTTACGAGAAGACCGATGGCAATCAACAGCAGCGTGCGCCAAAGAGCATGAACCAGAATCTGCGAGCGAGATTGTCCGCGCTGCAAGCGCGACGCAGTTGAAAAGACCAGCGAAATCCCGACAAGAAAAAGAAACGAAGGAAAGATAAAATCGGCGGGCGTCCACCCGTTCCAGTCGGCGTGCATGATGGGCCAATAGGCTTTGGTGTCATTCCCGGGATTATCCACCACGATCATGCCCGCGACACAGAGGCCGCGAAAGATGTCGAGCGACATCAGGCGACTGGACGCGGGCTTGTTGAATATTATGCCCGTAGGACTTGAAGAAGAAAGCGGTCGGGAGACGGTCGCCATGCCCGACACTATACTCGCAAAAGAACGACGACGACGAATGCTCTACACCGAATTCCGTCACGCAAGCAAACGCTCTGGGCAAAGCGGTACAGCCGGCAGGTCTATGGTCAATGAGTGAAATCGCCTGTTACGACAGCTTTTGCGCAAATTGATTCATGAGGCGATTCGAGCTGGAGTGTCATCCGCTAAAAGGTTCGCTCATTATTGACCCCCCGTTGCCGTTGACTTCGATTTTTTTCTGTGAGAAGCTTCCCGCGTTCTGTAGTTTCCTCCCCCGGTTTGTTTGATCCCTTCCCATTCGAATGGAGTATCTTCGGGCCGAGTCCATGGGAAAACAAATCTCGCTGCAACGAGATTGAAATCGGAGAACAACTATGAAGACGAACCTCTGCTCGGTAGCCATGTGGCTCGTAATCGGGCTGATGCTGAGCTCCGGCCCGGCGGGCGCCCAATCCAGCGATGGACAGCCCGGTGGTGCACCAAGACCCACTTCCACTTTCAGTAGCCATCCCCCCGAGCCACCGATGCCTCTTAAATGCTCCATTGGAGCATTCACGGATGACACAAGTCCGGATCAACTCCTCGATCTGGTTTCCGCGCCAAGTGGGCCGGGATTTTGTATCGAGGCGAATGGCAAGCTAACAGGCTCCTGCGCGGAGAGTCTTCATGTTGGCCTTGGATGTTATGTTCACTCTTCACCTTCTTGCCGTAAAGGAGCGGTAGCAAAGAAACCGACGACCTTCGAATGCTGCGGCTTTCTACGGTGTGTCCAGGAAACAGTCGACCTTGATGCGTCGTGTCACTGACGTTGACGCAACATCTCACTCAATCCTATCGGCGGGTGTGCATCGGCTCAGGCGCTTCATTCAGCCTCGAATGGAACTGGCGGCCAGCCAGTGATTCGGAGCGTTAAGGCTTGGTCTGACCGACTCTAATATTTCGTCAGTTGGCGAAAAATCTCGATTTCACTCATCATCCCAAGGTCATTGAGTGCTATCGCCTGTTAACAACAGTTGGGAAACGGTGGACTCTCAGCATTCAAGTTTTGTATGCTCGGGCGATGTCGAATCGAATTGTTAAAACCTACCCTGAAAATGCGCCGGGGCCGTTTTACGTGCAGCGTGATGAGTGCATTACCTGCCGAGCACCGGAATCGGTTGCGCCCGATCTGATCGGCTTTTTCGAGGACCCATCCGGAACCGGCAGACGAAGTCATTGCTACTTCAAGAAGCAACCCGAAACGGTGGGAGAAATCGACCGCGCAGTGAGAGCAGTACAGTGGAACTGCTGCGGCAGCTATCGGTACGCGGGTTCAGACACCGAAGTGAAAAAGCAATTGAAGAGTGCGGGCTGCGAAAACGCAATCGAGGAGGGTTCCCGTCACAAATAGTTGGCGAAACATCCCCATTTTCACTCATTGAGGATTGCTAAAAGGGTCAATGAGTGCAATCGCCCGTTTTACGCCATCTGACGAACGGGTCGCACGTTCTAGAGAAAAACTCAGAATTTTCAAGGATCGGACCAAATGTGATCGCAGGTTGTTGCGCGCACCATTGTGAAAGTACACTGAGAAAATCGACAACTTACCGATAACAGAAGGGAACCATGGCGATCAATAAAGTCTGGCTTATCACCGGTGCAGGTCGCGGCTTGGGCGCGGACATCGCCAAGGCGGCTTTGGCTGGCGGCCGTCAAGTCGTTGCGACGGGCCGCAATACTGACAAAGTGGCCAAGGCCCTTGGAAAATTCCCCGAGCTGCTGATCGCAAAATTGGACATCACCCAAACTGCCGACGCGGAGTCCGCGGTTAAGGCGACCGTTGACCGGTTTGGCCGCATAGATGTGCTGGTCAACAACGCCGCAAACTTTTATGCAGGATTCTTTGAAGAATTGTCGCCGGAGCAAATCGAGCGGCAGTTGTCGACCAGTCTAATCGGCCCGATGAACGTAACCCGCGCCGTTCTACCGATTATGCGCAAGCAGGGTTCAGGACTCATAATCACGATCTCATCCACCGCTGGACTCATCGGTTTTGAGTTCGGCGCCGCCTACGCCGCATCGAAGTTCGGCCTTGAAGGCTGGATGCAGTCGCTGCAGGCTGAGGTCGAACCGTTTGGCATCAATACGATCACCGTCAATCCGGGCTTCTTCCGCACTGAGCTTCTCACCGAAGAATCTACAAATTTCGCAGAGCGGACGATTGAGGACTATAGCGAGCGCAGAGCGAAGCAAATGGAATTTTGGAAAGGCTACAACGGCCAGCAGTCCGGCGACCCCGCCAAACTTGCCCAAGCATTGATTACGATCTCAGGTCAGGAAAAGCCGCCCCTGCGCTTTATTGCAGGCGCAGATGCCGTTGACACGGCAGAGAAAGTGGCCGCAACGCTTCGGCAGCAGACTGACGCTTACCGTAAGCTGTCATCTTCCCTCGCCTACGACGATGCGGCATGAACACCTGCCCGTTTGTCTCGCACGGGGCAATGACTGATGTAACATCTCGATTACACTCATTATCCCGAGGTCAATGAGTGTAAACGCCTGTTTACATCAACAATCGCAAAAGCCCTTCCTCTTCACGCACCCCGACTCTGCACATGGATGGCAGACGTGAAGATTACTTACGGACGGCATAGTGCAGCTTGACCACGCCGTCTGTGAACTTCTTGCAGGAGATCAGTCTTAGAGGTACAGTGCGACGGGCGGGTGCGATCAGCGGAATGCCTTCGCCTATAAACGTGGGAATCACATGAATTATGAACTCGTCGATCTCTCGTTCGTCGAGAAACGACGCGATGATGCCAGCACCACCCATCATCCAGATGTCTTTCCCCTTTCTCTTCCGCAGGCGGGTTGCGAACGCTTTGATGGGTTCGCTTACGAACTCCACGCCCGCAGTCGCTGGCGATTGCAGGAGACTGCGTGTGAAGACATAGTTCTTAACCTTCGTATCGAAGGCCGACCCGGCCACGCCTTTCTTTTGAAAATCGAGCGCCATATCGCATGTCTTCCTGCCCCATAGGATCGTGTCGATCGACTTATAGAACGCACCCATGCCGTAGTTGCCCTTCGGACTCGGACGATCGAGCCAGTCGACGGAGCCATCGCTTCGGGCAATGAAGCCGTCGGCGCTGGTGGCGATGTAGACAATGATTTTTCGCTTGTGGACCATAGCGACACAGGCAGTGGTTAAATCCTAACCCGGAACGCCTTAGGATTTCCATCAAGTAGACTCAGGGAAGAAGGCGGGTTTAGCCTGATGGCTTTCCGTGTCGGATTGTTGGCGATAAATCTCCATTACGCTCATTGACGCCCCACGAGGGGTTTGAGTGCGGGCCTAAACAAATCAACCGTCCTACCAAGCTGCGGTTATTGACTCCTGAATGTAGGGGCATTCGGTGAATCGCAATGGGACACAGATTCGTGACAAACGTCTGCCGATGTCCTGCGGCAGCTCATTGACGAGCAAGAAGCGCTCTGGAACGGCTACGAGATAGTAGCGGCCTTTTTCAGTACGAAAGAGAGGATCGGTATCGAATGAGAAAAGGCCTTTACTGGCCATGAGTGCAAAGTCTCTTACGAACCGGTCAAACCCTTGCTTTTTCCACCCGCCGCCGTCGGCTTCCGCCTCAGGACGAACCGTCCATTTCCCAACCACAGGAGCCTGCTCGAAGAAGTAGCGTGCGATAAGTTCGGTCGTCTCCCGATCTTGCATCACCGACTTCGGAAGTAGTCTCATTCCGGCACTTGTAAAATGGCCGATGCGCCCGTCTTGATCCACGGCATACCAGTCCCAATCTCTGGCGAACTCCTCTTGCTCGTCAATGATCACGGCCACATTCTAAGGCGGAGTGCCCAGCGTTGGCGAAAAATCGCCATTACGCTCATTGACCAACCCGTCGTGCCCTCCTACCACGCCACGTCGCTATCCCAAACGCTACTCCGCCGTAGAGCAGGGCGTTCAAGATGGGAACAAGCCACCATTTCCACCAGATCGCATGAATTACCGGAACGATGACGATTAAGGCCACTGTGGCCGTTGTTGTCAACGAGGTCGCCAATCCCATCGCCATTCCCACATAGACAGTGCCTAGAAAGCCTGTTACGGCCCCTGCTGTTCCTGCTGCGATGATCGGCCAGCGCTTCATCGGGTGACGGAGCCTTTCTGTAGCATCATAACGGGGTTCGTGAGTCGGCGAAAAATCGCGATTACACTCATTGAGAGACTAGAAGTGTGACGGCTAATCTTCATCAGTTATCCCACATCTTACTGAGTGACGAGATAGCAGCGTTCGGGGACGCCTGGCCGAGATAAAGCGGGAATAGTATTTTCCAAGCAAGAAACAATTCACACGGTAGATCGTCCCGGACCGTGGCCCGACATTTCCACAATAAAAATCGCCTTCGTGTGACATCCAACCTTGACTGAGGAAATGGAAAGTCCACACTAGAAGCATGTGCGCAACTTCCGGGAATCGAGTCGGGAGCAAGGCAGGAAGCCGTACTGTCCGCGGAAGTATCCGAGCTAACTCTTTATTTTTGAATATTTTACCTCTAACTCGTTTGAATGCAATATTTTGCGCGGATCAAGCAGGCTTCAGTCGGCATAAACATCATGGAATCAAGATTTTGCGAAATTAGATCAAAAAACTCGCGGAGGCATATCCAGAAAAACCAGGTCGGTGAAAACGCGCCACCTATTTTGCGCTTTGGGCTTCTTGCACGAGAGGGCGAAGCGAATCGACGGAGACACCGAGCGTGCCGCCCGTAAATCCGTCCATGTAGGCGGAGTTGACGCCGATTACTTCTCCCTTGACGTTGAAGACCGGGCCGCCGCTGCCGCCATGGGCGGTGGGCGCGTCGTAGATCAGTTTGTCGCCCACCAGGTCGCCGAGATGTCCGCAAGTGGTCGACGGACGGATCAGCGAGAGCGCGGCGAGTTCGCTGGCCGCGCTGATGTCGTTATGACGGTATGCAAGGCGCTCGTAGATTCCCGAAGGCGACTTTGCGACCATGCCGGCAATGCCCATCGGATATCCGATGACGGTGACAAGCTGTCCTGGCGCTCCGGCGGATCTTGCCAGAGGCAGCACAGCAAGTCCGCGCACCGCTTCAGGATCTTCGGCGCGAAGCACGGCCAAATCCGAAGTCTTCGAAGCCGAAGCGGGCAACAAGCTCACTGGAGTCGGCGAACCGGGAAAGAATACGACGAGACTTTCGAGTCCGGCGGTAGCTCCTTGATCAATGAGCTTTTGCGCTTCGGAGTCTCCGTACCAAGGCTGGGCCACGTGACGGTTCGTCGCGACCAGGCCATCGCCGACGAGAAATCCTGTGCCCGAGACACGCGCGCGAATCTCAGGGCGCTGGTTGGGAAATCCAACCTGGTAGACGCCGTAGATGTAGCCAATCGAATTGCGATAGCGGTTCAGCACGACCGCCGGCATGGACTCCTCTTGCTGCAACTGCTCCACCTGCGCGGTCAGGTCGTGAACTTGTTTTTGAAGATCGTCGGGAGGAACGCTCTGCACAGCCATGGGAGCGTAATAGAAGACCATGGTAACGGCGCCCAGAAGCAGCAGAACTCCGAGGAGTCCCTGGATCACCTCTGTCCAGCTATCAGAAACATTGCATTCCTGCGGGGACGTATTTTCCGCAGGGTCGGGGTCGCTCGAGACAGAGTCGTTGATCTGGGTATCGGACATGGGCTTTCGAAACGGCGTTTCCTGGAACTCCCCAAGTCGTTCGTTTTCAGCTCATTGGCACTTCAATATCAGACAAGCCGAACTAACCTGGAGTGTTCATCTTCCCTTGTCTGGCGCGGGTTTGCCACGGTACGGAGGGGGATGAACATGGGTCATGGCACGAAAGAGGGGGGCTTGCCGCGAGAGGGAAGTTGAAAAAAACTCACCACAAAGTGCACAAAACAGGGGAAAGCTACAACTTGATCCCCAGGCGCTTGGACATTTCTTCGTAGAGGAATCCGTGGCCGGCGCGATAGGGCTGCACCCATTCGCCGTCGATGACGAATTGCGGGATGGCGCGCTTGCCGGTGCGTTTCACCACTTCCTCGGCTGCGCCGGGAGTCGATTCGATATCGACTTCTTTGAACTGGATGTTGTTCTTGGCCAGGAAGCGCTTGGCTTCGCGGCAGTCGGGACACCAGAAGGCGGAATAGACGGTGACTTCCATGTGACTAATGAAATTTAACCACATGAGCACACCGGATCAACAGGGGAAAAACCCTGAGTCGAGTTACGTTGGGCCGCCGTCTCTATACCCGCTGCAAGTCGTGCTGTGTACGCTCATTTTCCACATTGCCGGTGTTGAGCGTGGAAGCGGGCTCGAAAAGCATGATCCAGCACTCTTCTTCGGCGACCGGCTTATGCTCGACGCCGCGCGGAACGATGATGAATTCTCCTTCGCCGATCCATTCATGGCGTTCGCGAAGGGCTTCATCGCGGAAGTCCATGCGGAAGCGGCCTTTGACGACCAGGAACATTTCGTCCTCGTGGTCGTGGTGATGCCATACGAATTCCGTGTTGGCCTTCACCAGCTTGATCATCTGCCCGTTGAGCTCGCCGGCGATATGCGGCTTGTAGTATTCGGAAATTTTCGAGAATTTTTCGGCGATGTTGATCTTCTGCATAAGAATCCGATTGCTGCCGCCAAGAAAAGGTCGCAAGAAGTTGGTGGGAAGACGGATGCATCCGTCCCATGGGTTTCGGAAGACGGTAGCCCGCGTCCGCTACGGAACGTATTGGAAGCTTCGAATGATGACGGACTGGTCCGTGGACGGCAAAGCGTTGAATGCCCAGAGATTCATCCCTACGGGAAGTGGATGCTGCGGGATGGCAGACGAGTCAGAGGGATGAAACGTTGCGGTCCGCAGCACATTGGCCGTCGTGCCGATGGGTTGATCTCCGCTCATGATCGTAAAGATCACGCTGCTGGAACTCCATTGCATGCGCGCGGTCGTGAGATTTTTTCCTTTATCGACGGTGAAATCGAGGTTGTAGCTCGACTGCCCCTGATGGTAGACAGGAGGGTACACGGTGAAATCGGCATTGCAGGCGCAGGTGTTGGCCCATTGCGAGAATTCAATGTCTATCTCGTTCGAGCCGTCGATGCCGATCCCGTTTTCAGGTCCGTAGGGGAACAGTCCGAGAACGGTGACGGGATCCATGTTCCACACGTCGCCCTCCACGACCCACTGGTAGGTTCCGAAACCGAGATTATCGACCGTGAACAGTTGGGAGGCCGTCCACTTGCCGGCCCGATTCTTGATAGTGAGGTGAAGATAGCCGTTTGAATCGACGGAAACATTCCGCGGACTTCCGGGAGCAAGCCCTGCCATGCCGCCGAACGTCACCGCCCAAGTGTGGCCTTGCCAAATGAGCTGCGTCTGCGCCGAGACGAGCGGCGTGCAGATCAGGAGAACCACACCGAGAATTAGAGTTGACTTCATATATTTCAAGTTTGTCATGCGGCCTCCTGCTCTCCGACAAGGATATCAGTGTACCGGTGCGGGCTGCGGCGTGCTTTGCGGAGCCGGGTTGGCGAAGTTCACCTTAGGTACCTGGCGCGATGCTTCGGTCGCAGCGAAATAGGCGTCGTTGGCTTTGAAACCGGCCCATCCGGCAAAAAGGCTATTCGGAAATTGCTGGACGTAAGTGTTGTAGTCCTGGAGGGTGTCGTTGTAACGCTTGCGCTCGACGGCGATGCGGTTTTCGGTGCCCGCGAGTTCATCCTGAAGACGAAGAAAATTCTCGTTGGACTTGAGTTGCGGATAATTCTCGACGATCACGAGCAGGCGGCCCAAAGCTCCATCCAACTGTCCATTGGCCGTAATCTTCTCTTGCGGAGTTCCGGCAGAGAGCAGCGCCGATCGAGCCTTGGCGATGTCACCAAAAACCGTCTGCTCCTGCTGCGCATAACCTTTCACCGTCTCGACCAGGTTGGGGATCAGGTCAGCACGCCGCTGCAAGACGATGTCCACTTGCGACCAGGCAGCTTTGACCGCTTCATTCTTGGTGACAAGCGCGTTTTTCACGCTCACGTACTGTCCGAAGAAGGCAAATCCGATAAGGCCGATGATGAGGATGACTACGATAACCGCGATCAATCCTTTGCTCATGACGTTCTCCTTAATTGAATCTTGCAGCCCCGGATGCATTCGTCCGAAGGCTGCCTTGTTTCCCTTAGCTCGCTTTACGCTCGCGTGCGGACCACTGGGTCCGCCTCTACACGAGTGATTTTCCTTCATCCAGCCTTGTCGACTGCGCTTACGACTTTTTCGATCGCCGCCAGGTAACGGGCGCTCAAATCGTTCACGTCAAACTTCTTGGCGTCGGCTTTCCCTTCGCGTATGTCGAGCACCTGCAGGATCGCGGACGCATCGAAGTTCACTTGTTTCGATAACTGGTCGATGGCTTCGCGCCGCCCAAAAAGCGTTTGGCCTCCCAGCACGATCAATGCATGACGGAAAAGCGTGGCGAACGACGGTGCCGAGTGGAGCAAGACATCGTACAACTTCGAGCGACTCTCCGCCGCGAGCAGTATGTGCTGGCGGAGCAGAATGAGCTTCTCGCGCAACTCGTATTCCACCTGGACACGGTGCAGGTGGGTATCGATCTGCAATCCCTGGAGCACATCTTCGCCGAACAGCACGCGGTGATGCTGCGCCATGTCGAGCAACTCAATAGTGAAAACATCGGTGGAGCGTTCCAGTTCCTGCCTCGTCATGCATAGTGGTGGCGGCTGTTTCTGCTTGGCCCACCAATTCACGACCGGCGCCAGCGATTGCAATTTCTGAAACGAACTGTCGCGCAGAACGCAGAACAGATTTACATCCGAGAGACGCGGGTGAAAATCTCCCGAGACCGCCGACCCAAAGAGAAGGATGGCTTCGAGGTTTGGTCCGCAGGCTTCGCGTGCTCGTTTCACAAACTCGTTGATCTTGTCGTCAGGAACCATTTGAGTCCTCGTTCGCTACCAACTGCTGCTGGCGCCGCCGCCACCCGAACTGCCACCACCGAAGCCGCCAAAGCCTCCACCACCACCTCCGCCGCCACCGAATCCTCCGAAGCCGCCTCCTCCACCACCAAAACCGCGCCCGCCTCCGCCGAAGATATTGGAAAACAAGATCCAGAAAAGGATGCTGCGAAGCGGCGTGAAAAGAATGATGAGTATAACGACTACGACTACGATAATGCCGCCTAACGACGATCCTCCCTTGGGCTCGGGCTCGGGTTGGGCGGGAGCACGGGGCTGAGAACCGGTGAGTTGGATCCCTGCGTCAGTCGCGATCACGTCAGCCACACGGCTCGTGACCAGTAGAAGGGCTTGATTGTAGTCTCCGCTTTTCATCAGCGGAATGGCTTCGCGCTGAAAGCCCCCAACTTTGCCGTCGGGCAGAATCGGCTCCAATCCGTAGCCGACTTCGATTCGCGCACGATGGTCCTGGATGGCGTAGAGAATCAGCACCCCGCGATCGGTGGACTTGGCGCCGACGCCCCATTGGTGAAAGAGATCGACGGCGTAGCTCTCGATGTCGGTGCCATCGAGTGAATTGATAGTGACGAGCGCAATCTGCGCGTGCGCTTTGTCATCAATCTGGTGGCAGAGTTCTTCGATCTGACTCGCTGTGCTTTGATTGAGGACGTGGGCGAAATCATTGACGTAGCCGGTGGGCTTGAGCTGCTTGACCGGTTCAGCGCATGCGGCGATAGCCAGCGATACGACGACAGCCGCAGCCAGACGGAGTATCGCGCGCAGGGTCACAGGAAAATTGTACAGGACGAGAACAGGCAGGCGGTGATCGTGGGCGTGGCAGCTAGAGGAATCGTGATAGAGATATTGCGATATGCAACTCGTGGAGCCCCGGACGCACATTGGCCTCTCCAGTGGAGCCCCGGACGCCTCGTCCGGGGTTTGCACGCGTGGCACAGGATGAAATGATTCCCATCTCGGGAATTGGCGGCCACCCTTGAAACCGCTTTTCTATTTCAATTTTGTCTTTTACTGCCAAGATTTACCCATGCAGTTCTATCGGCGGAACTTACCTCATTTACAGCGCGATGCAACACCACATTTCATCACGTTTGTCACAAAGTTTCGGTGGGCGTTGCCTCCACTGGCGCGAGATATCGTTCTGTCGTCTTGCCGGCATGATCATAGGACGAGATACGAACTGCACGTCGCGGTTGTTATGCCAGATCACGCCCACATGATTCTGACTCCGCTGCTGGACGAAGCCCGAGGTGAGTTCTTCTCCCTGGTCGAGATCATGCAGACTGTCAAGAGTTCGTCAGCTCATTTGATCAATCGTGCTCTGGTGAGACGAGGAAGGGTGTGGCAAGAAGAATCGTTCGACCGGGTTGTGAGAGCATCTGAGAAGCTTGACGCCAAGGTTCAATACGTCTTGCAAAATCCGGTTCGGCGAGGTCTTTGTGCAGGATGGGGAAGAATATCCTTGGGTCTGGCGATGCGGAGATCGAGCAGCCGCGGAGATGACGGTGCAAGCGGCCAGAGGAATCGAGCACCGGTAATATCACCGAAGGATGAAACGCTGTCTGACAGGAGAGCAGATCTGACACCGTTTCACGCGTCGCTTTGCTCCGCGGGGCGGACGAGGCGTCCGCCCCTACACGAACTAGTTCTCGTACAACAGGACGCCTTCCGCCTTTTCTGAATCGACTGGGCGGTAGAAGAGCTTGTTGTCTTCGAGGAAGACTTCGATGAACGCGGGGCGCGTGGTGATGGTGCCTTGAATCAGCGCCTCGGACAACGGGTCTTCGATGTATTTCTGCAACGCGCGACGCAGCGGACGAGCGCCGTAGCTGCGATCGGTCAGAGTCTGGTTCAGAATCCACTTTTTGGCTTCGTCCGCAACCGTGACCGTGATCGACTTCTGAGCCAGGTTCTGGTTGAGCTGATTGACCATAAGCTCGAGAATCTGGATCAGGTCCGTTTCGCCCAGAGCCATGAAGATGATGATTTCATCGAGACGGTTGAGGAACTCGGGATTGAAGGTCCGTTTGACCTCGTTCTTCACGAGCTCTTCCACCTTGTCGGCGATGTCGTTTTCCTTCGTGGATGCGAAGCCCAGGCCTTCGCGCCTCTGAAGGTGACGGGCGCCAATGTTCGACGTCATGATGATGATCGTGTTCTTGAAGTCGACCGTGTTGCCGAGTCCGTCGGTCAACTGGCCGTCTTCAAACACCTGCAGCAGGATGTTGAAAACATCCGGATGCGCCTTCTCGATTTCGTCGAGTAGGACCACAGAATAAGGAGCGCGCTTCACGCGTTCGGTGAGCTGTCCGCCCTCTTCATAGCCCACGTATCCCGGAGGCGAACCGATCAGCTTCGAGACCGAGTGCTTCTCCATGAACTCGGACATATCGAAGCGGACCAGAGCCTTCTCGGTGCCGAACATGAACTGCGCCAGCGTGCGCGCGACTTCCGTTTTGCCGACGCCTGTGGGACCAAGGAACAGGAACGAGCCGATGGGGCGGTTCGGGTTCTTCAGACCGGCGCGCGAACGGCGGATGGCGCGAGCCAATGCGCTGATCGATTTGTCCTGCGAAATGATCCGCTTGTGCAGCTCTTCTTCGATGCGGAGCAGCTTCTGCGTCTCTTCTTCTTTGATTGAGGTGATCGGCACGCCGGTCCAACGCGAGACAACATCTTCAATGTCTTCGCGGTTGACGACGCCGGTCGAGGACTCGTCGAGATGATATTTCTCGCGAAGAGCGCGCAGGTTCTCGCGCTCTTTGCGTTCCTCGTCGGAATAGAAACGGGCCTTCTCGAACTCGTGGTTCGCGATGGCGTTTTCCATCCTGTGAACGATGAACTTGATGCGCTTCTGGACTTCGGTCAGTTCCTCTGGCAGCGAAGTCTGGCGCAGCTTTACGCGCGCGCCGGCTTCGTCGACCAGGTCGATGGCCTTGTCCGGAAGGAAGCGGTCGGGGATGTAGCGATTCGAATGCGAGACTGCGAAGTTGATGGCGTCGTCGGTGTAGGTGACGGCGTGGAACTTCTCGTAACGGTCTTTGATCCCGAACAGAATCTTGATTGCGTCGGACTCGTTCGGAGGCGGAACTTTGACGGCCTGGAAGCGGCGCTCGAGCGAACGGTCTTTCTCGATCGACTTGCGATACTCGCCAGGCGTCGTTGCGCCGATGCACTGAATCTCTCCGCGGGATAGCGCGGGCTTCAGGATGTTGGCGGCGTCGAGCGAGCCTTCGGCCGATCCGGCCCCGACCAGCGTATGAAGCTCATCAATAAAGATGATGGAGTTTTGCGATTCCATCAGCTCCTTCATGATGGTCTTCAGGCGCTCTTCGAACTGTCCGCGATACTTGGTGCCGGCAACGATCAGGGAAAGGTCCAGAGCCAGGATGCGCTTGTCGGCCAGGAACGACGGAACTTCACCGTCAGCGATGCGCTGGGCGAGTCCCTCGACGATGGCTGTTTTTCCAACGCCGGGCTCGCCGATCAGCACCGGATTGTTCTTGGTACGGCGGCAGAGAATCTGGATCACGCGGTCGACTTCGCCCTCACGCCCAACGAGCGGATCGAGCTGGCTGTCCATGGCAGCCTGGGTCAAATCCCGCGAGAATTCCGCGAGCAGCGAGCTTTCACGCTGGCGCTGGGGCTGAGCTTTTTCCTGCGTGGTACGCGCCAGTTCCTCACGAATAGTAGAGAGGCGCAAGCCGCGTTCGTGCAGGATCTCGGCTGCGAAGCACTTTTCTTCTCTCAGTAAACCCAACAACAGATGTTCGGTGCCAATATGGCGATGGGATAGGCGCTCGGCTTCTTCCGCGGCATAAGCAAGAACGCGTTTGCATTCATTGCTGAGCGGCAGGTCGACCGAAGTCGAAACCTTCTCACGGATCGTGGTATGTCCTTCAATCTGCTTGCGGATGGACTCGACAGACGCGTGGGAGCGCAGGAACCGGTTGGTGAGGGCTTTGTCTTCGCGCAGCAGTCCGAGGAGCAGATGCTCGGTCTCGATATAAGGAGATCCGAACTGGCTGGCTTCGTAGCGTGCGAAAAAGATGACGCGCCTGGCTTTCTCCGTATAGCGTTCAAACATATTGCCCTTCCCCCTGAACCTTCCCGGCCGGGGAGACTTGTCTGCCCGACCTGAACCGTGGCCCGACCTTATTAATCCCTACATTATGCAATCAAAGGGCCGCGAAACCCAAGTACTGAAACGGCTCTCTAACCCTTTAATCACGTTACCGAAGGAACGCCTGTGGATTTCCTTCGATTCCTGCTTCCTGCCATATTCTTGCACTTTGTCTAACGAATGTTGTCATTCCAGCTTCGGGGGCTAAAGCCCCAAGAAATCCGAGCGTCTTAACGCGGCCCTGAAGGGCCGCTCTTCCACCAGCTGATGTCTGCTCTGCGCCAGCTCATGTCTGCTCTCCACCAGGTCACCTCTGCTCTTCGACCAGGTCACGCCGGCAACGACTCCGGCGAAATCTCCTCTACGCGGCCCCGCTGCAACCGCAAAACACGGTGGCAGCGTCGTGCGAACGATAAGTTGTGCGTAGCGATGAGGGAGGTGAGTTGGTGCTCGCGATGTAGCCGCGCAATCAAAGTGAAAACTGCTTCCGCCGTCTGTCCGTCCAGGTCGCCCGTTGGCTCATCGGCGAGCAACAACTTGGGCCCGGTGATGAGTGCTCGTGCCAGGGCGACTCGCTGCTGTTCGCCGCCGGAAAGCTCTCCGGAGCGGTGATGCGCACGCTGCTCGAGTCCCACTTCACGCAACCAGCGTGAAGCTTCCGGTTCGACCTGTTGCCATGTCTGGCCGCGAAGCAAGAGCGGCATGGCAACGTTCTCTGCCGCCGTGAATTCCGGCAACAGATAGTGGAACTGCCATACGAAGCCAGTCTCCCGATTGCGAAAGGCCGCGGCTTCATCCTGAGACAACGAATTCACTCGCAAGTGGGCGCAGTATACGTCACCTGCAGAAGCGCGATCAAGAGCGCTGAGGATGTGCAACAGTGTACTCTTTCCCGCTCCGGATTCGCCCACAATGGCGAGCATTTCTCCCCGCTTCACATCAAACGACAGATTTTCAAAGAGCACAAGATCCGATTCGCCGGACCGGAAAACCTTCTTCAGGCCTTCCACGCGAAGCATTGAATCACTAGTCGTTAGATGCACAATGCGTCTCTTTCGTTCCAAAGGGCGGTCGAGGTGCGGATTGCGAGATGCAAGGCTACAGTCCGGGCAGTATCGATCGAGGTCGCCGGCTTCGCAGAACGGTTTGGTCGATTTCTACCTGTCAGAAACTCTATATGCGCTGCGATGGTCGTCATGTGACTCAAATCACGGTTGTTACGATCAAAAACCAACAACCGGCGATCGAGCATTTCGCGCCTCAATTCACTCATAGCGCAGGGCCTCCGCTGGAAGAATGCGGGATGCCGACCATGATGGATAGAGGGTTGCCACGAAGGAAACCAGCACCGCGAACAAGGCCACCCATGCTCCGTCGACGATCCGCGGTGCGAATGGGACGTAATCGATGGAGTAGACCTCGGGCGAGAGCTGAATGACGTGGAAATGTCCTCCAGCGTAGGAGATGGCGTACCCGAGAACCAGCCCGATTACGGTGCCGATCACGCCGATCAGCACTCCCTGGGCGATGAAGACGTTTCGCACCTGTGCTTTGCGCGTGCCCATCGACAGCAGGACGGCGATGTCTTTTGTCTTCTCCATGACCATCATGATCAGACTGATAAGAATGTTGAGTGCTGCCACGAAGACGATGAGTCCGATGGTGATAAAGGTGACTAAGCGCTCAGTCTTCAGCGCTTTGAAGAGGGCGCTGTTCTGCCGGAGCGCGTTCGTGGCCATGAAGCCCGGGCCGGCGGCATCTTCAATCTGGCGGGCAACCGCATCCGCTTGATCGAGGTCGTCGATCTTGAACTCAAGAACCGAGATCAGATCGCTGAGCCCAAACAAGCGTTGGGCGTCCGAGAGCCGTGTAAACGCCCAACTGGAGTCGTAGTCGAAGAAGCCGGAATGAAAGATCGCGACGACGCGGAAACGGGTGTATTTGGGGACGGTTCCGAACGGAGTGAGTTCACCTTGCGGACTGACAAGCGTCACTACGGATCCGACGGTGGCGCCGAGATTGTCAGCCATGTCTTTTCCGAGGACAATCGGCGGCATCGCGGCCACGCGCTGGGCCACGCCTTCGAGGGAGTCCGGAGACTGATCGGCTGGTGGCGGGATTGTCGCATCCGGCTGATTCTTTTCTTCGAGCGGCGCTGCGGAGCCTTCGGTCACTGAATTCAGGAGATCTCCGACTTTCCGTTCGTACTGAGGGATCATGCCTTTCAGAACGGCTCCGCGAGCGCGAGGTCCGCGGGAGATCAGAACTTGCTCGAAGATGGCCGGAGCCGCCGCGACGACATGCGGTTGCTTCGCCAGGCGGTCCATGAGTGTGGGCCAGTCTTTGATGCCGTCGTCGGCGATGCGCTGCAGGGTGATGTGCGACGTGGATCCCAGCAGGCGCTGCTGGAGGTCCTGACGAAATCCGTTATTGATGGCGAGGGCGACGACGAGCGAGGCGACTCCGGCAGCGACTCCGACAACGGAGATGCCGGTGATGATGCCGATGAAAGCTTGGCGCCGTTTCGCACGGAGATAGCGGCGGGCTATGAAAAGTTCAAAGCGCATGAAGAGGTTTCAGCCGTCAGCTATCGGCGTTCAGCCAAGTCGGATTATAAGGTCATCGTGAGTCTTTAAAACGATGATGATTTTCCAACTGGTTCAGGCCGTTCTTGCGAGTCCGGCTCGAGGCGGACAGGTTGGGTCGGAAGCGGCCGCGTCCATTGGAAGAAGATTCCGTAGGCGACGAGTTCCCACCACGCCAGAGCCGTAATGGTAACCACGGCTTCGACCACGAACTCGCGGAAATTGAAGTGCCCGGCAGGACCTCTCGCGGCAAGGGTGCCGTTAATTACCGCTCCCGCACACGCGATGGCGGCAAGCACGCCAACGGTGGCTATCCGGCGCGACACCGAGGGTGCGCCCGCAATTAGATGATCAGCGGGCTTGGTATTTCGGTACCACCATACGAACCACAGCACCAGGATTGCGATGCCGAGGACCGTGCTGGCATGCTGGAAAAGTTTGTAATACGGAAGCGTCCCGAGAACAGGAACGTGGACCATTTCACGCAGCAGAGCCCAGTGATGGTAGAACCAGCCGGTTCGATGAGTAAATGAATCCCACAACAAATGGGTGAATGCGCCCACGAGGATCGAGATCACGATGAGGAGAAAGCGTCCGAGGCCCCGAAATTGAAATTCGTCGAGGTGATCGGCCAATCTGCGCTGGATGGAGTCTGGCAAGAGCATGCTGGCAGGACGCTTCACGAAGTTGTGAAACATCCACAAGATGACCAATGCAACGGGAAGCGTAAGGATGAAAAGGCCACGGAGAGTGTGGCCGTAGCGGTCCATTGGGATGAGGAGAAGAAAATATTCGAAGTCGGGGGCGAGAGTACCGATCACAAGAGCCGAGGGGATAAGAGGAAAACGCCGAAAGGGCAACGCGGCAGCCGCGTGAGAGAGCGTGAATGGCACTTCTCCATTATATAGACGCGGAATCTGGAAGAGACTGCGCCGACCCGAATCACGCACGAAATCTGGGTAGAACAGCCGGGACCTTTTGGCGATAAACGGCATGTGCGCTTCCGAAGCGCTTCCCTAGTTCAGAATCTTCCATGCGGATCATGATTGCTCCGGTGACAACTGCGAAAGCAGTCAAGAGCCAGCAGACGAGAAGACCAGTGCCGGTACTCCAAGCGAGCATCTCGCAGAGGTGCGCCAGATAGATAGGATGACGGACATGGGAACGGATACCGCTTGTGATCAGGCGATCATGGTCATGATCAGCGCGCACTTCGGGTAACCCTCCCAGTTGTGCCCAGTTGAAGTGTGCTCCGGCACGGGAATAGATGAAGATGCCTGTCGCGAAGAGCCCGGCCGCCGGAATCCAACTCCATGGAGTGGAGTAGATCGTCACGCTACGCCAAGGACCCGTCAGAACTCCGATACCGAGCCACATAGTGAACCACGCCGGGACCAGGACGCGGAACGGGGAACGCACGCGGGCGCGCCACCGATGAGCGCGGGGATGCACCATCAGCCAGAACGAAGGGATGGTGGAGTAGACAACGCACGCCAGCCATCCAAAGATGCGAACGAGGTGCATGGTGCGATTCTAGTCGCGCAGCGATTCTGCGGGGCATGGTCTCTCGATTCGGTGTGCACCTCACCGGGATATACCTGATTCCGTTCGAGCCTGCCATACTGTGAGAATGGGGCGTATTTTCCTCAACGAAAATTGGCTTCCGAAGTCGGTTCTGTGCCTGAGAACTTACGATCGACACAAATTCTTGCTGGACTTCATCGCTGGAGTCACGGTAGGGCTGGTGGCGTTGCCGCTGGCGATGGCATTTTCCATTGCATCAGGGCTGACACCGCAGGCCGGCATTTACTGCGCAATTGTCACGGGCTTCCTGATCTCCGCGCTGGGGGGATCGAAGACACAAATCGGCGGCCCCACCGGCGCGTTCGTGGTCGTCGTAGCAGGCATCATCGCGGTGCACGGAGTCGACGGCCTATTTATGTGCACAGTGATGGCTGGCGTGCTGCTGGTCATCATGGGACTGACGGGACTGGGCACGGCAGTGAAGTTTATTCCGCGACCGGTCGTCATCGGATTCACGAACGGCATTGCTGTGTTGATCGCCAGCACGCAGATCAAAGATTTCTTTGGACTCCATCTAGACAAAGTTCCGGGTGTGTTTTGGCTTCGCATGGAGGCGCTGGCCGGGAGCTTTCATACGCTCTCGTTCGAAGCAACGGCGCTGGCGGTATTCACGCTGCTGACTTTGATCATCTGCCGCAGCGTTTCGGCGCGCATTCCGGGACCGATCGTCGCGCTGATTCTGGCTACGGCCGCGGTTTACTTCTTTAAACTTCCGGTGGAGACGATAGGAACTCGCTTCGGCGGAATTCCAAGTGGGCTGCCCCACCTACAGGTCCCTAGATTCCGGACGGACCTGATTCACGGACTTCTAGGACCGGCTTTCACAGTCGCCATGCTGGGCGCGATTGAGTCGTTGATGTCGGCCGTCGTCGCCGATCGCATGAGCAATGACCGGCACAATCCTAATGTGGAGTTGATGGCGCAGGGCGTGGCGAACGTTTTCTCGCCGATGTTCGGTGGCCTACCGGCTACGGGGCGATTGCGCGAACCGCGACAAATATTCGTTCCGGAGCACAATCACCGGTAGCCGGAATCATTCATGCACTCACGCTCTTGTGCATTCTGCTCTTCGCCGCTCCGCTGGTGAGTTATGTGCCGATG
>Ga0209624_10000625_pt1 | contig 30951 bp, 23 predicted proteins | sample JacPinW_OM2H0_O1_FD_188565 | JGI IMG/M metagenome (GOLD analysis project Ga0209624, IMG submission 188565) | Forest soil microbial communities from Algoma, Ontario, Canada - Jack Pine, Ontario site 1_JW_OM2H0_O1 (SPAdes) (version 2) | ecosystem: Environmental > Terrestrial > Soil > Boreal...
GATCCATCTGACTAGCGGCGCGACTCTGAAGGATGTTGTCTATAAGGGCCAGCTGAATATCAGCGGGGTGAGCAACGTCACGATCGAGGACAACGAGATCACCGAGTCGGGCGAGAACAACTACGAGATATATGTACTCGGATCGGGCAGCAACATCAGGATCGAGAACAACGATCTATCCGGGCTCAGTGGGGCGCCGGGGGACGGGTGTGATGCCGCGGTATTCGAGGGGGGAAGCGCCTCGCTCATGAACGTCACGATCGCCCACAACGACATCTGGTTCTGCTCGGCAACGCTCAATGACATCGAAGCCTCAGAGGGCGCCTGGACCATCGAAGGCAACTACATCCACGACTTCGCATACGCCGACCCGGGCAAGAGCAACCACTTCGACGGCATCCAGTTCGAGGGCGGCGGCAGCGCTCGTGCCCCCACGGTCTTCGCCAACAACACCGATCTCATGGACTTCTATCAGACCTCGCCCGTCATCCTGTCGAACGACAACAGCCTCGCGAACACCAACCGGTCCATCACCCATAACCTCCTAGGAGGAGGAGACGTGTGCCTGTACGTCGCGGGCACATCGAGCCATCCGACCACGGACTCGACGTTCTCCAAGAACGACTGCTCGAGCCTCTACATCGGCGCGAACAAGACCGGCAGCGCCGACGAAGGCGGCGCGTTCGGCTACGACGCCTATTGGACCCCGAAAACCAACATCTGGTCAGGGAACTTCTCGGATGACAACGGTGCGTCGATAGCCCCCTAGAGCCATGCTGGGGCGCCGGAAGGATGAGATTCGGCGGAGCCAGAAGTCCCCGAGTTCGGGCAGCGTTCTTCCCTCGAGAGTATGTCTCCGCAAACTGGCATCGGCGTGCCGCTTCCATCGGGGGAGGCGGCTGGCGACCTCGCCCCGTCCCGCGCGAGACTCAGACTCGCGCCCATTGCACCGACGGCGCCCTGGACAGACCAGGAGCTTCAGCACGAAGACGACGAAAGCATCGATGCGGTCGTCTGGCGCGCGACGCTCAATCGACGGCTGCTCGCCGTGGGAGACGCCGCCGCGGCAAGCGTGACCCTTGTCGTGTTGCTGAACGTATTCGGTCAACGCCGCGTCGCGGCGCTTGCTCTCGCCGGCATTGCGCTGCTGTTGTTCCTCTTCAAGGTCTCGGGTCTCTACGATCGGGATGAGCTGCGCCTCGTGCACTCGACGCTGGACGAGATGCCGTTGCTCGCCCAGCTCACGGGGCTGTTCGCCTTGGGGCTGGCGATTCTTCAATCGATCCTGCTCGGCGGCGGCCTGAGCGCGACGAGGATCGCGGCGATTTGGCTTGCCTCGTTCGTTCTGATCGTTTGCGGGCGAGTAGTTTCGCGGGCGATTGCCGGGCGGACCTCGCCCCTTGAGCGCTGTTTGGTGATCGGCGAACCGGCCCAAGCCGAACGAATCCGAGACAAGCTGGCCTCGAGTCTGGCGCGGGCGGAGGTCGTAGCATCGTTTCCGCTCGCCAGCGAGGATGTCACCGCCGCCGACTGGGTGGCTATTCCAAAGATGATGCGCCGCGTCGTAAGCCAGCTGGATGTGCATCGGATCATCATCGCGCCGACCACCACGGATACCCGACACGTGGTGGATCTGATTCGTGTGGCGAAGTCGATCGGGGTAAGGGTGAGCGTGCTTCCACGCATGTTTGAGGTCGTCGGCTCATCGGTCGAGTTCGACGACGTCGACGGGATGACGATGCTGGGGATCCGCAGGTTCGGTCTTTCTCGGTCCTCGCACCTGCTCAAGCGCACGTTTGATCTTGCCCTGGGTTCGATCGGACTACTGATGCTGAGCCCTGTGTTTGCGGCGATCTCGCTGGCGATCATCCTCGATTCAAGAGGCTCGATCTTCTTCGGCCAAATCCGAGTAGGCCGCGAGGGGAAGCACTTCCGCATCCTGAAGTTCCGATCGATGGTGGCTGACGCGGATGCGCGCAAGGAGGAGCTCCGATCTATCAACGAGGCTGGAGACGGGCTGTTCAAAATCACTAATGACCCGCGTATCACCCGCGTCGGGCGTTTCCTGCGGGCCACGTCCCTAGACGAGTTGCCCCAATTGCTCAACGTCATGCGCGGTGAAATGAGTCTGGTGGGGCCGAGGCCTCTGGTTCTCGATGAGGACGCCCAGGTCGTCGGGCTGGACCGGAGCCGCCTCCACCTCACTCCCGGCATGACCGGCCCATGGCAGGTTCTGGGAACCAGGGTTCCCATGCAGGAGATGGTCGCAATCGACTATCTCTACGTTGCCAGCTGGTCGATGTGGCTCGACTTGAAGCTCCTACTGCGCACCGTTCGCCACGTCGCGGTAGGCGGAAACCTCTAGTTCTGCCGAGGACTCTCGGCCGGCCGGTCTACGGCGCTATGGACGAGCCGTTGTCGTCCCACAGGTTGCCCGACCAGGTGTTGGTGCTCGAGGTGTAGTAGGTGACCGGACCGAACGCGCCTCCCTCGTCCGCGCTACCGGTCCGGTTCGCACCGATGTACACGCTGGAGCAGACGTTATTCGAGAACGTTGAGTCGGTCGTCGGGTAGGTCGAGGTGCCTGCCGCGTATAAGCAGAAATCGCCGCCTGCCAGCAGGTTGTGGGTGATCGAGCGATACGTGTTGGCCAAGCCGTTGTCGTTCGACAGAATGACCGGCGAGGTCTGGTAGAAGTCCATCAGATCGGTGTTGTTGGCGAAAGCCGTCGGGGAGGTCGCACTGCCGCCGCCCTCGAACTGGATCCCGTCGAAATGGTTGCCCTTGTTCGACTCGGCGTAGGCGAAGTCGTGGATGTAGTTGTTCTCGATGGTCCAGCTACCACTCGAGATCTGATTCATCGTTGCCGAACAGAACCACATGTTGTTGTTGGCGACGGTGACGTTGGTACTGCCGCCACCCTCCTCGTAGACGGCGGAGTCGCATCCGTCTCCTGGCGTGGTGTCATTGAGCCCCGAGAGATCGTTGTCTTCGACCGCGATGTTATTGCTGTTGCCGGCCAGCGTGACGATCCAGTTGTTCTCGCCGGAATCGGTGAGATCGTTGTCTTCGATTGTGACGTTGCTGAGGCCGCCCACGAGAACTTGCCCGTTATAGACAACGTCCCTAAGAGTCGCGCCGCTGGTCAGGTGAATCGCGCCGCCCGAGTACGACCAGCCCGACCCTGTGCTGCCGCAACCCGACCCGGGGCCGGACGGCGATGTACACATCCCGGGAACGTCGTAGAGCGTCGTACCAGCTGGTGGACCCGTATTTGCGATGTCCGCAAATCCGCAGGTGATCGGGGCATTGGTACAAAAGTGCTCGCCGGATGCGCCCGCGCCGAACTGGCCCGTGCCCACGACCGCGCTGATCGGCGAGCACCCGGGCTCCCCGTTATCGAAATACGTAGATGCGGGCGGGCCGCCGATACTGCTCTGTGTCAGGGCAGGCATCGCGTTGCTCATCAGTCCGGTATCGCATGGGCCCGACGATGTCGTTGACGTGCTCCCGCTGGCGTTGCTTGCGGTGACCCGAACGGCGAGCGCCCTGCCCACATCCGAGGAACCGACCATGTACGTGCTCGAAGTGGCACCAACCCCAGTCGCGTTGGAGCAGGAACCAGTCGTTGGCCGCGTCATGGCATAGCCCGTGCCGGTCACAGAGCTGATCTGCACGCCACTCGATGATCCAGCCGAAGTCGTGCAGTCCTGCCACTGGTAGGAATACGACGTGGGGCTGTTCGTCCACACGCCAGGCGTCACTTTCAGATGCTGACCCTCAATCGCGCACCCCGCCAAACACGCCCCGTTGCCGTTCACCGTGCTCGAGGTGAAATACGGCTGCAAGGCGTTCGCGGGCTGTGGGCCGCCTGGATTGGCCAGGGGACCGTTGCTGGGAGCTGCACTAGACGTGCCTCGCGGCCGCCGACCTCGCGCGTACACCGATACTCGACAGCCGGCTTCGTGTCGGGCCTTGGTCCACTTGACCGGAAGCGAGCTCAGGCGTTTCCCGAGCGACTCGTTCCGGCAGCCGCCCGTGCTGCCACGCAGAGCCAGATGTCCCCCCCTCGGGAGGAACGCGATCCAGTAAATGTGGCCGGCTCGCACCGCGGTAGATGGGATCGCGACCACATTCCATTTTCCGCGCCGCGGAGCTCGCCGGAATGCCATGGCGCGCCGGGGCCCGGGACGGCCACGGGTTGTGTCGTAAAGAGCGACCGCGAAGCTCCGCGCGGTGTTGTGCGCACCGACGAACACGACGATTGAAGTCGCGCTGCCGTTCACAGTGCTCTGAAACCGAAACGCCCGCGCCAGCCCAGACGGATCGGAAATCGCTCCCGGCTCCACGCTGTTATCTCCAAAGATTCGCTTCGCCCCTGCGGTGCGGGACTTCTTCTTAGTTACGCGCGCGCGAGAAACACCAGCGTGCGCCCCCGCCCCACTCGCGAGGGTCGCGGTGGCGGCGAATGCGGTCGCGATTGCCGCAAGCACCGCAGTGCAAAACGATATGGTCAGTTGGCCCTTGCGTTGATACACGTTCTTGGGCTACCTGCGGGAGCTCGGTCCGTGGTCGACGTACAGCGCCTTCGCCATACGACGAAAGGCACGATCAGCACGTCGGCGCGCGACCTTATCACAGAGCCGGGCCAGTCGAGCCAGCTAGACTGCCCGCGGTGCATCGGTTGCTTCTGATTACGTCGGCCGTCGACGGCGAGGACGTAGGGGAGGCGTGGTCAGGCTTCCAGTGGGTTAGCCGCTTGGCGACCCGTCACGACGTCACCCTCCTTACCATGCATCGCCGGGACAGGACGCCGCCGTCCCGCCAGCTTCCCGGTGTGCGGGTCATCGAGTGGCGCGATCCGAAGCTCCTGGCTCGCCAGGAACGCTTCAACAGCATGCTGAAGCCGGGGTGGATACCGTTCTACCGCCGCGCGCGGGTGTGGATCCGGGGCGCCCTGGCGCGTGGAGAGCGCTTTGACGTTGGGCACCAGCTGCTTCCTCTCGCGATGCGTTACCCGTCGCCCTTGGCGGGGCTCGGCATCCCGTATCTCATCGGCCCGGTCGGCGGCAGTCTCGAAAATCCGCCCGGCTTCGCCGACGACACCTCGGCGTGGTATGTCCGGCTGCGAGCGCTGGATCGGTTCCGACTCCGGAGGGATCCCCTGCTGCGGCGCGCATACCTTGACGCAGGCTGCGTTCTCGGCATCGCCCCGTACGTCCGAGAGATCCTGGGAGACCTCGACGTGCATCGCTTTGAAGTGATGAGCGATACCGGCCTGAAGGCGCTACCCGCGCTCGGTGACCGGCCGAGCCGCGAGGCACCCGTCAGCCTGCTGTACGTCGGTCGGCTTGTCCGTACGAAGGGTCTGCGCGATGCGATCGCCGCCCTGCCGCATCTGACGGCGTCGGCGTCAGCGGTTCTCGAGGTGGTTGGCGATGGGCCGGATAGGGCCGCATGCGAGACCCTCGTTCAGGAGTTGGGCCTCGAAGGTACCGTTCGTTTCCACGGTCGCCAGCCACGTGAGCGCGTCGATGATTTCTATAGAGCCGCGGACGTATTCGTATTCCCGAGCTATCGGGAGCCGGGCGGCAACGTCGTCTTGGAGGCAATGGGATACGGCCTGCCGCTCGTGGTCAGCGATCGTGGCGGACCGGCGAGCTCGGTCGACGAGACCTGCGCGATCCGGGTGCATCCGGAGACTCCGGACCAGTACGCGCGTGAGCTCGCCGTCGCGATCACGCGGCTAGTAGACGATCGGGGGCTCCGTCAACAGATGGGTGGCGCAGCGCGCGATAGGGTCGCCGATATCGCGCTCTGGGACCGCAAGGTCGAGCGGCTTGAGGCGCTCTACGACGAGGTTCTGCGCGCGAACTCGGGCACGTAGACCTCCGGCCAGATCCGCGACCCTGGTGGCGTTCATCCCCGCCCGGGCGGCGCCGCTCAAGACCGCGACTGGGCCTCGCTCGTGCTCTTGATTGCGGCCCGGGCGGCCGCGTTCAAGGCGGACGTCTGCGACGGCCGAGAAGGCCCCGTCGCCCGTTCCGGCCGAGGCGAGCGGACCGGACCTGGGAGCAGACGGCGTCCAAGCCGCTCGACGCCAGGGAGCACGCGCTGGGTGAGCAGCGCGACGTCGCTCCAAGCCTCCTTGGACAGGGCGCGGAGCGCCAACAGGTAGACCGTGCCGCCTGCGGCGCCGGCGAGGATGAGCAAGACCGGCACCGGCACCTGGTCAGCGAGAGCGCGTCGGAGCGCCATCGCGACAAGCAGCAGCGGTGTGCTGGCTAGGACGGCGGGCCCGAGGTCGCGGAAGATCTGAGTCCGCGCCATGCCGACTGTGGAGTGGAGCAGCACGGTGTAGGCGATCAGCAACGATGCAAGCTGGAAGCCGCTCACCGCAACGCAAACGATGGTGAGTCCGTGTGACGAAGCCACCCAGACGGTGGCGGCGTACGCCAGCGTCTCGGCACAGCAGAACAGGAACAGCGCCTTCGGGCGGCCGGCGGCGAGCACGGTCGGGCCATGCAGATTGCGGACGCAGGAGGCCATTCCGGCCACGGCCAGGATCTGGGCCGGCAGAATGGCCGGAGTCCAGTGCGCGCCGAACAGCCACGGCACCAATGTCGGCGCCAGCGCGATGAACAGTGCCAGCATGGGATAGACGAGCACGACGTTGACACGCACGATGCGCAGGCGGAGGGCGAGGCGCCGCTCGGGATCCTCTGTGCGCGTGTAAACGGGAAAGGCAATCCGCGCGACGATCCCGCTCAGACGCCGCTCGTACTCGACGCCGATGGTGAACGCCCGGTAATAGAAGCCGACGATCACCGACGACAGGCGCGCGCCGAGGATCATGTAGTCGACATTGCGATAGGAGACTCCGGCGAACCCGGCCGCGGTGGCCGGTAACCCGAAGCCCAGCAGCTCCCGCATCTCCTTGGGGTGCCAGCGTGGCATCACGGGCCGACCACCGCTGATGTAGCCGAGCGCCATGATGAGTACCCCGATCAACATGCCGAGGACGTAGGCCGCCGCGCCCAACCCGGCGATCGCGAGCGCCACCGAGATGATCGAGGACACCACCACGCCGGTGGCCTCGGAGAGACCAATGCGTCGGAAGCGCAGATCGCGCTGAAGCCTCGCCTGAGGGACGATCATCAGCCCGGTGATGGCGAATTGAGGCGCAAACAGCCTGAACAGATCGGTCGTACGAGCGCCGAACACCGGCGTGGTCACGAGCGGAATCGCGAACAGCGTCAGCAGGGCGAGCGCGATCCCGATCATCAGGCCCAGCAACGTCGCCCCCTCAAGATGCTTGCGCGTGATGTCGGGTCGCTGGACGAGCGGCGTGCCGATCGTCTCGTTCGAGATCATAAGCGAGAACTCGCTGACGATGATGGCTATGGCAAGACGCCCGAAGTCGGCCGGGGAGATAAGCCGGGCGAGCACAACCGCAGCCGCGAGTGTCGTGATTTGGGCGATGGCCTGGGTTACGGCGAACCAACGCACGCCGAGAAACGCTGCCTCGCGTAGCTCGTTATCGGACATGCTCGCCCCGGACGCCGGGGTCGCCGCGCCCGCGTCCTGGGGTCCTCCCCCGGGCTCGTCGGGTGCGGGGACGCGCGGCGTCCACCGTCGCCGTCCATAGCCGGGAACGATGGCCATGAGCTCAGCGCAATGGGGAACGAGCTAGCGGGTCAAGAATTTGGACGTGCGGCAGCAAGTTTCATCCGATTCCGGCACGAGGTGTACAACCAAGGAACTGCGGACCGCCAAAGAAACTTGCGGCCAAACCGCCTGGCGGCCGCCCGCCGAGGGGCTAGGACGCGATGGCCAGCACTTCGGCGCCTGCCGCCGCCGGCACGCGGCCTTGGCGCGGTGCGACCAACCCGTTGACATGCGCGTAGTGGCACGCCTCGGTGCGGTTGCCGACGTCCAGCTTGCGGTAGACGTTCGAGACGTGGAACTTCACGGTCTGCTGGGTGATCCAGAGCTGCCGGGCGATGTCCCCGTTCGACGCTCCTGAGGCAACCAGTTGCAGAATCTCGAGCTCCCGCTCGGTCAGCGACGCATGCTCCGTGGCCACGGGCCCGCGGGCTCGGTTGACCGAGCGGATGCTGGCGGGCGAGTGGACTATGTGTCCGCTGACCACGGCGCGCAGCAGCGTGGACAGGGCCACCGGGTGGATCGCCTTCGACATGGCGCCATTGGCCCCGGCCTCGAACGCCCGCTTCAGCCACTCCCCCTTCATCTGAAGGCTGAGAACGATCACCTGGAGGTCCTCGTCGCGCTCCTTGAGGTTCCGGATCAGCGTGATGGTGGCGTCGGACCCGTCGGCCTCGTCCACCAGGACAACCTCGGCGCCCGCCTGCAGGATGCTAGCGGCGCTGGCCTTGCGTGGGTCGGCGTATCCGAGGAGCTCGAACGTGCCCTGGTCGCGGATTCCAGAACGAATCGCTCCAACGATCAGCGGATTGTCCGCCACAACCACAAGTCTTTTCATGCCGGTTCCGTCCTCCCGCCCTCATCGCCTGGGCGAGCAGCTCGATTCACGTCAGATCTCCGTCACGGTGGCCCAAAAGATGAGCCGCAGCACAGCTCGGTCCCGATCAATGAACGGCGCTCACGGCGTCGATCTTTCGTGGCGAGGATCCGCCGATCCGGCGTTCGGCGCACAGCCGTTGTTCGGATCTGAGGGGCTCGTCGTGTTCGATAAGCTCTGTCGGCTGAGCATGGACCATGGCCAAGGGCTGGGGGGATCGCCCGGATACCGTGGGCAGAGAGGAACGAGAGCGTTGACGGCGACAGTCTGGTCGGGGAGGGAGGCCTCCTGAAGCGACTGGTCATCGTCGCCGAGGACTCGCTCATCGTCGAGGCGATCGCCATCGCTTTGCGGAAGAGCGGCGATTTCGATCTGATCGCGCACGTCGAGGCCGACTCGGCCACACCGGAGAAGATCCTCGAGGGCGCGCCGGAGGTGGTACTGATCGACCAGGCTGATCCGCTTGAACGGACCGTCGCCCTCATCGAGCAGGTCAAGCAGGAGCGCGAGAGCACTGCGATTGTCGTGCTCACCCTGTCTCCGGAGCCGGCAGCGCTAGACGTCATCTTCGCGGCTGGAGCGACTGGAGCTATCTCAAAGGCGGCCAATCCGATCGCGCTCGGGACCCTGCTTCGGGAAACCGTCGATGGCCGCGTACTGAACGTGCACCGACCGGCCGGTCACGTCCAAGGTGCCCCGTCCTCTCACGCCGCCAACTCGCTGCTGTCGACGCGGGAACTCGAGGTGCTGAAGCTGGTAGCAAGCGGCGCCACGAACGCCGAGATCGCCCGGCAGCTGTGGGTCACCGAACAGACGGTGAAGTTCCACCTCTCCAACGTCTATCGCAAGATCGGCGTTGCTAACCGGACCGAGGCCAGCCGCTACGCGCACTTGAATGGTCTGGTGGGCGATAAGCCAACCGCCGGGTTCTGAGGCGAGGTCAGGCGGCCGAGGCCCGCTGACGCAGCATCTGAAGCGGCGTGCGCAGGATAAGACGCAAGTCGAGCCCAAGCGACCATCCCCGGACGTATGCAACGTCCATGTCAAGCGCCTCGCCGTGGCTGCAGTTCTCCCTGGCGGTTACCTGCCAGAGCCCGGTGATTCCCTGGGGCATATCGAACCGCTCCAAGTGATAGGGCTGGAACGTATCTGTCTCGTAGGGGCGGCAAGGCCTCGGGCCGACGAGTGAGATGTCGCCGAGCAGGACGTTTATGAGCAGCGGGAGGTCGTCGAGGCTCCTCCGCTGAAGTCTCCGGCCGAAGCGGGTCGCCGCCTCGGCGCCCGCCTTCGTCGTGCGGAATTTCAGCGCCGTGAACTCCTTGCGGTTCATCCCGAGCCGGGTCTGACGGAGGAGCACGGGGCCCCTGGAATCGAGCCGAACGCGCGCTGCGATGTAGGCAAACACGGGAGCGAGAACCACGAGTCCGAGGGTTGCTGCCGTGAGATCGATCGCCCGCTTGATCGTTCGCGAAGTCCGCGAGGGCCGGCTCGCCGGGAGCCCGATCAGGGGGAGGCCCTCAACCGTGTGCACAGTCACGCGCGGTCCGACTAGCTCGAACAGGCGGGGTACGAGGTCGATCTGGACGGGAAACTCGTGGAGCCTCCGCAGCAGGGCAAGCAGCTCGTCGATTGGCTCGCTCGAGAAGGCGATGATTACCCGCTCGACATCGAGGCACTTCACGATCTCGGGTAGACGCTCGGGCCCACCGAGAATGCTCAGATGCTCCGGAAGGTCGGCCCGCCTGATCCTCGGATCCCGGTCGATAAAGCCGACCACGTTGATGCCGTACTCCGGATGCTTGACAAGCTTGCGACCAATCAGCTGGCCAATCTCGCCCGCGCCGACGATCAGGGTGTTCTGTGCGTAGGCCCGGCTCCGCCGGCAGACACGGCGTGCCACCGTACGGAAGACGGGAAGGATGCAAATCGACAGCGCCCAGAAGGTGATCAGCGCGAACACGCTCGCGTCAGGATGGCCGCCCAGCCTGGATGCCACCAGCAACACCCAGATCCCGATCGTCACCAGATGGAACACGCCGACTACGTCGTCGGCGGTCGAATGAGCCGCCTGCTCCTGGTCGCTGCTGTACAACCCCTGCAGCCTGGCGACTATGGCCCAGCAGGGGAGCGTGCACAAAAACACGAGGATCTGGTGGAAGGAGCCGAACGCGCCGGCCTCGCCCCAGAACAGCGTCGTCAGGACGTAGGCCATGCTCAACCCGATCAGGTCGGCCAGAAGAAGGCTGCGTGGGACCAGCCAGGCGCGACGCTCGAGGCGTCCGCGGCTCAGCAGCTTGCGGGTATTGGGGTCGACGGCGGAGATCACGTCCGAAACGCCGAAGCGTGCATCGCCGGTGGGTGGAGGGACTTCGGGTTCGACCACCGGCCGATGCGAGTTGATGGAGATAACGGAGCCCATGTCGGGCAATCATTAGCGCCCCCAGGGCCTGCACGCTAGGCCAGAACGCAAAGACAGTCCGGAAACCGGTCCTAGGGTGGGGTCATTACCTAGCCGTTCGTCCAGCACGCCGCGCGCGGGTTGAAACTACGGTACCGGAGTCGTCGCAGTGCTCGGCGTCGCAACTCGTCGCAACGGCTCGAGGGCTGCTTCTTGACCGTGAGCGATGACAACCGAAAGGACCGAAGGCCACATGCAACTCGTGGGGGCAGAAGGCCGCATGAAACGAATCATCGTCGTCGCGGACAACTCGCTGATCGTCGAGGCCATCGCTCTGGGTTTGCAAAAGAGCGGCGAGTTCCAGCTACTCGGCCGCGTCAACGCCCGCACCGGGGAAGTCCGCACGGTCCTTGACGCGGCACCAGACGTCGTGCTGGTGGACGAGATGGAGCGTTCGGACGACGCGGTCGAGCTGATCAGCCAGCTGACGGGCGAGCATCCCGATGTCGCCGTGATCGTGCTGACGAGCTCGATGGAGCCGGGGTGGCTCGACGCCATCTTCGCCGCGGGGGCAACCGGCGCGATCTCCAAGTCCACCCACCCGGAGTCGCTCGCGACGCTGGTCCGCGAGACGATCGACGGGCACGTCGTTCACATCGACCGCAGCCTCGGGTCCCCGACATGCACGACCCTAAGAACGGTGTCCGCCGCTCCGCTGACCTCGCGAGAGCTCGAGATCCTGCGCCTGGTGGCGGATGGATCGACGAACGGCGGGATCGCGCAGAAGCTGTGGATCACCGAGCAGACGGTTAAGTTCCACCTGTCCAACATCTACCGGAAGCTCGACGTCGCTAACCGCACCGAAGCCAGCCGGTACGCCCACATCAACGGTCTCGTCGGCTCGGCGAAGCCGAGCCCCCTGTAGCCACGCGCAAGCGTTTGCGCTCCGAGCCGGATGCCAAAGACCCGGAAGCTCGGTGCCGTTGGGATCGTTCCATCTCAGTAGGACGCGACCACCTACCCCATCGGGTAGGGGGCAGCGTCAAACCCTCACCCGATGGCCATTTCCCGGCCGTCTGGGCCGACCATATATTCCGCCCCATGCTCAACTCGGATCAACGAACGACCCCTGGCGCCCTCTGGGAGCGTCCATCGACCGCAGATCTCGCGGTCATCATCGTCTCGACCAACGAGGCCCACTGGCTGCGCCGCTGTTTGCCGACCGTGTTCGACCACGCCGGTGACGCCAAGCTCGACGTCGTCGTCGTCGACAACACCTCGACCGATGACACGCGCGAGCTGGTCGAGTCGGAGTTTCCGGGCGCACGTATCGTGACGTCCGAGAATCACGGATTCGGACATGCGAACAACTGCGGGGCAATGACCTGCGACGCCCCGTACATCCTGTTTCTAAACCCCGACACTGAAATCCTCGAGGGCACCTTCGGCGAGCTTCTCGCGGCGATGGACCGTCAGCCTGACGTCGGCCTCGCCGGGGTTATCCAGATGGCAGGCGACGGGTCCATGATCCCAACGATCCGTTACTTCCCGAGTGTGATCCGGTCGCTTGCTGAGGCGTTCGGCTCCGAGAAGTGGCCGGTACGCGCAACCTGGTCCCGAGAGCGCGACCTGGACATGACCCGCTACGGGCTCGAGGTCGACTGCGACTGGACGTCGGGGTCCTTCATGCTGGCCCGCCGCGAGGCCTTACTTGCAGCTGGACTGCTCGACGAGCGCTTCTTCCTCCAATGCGAGGAGCCTGACCTGTGCATGAGGATCAAGCGCGCCGGCTGGCGTGTCCGCCATCTTCCGTCGATGACGATCCTCCACCACGGCAAGACAGAGGTTCGTCCGAAAATGGTCGCGCAGGAAGCCTACGCCCGGCGGCAGTACGCACAGAAGCACTTCAGCAAGCCGCACGGTTCGGCGTATATCGCCGCCGTGGGCCTCGGACATGCGGTGCGAGCGCTGTCTCCGCGCCAAAGCGCCCCTAGGCGCGAGGCGGCCCGCCTGGCCCTGCGTACGATCGCCGGCAGGACTGCACCTCCGTTCGGCGCCCCGCCGCAAACGGCGCTGCCCAGCTTGACGACGGCAGCAGATCACGACGCATCGAATGAACCGATGGCCCCGCCTGCCTTGGTGAACGGCCTGCCGCGTTCATGAGTCCCCGCCTCGCCCACCGATGCGGCCCGTCCGCTGGCCCTCTCCGCTCAACCTGGCCAAGAGGTTAGGGACACGGGCGGCAAAGCCGGTCTGATGGCGGTGGAAGATCCGAGGCCCAGAACTACCATCCGAATCATGCCTTATATGCAACATCGCCACTCGGGAATTATCGAAAACCAGCGCTCCGACGCAGAGGAGTAAGAAATGGACTTCAAACTCTTTATCGCCGTCGTAAAGCGGTACAAGCGAGTCGTTATCGGCGGCACGATATTGGCCGTCGTCCTGTCCGTGCTGTCCTACGGCATGCCCGGACTCAAGGGCGGCAAGCCCACGGTGATTCCTCGCGGCTCGGAGGTCTTCCAGGGTCAGGCGGAGCTCCTGATCTCGCAAGCGGGGTTCCCGTACGGCCGGGCAGTCGATCAGTACACGCCCGGGAGCCAGACGAGCCCGTCCGAGCCCATCGGCGATGAGAACTACATGGCCAACCTCTCCTCGGTCTACGCTGCGGTGGCGAACAGCACCTCCATCCAGCAGAAGGTCGCGAAGCAGTCCGGCGTCGCGGTGTGTCCTTCCCTGCAGCCCTGCGGGACCGTGATGGCCGCCGAGGTCGACGACATCAGCGACGGGGTTCCGCTACCGCTGATCACCGTGACTTCTTCGGCGCCAAGTGCCGCCGGCGCGGTCAAGCTCGCCGCCACCACCGTCTCGGTGCTCGAAAGCGATATTACGCAGCAAGAAGCGTCCTCGGGCACGCCTGTCAGTCAGCGCATCCAGCTGCAGGTACTCAAGAACGGATCGCCCGCCACCCTCACTAAGGGTTACAGCAAGAGCGTTCCGATCCTCGTGTTGTTTGCCGTGATCGCGGCGAGCATCGCGCTGGCATTCATGCTCAACAACCACAGCGACGACCCGGTCCGCTCCACGCGTCGACGCCTCGATGACGAGCTCGTCCCAGATGGCGGGCTGGCGTTCACCGGCCCTGGCAACGGGAACGGGAACGGGAACGGCAACGGCCGTGTCGCCGAGCCCGAGCACGGTTGGGTTCCGTCCGGGGGCGGGAAGATGCAAACGATCGGTCATCGCGACCTCGACCCGGGCACCCGGATTGCAGAAGAGAACGGAGCTCCGCAGCGTGGCGCCGCCCACGAATCGCCGCTGACTGGCAGGCGGCCGGTCTGGGTCGACCGCACGCAGCCGCACCTGCTGCGCAGCTCCGGCTTCGAGCCCGAGTCGCACGACTGACGTATGGTCGCTGCGCTCCGCAGGCCGGCGCTGCCGAAGTCGGCAGTCCTCCTGATCGCCGCCGTCGGCCTCCTGGCCGCCGACGTCATCGCCCACGGGCAGGGCAAGACCCCGGCAGCGCTGCTGCTTGCCATCGTCGTGGTGATGGTGGCGGCCCACGTCGCCACGCGCTGGTCCTGGCTGATGTCGGGCCTCGTGATCGTGGACCTCCTGATCCCGAGCGATGGTCGCTACACGCTCGCGGGTATGTCCGCCTTCCAACTCGAGCCCTACCGGGTGTTCGTGGCCATCCTCCTCGTCGGATGGATCGTCTCGCTGCTTTGCGACCCCCGAGTGAAGGTCCGGCGGACTGGGTTTGAGGGCCCCCTCGGTCTGATCCTAGTCTCGATCGTCGGCTCGCTCCTCGTCAATCCGGGTCGCGTCAGCGGCGTCCTCAACTTCGTGATCAAGTCGCTGACGCTCGAGGCTTCCTTCCTGTTGGTCATATACCTCGTGGTCAGCGTTGTACGCACGCGCGCGGTCCTTGACTGGCTCGTGAAGATCCTCGTCACCGCGGGCGCCATCGAAGGCCTAGGCGCGATCGTCGAGCGCAAGCTGGGCTACGACATCTTCAACCATTTGCACCTGCTGCTCCCGATCTTCCACTTCAACGCCCAGGTAGTCACGGCAAGCGTCCGAGATGGGCAAATCCGCGCCCAAGCGTCTTCAGGATCGTCGATCGACCTCACTTCGACGATGGCGCTGGTAGCGCCGTTCGCGCTCTACCTGGCCATCACGCGGCGCCAGCGCAGATGGTATGTCGCTGGCGTGTTGATGCTCGCGGGGGATTTCGCCGGCGGCTCGCGGACGGGCCTGATCGCCATCCTGGTCATGCTGATCGTGTTCGTGTGGCTGCGACCGCGGCAGACGCTCAAGGCCTGGCCCGCTCTGATTCCCCTCTTGATCGTGGTCCACTTCCTCGACCCGGGCGCGCTGCAGGGCTTCTACGCAGGCTTCTTTCCCCAGGGCGGCCTGGTCGCCCAGCAGAGTCAGACCGCCACCGGACCAGGAGGTGTCAAGGAGAATACGAATCGACTGTCGCGATGGGGTCCCGAGCTAGCCGAATTCTCGAATTACAACCCCCTCTTCGGTGAAGGGTTCGGAACACGGATTACCGGAAAGACATCACTCGCCGCATCCACGGCGAAGTACAGCTGGGGCGACTACAGCGTCAACGGCCAGAGCACAGCGAGCGGCTCCGCGGACAATTCCGAGATCCTGGACGACCAGTGGCTGGGGAACCTGCTCGAGACAGGAGTTGTCGGAGTGATTGCATGGGTTTGGTTGTTCGCTCGCGCAATCAGGCGCCTCGGCAAGCGGGCCAAACTCGAGCGCGATACTCCGGAGGGGTGGCTCCCGGTAGCGCTAGCCGCGTCGCTCGCGGGATTCGTCACCTCAATGTGGTTCTACGACGCCTTTTCGTTCACCCAAGGCACGTTCACAATGCACCTCCTGATTGGGCTCGCCGCAATCGTGCTGATACTCCCGGTCGCATCGAAGGCGAGCAGTAACCCGACAATGGTGAGGGCCTAATGCGCATACTGATCCTGGTCCCTGGCGACGTGGGGACACGCATGAGTGGGCCAGCGATTCGCGCCTGGATGCTCGCCTGCGGACTGAGCGAGTCCCACGAGGTGACCGCGGCGATCGACGGAAAGCTGCCCGACTCCGCACCGGAGGGAATCCGCATGTTCCAGGCGACGAGGCAACGCTTCCTTTTCGAGACACTCAGGCACGACGTCGTCTTTGCGGCCTGCCTTCCGCCCTACGCCGTCACCGCGGCTCGCGCCCGCGGCGCGATTACCGTGGCCGACCAGTATGACCCCATGGTGCTGGAGCTTCAAACGTTTGGCGGCGACGATCGCCTGCGGCAGGCGCGCGTGCTGCGTCAGTACCACCAGCGCTACGCCGACCTCGTCCTGTGCGCCGGCCAGGCTCAGCGGAGGATGTTGCTCGAGGAACTCGAGTCGATCGGCCGGGTCGGCGCGTCCGCGCCGGCGGTGGGAGTGGTCCCGTACGGCCTCCCGGAAGCGCCCGAGCCAAGCGGCGAGACGCCCATCCGGAACTACTTCCCGCAGATCAAACCGTCCGACAAGATCGTCTTGTGGTGGGGCAAGATCTGGAGTTGGTTTGACCCGGAGACGGCTATCAAAGCGTTCGTCCCGCTGGCGCAGTCGCGTCCCGACGTCAAGCTGGTCATCACCGCCGGACGCGCGCCCGACCCAAACACCGATGCGACGAGCCTGGATTGGAAAGCCCGCGAGCTGGCCGGCGAATACGGGCTGCTTGGCAACAGCGTGTTCTTCGTCGACGATTGGATTCCGTACGCGGACCGCCACCAGTGGCTCCAAGAAGCGGATCTCGGTCTCACGCTCCACGCAAACACATCCGAAGCAGAATTTGCCGCACGCGCCCGGTACATGGACTATCTCTGGGCCGGCCTGCCCTGCGTGCTGGCCCGCGGGGACGAGGTCGCAGCCGAGTTCGCGGAGGCGGGCGCAGCGGTGTTGGTCGAGCCGGGCGACGCCGAGGCGGTGACCCGGGTCGCGATCGACCTGCTCGAGGACGATGCCGCCCTTGGGCGGGCCAGGGATGCCGCCGCCGTGCTCGCCGAGCGCTACCGCTGGACGTCGCTCGCCCGCGATCTGAACCGAATGATCGAGCAAGTCGCGGACTCGCCACGAGCGCAAACGCCTAGCGTTTTGCACGCAGTCGCAGGGGCTGGCGAGTACTACGGCCTGCGCCTCTTGGCGCGTCGCTGATCTCAACCCCGCTTCACCGCGGCCACCGCTCCGCCGACTAGCCGCTCACGGAAGAACCCAAAGCGCCTGCACGTTGCTCTGGCAAATGGACTCGATTACACCCAACCACCCAAATAACGGTCGCTCGCACGAGTCGTCAAACGGCTTCAACGGGCATCACAGCTCCAACGGCCACAGCTCCAACGGCCACAGCTCCAACGGCCACAGCTCCAACGGCCACAGCACCAACGGCCACAGCACCAACGGTCACCAGAATGGTGTCCACGAGATCCTCGATCGTCAAAACGGGTTGGCTCCGGTCGCTCCCAACCCCGGCCAGCGAATCCTGGTCGCGGGCGGCGCCGGTTACATCGGCTCCATCCTCGTCCCCCGCCTTGTCGAGCGGGGCTACCGCGTGCGGGTTCTCGACCGACTCTATTTCGGTGACGATGGCCTCGCCTCGGTCAGCGACGATATTGAACTCGTTGTCGCGGACGTCCGTGACATTCCCGACTCGGCATTCGACGGCGTCGACGGTGTCATCAACCTGTCCGGCTTGAGCAACGACCCTACGGCCGAGTTCAATCCGCAAGCCAACTGGCAGATGAACGCGATCGCGACCGAGAATCTCGGCCGTCAGTGCGTGTCACGGGGGATCGAGCGCTACATCTTCGCTTCCTCTTGCTCCCTCTACGACGGCCTTCCTCCGGGAATGCACGCCGAGGACGCACCGGTTGAGCCGCGTGCCGCGTACGCGACGTCGAAGCGGTACGGAGAAGAGCGCCTGCTCGAACTCGTCGACGACGGGCTTTGCCCGGTCATCCTGCGCAACGGAACCGTCTACGGGTGGTCCCCACGGATGCGCTTCGATCTCGTCGTCAACACGTTCGTCAAGGATGCCCTGCTGGGGGGCGCGTTGAAGCTCCACGGCGGCGGGTGGATGTGGCGCCCGCTGGTCGACATCCGCGACTGCGCCGAGGCGATGATCGCGTGCTACGAGGCACCATCGCACAAGGTGCGTGGCGAGATCTTCAATGTCGTTCACTCCAACTATCAGATCCGCGAACTCGCGATGATCGTGGCTGGTTCGGTCCAACTGGCTGGACGTGCGGCCACGCTCGAGGAGGTTCCGGGACTGAAGTTGAACCGCAACTACGAGTGCGCGAACGCAAAACTGTCGACGACGCTTGGGTTCATCCCTCGCCGGTCGGTGCTCGAGGCAGTGACTGACATGCTCTCGCGCCTCGATCCCGACGACCGCGTGGCTCTCACTGACCCCCGCGCGTACAACATCCGCTGGCTCGAGCTTCTCCACGCCGTGAAGCCGACGGTTGAGTCGTTCGCATCTGTGCTATGAGAGCACTGGTCACGGGCGGCGGAGGCCAGCTCGCTTCGGATCTGGCGACGTTGCTCGGCGATGACGCCGACGTCTTCGGGCGAGAAGAGCTAGACATTACGGACTGCGACGGCCTCGATCGGGTCTTCGCGAAGGTAAAGCCCGACGTTGTCTTCAATTGCGCGGCGTTCCACAACGTGGATGTCTGCGAGACCGAGCCCGAACGCTCCTGGCAGGTAAACGTTGAAGCGATCCGTCAGCTCGCGGTTCGCAGCCCGGTGTTGGTCCACGTGTCAACCAACTACGTGTTCGACGGCACCGGGACGGAGCCATACGCGGAGGAGGACCTTCCTTCTCCGCGCTCGGTATACGCGCTCACGAAGCTGGCCGGCGAGTATGCCGCTCTTGGTTATTGCGAGCGCGCGCTGGTTGTCCGCACTGGGGGTCTATACGGACTTCACGGGAGCGTGAGCAAGGGCGGGAACTTCGTCCAGCGAATGATTGCCCGTGCCCGCCAGCAGGGCTCGTTGCGAATGGTCGCCGACCAGCGGTTGCAACCAACGTTCACTGCGGATCTGGCCGAGGCAATCGTCGCCGGCGCCGATGCCGGCGCCACCGGCATCGTCCACCTGACGGCATCGGGCGAGTGCTCCTGGCATGAGTTCACCGTGGCGATCATGGCCCGCGCCGGGCTCGACGCGCCTGTCGAGCCCGTCCCCACGGTGAGACCCCCCGGCGGGGTGTTCCGTCCGCTGAACGGCGTCCTGTCTCGGCCTCGGGCCGATTCACTTGGACTTCCTGTGCTCAGGCATTGGGAGGACGGGCTGACGGACTACATGGAGCGGGCCGGGCTAGCCGCAGCCGCTTCGCTAACTGACTAAAGGGGACTCAGATGGAGACATTGCCGACGAAGCTGGACGGACCGATTCTGATTGCGCCGCGGGTGCTGGGCGACGAACGCGGTTTCTTCTGCGAGACATACCGTCAAAGCGTATTCGAGGAGCTCGGAATCTCAGAGCCGATGGTCCAGGACAACCACTCGCGCTCGGGTAAGGGGATTGTCCGAGGCATGCACTTTCAGATCGGCGCCGGCGCGTCGAAGCTCGTGCGCTGCGCCCGTGGCGCGATTTACGACGTAGTCGTGGACTTGCGTCGTGGGTCGCCGACCTTCGGGCAGTGGGAGGGCTTCGAGTTGACCGAGGACAACATGCGGGTGGCCTACTGCCCCGTCGGATTCGCTCACGGTTTTTGCGTAGTGAGCGACGTCGCCGACGTCATGTACAAGCAGAGCAATTACTACGCGGACGCGACGGAGCGTGGCATCGCGTACAACGACCCAGAGGTCGGCATCCGCTGGCCGCTTCCGGTCGAGGAACTGATCCCATCAACGCGGGACTCCACCGCTCCGCGTCTGAGCGAGATCGCCAACGAGCTCCCGTTCACGTACGAAGCGCTTCGTACCGCGGCGTGAGCTGAGCGCGTTCGCGTAGGTATAGGTAGGACTCGCGTGTGAGGGGCCCGGCTCGTCCGGCCCCTCGTCGTTAAGCCCTATCGCCCGGCTACTCGGCGAAGGCGATTCGATCAGCGGCGTGGATCTGATCCCAGTCTTGATCGCCTTTGGAGAAGAACAGGTCGTTCTTCAGCTGCGAGACGCGCTCGCGGAGAGCGGAGTCTCGGCAGATACAGGTGGGGTTGTGAGCCCAGGTTTTGAAGAAGCCGTGTTTCCGGAGCACCCCTTCGAATTCTGCGACCGAGGTGCCGCAGTCGACGGCGGACACCGTGTCTCCGAAGAAGGCGAGGCTGTGCCGCACGAGCTCGTCGAGAGTTTGCGTGTCCTGACGAGATGCGTAGAGGTCGGCGATGATTCCCTGCTGTAACTCGACCGGCTCGGCACGGCGGAGTACGACGTAGCCCACCGTGCGTCCATCACGCTGTGCTACGAAGCGCCTATACACGGGCTCCGGGCAATCGACGAAGCGCCAGTTCAGGAACTGGGAGTCACGCGCGAAGATCACGGGGTAATCGCCTCGCGTTCTTTCCCATAGCTCGTCGACTTCGGGCCCGAAGCAATCGACTTCGACGATCTTGGTCGCGCTCGGCGCGTGGCGCGAGCGGACTACGAAGTCGCGCAGCCGCAATAACGGGTTCACGAGACCGGGGAGCAGACGGTGAAACCGAAATACGTCGCACGAGACCTGCGCTGCCTGCTGAGCCCAACGATGGCCGGCCGTGTGGATCATCAAATAGCGCCGCACGGTCACCGGATCCCATCGCACCCACCGCGTCAGCTGATGCACCTCCTCAAGCGTGACGCAACCTTCCCGCTCGGCCATGCGGCGGCTCGCCTCCGCCATCGTGAGGGCCATAAGGATGTCGACATCCTTGACGACGGCCTCGTGCAAACGATGTCCCAACCCTGCGCCGCGGTGGCTCTGCAGCAGCATGATGTCGACCGCCCATCCGGCCTCGAACGTCTCGTCCTCCACCTGGAGGAGACCTTTCTGAACGGCGATTTGACCGACGATGCGGTCGCCGTCGACGGCGACCCAGACCGGCACCTCGTCGTGCTCCGGGTGTGTGAAGGGGTTATCGATGAACTGCCAAGTCCAGCGCGGGGTCGCCTTGTATTGCGCTCGCGGCCCATATGCCTCGTCGATGAATCTTGCGATCGCCGGCCGGTCGGACAACGTCGCCCTTCGCACGGTGACGGCTATCGGGATCTCCTCCAGCGGACCAGCCTGCGCTTCACCGCCGAGGCGTGGATCATCCATCCGTACCCCCCCCGCGCTTTCAGATAGAACAAGAGCGGGCCATCGCGCGGGTCCACTGGCACCCGGCCGCGAACAAAGTCCCGCCCCGAAGGATCGGCGAGCCAGGGGTCTATTCCGAATACGCGCTCATAGCCGGCTTGCTGGCAGCTGCCTACGACGCGCTCGTCATATTCCCCGTACGGGAACGCCAGGAGGGAGACCCGGTTGCCGATCAAGTCCGAAAGCTTGTCACGTGATTTGGTGATCTCCTCGCTGAGGCGCGCCACGTCGATCCTCGTGAGGTGCGCGTGGCTGAGACTATGGGATCCCAGTTCGATTAGGTCTGGAAGCGAGCGCAATTCATCGGAGGTCATGACCTGGTCCTCGACCTCTTCTTCGGTATCCCAGCCCGGCTTCTTTCCGAGGTAGTCGACCGGTACAAAAATCGTTGCCGGGAACCCTCGACTGAGGAGCTCTGGAACCGCGTTCCTACGCACGCTCTGAAAGGCGTCATCAAACGTAATCGCCACGTACGAGCCCGCATCAGGGAAGTCCCCGGCGTGCGCCGCGCGAACGACCGTTGCTACGCGCGTAAGTGCCTGCATTTGACGCGCGAAGCAGGGTCGCAACTCTTCCGGGACCTCGTGATAGTAGAGGACGACGAACCGCGGCTTCGGACTGCGACCAGCGAGCCTCATGAGGCCACGAGAGAGCGATGCCCCCGAGTACCAGAGCACGCTTACTCCGACCTTCGTGGCGTGGGAGATCGTTGCCCCGGTGCCACGTTTGGCTGCAGCGGTTCCCGGCTCGCAGCGCGACCCGACTCGATCGTCGCGTTGGAACTGCGTATGGCTCGACTCTGTACGGCATCTCGGATCGGCTCCCAAAGCATCCGTTCGCTCGCCGATTACGAGATTTTCCCATGCGTTCACGTGCGGCCCCCAACCTCAGCTCGTCGCTGATGTCTTATCAACGACTTTTCCGGTTAAAAGCTTTCACAACTTCGCATCGGGGCCGGTCTCGCGCCACCCGTGCCGTCGGCCGTCGCGTCGGAAGACTGTCCACGGTCCGAGCGTTCTTCATGAGCGGACGTATCCAAGAACACGGAGAAGCCATGCTGAACGGTCTGATGATGGACGACTTTCAACTGACGCTGACGGTTCTCGTCGAGCGCGCGGAGCGACTGAACTCGGCTAGCCCGGTCGTGTCTCGTCGCCCGGACGGCTCCGTCCGTCGTACGACCATGGGTGATTGTGCGCGACGTGCCCGCCGGCTCGCGAGCGGGCTCGCCCACCTCGGCATCCGCGACGGCGATCGCGTGGCGACGCTGCTCTGGAATCAGACCGAGCATCTGGAGCTCTACTTCGCGGTTCCGCTCATGGGCGCAGTGATCCATACTCTCAACCCGCGTCTGAGCCCAGAGGATCTGAGCTATATCGCCGCCGACGCCGAGGATCGGATCATCGTCGTGGACGAGTCTCTCGTCCAGGTGCTCGACTCAATCGACTACGACTTCGAGCAGGTGATCGTTGTCTCCGACTCCGGCGCTTTGCCGGCTGGAGCCATCGAGTATGAGTCGCTCGCCGCGGACTCAGAACCGATGCGTTGGCCGGCTGTCAACGAGCGGCAGGCCGCCGCCATGTGCTACACGTCGGGGACGACGGGGCGTCCGAAGGGGGTGATCTACTCACATCGAGCGCTGGTTCTTCACTCGCTCGTCTTCGCCTTGCCGGACGCTCTCGGAATCAGCTCGCGCGACGTGATCCTGCCGGCGGTTCCGATGTTCCACGTCAACGGCTGGAATTTGCCGTTCACGGCCGCGCTAACGGGTGCGAAGCTGGTTCTGCCCGGCCCTCGCCTGGACCCCATCAGTTTGCTGGATCTGCTGGAGGGCGAGCGCGTGACATTCACGGCCGGAGTGCCGACGATTTGGATGGCGGTCCTTCAGGCGGTCGATGCGGAGCCTGAGCGGTGGAACCTTACGTCGCTGGCACAGGTGAACCTCGGCGGGGCAGCGGTACCGGTAAGTCTGATCGAGGGCTTCGAGCGTCACGGCTTGAACATCATTCAGGGTTGGGGCATGACGGAGACCTCACCGCTTGGAACGATCTCGAAGTTGCCCGCAGACCTGGAGAGCCTCCCACCACGCGATCAATACGAATACCGCTCTCGCCAGGGAGCCCCGATCCCCCTAATCGAGATCCGCGGTCGGGGCGACGACGGTGCCCTGATCCCCTGGGACGACCAGGCGATGGGAGAGCTCGAGATCCGCGGCCCGTGGGTCGCCGCCGCTTACCACGGAGGGACCGGCGCCGACAAATTCACCGAGGACGGCTGGTTCCGGACCGGCGACGTGGTCCGCATCGATGAGCGCGGCTCCATGCGCATCTGCGATCGGGCGAAGGATCTCGTCAAGTCCGGCGGAGAATGGATCTCCTCGGTCGACCTCGAGAACGAACTGATGGCCCATCGCGCCGTCGCAGAGGCGGCGGTGATCGCGATTCCGGACGAGAAGTGGGGCGAAAGGCCGCTCGCCGCGGTCGTTCTCCGAGACGGTATGCAGGCGAGCCCCGAAGAGCTTCGGGAGCACCTTGGCAGCGAGTTCGCGAAATGGCAGCTGCCCGACCGAATCGAGTTCATCGAGGCGATCCCAAGGACCGCCACCGGCAAGTTCAAGAAGACCGCCTTGCGCGAGCGCTTCGCCGAGGCGGCGTGATCGCCGACACGGGCTGGACGGCCTATCCGTTGACCGAAACCGACGCCAAGTCGTTCCTGGGCGAACGCAGGAGATCCTTTTGATCAAGCATCTGAGACCGACGCAGGCACCGGCCAGCAAACCCGACCTGTACTCACGTCTTTCGCTTCCTGGTGCTGCCGTAACGCAGCATCGGCGGTGGGCCAGCGTTGACGCTCTCCGCGCGATCGCCGCGCTGATGGTGCTCGCCTCCCATGCCGAATTCCTCGGACCGACCCAGAGCACGACGCTCTCAAGACAGGTCTCGAGCCTCGGCGTCGGTGTTTGGATCTTCTTCGCGGCCAGCGGCTACCTGATCGCAGGACCCTTCCTGCGGGCGCTTCTCGAGGGCCGGCCGCTACCGCCCGTTCGACGGTACGCGCTCAGACGCGCAGTCCGAATCCTTCCGGCGTACTGGGTCGCGCTGGCGGCAATCCTGCTGCTCGCCAACGGCTCGGCCATCGCTCACTGGTGGCAGCTTCCGGTCCATGCACTGCTGTTGCAGGGCCTCGTTCCGGGTGAGCTGAAGAACCTCTATCTCGTCGCCTGGTCGCTCGGCGTCGAAGCGATCTTCTACGTCCTCGTGCCGCTGGGAGCCGGGGCCGTCCGCCGCCGTTTTGGCGCCGCACCCATTTCCGTTGAGCGGATGATCGCCGGTGTGCTGGTCCTCTGGATCGCCGCGGTCGCGTTCAGCCTGGCCCTCGCTGTTGCGTTTCCCATGCACGGGAGCAGGCCGCTGCCCGGCGCGGTGCAGGTACTAAACCTCGTGGGCAGCCTGGCGAACTTCTGTCCGGGGATGCTGATCTTCCTGGCGCTCACCGTCGATCGAAAAACTGACTCTCGCTTGGGAAGGCGCTACACAGCGATCGCGGCGCGGCCGCTCCCGACGCTGGTCATCGCCGGCGGGCTGTTCATTGTCGCCACGAGCGCCCTCCCGTTCCACACCAACGCGGTGGCTGCCGCGGCCCAAGGCCCGCTCTTCGGGGTCGCATCGGGTCTCGTCCTGATCGCGTTCCTACACGGCGAGTGGACACGCCCTCTGGCGAAGGTGTTCGCTCCAATCGGTCTCGCCTCGTACGGCGTGTACCTCTGGCATTTCGCGATTTACACCGCGCTGTTGAAGCACGGGGTCGCGATCGGACCGGGCTCCGGAAACGTCGCGGTCATAGTCCGAATCGCCTTCATCGCCGCCATTACGGTGCCGGTCGCGATGCTGAGCTGGCTATTGGTCGAGCGGCCCCTTCTACGTCGCACGACGGGCTGGGAGCGACGCGGCAACGCGAGCGCAGTGGTCAAGCGCCATCGCCGCGAGCCGGCAGATCCCCGTGTGCTGCGGGAAGTTAGTCCCGCATCGGTGGCTACGTCAGGACCCGTGATACTCCGGCGCCAGAGCTCATCCGTCTCGGTTGGAGAGCCGCAAGATCTGGAACCCGTCCAGATCCGCCTCTGGTAACCCGCGCCGGACGGAAGGGCCTCACTCTCTCTGACCTGGTCCCGCGTCCCCGCGGCGCGGTCCGGTTGTGGCCGGCTCGCTCCGGTTGGGGCCGGCGCGGGTCCGGTTGTGGCCGGCTCGCTCTGGTTGTGGCCGGCGATCAGGTGGTGCCGCGTCTGGGCAGCGAAACGACGGCGGCCATTCCGGTCGCGAGAAGCATCCAACCGGCCAGTTCTGAGCCGTGCTTCAACATGCCGGCTGCTTGGTAGGCCCAGCTGTGCGTCACCGCGTACGCCGTTGTTCCGGCGGAATCGGCTTGCGGGCCGACCGCGTGCAGCGCGAAGGAGCACGCCAGCAGGCCCAGTGATCCCCACACGATGAACCGCACTCCGCCTGGATCGCGGAACGTCAACACGAAGAGCACCGCGAAAACGACGGTGAGGGGAGCGACCAGCACAGGCACGTCATAGCGCTCGAATGCAACCTCCAAGCCCATGAGCGCACGTGGAACCGTCAGAACCCCGACGACCGCGGCGAGGATGAACCAAGCCAGGCGCCGGCCCCTAGTAGCACGCAACCCGATCGCCACTGCAGCCCCCGCTTCGGCCACGAGGCTCAGCGCTCCGAACACACTCCGATGATGATCGGAGTCCAGCACTCTGAGCCCCATGTCGAAGAAGTGGAAGTCGATCCACTGAGCGGCCGACTGAGCGACCACGACGGCGACCGTGAGAATGAGTCCGGCCGCAATGACCCGCGCCGAGCGGGGCATCGGCGTGACGGCTTCAGCGAACAGCTTGAAGGCCGTGCCCGGTCGCGCCCGGACCCGCTTCGCGGTTCCGCCCGAGGCGCTCGTGGCTATTCACCCAGGTACCCGCGAGGACCGCGGAGGTGAGTGAGATCTCGCCGGCGAGCGTCGTGCCGGCGCAGATTTCGGCGAACTTCTTCGCCTTGTCCTTGCCGTAGCAGCCGAGGAGCTCTAGGCACTCACGCTGGGTTGGCAGGGCCGTGCCGCCCCCGTAGGTGCCCACGATGAGGCTGGTCAGCGTGACGGACCAGTAGTAGTCGCCGTTCTCGAGCAGCTGCGAATACGTGATCGCAGCGTGTGATTCCGCGATGTTCGCGACGTCCTGGCCGGTGGCGATGAAGATTGCCGTGATGCCGTTGGCGGCATGCGCGGTGTTGGAGGCCGATCCGGCGAGAAATCCGCCGACCATGTGGACCTGCCGGTAGTCGTACACGCTCTGGGTGTCGACGCCCATCATGCGCTCGAGGACGTCGTTCTTGATCACGGCCTCGGCGACGACGCGCTTGCCGCGTGTGAGGAGCATGTTCACGTGCGAGTGTTTCTTATCGGTGTCCATCGCGCCGGTCAGCCGATAGTCAGCGCCCCCTGGATAGTTGGCCCTCATCCACTCGCACGCTGCCTGCGTCGCCTTCGCTGTCATGTTCTGACCGGCGGCGTCGCCCGTCGTGAAGTTGACGCGCAGATAGAGCAGCGGACCCACCTGGTACTGGCCGATGTAGGTGAGCTTGCCCGAGCGCGTGGTCGCCTCGGCGGCGGCTCGAATCTCGTCCTCGTGCTCCTCGACCCAGTCGCCGAACTCGCGTGCCTGGAAGGCGTCATCGAAGATGAACACCGGGGCACGCTGCATGTTGTCCTCGACAACTGTCGTCTTGACGCCGCCGCACTCGCTTAGTACGCGCATTCCCCGGTTGTAGCTAGCGACGAGCGTGCCCTCGGTGGTGGCCAGCGGCACATAGAAGTCTCCGCGCGCGTGCTCGCCGTTGATCCGCAGGGGGCCTGCCACGCCGATCGGCACCTGTGCCACGCCAGTGAAGTTCTCGACGTTCCCGGGCAGCACCCCAGGGTCGAACGAGAAGCGCCCCACGTGCTCGAGGCTTGCCCCGGTCTGCTCGCGCAGGAACTCCCGGCGGTGCCCCGCCATCTCGGGCGTGTAGTCCGCGCCTTTATCGCGCGGGACGCCCGGCGCGGCCTTGGGATAGTCGTGCGTGTCGGGCGGAATGCGCGCCGCCGTGGGGCTAGTGAACATGTCCTATCAACGGTCTGTGCGTCCCCGTCCTTTCGGCCAACGGACCGCGAAAGAGTCCGGAGGGACCTCACGTTCATTCAGCGAGCACAGATGAGTTCTGCGTGCAGAATCCCAACAGCCGGGCCCTCTTCGAGCGGGCCGAGGAGGTGTCGCGTTGAGTACTGAGACATCGTTTTGGCATCCGTACGCGGATATGGGCTCTGTCCGCCATTCCGAGCACGTGATGGTGCGCGCCGACGACGTGTGGGTGTGGGACGCGGACGGCAACCAGTACTTGGACGCGACGGCGGGCCTCTGGTATGCGAATGTCGGTCACGGCAGACCCGAGATTCGCGCCGCCGTGGCCGCCCAGATGGGGCAGCTCGAGGCATGCTCGGCCTTCTTCGACCTGGCCAACCCGCCGGTGCTGGAGCTCGCTGAGGCGCTTGCGGAGCGGGCCCCGATGCCGGCGAAGGTCTTCTTCAGCTCCGGCGGAAGCGACGGCATCGACACCGCGGCCAAGCTTGCCCGCCGATACTGGTACGAGGTCGGCGAACTGGACCGGACCGTGCTGATCAGCCGCACCGCCGCGTATCACGGCACCCATGGCTTCGGAACCGCCCTCGGCGGTATCCCCAGCAACCAAGTGGGCTTCGGGCCGCTGAACGAGACGATCCAGGTGCGCCATGACTCGCTCGAGGAGATGGAGCAGGCATTCGCCCAGATCGGCCCAGAACGAGTCGCGGCGGTGTTCATGGAGCCGGTGATCGGCGCCGGCGGTGTGTACCCACCTGCGCCCGGATACATCGAGGGGGTCGCCGACCTCTGCCGGCGAACCGGCGCCCTCCTCGTCATCGACGCGGTGATCTGCGCTTTCGGTCGGCTTGGCACTTGGTTTGGCATCGAGCGCTGGGGCGTGGAGCCGGACATGATCGTGTTCGCCAAGGGCGTGACCAGCGGCTATCTCCCGCTCGGCGGGGTCATGATCTCCGAGCGCGTTGCCGAGCCCTTCTGGCGTGAGCCCGGTGGGCCGATCTTCCGGCACGGTTCGACGTACGCGGGCCACCCTACTTGCTGCGCCGCCGCGCTCGCGAACATCGCGATTCTCGAGAGCGAAGGCCTGCTGGAGCGCGGTCGCGAGCAGGAGCAGGCGCTAATCGACGCGCTCGCTCCGCTCGTGGCGCACGAATTCGTCTCCGAAGTCAGGGGCGGCGTGGGAACAATGGCCGCCGTCCAGCTGACCGCAGAGGCCTGCGAACGGCAACCCCGCGTCGCTGCCGTCCTGGCGCTGGGTGCTCGCGCAGCGGGAATCTTCGTGCGCCCCGGAGGGACCGCGATCGCGGTCTCGCCGCCGTTGACCGCCGGCCCCGAGCATTTCGCGATGATCGCGGAAGGGATCGAGTACGGCCTCAGCACGCTGTATGAGGACGTACTCCTCGCAGCGTAAACGCAACCAGTCGCTCTCGTAGCCGCATCGCGGCGCTCGGACTAGCCGCGGAGGATCGCCTCGATCAGATGGGGGCCCGGCTCGATGATTGCCTCGTCGAGGGCATCGGTCAGCTGCTCGCCGGTCTCGACGCGCCGCGAAGGGACCCCGAGCCCGCTACCGAGCGCTACGAAATCGAGATCTGGATGCCCCAGATCGATCAGTTCCTTGGCTTTCTCGCCGGCACTTTGGCCGTCGAGGCGCCCAAGCTCGGCGCCCAGGATCCGGTAGGAACGGTTGTTGAAGATCACGACGGTGACATCGAGCTGTTCCCGCGACATCGTCCAGAGCGACTGAATCGTGTACATGGCCGAGCCGTCGGCCTCGAGCGCGATGACCGGGCGATCCGGGCACGCAACTGCTGCTCCCACAGCGACCGGCAGCCCCTGGCCGATGGCGCCGCCGGTCAGGGTGAGCCAGTCATGCCTCGGCGCCCCGGCCGTGACCGCCGGCAAAGCGGCGGCCGAAGTGATCGCTTCGTCGGAAAGGATCGCGCCTTCGGGCAGGATCGCGCCGACCGCCTGACAGGTCTTCTCGGCGGTCAGCGGGCCCTCCGGCCTGGGCGCTGCGGCACGCGTTTGCAGCGCTGGTTCGGCGTTCTCAGCATCCAGCGCCTGAACCAACGCCTCGAGGCTTCTGGTCGGGTCTGAGGTAGCCGGCGAGAGCTCGTGCACCAGGCAACTCGAGGGCACCAGAGAGCTCTCCGCGCCGGGGTACGCGAACCAGGCGACCGGCAGTTGCGCGTCCACCAGGATCAGGTGGTCCAATCCCTCGAGCTGCTTCGCGGCGAGCTCCGGCCAGTAGGCGAGCCGCTCCACGGCCGGGAGGCCGACGCCGCGTTCCAAGCGAGGAGCGCCCCTCTCGGCGAACAGCCTTGCCCCTGTGACCTCGGCGGCGCGGGCGGCAGCGATGATTCCCCGCTCACGCAGGGCTTTCCCGCCGAGAAGAACGCCGCTGCGGCCGCTGCCCCGCATCGCGGCCGCGACCACCTCGACGACCTCATCAGACGCCGCGGGTGCAGGTGGGAGCTGCGGTGGCGGTGCGGGCTCGGCACCGTCCTGCCAGGACACGTCAGCGGGCACGATCAACGTCGCTACCTGCCCGGGGGGGCCGGTAGCGGCGACGATCGCGTCGACTGTGTCGCGAGCCAGCTCCTGCGAGCTACGCGATGTCCGCACCCAAGTCGAGAAGTTACGGGCGATCGTCTCGATGTCGGAGTGGAGCGGGGGGTCGTACTGAACGTGGTACGTGGCGTGATCGCCGACGATGTTCACCAGGGGAACCTTTGCCCGACGCGCGTTGTGCAGGTTCGCGACCCCGTTCCCGAGCCCTGGGCCAAGGTGCAAGAGGGTCGCCGCGGGCGCATCCGCCATCCGCGCGTAGCCGTCTGCGGCCCCGGTCGCGACGCCTTCGAACAGGGTCAGGATCGCGCGCATCTCGGGCACCGAATCGAGCGCGACGACGAAATGGATCTCCGAGGTACCCGGGTTCGTGAAACACGTGTCGACGCCGGCGCCGACGAGGGTGCGGATCAGTGCGTGGGCGCCGTTTGGCATCAGTGCGCGGCAAGCATTTCACATCCTCGCCGCCGGCAATTTGGCGGTTGCTCGCGTGCAACCTGGATATGCCTTGAGCGTCGAAGGCGCTGGATCTACTGGCTCCAAAAGATCTGCGGTCCGCCCCCCGTTCAGTGGACAGGAAATAGGAACGACGGGGGTCAGCCTGCCTTGTTACGCATCGCAATTGTCGGATTGGGGCCTTGGGGCGTTTGCGCTCTCGAGCGGGTCGTTACGACCGCGCATCAGGAGCTGCAGCCTGGCGTTGACGTCGCGGTCCACGTGATCGAGCCGGGAACGCCGGGTTCAGGCGTGTACGACGTAAACCAGCCCGACTACCTCCTCCTGAACAACCCCTGCGGCGAGCTTTCGCTCTATCCGTTCGAGACCGAGGACTACCAGCCGTGCTACGGCATCGGTCTGCACGAATGGGCGGTCACGCAGGGCTACCGGTGGGTCGGGGACCGCTGCGTCAAGAGCCAGACGGGTCAGCCGATCG
>Ga0209624_10000626_pt1 | contig 30947 bp, 26 predicted proteins | sample JacPinW_OM2H0_O1_FD_188565 | JGI IMG/M metagenome (GOLD analysis project Ga0209624, IMG submission 188565) | Forest soil microbial communities from Algoma, Ontario, Canada - Jack Pine, Ontario site 1_JW_OM2H0_O1 (SPAdes) (version 2) | ecosystem: Environmental > Terrestrial > Soil > Boreal...
TACTCACCCGTTCGCCGCTCGTCAGCATGTATTGCTACACCTGTTACCGCTCGACTTGCATGTGTTAGGCACGCCGCCAGCGTTCAATCTGAGCCAGGATCAAACTCTTCACTTGAAGATTTCGACATCATCAAAAAGAGTAAATCCAAAATAGCTCCAACTTACTGCTGGACTTCTTTTGGTCACTCGGTCTTTTCGCCAAAGGCTTTGAGACGCGAGTCCCCACACAAATTACCTGCCAAACTTTTAAAGAGCACCCGGCAGCAGCTTAGGCTGCGGGAAATCAAGAACCACACCCCACCGTCCCAGTCGCGTTTACGGCCGGGGCTGCAGGGGCCGCGCAGTATAGCCCCGATGTAGAGCTTGTCAACGCATTGTCACCTGAGCGATGCGGGCGTGGATTCGACTGCCCCGGAGGGCTCAGGGGGCACCTTCTTGGAGAGGGTGCCATGCCCCCTATATAGGGGTGCTTGCCTTCAGAAACGAGGGGGTCTTTTCAACCCTTTGGCTCAAGGCGCAGCTTGGCGAAGCGCTTGGCCCCCACCTGGAAGACGTGCTCCGCCCCGCTCTTGAAGATCAGGGCCTTATCGGTCACCCGCTCCCCGTCGATCCGCACCGCTCCCTCCTCGATCTTGCGGTTCGCCTCGGAGGTACTCCCGGCAAGCCCCCCCTCCTTTAAGAGGTTCGCGACCCGAAGGCCGGCCGGGTCGACCTGGATCACCCGCGCCGGCAGATCTTCCGGCACCGCCTTGTGGCTCACCCGCGCGATGAAGTTGTGCCGTGCGCGCTCGGCGGCCTGCGGGTCATGGAAGCGGGCCACGATCTCCTTGGCCAGCTCGAACTTGATGTCGCGCGGATTCATGCCGTTCTCGGCTGCCCGCTCGAGCGCTGCAATCTCCCCGAGCGGACGAAACGACAAAAGCTCGAAGTAACGCCACATCAGCTCATCCGAGATCGACATGATCTTGCCGAACATGCTGTCGGGGTCCTCGGTGATGCCGATGTAGTTGTCCATGGACTTGGACATCTTCTTCACCCCATCGGTGCCCTCGAGCAGCGGCATGGTCATCACCACCTGCGGCTCCTGGCCGTAGGCTTCCTGCAGCGTGCGCCCCACCAGCAGATTGAACTTCTGATCGGTGCCGCCGAGCTCCACGTCCGCGCGCATGGCGACCGAGTCGTAGCCCTGCGCCAGAGGATAGAGGAACTCGTGGATCGAGATCGGCACGCCCGCCTTGTAGCGCTTGGAGAAGTCATCGCGCTCGAGCATGCGGGCGACCGTGTAGTGCGCAGACAGCCGCACCATGTCGGCCGAGCTCAGCGCCGACAGCCAGCGCGAGTTGAAATCGATCCTGGTGCGCTCGCGATCGAGGATCTTGAACACCTGCGACTCGTAGGTGCGCGCGTTCTCCTTGATCTCCTCGGGGCTAAGCGCAGGACGGGTGACGTTGCGGCCGGAGGGGTCCCCGATCAGGGAGGTGAAGTCGCCGATGAGGAAGGTGACCTCGTGCCCGAGCTCCTGGAACGCACGCATCTTGGTGAGCAGCACGGTGTGACCCAGATGCAGGTCCGGCGCGGTCGGATCGAACCCCGCCTTCACCCTGAGCGGCGCACCGCGCCTGAGCTTCTTAACAAGATCTGGCTTAAGCAGCACTTCGTCCGTGCCGCGCTCGAGCTCTGCGATCTGGTCCTCGAAATGCATCCTTGGTCCCGTGAGATTGGTCCGGCACGCAGCGCAGCGCCTAGGTAGAGTTATGCCTCAAGAAACTGCCCTGCCGGCGTTTAACATACATTGACCTCAGGGTCACGAGTCCGGTACGGTTCGCCCTTTTAAACTACCCGGATAAGTGTTGTCGATGGCACTGAACCTCACCGCCGCCGCGGATCGCATCATGAGTCTGCGCAGAATGCCCTCGGCAGCCTTCTGCCTGCAGGCCGGCGCGTGCGCCATTGTCGCCTGGTCGGTCTGGCACGGTGGCCTGAACAAGGGCTCCGCCAGCACCAACACTGAGCCAGCCCCCGCAGCCCCCGCAGCCCCCGCAGCGCCCGCCACGGCGAGCACGCAAACCGCTCGCCCGGCGATGGAGCTGGCCGCCGCGACTCCCCTGGTCGGCGCGCAGCTGGCGCTCTCCACCATCGATGTGGTGGTCCGAAGCAACGACACGCTGGATGGCATTTTCCGGCGCCTGAAGCTCAGTCTCGCCGATCTCGCCTCGATGCGCAGCCTCCCGGGCGTGCGCGCGAGTCTGGACAGCCTGCGGCCCGGCGAATCGCTGCACCTAACGCACAAGGACGGCTCGCTGTTCGGACTCGAGCGGCGCTTGAGTGAGAGCCAGACGCTCAAGGTCTCGCGCGACGGCGGTGCGCTCAAGGCCGACGTGCTGCACAACACACTCGATCTGCGCCCGCGCACCGTTCGCGGCACCATCGACAGCTCACTGTTCGAGGCCGTCGAGACGGCCGGTGCGCACGATCAGACGGCCGTTTCGCTGGCCGACATCTTCGGCTGGGACATCGACTTCGTGCTGGACGTGCGGCCCGGGGACTCCTTCGTCGTCAGCTACCAGCAGATCTGGCGCGACGGCGCCTACGTCAAGGATGGCCCGATCGATGCGGCGCAGTTCGTGAACCAGGGGCGCGAGTTTCGCGCGGTGCGCTACACCGACCCGGACGGCGGCACGCATTACTACACGCCCGAGGGCAAGAGCCTGCACCGCGAGTTCCTGCGCGCGCCGGTGGAATTCACGCGCGTCAGCTCGCGCTTCAACTCCGCTCGCCTGCACCCGATCCTCAACACCATCCGCGCCCACCAGGGTGTCGACTATGCCGCCCCCATCGGCACCCCGGTGCACGCCGCGGGCGATGGCCGCATCCTTTACGCCGGCGTCATGGGCGGCTATGGCAACCTGGTCGAGATCCAGCATTCCAGCAGCGTCATGACCGTCTACGGGCATCTGTCGCGCTTCGCCACGGGCACGCGTGTCGGGGAGCACGTCACGCAGGGAACCGTCATCGCCTACGTCGGCATGACCGGTCTTGCCACCGGCCCGCACCTGCACTACGAGTACCGCGTCAACGGGGTGTTCAAGAACCCGCAGACCGTGGTGCTGCCCGGAGCCGCCCCGATCGATGCGCGCTGGCGCGCGGACTTCCTCACGCGCACCGCGCCGCTGCTCGCCCGTCTCGATCCCCCCTTGAGCCCGATTCTCGTCTCGCGCTGAACTTTCCGCTGCCTCGCACCATCGGATACCGGGTGCGCGCCGCCGCTGGCGCCGTAAGCATACCGTCGTAATTGCACTGGTATGCTTGGGTGGAGCGCTGCAATGCGGCGCACGGGTAAAAAATTCGATGGACGCGCCGGACCTCAAGGCACCCCAGCACTACATCAACCGGGAACTGTCGTTCCTCGAGTTCAACCAGCGGGTGCTGGACCAGGCCTTCGATGAGTCGGTGCCGCTGCTCGAGCGGCTGAAGTTCCTGTGCATCTCCTGCAGCAACCTCGATGAGTTCTTCGAGATCCGCGTCGCAGGTCTGAAGCAGCTGCAGGAGCTCGGCGGCGGCCCGCTCGCTGCCGATGGCATGTCGGTCGCCGAGCAGCTCGCGGCGATCCACGAGCGCGCCACCCGCCTGGTGACCGATCAGTACCGCTGCCTCAACGAGCTGCTGCTGCCGGCGCTCGCCGCCGAGGGCGCACCCTTGCTCGAGCGCTCCGAGTGGAGCGCGCAGTCCACCGAGTGGCTCGAGCAGTACTTCGAGCGTGAGATCGAGCCGGTGCTCTCTCCGCTCGGACTCGATCCCGCGCGTCCCTTCCCGCGCATCCAGAACAAGAGCCTGAACTTCATCGTGCGGCTGGAGGGCAAGGATGCCTTCAACCGCGACAGCGAACTGGCCATCGTGCAGGCGCCGCGCTCGCTGCCGCGCGTGGTGCCGCTGCCGGGAGCCGGCGCCAGCTGCGGCTGCGTGCTGCTCTCGACCATCGTGCAGACCTTCGTGCCCAAGCTCTTCACCGGCATCACGGTGCGCGGCTGCTACCAGTTCCGCGTCACCAGAAACAGCGACCTGTTCGTCGACGACGAGGAAATCGACGACCTGCGCCGCGCGCTCGAGGGCGAGCTCGTGCACCGCCGCTACGGCGCCGCGGTGCGGCTGGAGACCTCCAGCGACTGCCCCGATGACATGGTGAAGTTCCTGCAGGCGCAGTTCTCGTCCAACAAGCTCGACACCTACCCGGTGGCGGGACCGGTGAACCTGAACCGCCTGTCGGCCGTGTATGACCTGGTGCAGCGGCCCGACCTCAAGTACCCGATCTTCACCCCCGGCACGCCCAAACGCCTGGTCGGCGCCTCGGATCTGTTCGCCTGCATCCGCCAGAAGGACGTGCTGCTGCACCACCCCTACCAGAGCTTCGTGCCGGTGATGGACTTCCTGCGCCAGGCGGCCGCCGACCCGCAGGTGCTGGCGATCAAGCAGACCCTCTACCGCGCCGGTCACGACTCCCCGCTGGTGGATGCCCTGGTGGCCGCCGCCAATGCCGGCAAGGACGTGACGGTCATCGTCGAGCTGCGCGCGCGCTTCGACGAGGAAGCGAACATCGAGCTGTCCAACCGCCTGCAGGAGGCCGGCGCGCACGTCATGTACGGGGTGGTGGGGTACAAGACGCACGCCAAGCTGGCACTGGTCGTGCGGCGCGAGGCCGGCGGCATCCGCCGCTACTGCCACCTCGGCACCGGCAACTACCATCCGCGCACCGCGCGGCAATACACCGACTACGGGCTCTTCACCAGCGACGATGAAATCGGGCAGGACGTGCATGAGCTGTTCCTGCAGCTCACCAGCCTCACCCAGACCCCGAAGCTGAATCGCCTCACGCAGTCGCCCTTCGGCATGCACGAGATGGTGCTCGGCAAGATCGCGCGCGAGGCCGAGCACGCGCGCGCCGGCCGCCCGGCCCGCATCATCGCCAAGATGAACGCGCTGGTGGACCCGCAGGCAATCGAGGCGCTCTACCGCGCCTCGGCAGCCGGGGTGAAGATCGATCTGATCGTGCGCGGCGTCTGCGCGCTGCGCCCCGGGGTACCGGGCGTGTCGGAGAACATCTCGGTGCGCTCGATCGTCGGGCGCTTCCTCGAGCACTCACGCGTGTTTTACTTCGAGAACGGCGCCGAACCGGACATGTTCTGCGCCAGCGCCGACTGGATGGAGCGCAACTTTTTCCGCCGTGTGGAAGTGGCCTTCCCGATCCGCAGGGCCGATCACGCCGAGCGTATGCTGCGCGACTTGGGATTTTGCCTGAAGGACAACTGCCAGGCCTGGCAGCTTCGGCCCGACGGCAGCTACGAGCGCATCAACCGCGGCAGCGAGGCTGCCTTCAACGCGCAGTCGCAGCTGCTGGCGGTGTACGCGGCCGGCCCCGGCACGCTGGTGTGACCGGGCTTCAGCCGCGTGCGCGGCTGAACACGCGCAGTCGAAAGCCGCCGCTCAACCGAAGATAGTCCACTTCCTGCTGCAGGTCCGCCGAGGTGAGCGGGTGCTCCTTCAGCCAGCGCGCCGGGAAGCGCACTTCCAGTGAGCGCGGTGTTGCCGCAAGGTCGATGTGCGGAAGCGCGGTGGTGCTTCTGCCGCGGTGCAGGAGCACCGCCAGGCGCAACAGCACGATGAGGTAGAGGGCGCCCCGATCCCACGGCGGCACCAGCTCCTCGAGTCCCTCGAGGGTGAGTTTTCTTCGGTGCGCGCCGACTAAGCGCGCCAAGAGGCGCTGCTCTTCGCGCGGGAACCCCGGCATGTCGGCGTTCTCGAGCAGGTACGCGCCGTGGCGGTGATAGCCGCTGTGCGAGACGTCCAGGCCCATCTCGTGCAGCCGCGCGGCCCACTTGAGCGCCAGGTGTGCGAGCGGCTCCTCCAGGCGCCAGGTCTCGCGCGTCTGCTCGAGGAAATTGCGCACCGTCGCTTCGACCCGTTCCGCCTGGGTCACGTCCACGTGATAGCGCTGCTGCATCGCGCGCACCGTGCGCTCGCGCGCATCCTCGCGCAGGTGGCGGCCGAGCATGTCGTACAGCAGGCCCTCGCGCATGGCTCCTTCCGCGATGCGCATCTCCTTGATGTCGAGCACGCTGAACACCTCGGCGAGGATCGCCAGTCCCCCCGGGAACACCGGGCGGCGGTCCTCGGTGATCGGCTCGAGGTTCAGCTCGCGTGCATGCCCGGCCTCCACGCAGTATTCGATGGCGCGCGCGATGCCGGCGGCGCTGATGCTCGCAGCGCTGGCGTCGAGCGCGCGGATCGCCTCCCCGATGGCGCGCACCGTGCCGGAACTGCCGGCGGCGCTGTCCCAGCCGCGGCGCCGGAACGCGGCCTGCACCGGTTCGAGCTCAAGCCGCGCGGCCAGACGCGCGCGCTCGAAGCGCTTGGGCGAGATCTTGCCGTCGCGGAAGAAACGCTCGCTGATGGAGACGCAGCCCATCTGCAGGCTCTCAAGCTCGAGCGGGTTCAAGCCCTCGCCGACGATGAGCTCGGTGCTGCCGCCGCCGATGTCGACAACCAGGCGCTTGCCGGCTTCGTTCGGCATGCTGTGCGCAACGCCCGAATAGATCAGGCGCGCTTCCTCCATGCCGGCGATGATTTCGATCGGATGGCCGAGCGCCTCGCGCGCGCGCTCGAGGAACGCCTGCTTCTTGTGCGCGAGTCGCAGCGCGTTGGTGCCGACCACGCGCACGCTGTCGGCGTGCATGTCGCGCAGTCGCTGGCCGAAGCGCTCAAGACACGCCAGCGCGCGGGCGGCCACGTCCTTGTCGATGCGGCCGTTCTCGGCCACGCCGGCCGCCAGGCGCACCATCTCGCGCAGCCGGTCGATGATGATGAGCTGGCCGTGCGAGTAGCGCGCGACCACCATGTGGAAACTGTTGGAGCCCAAGTCGACCGCCGCGAGGACGTCGGGTAGCGGGCGCGGAGCGCTGCGGGGGGCGGACTTGGCTTCGGGGGCTCTGAGGGTGGCAGCGGTGGGCACGCGCGCCGGAGACGGGTCAGGCGGCCGTGAAGGAGGAGCCGCAGCCACAGGTGGTGGTTGCCTGGGGATTGCGGATCACGAACTGCGCGCCATCCAGGCCTTCGCGGTAGTCGATCTCCGCCCCCGAGAGGTACTGCACGCTCATCGGGTCGACCAGCAGTTTCACGCCGAGGTTCTCGACGCAGGTGTCCCCATCCTGGGTCTGCTCGTCGAACTCGAAGCCGTACTGCAGCCCCGAGCACCCGCCGCCCTGCACGAACACGCGCAGCATGAGCTTGGGATTGCCCTCGCCGCGGATCAGGTCCGAGACCTTGCGGGCCGCGGCATCCGTGAACTTGAGGGCAGGCGTGTCCTGCGCGAGCTCGGCTTCGGTCATGGTCTGCATAGCTTTGAGGAAGTCTAGAAGGTGTGTGTGGCCTTAGTCTAGCGTCACTTCACACCCTTAGCCGAAAATCGCCCCGTTTCAACGCGCAGGCTCAGTTAGCGGGCCTGCCGGGACCAGCTGCACCAGCTTGCCCTTAATCTGGGCGCCCTGGCTCATTTCAATGGTGCCGTAGTACACATTACCCTCGACACGCGCGGTGGCGCCCAGCACGAGGCGCTCGCGGGCGTGGATGTCGCCTTTGACCGATCCTTTGAGCACGACCGTGGGCACCTGCACGTCGCCTTCGATCGAGCCGCTCTGGCTCACCGAGAGCGTCGCAGCGGGCGACTCGCCCGAGCGCACCTTGCCCGCGATGTGACCGTCAAGGTGCAGGCCGCCCTCGAAATCGATGTCTCCGGCCACGCGCGCCGCCTTGCCGATCAAGGTATCGATACGGGGGCGTTGCCTCAACTGACGCATGAACATGCCAGGCTCCTTTTAAGGAGAACTCTCGACGGCCCACGGGAAGCTCTGCGACAGCGGCGCCACGTCGTGATGGCTCGACTGCACCTCGATGACGAGCTGTTCGGGCTTCAGGGCCAGCGGCACCGAGAGCTCCTGGTCGAGATTCTGCAGGTAACGGAACTCGTAGCGCAGCTCCTTCACTTTTCCGCCGGTGAGGGTGGCGAGCTCGAGCGACTTGGGCCCCTCGGCGGAAGCGCCGTCGAGGTTCACGTGCACCGTGCCGGTGACATCGGTGTCGGCGCGGCCCGAGCGCACCAGCGACAGGTGCATGATGAAAGTCGCCGGGCGGGGACCTGCGCTGATGTGCAGCTGCTCGATCTTCACCCCGATGATGGCCGCATTCTGCGCGAGCACCCCGCGATAGAAGGCAAGTTCCTGCGACTGCCGTGCGACCTGTGCCTGCAGCTCGCCCATGGCGCGGGCAATTTCCGTCTGCTCGCGCGAGTGGCCGAGGCGGATCGTGTCCAGTTCCGCCAGCTGGGTGCGCATCTCGCGGTTGGATTTTTCCAGCTGCTCGATCTGCACCTGAAGCTCGGTGCGCTGCTGCGCCACCGCCTGGCGGTCGTAGCCGGCGTCGTAGCGGCCGAGCTCGTACATCACGTACAGCGCGAACACGCCGATGAGAGCGGCGGCCACCGACACGATGATGCGCAGCACCGGGGCGCGCTGGTGCACCACGGCCGGCGCTGCATCGGTCCTGCCGATGATGGACCTGAGCCGGCGCAAGGGGTGTCAGTCCTTCGGCGCGGAAGAGTGGCGCTGGCGCTCGGCGGTGACCGTGTCCCACCACTCGGGCAGCGCCGGCTGCTTGCCGCGCGGAAAGGCGAGTCCTGCCAGATCAGTGAGTGCCCGCGCATAGACCGCGCGCTTGAAGTAGATGACTTCCTTCACAGGCTCCCAGTACGCCACCCAGCGCCATTGATCGAACTCAGGCTCGCTGGTGCGCTTGAAATCGAACGTGATGTCGGGCTGCTGCAATCGCAGCAGGAACCAGCGCTGCTTCTGCCCGACGCACACCGGGTGCTGGTGGCGGCGCACGTAGCGCGAGGGCAACCGGTAACGCAGCCAGCGCTCGGTCTGCCCGGTGAGAGCGACCGCAGACTGGGGCACGCCGATCTCCTCTTCGAGCTCGCGATAAAGCGCCTGCTCGAGCGACTCCCCGGCACGCACGCCGCCCTGGGGAAACTGCCAGCCGCGCCCACCGGTACGGCGGCCGAGAAAGACCTGCTCGTGGTGCATCAACACGATGCCCACGTTGGAACGAAACCCATCCGCGTCGATCAGGTCGGTCATGAGAGCGCGTCAGAGTCTGCCACAAGGTGGCACTGCCCGCCGTTAGCGCTGCACCCGCAATGTGACCGGGATGGCGTTTTCCAACAAATTCATTGAGGCTTACCCCATGGGGGGAGCGAATGTTGGACCGGGTGCATCGTTTCGGGGTCTTACGCTCCTCGGGCTGCTCGCGGTCGCGGTGTTCGTCGTGGCGCTGCTCACCGGCAGTTCCGGCATCAGCCTGTCGCGCGCACTCGCAGCGCTCGCCGGCGGCGGCGATGAAGCCACCCGCAACGTGCTGCTCGCGGTGCGCCTGCCGCGGGTGCTGGCCGCCTTCGGTGTCGGGAGCCTCCTGGCCCTGTCGGGGGTGCTGCTGCAGGCGCTGTTTCGCAATCCCCTCGCCGATCCCTACGTGCTCGGCGTCTCGGGTGGGGCGGCCGTGGGGGCACTGCTCGCCATGATCGCAGGCGCCGCCGTCCTCATGGTGCAGTCGGCCGCCGTGCTCGGGGCGCTCGCGGCCGTGGCGGTGGTGTACCTGCTCGCCCGCGGCGGCGGCACACCGAGGCTGCTGCTGACCGGGGTGGTGCTCGCGAGCGCCTGCGGAGCGCTGGTGAGCGTGTTGCTCGCCCTCGCCGACACCTCGCGGGTGCGCGGCATGTTCTTCTGGCTCGCCGGGGACCTGGAATGGGCCGTGAATCCCTGGTTGAGCGCCTGCGCGGCGCTGCTCGCGGTCATCCTCGCCGTCATCATCGCCCGGCCGCTCAACGTCCTCGCCGCAGGCGAGCTGCGCGCCCGCACGGTGGGACTTGCGCTCGAGGCCTGGCGCACGCTCCTCTTCGTCGCCTGCGCCACGCTCACCGCGCTTGCCGTGGTGAGTGCCGGCACGGTCGGCTTCGTCGGCCTCATCACCCCGCATGCGGTTCGCATGGTGTTCCGCACCAGCGATCACCGCATCGTGGCGCCGGCGGCGGCGCTGGCCGGGGGCATGCTGCTCGCCGCGGCGGACCTGGTCGCGCGCACCGTAGCGGCGCCCCGCCAGCTGCCGGTCGGCGCCATCACCGCCCTGGTCGGCGCGCCGCTGTTCGTGATGCTGCTGCGCGAGCGCCCGCGAGGCCAGCCCTGAAGGCGCCCCTCAGTCCTTCCCGCGCGGCTCCTTCGCTTCAAGTGCATCCCGCGCGAGCTGCCCGAGCGAGTCGCCAGGTCCCGGACGGTCGCCGAAGAAGTCGGCACGACGCCGGATGAGCGGATACTTAAGACCCAGGAAGGCCGCCGATCCGCGCATGGACAGATCCATGCCCAGATCCCGCGCCGCGTCCAGGATCTCTTCATCCGTGGCCTCGAGAATCTCGCCCTCCAGGGCCTGAACAACCCGCGCGAGCCTCGTTTCCGGCCATTCCCGGTTCACTGGTGGGCGCATGTCAGTCCCTCGCGCAGCAGGCAGCGGCGCATGCGCCGGCGGGCCGAGTCGTATTCGGTTTTGGAAAGTCCGGCGCAGTTGCGGATCTGCTCGGCGGACAGCCCCTCCGCCAGCCCCGCGATGATCTCGAGCACCACCGGGTCCTGCGCGAACAGCCGCTCGATCGCCACCAGCTGCTCGGCGGCCATGAGCGAGCACTCAGGATCCGGTGCCGATGCGGCGGGCTCGCGGGCCGCCTCGATGCGGCGGCCGCTCTCTCCCGCGGCGGCGCCGTGGCGCGCGCGCCGCCAGTGCTCGGATCTGAGGCTGCGCAGGATTCCGGCGAGGAAGGCCACCGGCGGCACTTGGGGTGGCTGGAGGCGCGCGCCGGTCAGCACGCGCATGAAGGCCTCCTGCAGCAGATCCTCCCAGCCCACCGCGGGCGGCAACCCGCGGGCGTGCAGACGCGCGATCGTCTTCAGGCGCAGCAGATCCATTTCGCTGACCAGCCCCTGCGCGAGCGCGGTCTGCGAGGCCCGTTCGAGCGGCGCGAAGAGCTGCAATTGCCAGTTGGGACGGGCCATAGCTGTCAGGCTGATATGCGCACTGGCGCGCCTGCCCCGGACAGCGGCCGCAAAATCTTTCCCCGCATCGGGCGAAAGCCCCTTCGCCTAGGACACCACGTTCGGGGAGGTGGCGAGGCGGTTGCGCCCGGCACTCTTCGCCCGGTACAGCGCCGCATCTGCTTCCGCGATCAGTCGCTCCGCGAGCACCTTGTAGTCGCGCATCCCTGCGCCCGGGGTGGCGCAGGCGGCCCCGATCGACAGCGTGATGTTCTCGGAGACTTCCTGGCTGATGACGACCGGGTGGTTACGCACCGCGTGCAGCACGCGTCCTGCGACCTTCTCCCCGTCCGTGATCGAGGCCTGCGACAGCACCAGCGCGAACTCGTCCCCGCCGAAGCGGGCGCCGGTATCGCTGATGCGCATCTCCGTATCGATGCGGTGCGCCACCTCGCGCAGCACGGCATCGCCTGCCAGGTGCCCGTACTGGTCGTTGATGCGCTTGAAGTGATCCACGTCGATCATGAGGCACACGATCGACTGGCGGCTGCGCTGGGCGCGCCCCAGCTCCTCGCGCAGGCGCGCATTCAGGTAGCGGCGGTTGTGGAACCCGGTGAGAAAGTCGGTCAGTCCGCTGCGCAGCAGGCGCGCGCGGTTGACGGCGTTCTCGACGCAGATCGCGGCCACCAGTCCCAAGTGCGCGAGGAAGTCGCTCGCGAGTTCGCTGGTGAAGCGAAACGGATCGCTGCTGGAGAACACCAGCACGCCGTCGAGCTGCTCGGTACGGCGCAGCGGAATGAGCGCCAGGCTGCCGGGCGGGGCAAGGCCTGGTACCAAGAGCTCGTGATCGGCCTTGTGGTAGGGGCCGAGCCAGGGCTTCTCGAGATTGGCGAGCTGCGGGGCGGCGGTCACCAGCGTATCGACGAAGCACACCCCGGGGGGTTCGGTGAGCGTCACCCCATCGCCCGAGAGCAGGTGACGGATCTCGTGCTGCGGGTCGTGCAGGATCAGGGCGACCTCATCGAGCTGGTAGGCGCTGCGCAGGCCGTGGATGAGGCGCTGGAACAGCTGCTCCAGCGAGCCGGCGCGCAGCAGCTCAAGTTCCCGCTCCTGGGTCTTGCGCAGCAGCGAGTCGTTGCGGCCGGCTTCCTCGGTGAGGACCTCCAGACGCGCCCTAAGGAGGCGGTTTTCCTGCTCCAGCGGACTTGGGTCCGCGGGCGGGGGATCATTCGCAAGCAACTCGCTGTGCGGTCGGCGCATCGGGGGGAATCCTCCTGTCCCTCAAGCGCGGCGCTCCGCGACGCTGCGCCGGTCGGCCAGATAATCGCGCCCGCGGCGCATCAAAGCAACGAACGCATCGTGATCCTGCGAAAGGACCGCGGTGCGCAGCCGTTCGACCGCCTGGGAGAGCGCCTCGAGGGATTCGGCGCCGTAGTCATTGAGACTCTGTATTTCATAATACAGCTCGGGGCTGTCCTGGGCGACGCGGCTGGCAACCTCGAGCTGAGCATCGAAGGTCGTGCTCGACATGCGCGCGAGCTTGGGCGCCGCCTCGCCGCTGTCGGCCAGCACCGTGAAGAAGGCGATATTGAGCGCGTGCGACAGACCGAGCACATAGGCGATCAGGCGGTCGTGGTCATCGAGGCTCATGACCACCTGCTCGGCCATGGTGTGCGCGAACAGCTCGCGCGCCGCGCTCAGGGCGGCCTCGTGCCCCAGGTCGACGAACACGACGTGGCGACCCGAGAGAAGCTCGGTGTCGGGCCCGAACATCGGGTGCACCGAAGTCACTTTGCAGCCGTGCGATTTCAACGCCAGCAGGCCCGAGCGCAGTGGCGATTTCAGCGACCCGACATCGAAGATCACCCCCGGCGGGCGGCGCAGCGCCAGATCGCGCAGCAGCGCATCGGTGGTGCCGAGCGGGGTGGCGAGCACGATGAAATCGTGCTTCAGATCCGTGCTGCGCCAGTCGCTCACGCGCGCGACGCCTTCCGGAGCTGCCATGGGATCGGCCACCTGGACCGCAAAGCCCTGCGAGGCAAGAAAGCTCACGAACCAGCCGCCCATCTTGCCGGCGCCGCCGATGACCAGCGCGCGCCGGCCGCTGCCCGCGCCGTGCGCCACGACACTCGCCTGCTCCTGGGTGGTGAGCGAGGAGCGGATGAGCAGTCGCAGCAGCTGCTCGGCGAGCTCCCCCGACACGCCGCGCTCGGCGGCGAGCGCGCGTACGCCCATGATCACCTCGCGTTCGCGCTCGTAGTCGCGCGTCGGCCGCCCGGTCGCGCGCTTGACCCGCGCGACCTCCTCGCTCAGGGCCTTGCGTTCGGCCACCAGCGCGATGAGCTGTCGGTCAAGGCCGGTCAATCGCTGGCGCAGCTCCTCGAGCGTCACGGAATCGGTCATGGAAGGGGATGCTCCTGTCGCTGCCTCCTCATCCTTCTATCGGGGCGCGCCGATGGGTGCAAGCGCAAAGCGCTCCCGCGCCGAGCCGCGTGTCAGCCGCCGGAAGGCTCCATCCACACGTGGACGAGGAAGGATGTTCCGGGGCGGGAGCCGGACAGATTCTGCACGCGCAGGGTCTTCCCCTTTTCGTCCCACAGGAACGGACGTCCGTCGTCAGGATGCGTGGACCACTGCGGATGTCCCCTCATGAATGCGGGGATCCCGGCAGGCAGGATTCGCTGCCGCCGGATTTCGTAGCTCAGTCGCACCAGTCGCTGGTAGGCGGCCCCGTCCCAGGCACGCGCGCGGTAATCGGCCTGCGCGCGCACACCGAGCCATGCCAGAACCTTGCCCAAGGGGTTGTAGGCCAACCGCAGCGTCCAGTCCGGCACCGGGATCTCCCGGGCAGCCCCGGGGGCTGCCGCACGCATCAGCTGCCGTGCCTGCGCTGCGAAAAGATTCTCGGTGGCATTCAGCTTGAGGAAGTGGCTACCGATGCGATCGAGCCAGCGCTGCATCCTCCCCTGCCCCGCCAGAACCGGTGGCGCTTCGCTGGCAAAATGCACCTGCTGCAGCACCGCGTCCCGGAAGCGAGATTCCTCACGGTACGCGCCGCTGAGGTCCCAGTCGGCCAGTGCAAACAGCGGGGCGACGGCGTCCGCATCCGCGGCTCCCGTCGGAATGGGGGCGCGGGGGTCAGCGATGATGTCCGCCAGTACCGACTGGTCCTGATGCAGGTAGGCGGTGGCGATCAGGTGCGAAATCAGCGGCCCTTCGCCGGTGAGCTCGGCTCTCCACAGCTGAACATCGCTCTCAAGATCCGCAAGTCCCTCGCGCTGGCGCTGCGGATCGTCACTGCGCATTCGGAGTACCACGTCGGCGAGGAACAGCGTGCGCACCCCACTCGCTAAAGAGCCCGTGGGTGCGAGGGGACTCGGACGCGCGGTCGCGAAGTAACCGCGTTGCCGCAGCAGCGCGCGGTAGCGCTCGTACAGTTCGCGATTGTCGGTGAGCAGTCGCTCTACCGTCAGCCGGTGAGGCGGGATGACGCTCCAGTACGAGTCGAAGGGCTGAATGAAGTCGAAGTCGCCCCTGAACTCCAGCCGCCGCGGATCCTTAGGGTTGAGGATGTCCCGCATTTCCAAAGCCGGACCCCGAAGCGCGCGATCGACGTTCTGGTTGTAGTGCTCGATGCGCAATCGCCCCACGGCGGTGGGCGATTGCCCGGACGGCGCATCGAAGCCTACCAGCGTGAGGTAGATGTTCTCTTCGGCGCTGTAGGGATTGGGCGGCTGCACCAGCAGGGTCTGCGCCTGCGTAGTCAGTGCCTCGTCGTGGCTGTTGATGACATAGGCCACGCCAAACAGGACGAGCGCAAGGAGCACCACTGCTCCCACCGCGATCCCGATCCACTCCAGGATGCGCCGGATGATCTGCCACGCCCGCATCATCGGCGTCCTCACCACGCGCTGGTGCGCGTTGAAGCTGCGCCTTCATTGTGGACCGGCGGCCGCGGGTTGGGAACACGCATGACAGCGGCTCCGGAAACCCTCTAACATTGTGCGCAATGGCTGCGTACACCGAGCTGCTTCCCGACCCGCTGCCGGCCGAACCGCTCGCCATCGCGAGCCAGTGGCTCGCACAGGCGTGGGCAGCGAGCATTCAGCCGAACCCGAATTCCATGGTGCTCGCGACCAGCACGGCCGACGGCAGCCCGAGCGCCCGCGTGGTGCTGTGCAAGGACATCGTGCCGCAGCCCGGCTACGTCGTGTTCTACACCAACTACCTGTCGGCCAAGGGCCGCCAGCTGAAGGACAACCCGCGCGCCGCGGCGGTCATGCACTGGGACGCCCTGCACCGCCAGGTGCGCATCACGGGTACCGTCACCCAGGCGCCCGAGTCCGACAGCGATATCTATTTCGCCGCGCGTGCCTGGCAGAGCCGCATCGGCGCCTGGGCCAGCGAGCAAAGCGAGCCGATCGCCGCGCGCGCGCAGCTCTTGGATGCGGTCAGCGCGGCCGCGCGTCGCTTCGGCGCACCCACGCCCGGATCCCCGGGCGCGGATGACTCGATGAAATGCACCATTCCGCGCCCGCCGCACTGGGGCGGTTACCGGCTGTGGGCGGCCACGGTGGAACTGTGGGCGGAAGGCGAGGCGCGCATCCACGACCGCGCGCTGTGGACGCGCACGCTCAGGCGCTGCGCCGACGGCACCTTCAAGGGCGACGACTGGTCGGCGACACGACTGCAGCCTTAAGTACTCGGATCCGCGCGCACTCAACCCGGATCAGACACCGCCCGTGTGGAAGAACATCCGGATCCTGCTCTTGCTGCTGGTGCTCGCGGTCGTCGCGCTCCACACCTGGCTCGATCGGGTCGCGACGCAAAGCTGGCAGCAACCGCTGTGGGTCGGCATCTATCCATTGAATGCCGACGGCAGCGCGATGGCGCAGCAGTACATCGACCGGCTCACCGTGAAGGACTTTTCGGACATCGAGGATTTCTTCGCCCGCGAGGGCGAGCGCTATGGACTCAAGCCCGAGCAGCCGGTGCACATCGAGCTGTACCCGCAGGGGCACGAGCTGCCGCCCCAGCTCGCGCCCGGTGACGGTCCCTTGCAGATCGCGTGGTGGAGTCTGAAGCTGCGCTGGTTCGCCGCTCGCGCCTCGAGCGTGCCGGGGCGCACCGCCCCGCGCATCCGCATGTTCGTCCTCTATCACGATCCTGCCACGCTCGAGCGTGCACCCGACTCGCACGGCCTGCAGAAGGGACTGGTCGGGATCGTGCACGCGTTCGCGCAGCGCGACATGGCCGGGCGCAACGACATCGTCATCGCGCACGAGCTGCTGCACACGGTCGGCGCCAGCGACAAGTACGACCTCGGCAGCGATGAGCCGCTCTACCCGATCGGCTTCGCCGACCGCGATCGCAAGCCGCTCTTCCCGCAGGATGAGGCCGAGATCATGGCCGGACGCCGCCCGCTGTCGGCGCACGAATGGGAGATGCCGCGCAGTCTTCGGGGCGTGGTGGTCGGCCCCGAGACGGCGCTGGAGATCCGGTGGACGCACTGAGCCAGGGACTCTGCGCAGCGGGCCTGACAGTGCACGCCGGCAAACGCGAGCTGGTCCGCGAGCTGTCGGTGCAGTTCGTGCCGGGCGAGGTGGTGGCCATCCTCGGACGCAACGGCTCGGGCAAGACCCTGACGCTGCACACCCTGGCCGGCCTGCGCACGCCCGCCGCAGGCGAGGTGAGCCTCGACGGGACACCGCTGAGCCAGCTCAAGCGCCGCGCCGTGGCGCTGTGCCTGGGCCTTTTGCCGCAGGACGTGGAGGATGCCTTCGTCACCAGCGCGCTTGAGACGGTGCTGATCGGGCGTCACCCGCACCTCGCGCTGTGGCAGTGGGAAACGGCCGAGGACGAGGCCGTCGCGCGTGCGGCACTCCAGGCTGTTGATATGGGCGAGTTCGCGGCGCGGCGTACCGACAGCCTCTCGGGCGGGGAGCAGCGCCGCGTCGCGGTTGCCGCCCTGCTGGCGCAGCAGCCGGCCACTTACCTGCTCGATGAGCCGACCAACCACCTGGATCCGCATCACCAGCTAACCGTGTTGGGACTGTTCCGCGAGCTGGCCAACTCCGGGCGCACCGTCGTCACGACGCTGCATGACCCGACGCTTGCCGCGCGCTTCGCCGACCGGGTGCTGCTCCTGTTCGGGGACGGGCGCTGGTCGCTCGGGCCGGTCGCTACGACGCTCACCGCGGAAACCTTGAGCGAGCTCTACCTCACCGCGATGCTCGAGCTCGACGCGCACGGCCGGCGCGTGTTCATCAGCGCCTGAGCGCGCTAAGCACCTCTTCGTGCAGCGCGCCGTTCGTGGCCAGCACGCTCCCGGTGGCCAGCCCGACCGGTGCGCCGGCAAGATCGGTGAAGGTGCCGCCCGCCTCGCGAATAAGGACGGTGAGGGCGGCGATGTCCAGGATGTTGACGTCGGATTCGATCACGACATCGACTGCCCCGCGCGCCAGCAGGTGATAGTGCACGAAGTCCCCGTAGCCGCGGATGCGGCCGACGCCCTGGATGAGCGCGCCGAACGGGCGCCACTGCGCGCCGGCGGCGAGGCTCTTGAGGTTGCCGGTGGAAACATAGGCCTCCTTCAGCTCTTTGACGGCGCTGACGCGCACCGCGCGACCGTTGAGGAACGCCCCGGCGCCGCGCTCGGCCCACGCGATCTCATCGTAGGCCGGCGCACTCGATACGCCGAGCACGAGCTCGCCTTCGCGCATGAGCGCGATCTGCGTCGCGAAGAACGGGCAGTCGCGCACGAACGACTTGGTGCCATCGATCGGATCGACCAGCCAGACACTCGAGGCCGAGAGCGCGTGCTCGCCGGTCTCTTCGCCGTAGAAGCCGTAGCCGGGGAATTCGCGCAGCAGCACCTCGCGGATCACCTGTTCCGCCTGCACGTCCGCCTCGGTCACGGGCGAGCCATCCGCCTTGACCCGCACCGTGGCATGGTTGAGGTAGAAGCCGCGGATCACCTGCGCGGCAAGCCGCGCGGCATCTAGGGCGGCGGTGAGTTCCCTGGAGGGCATATTCCTTTAGGATAACCGACCTGTGCGGCCACGCCGCACCGGTGGCCGCCGGGGATCCGCCGGGGAGGGCGTGCCGTGAAGGAACGGACATGAGTGGGGATGACGCGAAGATAGCCGAACTGCTTACGCTGCTGCAGCGGGTGTCGGCGGCAGATCGCTCGGTGCTCTTCGCCATGCTTGAAACGCCCGACAGCCAGATCGCAACCATCAAGGGCGCGCCCAACGATCTTCTGTGGTCGCAGATGGTGGAGCTGGGCTTCGCGCTTCAGATGAAGCTCGACCTCGAACTACCTGCGGCGCTCAGGCACGTCGAGCCGCGCTCGTTCGCTCTGACGGCAAGCGGACGGGCGAGGATGCCGGAACTGCTGCAGAAACTTACCCCTGGGGGTGGCTAAGCTAGCGCCATGGGAAACCGACTGAGCAAAATCTACACGCGCACCGGCGATGACGGCACCACCGGGCTTGGCGACGGCAGCCGCGTGGCCAAGGACAGCCTGCGGGTGGAAGCCTACGGGGCGCTCGATGAGCTCAACAGCGCGGTCGGCGTGCTGCTCGCCGTGCCCGACCAGCCCGACGCGGTGATCGCCTGCCTCACCGACATACAGCACGAGCTGTTCGACATGGGCGGTGAGCTGTGCATCCCGGGGCACAGCGTCATCACGGCTGCGCACGTGGCGCGCCTGGAGAAGGCGCTCGATGGCTTCAACGATGCGCTGCCGCCGCTGAAGGAATTCATCCTGCCGGGCGGCGGCCCGGCGGCGGCCGCCTGCCACCTGGCGCGCGCCATCGCACGGCGCGCCGAGCGGCGCGTGTGGACGCTCGCCAAAGCAGAGCGGGTCAGCCCCGAGGTCGCGAAATACCTGAACCGCCTGTCAGACCTGCTGTTCGTGCTGGCGCGGGTGCTGGCGCGGCACCAGCACGGCGTGGAAGTGCTCTGGCGCCACGAGCGCGGCAGGAAGTAGCGCCCCTCTGTCAGGCGTCCAGGAGCCCCCGAAAGCGCGCCCACTCGAACGAGGGCCCGGGATCACTCTTGCGTCCCGGCGCGACATCGCTGTGACCGACGATCTCCTGCTTGGAGAGTGACGGGTAGGTGGCCAGCAGCGCCTGCGTCAGCGCAGCCAGCGCCTGGTACTGCTCATCGGTGTATGGCGTGCTGTCGGTGCCCTCGAGCTCCACCCCGATCGAGAAATCGTTGCACCCCGTCCGGCCGCGGTGCGCGGACTGGCCGGCGTGCCAGGCGCGCGCCCCGAACGGCACGTACTGCACGATCTGCCCGTCGCGGCGGATGAGCGCATGCGCAGACGCAATGAGTCCCTGGATCTCGCGAAAGAAGGGATGCTGATCCGCCGGCAGCGCACCGGTGAACAGCCGATCGATCCACGGGCCGCCGAACTGCCCGGGCGGCAGGCTGATGCCGTGCACCACCACGAGCTGCGGCAGCACCCCGGCCGGGCGCTGATCGAAATGCGGCGACAGCACCTGGCGTGCGCCGGCGAGAAGCCCGGTGGCGGCGTCGATCCTGAGGGGCGTGGTGAGGGGGGCGTTTGGCATCGAGGGCATCGACGCGCAGCAGGAGTCTGCGTGCCGCACCGATCATGCCACAATCCGCAGCATGACTTCCCGCAACAGCGCCTACATCGACCGCGACCTCGCTCACGTGTGGCACCCGTGCACGCAGATGAAGGATCACGAGCGCGAGCTGCCGCTGATCCCCATCCGCCGCGGCAAGGGCGCCTGGCTCGAGGACTACGACGGCAAGCGCTACCTGGATGCCGTCAGTTCCTGGTGGGTGAACCTGTTCGGACATGCCAACCCGCGCATCAACGCCGCGGTACGCGCGCAGCTGGATAGCCTCGAGCAGGTGATCCTGGCCGGCTTCACCCACGAGCCGGTGATCGCGCTCTCCGAGGCGCTCACCTCGGTTTGCCCGCGCGGGCTGACGCGCTGCTTCTACGCCGACAACGGCTCCTCCGCCGTCGAAGTGGCGGTGAAGATGAGCTTCCACTACTGGCGCAATACCGGGCAGACCGCAAGACAGCGCTTCATCACGCTCACCAACAGCTATCACGGCGAGACCCTGGGCGCACTCGCGGTGGGAAACGTCGAGCTGTACAAGCAGATCTACCGCCCGCTCTTGATGGACGTGATCAGCGTGCCCTCGCCGGACTGCTACGAACGCGCGGCCGGGGAGAGCTGGGCGCACTACTCGCAGCGGCGCTTTGCGGACATGGAAGCCGCCCTGGCGCGGCACGCGCACGAGACCTGCGCGGTGATCGTGGAGCCCCTGGTACAGTGCGCGGCGGGCATGCGCATGTACGATCCGGTGTATCTCACGCTGCTGCGCGAGGCCTGTGACCGTCACCGCGTGCACCTCATCGCGGATGAGATTGCGGTGGGTTTCGGGCGCACCGGGACGCTGTTCGCCTGCGAGCAGGCCGGCATCCGCCCGGACTTCATGTGCCTGTCCAAGGGGCTGACCGCAGGCTACCTGCCGCTGTCGGCGGTGCTGACGACGGACGACGTATACGCGGCCTTCTACGATGAGTACGTGAAGCTCAACGCCTTCCTGCACTCGCACAGTTTCACCGGCAATCCGCTCGCCTGCGCCGCAGCGCTGGCAAGCCTGGCCATCTTCCGCGCGGACGGCACGCTCGAGAACAACCGCGCACTGGCCGCACATATGGGCGCGCGCGCCGCCACGCTGATCGATCATCCGCACGTGGCCGAGGTGCGCCAGCGCGGCATGATCCTCGCCATCGAGATGGCGGCCGATAAGGCCAGCCGTGCGCCGTACCCGTGGCAGCAGCGGCGCGGCCTCACCGTCTACCGCCACGCCCTCACGCGCGGGGTGGTGCTGCGTCCGATCGGCAACGTCGTGTACTTCATGCCCCCCTATGTCGTCACGCCCGGGGAGATCGATCTGATGGTCGAGGTGGCGCGCGAGGGCATCGAGCTCGCCACGTGCGACTGACGCGCGTGTTCATCGACGCGCCGCTTGAAAGCGGCACGCGGGTGAAGCTCGAAGGCAATGCGGCGAGCCACGTCACGCGCGTCTTGCGGCTCAGGGTCGGCGAGGCGCTCACGCTCTTCAACGGCCAGGGCGGCGAATACGCCGCCGGCATCGAGCAGCTGCACGGCGGCTCACTCACGATCGCCGTCGGCGAGCACCGCGCCGTGGAGCGCGAATCGACGCTTTCGATCACGCTGGCGCAGGGCGTCTCGCGCGGTGAGCGCATGGATCTTGTGGTCCAGAAAGCCACCGAGCTTGGCGTGTCAGTGCTGGCACCGCTGCTCACCGAGCGCAGCGTGGTCCGCCTGGATGCACAGCAGGCCGAGCGCAAGCTCAATCACTGGCGCGCCATCGCCATTGCCGCCTGCGAGCAGAGCGCGCGCAACCGGCTGCCGCAGATCCTGCAGCCGGTGAGCCTGCGCGAGTTTCTGCGCCACAGCCGCGAGCGGGGGGGCACCCGGCTGCTGCTCTCGCCGGCAGCGCTGCGCCGCATCGCACAGCTTGAAGCCCCGCCGGGTGAGCTCAGCGTGCTCATCGGACCGGAGGGGGGACTCAGCCCCGAGGAGCAGCAGGCGGCGCTTGAGGCAGGCTTCCAAAGCGTGCGCCTGGGTCCGCGCGTGCTGCGCACCGAGACCGCGGCCCTCGCCGCTCTGGCACTGCTGCAGTACCGCTTCGGCGATCTGTAGCATTCCCGTTGCCATTCGCATCCGGCCGGACGCTCTGCGAAAATCATGGCCTCCTCAGGAGGACTCCATGCGTACACTTTCTTCGGGTGGCGCCCTGCTGGCAGCACTCGCCTGTTGCAGCGCCGCGGCCGCCGTCACCCCGCCGCTGCCCTCCTACACCCTCACCGTGATCGCGGTGCCCGCCAACGCCACGAGCGTTCAGGCGAACGCCCTCAACAGCAACGGTGAGATCACCGGCGCCATCGAATTTTCCGGCCAGCCCTCGCATGCCTTTCTCTACAGCCAGGGCGTCATGACTGACTTAGGCACGCTGAGCTATCCGGGCACGAGCCTCCAGGGTGACGCATCGGGGCAGGCCATCAACGCGGCGGGCCTCGTGGCCGGGACCTTCCAAGCTCCGCTGAACCAGTTGTGGTCGTTCGGCTTCACGGGCCAGAACGCAAGCCTGACCGGCCTGTTAGGCCTCACCGGCTTCAGCAACTGCACCGCCACCGGTATCAATGCGGCCGGTCTCACCGTCGGCGGCTGCTCCGGAGCCACAGGCTCGCCCAGCGCCGTCGCGGTGGTCTATTCGAACGGCACGCCCGCGCAGATCGGTCCTGGCGGCGGCTCGGCGAGTGCGGTCAACGATTACGGACAGGTGGCCGCGGTGAGCGCCACGTCGGGCTTCGTCTACGAGAACGGCGTCGTGACCAGCATTCCTCCTTTGGCCTCGACGAGCTCGCCGGTGCCGCCCGCAAGTCCCACCGCCATCAACAATGCCGGAGAGGTGGTGGGCTGGCAGGCCGCCGCGACAGGCTTCGCCCCCTTCCTCTACGTGAACGGTGCGACACAGGCGCTGCCTTCGGTGCCAGTCAGCTCCGTTTCGCCGACGGCGAGCATCAACAACGCCGGGCAGGTGGTGGGCTATACGGTCGTGAACTCCGTGACGACGCCGTTCTTCATCGGCGGCGGTACCACTAGCAACCTGAACACGCTGATCATCGCAACCGATCCCAACCGGCCGTTCGTGACGCTCACCAGCGCCATCGCCATCAACGACCAGGGCTGGATCCTTGCCAACGGCCTCGACAGCCGCACCAGTCTGACCGGTGCCTATCTTCTGACCCCGACCACGATACTGCCCGTAACCGTGGCGGTGCTGGCGGCGGCCACCGCGGTGGTCAACACCCCCTTCACGGTCGCCTGGACGGACCAGAGCGCTACTTCCTGCACGGCGTCGGGCGGCAGCGGCAGCGATGGCTGGAAGGGCAGCCTCGCCACCAACGGCGGCCAGCTGGCTGTCACGGAGTCGGCGGCCGGCACCTACAATTTCACGCTCGATTGCGCGGGCGTGACAGGCTCGGTGAGTTCGACGCAGAAGGTGGTGGTCTCGGCCCAGACACCCTCCGCAGGGGGTCTGCACGGGGGCGGTTCACTCGAGCTCTTCACGCTCGCGCTGCTGGCGCTCGCTGCTTCATGGTCGGAACGCCGCCGGCGCGGGGACCTGCCGCACTAGCTCACGATACTGGTCTCTTCCGCGATCATCTCCTCGAGACGTTCGAGGTCGGGCACCAGCGGGGTCTCGTTCACCATGCGGATCTGGCAGATGACCGGCGTGCGGTCGGGGAACACGCGCGAGTTGTCGGGGCGCACCACGTCCGAGCTCACCCGCACCAGCTGCGGGAAGCCCTGGCTCACCAGCGCGAAGTTGCCGCCCTCCACGCGGGTGCCGAGCGTGTGCAGGATGACGATGCGCGTGCGTCCGCTGGTGGGCGGGATCATCTGGCCGCAGGCGCCCTCGAAGGACACCAGCGGCACCGCCTTGCCGTTCCAGGGCACCGTGCCGATGTACCAGGGCGGCGCGCCGGTCATCTCCGAGGGCGTCTGGAAACCGATCACTTCCGCCACGCAGGCGCGCGGGATGATCAGCCGGCCGTCGACCAGCGGCACCAGCAGGCTATAGATCTCGGCGACTCGCTCGGGCACTTGGATCAGCTCCCGTAGGCCTGGGTGCGGGCGCGCCGGCGCTCGACCAGGGGCGCGATCGCATCGAGCAGCTGCGCCTCCTGGTAGGGCTTGCCCAGATAGTCATCCACGCCCAGCTCGATGGCGCGCGCGCGATGCTTCTCGCCGACGCGCGAGGTTACCATGATGATCGGCACGTCCTTGAGGCGCGCATCGTTGCGCACGTGCGCTGCCACCTCGTAGCCGTCCATGCGCGGCATCTCGATGTCGAGCAGGATCACGTCCGGCACGTTGTCCTGCAACAGCGCCACCGCGTCCATGCCATCGCGTGCGGTCAGCACGCGCATGCCGTTGCGCTCGAGCAGCCGCTGCGTCACGCGGCGCACCGTGATCGAATCGTCCACCACCAGCGCGAAGGTGCGCCGGTCGCCGCGCTCCCTCGGCGCCACCGGCGCCTGGGCGCGCGTGCGCCATTCGCCGCGCACCAGGGCGCCGATGTCGAGAATGATGACGATGCGGCCGTCGCCCAGGATCGTGGCGCCGGAGATGCCGCGGATGCTCGAGATCTGCGGGCCGACCGACTTGACCACGATCTCGCGGCTGCCGATGAGTTCATCCGTCACCAGCCCGGTCGAGTGCTCGCCGGCGCGCACCAGCACCACCGGGATGGTCACGTCCTGTCCGGGCAGCTCCAGCGGCGCAAGGCCGACGAAGCTTGCCAGGTGCTGGAAGCGATACTTCTGGCCGCCGTAGTCGAAGGCGGGCGCCTCGCGGCCGAGGTGCGCGAAGACTTCCGCCTTGGACAGGCGCAGCACGCCCTCGACCGTCGGCAGCGGCAGCGCGTAGTACTCCTCGTCCGTGCGCACCACCAGCGCATGGCTGATCGCAAGCGTCAGCGGCAGGCGGATGGTGAACACCGTGCCCTCGCCCGCCTTGGTCTCCATGTGCAAGGCGCCGCCCAGGCGCTTGATCTCGGTCGCGACCACGTCCATGCCGACGCCGCGGCCGGCCTGCTGGGTGATCGCGCCGGCGGTGGAGAAGCCCGGCTCCAGGATCAGCTGCAGTGCCTCGTCGTCACTTAAGGTCTGGCCGCTGGCGATCAGGCCGAGGGCGAGCGCCTTGTCGCGGATCGCCTTGAGGTTCATGCCGCCGCCATCGTCAGTGAGGCGCACCATGACCTCGGCGCCTTCGCGGTGCAGCTCGAGAAGGATGCGCCCGGTGTCGGGCTTGCCGCGCCGCATGCGCTCGTCGGGCTTCTCGATGCCGTGCACCACGGCATTGCGCAGCATGTGCTCGAACGGCGGCAGCATGCGCTCGAGCACCTGGCGGTCGAGTTCGCCCGAGGCGCCCTCGACGGTGAGCTCGGCGCGCTTGCCGGTGTCGGAGGCGGCCTGGCGCACGATACGGGCGAGTCGCTGCACGTGGCGCTGGAACGGCACCATGCGCGTGCGCATCAGGCCGTTCTGCAGCTCGGTGATGGTGCGCGCCTGCTGCTGCAGCAGGTTCTGCGTGTCCTTGGCGAGGTTCTCGAGCAGCTGCTGGATGCTCGCCACGTCGTTGGCCGTCTCGGCCAGCGCGCGCGAGTACTGCTGGATGGAGGAGTAGCGATCGAGCTCGAGCGGATCGAACTCGCTGCGGTGCGGCCCCTCGTCCTCGTGCTTGTGCAGGATCTGCGCCTCGGTCTCGATCTCGAGACTGCGCAGCTGCTCCTTCAGGCGCGTCACGGTGCGCGCCAGTTCGCCTAAGTTGAAATCCAGCGAGCCGAGCTGCTGCTCGAGTCGCGCCCGCGCGATGCTCGCCTCGCCCGAGATGTTGAGCAGCTGATCCAGCAGGTCCGCATCCACGCGCGCCATTTCCTGGCGCTCACCGACCAGCACCGGCTCACGGCCCGGCGGCACCGGTTGCGGCGGCACCAGCACTTCCTCGGCGTGCGGCTCGGCTGCCGGGTACGCGGGCGGGGCGGCCTGCTCGGCCGGCGCCGCGGGGGCGGCGGCCTCGGGGACGATTTCAGGCTCGTGCGCGGCGTGCACTTCCTCCTGCGCGGCCAGCCGCAGCTCCGCGTTCAGTTTGCGAAGCGCGGTATCCAGATCAGGGCCTGCAGGTCCGGCCAGCTGCAGCGTCAGGGTCTCGGAGCTCGGCGGTGTCTCGGCCGCAGGCGGCGGCTGCGCCCCCTCGCTCACCGGGGCAGCCTCGGCGGGCAGCAGCGACAGGGGCGCTGCCTCCGGCGGGGGTGCGGCGGCGGCCGGCTCGGCGCTGGCCGGCTCGGCGGCGGCCGGCTCGGCCTCGCGCGGACGTGACAGATCCTGCAGGCGCGCGATGATGGCGCGCGCGGGGCTCACGCGCCGCCCGTTGGCGACCTGCTCGCGCATGCGCGCCAGCTCATCGAGGCTCGCCTGGATGGCATCGAACAGCGCGGCATCGGCCTTGAGCGTTCCGGTATCGACCAGCATGACGAGCGACTCGACCTCGTGGCTCAGGTCACCCATCGGCGTGATGCCCGCCATGCGTGCGCCGCCCTTGAGGGTGTGCAGCGGACGCTTGAGGCCCAGGCGGTACTCGGCGCTGTCCGCTTTCGTGCGCCAGTCCGAGAGCGCGCGCTCGGAAGCGTCGATGAGCTCGGTGGCCTCGTCGGTGAAGATCGCGGCCACCTCGGGGTCGAAGTCGGCCGCCTCCTCGGCGGCCGGCCCCGGCGTGCCGAGCGCGGCCGCGGCCACGGCGGCGGCTCCCGGGTGCCACTCGGCGGCGGCGTTGATGCGCTGGTCGAGGCTCTTGTCGGCCCGCTCGATGCGCTCGAGCAGCTGCCAGTGGTTGACGAAGTAGCCGGTCGGCTCATCCAGGTGCGTGGCGACCGACTCCATCGCGACCATGCAGTCCTCGAGCAGCGCCAGGTCCTCGGTGCGAAGTCCCATGCCGCTGCTGAAGGCACGGCGCAGCCAGTGATCGAGCGGCTCGGCGAGGCGGATGCCGTGGCGAGCCTGCGCCATTTTCGAGCTGCCCGAGAGCGTGTGGCAGGCGCGGTAGACATCCTCGGGCAGCGCGTGCGGCTCAGGCAGCCGCACCTCGCGCGCCAGGTAGCCGCGCACCGTGACGATGTGGGCGGCGGTCTCGCGGGCGTAGATGTCCCGCAGGGTGTCATCGGTCAGCGCCGGCTTCGGCACGACCATCGTTGTGTCGGGCGCAGGTGGCGGCGCAGGCGGCGGCGGCTGGGCGGCCGGCGCGGCGGCGGCGCGTGCCGCGGGGGAAACATGCAGCGGCGAAATCGCGCGCCGTTCCGCCAGGGTCGTCTCGGAGAGCGCCGTGGCGGATAGGGTGCCGTCCTCGCCCCGCTCGGCCGAGCGGACGGCGGTGTCCTGGCGGCCCGCGGCCAGGGCGTGGGCGCGCGAGACGATGGCGCTCACGTCGGCGCGCACCGGCGCGCCGGTCTCCAGCTGCGTGATGAACTCAGGCAGCGCCGCCAGGGCTGCGCGCAGCGTCTCGAGGATGGCGGGGGATCGGGTGAGCGTGTTGTCGAGCACGCGGTTCAGCAGATTCTCGATCGCCCAGGCGAACTCGGCGAGTTCGCGTGCGCCGACCATGCGGCCGCTGCCCTTCAGCGTATGGAAGGAGCGGCGCAGCGAGATCAGCTCGTCGCGCTCCTGGGGATTCTGGTCCCAGATCGGGAAGCCGCGCTGGATCTTGACCAGCTCTTCCTGGGCTTCCTCGATGAAGAGCTTCATCAGTTCCGGGTCGGAGTACTCCACCGGCGCTGCCGCCCGCGAGGCCGGCTGGGCGGCAAGCGTCGGCGCTGCGGCATCCATGGCCATGAGATCCGGCCGGGCGGTGGCCGGCGGCGGCGACATGCGCGGAATCTGCACGGTCTGCGCGTATGCGGCCGGCTCCAGCGCCGGCACGGTCGGGGGTGCCGGGGTGGGCTGCTGCTCGAGCGCTGCCACGCATGCCTGCGCGTTGTCGAGCATGTACCACGGATCCGCGCGCCCGGCCTGCAGGGTCTCCATGTAGTACTCGACGCTCACGATTGCATCGGCCAGCCGGTCGATGTAGCCGGGCGGTAGCACGTGCACGCCCGGCTGCATGACGCGCTTCAGCTGCGTCGTGATCGCCTCGATGATCTCCACCGCGCGCGGCTTGCCGAGCAGGAGCAGGCCCGCCTTCATGCCGCGCATCAGGTCCTGCCAGCTGTCCAGTCCCGCCGCATCGAGCGTGCCGCCGACGCTCTGCGTTACGGCTTCCTTGATGCGGGCGAGATTGACGATGCACTCGCGCAGCACCGCGGACTGCACCTGCTGGAACTCGGTGTCATCGCTTGGCGGGGTGACGGTGGTGTCCTTGGGCGGCAGGATCATGCCGACCAGCCGGTCATCGAGCTTGTCCTCGACGCCGATCAGCGTGGCGGCGATCTCGACCAGCGTGGCTTCATCGGCCCGCAGCGAGCCGTTGACGATCTTGCCGAGGCGCTCGGTCTCGGCCTGCACGCTGGCGCGCAGTTCGCCGAGGCCCAGCACCCCCAGGGTGTCGCCGATCTTGCGCAACAGCTCCACCTGGGAGGCGAGCTCCTGCGGCTGCCCCGCCCCGCGGCGCACGAAGATATCCAGCACGTCCTTGATCTTGGCGAGGTCCTCGCGGATCGCCGCGGCCACCGTCTGCATGAGCTTCACGCTCGGGGCCGAAAGGTTCTCGCGCTCCTGCTCGATGCTCTCATCGACCGGCAGCAGTTCCGACAGCCGGAACGAGGCGCGCACCGAGCTCACCCGTCCGCCGGAGGACTCGGAACGTCCCACGTAGTAGAGGAGATTGTTCAGAAGCTCGACCGCAGGGGACTGCGCGTAGCGCGCCTCGCCCTGCTCGTACAGGCGGCGGATCTCGCGATCGCCGAGCCCGAGCAGCCGCTTGATCGACTGGCCGCCCTCGAGGCCCTTCTCCTGCAGCGACTCGATCACAGCTCCCACCACCCACCACAGCTGGAACACCGGCTGACGGGTGGCGATCTGCTCGAGCTTGCGCGCCACGGCGGCCAGCACCTCGAGGTTCTGCTCGACGCGCTCGCCGCGGATCCAGCCGACCAGGCCCGCCTGGTAGCGGGCCCGCAGGCGGCGCGCCCACTGCTCGACCGTCATCGGCGCCTCGCCGGCGACGGCCACGACCGGCTGCGCCTGCTGGTCGGACTTGAGGTTGAGCAGCAGCAGCGTGCCTTCGGACAAAAGCGAGTTGCCGCGCACCGAGCGCAGGTCGTTCAGCAGCGGCAGCAGCACCAGCGCCAGGTCCCGACCACCGGCCAGCACGCGCTCCAGGTAGCTCGGCAGCTGCACCATGGCGCGCATCAGGGCATCGAGGCTCTCCGCCTGGCTCTTGCGCTCGGCGTGGGTCGCCAGCAGGTACTGGGCGACGTGTTCCATTTCCTCGGCGAGAAGGGCCGCGCCGTAGATCTCGAGCAGGCGCAGCACGCCTTGCACCTGGTGCAGGTCCTGGATGCAGCGCTCGAGCAGGGACGCGTTGTCGGGCTGCTCGACGTAGCTCTCGAGCGCGGTGCGCGCCTCCAACAGCGTCGCGTTGATCTCGCGGCCGACGAGATCGAGTGTCTGGGAAGCAAGTTCAGGCATGCAGTGGCTTTCGCAGCAGCATCACGAGCCGCCCAGGGCCGAGATCTGCCGCACCTTGGCCGTCGTCAGCGTGGGGTCCTCGAGGCGCCGGAGCGTCCCGCTGCTGCCACTGCGATCGCCCGCGCTTCCGGGCAGGCGAAAGCCCGAGGCGGCCTTGCGCAGGCCCGCGGACAGCTCGGCGAGCTTGGCGATGGCCACCGAGGTCGAGTGGGTCGATTCGGCTGTCTGGGCACTGATCTCCTTGAGGACCTGCATGTTGCGGGCGATGTTCTGGGCCGCGCCGGTCTGCTGACGGGCGCTGCCGGAGATATTCTGCACCAGGCTTGCGATCTGGTTGGAGACCTGCTCGATCTCCTCCAGCGCAGCTCCGGCGTTTTCCGCCAGCAGCGCACCACCGACCACATCGGTGGTGCTGCGCTCCATCGACACGACCGCCTCGTTGGTATCGGTCTGGATGGTGCGCACCAGCACCTCGATCTGCTTGGTGGCGTTGGCCGCGCGCTCGGCCAGGCGCTGCACCTCGTCCGCCACCACCGCAAAGCCGCGCCCCGCCTCCCCCGCCATGGAGGACTGGATCGAGGCGTTGAGCGCCAGGATGTTGGTCTGCTCGGCGATATCGTTGATCAGCTCCACGATGTTGCCGATCTCCTGCGAGCTCTCGCCCAGGCGCTTGATGCGCTTGGAGGTCTCCTGGATCGTCTCGCGGATGGTGTTCATGCCGTCGATGGTACGCCGCACCGCATCGCCGCCCTTGTGGGCCACCTCCACCGAGTGGCGCGCCACGTCGGAAGCGCGCTCGGCGTTGCCCGACACTTCCTCCACCGAGCCTGCCATGCTGGCCGCCGACTCGGTGGCGGAGGCGATCTGCTTGGACTGCGCGCCGCTCGCCTTGGCGAGGTGCTGCGAGAGCGCCTGCGTCTGGCGGGTCGCGCTGTCGAGCTGGATCGCCGAGCCGTTGATGGTCGTGACCAGCCCGCGCAGGGCATCGACGGCGTAGTTGATCGAATCGGCGATCGCGCCGGTGATGTCCTCGGTGACGGTGGCCTGCACGGTCAGATCCCCGTCCGCCAGGCTCGAGAGTTCATCGAGCAGGCGCAGGATCGCCTGCTGGTTGCGGTCGCTCTCCTTGCGCTGCACGTCCGCCGAGCGGCGCTGCCGCTCGGCCGCGCGACGCATGCGAAGCGCCGTGACGAGCCCGGCGAGGAGCAGCGCCAGGCCTGCCACCAGCAGCGCCAGCGGCAGCCAGGGCGCAAGGCCCGCGAGCGAGCCACCCGGGGCGGCCGGGGCGGCGAGCTCGCGCGCATCCGCGGCGATGGCGTGCGCGGCGGCCTGCGCCGCCGGCAGCGCGGGCGCTGCGGCCACCGCGCGCTTCACGGCAGGGGTGAGCAGGCTGTAGAGGGCATCGAGAGTCTTCAGGTGCGCGGCCGCCTCGGGAGCTACCACGTGCGGCAGCCCGAGAGTCGAGCTGCCGCCGGCGAAGCCTGAGATGACCTGGCCGAGGTAGTCGCTCGCCTCGGCCATGCGCTGTGCCGCAGCTGCGGGGTCGGCGGTTC
>Ga0209624_10000627_pt1 | contig 30944 bp, 25 predicted proteins | sample JacPinW_OM2H0_O1_FD_188565 | JGI IMG/M metagenome (GOLD analysis project Ga0209624, IMG submission 188565) | Forest soil microbial communities from Algoma, Ontario, Canada - Jack Pine, Ontario site 1_JW_OM2H0_O1 (SPAdes) (version 2) | ecosystem: Environmental > Terrestrial > Soil > Boreal...
TCCGATTCCCAGCGTCACTCGATGCGCCAGACGCTTGAGCTGATGCGCGAGCAGCGGTGCGTCGGTGGCGACCACCACGATGATGGAGCCGCGCTCGGCGATGTCCGACGGGATGAACACATAGGGCTCGGGCGCCGGAATCTCGCGTCCGACCGGGATGCCGGCGATGCGCAAGTTGTCCCGGGTGCCGTAGTTGCACTGGACCAGCACGCCGACGGTGTAAGCACCGTCCTTGGGCTCGAGCCGGCGCGACGAGGTGCCGATGCCGCCCTTGTAGCCGTTGCAAATCATGCCGGTGCCGCCGCCGACACTGCCTTCCTCGACGGGCCCCGAGCGTGCGCCGTCGAGGGCGCGTAACGCGTGTTCCGGCTTCACGTGAAATCCGTTGATGTCGTTCAGCCAGCCATCCCAGGTTTCCGCGACCACCGGCAGCGACCAGTAGAATCCCGTCGCGTCCGCCGCACCCTGTGCCACGCGCCACTGAATCACGGCGTCGCGCACCACGCCCACGCTGTGCGTGTTGGTGATCATCACGGGGCCTTCGAGAAATCCGGACTCCTCGACCCAGGTGGTCCCGGTCATCTCGCCGTTGCCGTTCTGCGCGAACCACCCGGCGAACACCGGATTGTTCAAGGAGTTCGCCCCACGAGGCAGCACCGCCGTCACGCCGGTGCGCACCGGGCCCTGGCCCACCTGCAATTTGCCGGAACCCGAGATCAGCGTGGTGTGACCGACCGTGACGCCGGCCACGTCGGTGATGGCGTTGAGCGGCCCAGGAGTGCCGTCGAAGGGAACTCCCAGATCGCGGGCTCGCGGTTTTCCAGCGGTCGCGGTCGCGGTCGCGGCGGCCGCCGCACCAACCGCCGCCGCCGCCGCTGCCGCTGCCGCAGCGGACGTGTACACGCCCACGACGCTCGCGAGCAACATGATCACGAGCCGAGTCTTGAAGTTCAAATCACGCATCCGTGTCTCCCTGAATGATTTTCGCACCCGCCCGTTCCAGCGTCGCGGCCCCATGCGGCGATGGTAAACTAAGCCGATGAGTTTCAGACGATTTCAGGCCGCCCATGTACTGCCGTTGTTGCTGATCGCTCTCGCCGCCCGCACCGGGGCGGCGGGCGCCGCCGAGGACAAGCGTCTTTTCATCTACAACTGGACGGACTTCATCGGCACCCAAACCATCGGGCAATTCGAGAAACTGACCGGAATCAAGGTCACCTACGACGTCTACGATTCCGAGGAAACCATGGACGCCCGCCTGTTGGCGGGCAACTCGGGTTACGACGTGGTGATTGCGTCCACCGAATATTTCGGCCGCGAAATCAAGGCAGGGGTCTATATCCCGCTCGACCGAGCGAAGCTGCCCAACTGGAAGAATCTCGATCCGCGGATTCTCGAGATTCAGGCCGTTCACGATCCCGGCAATGTGCACTCCGTGCCCTATATGCATGCCATCAGCGGCTTTGCCTACAACGTCGACATGATCAAGTCGCGTATGCCGAACGCGCCGGTCGACAGTTTGGACATGATTTTCAAGCCGGAAATCGTGTCGAAATTCGCCGACTGCGGGGTGACCTTTCTCGATTCCGCCGCCGATACCCTGCTTCTGGCGTTGCGCTACCTGGGTCTGAATCCCAATACCACCGACCCTAAGGATTTCAAGGCTGCCGAGAATCTGCTGCTGAAGGTTCGCCCCTACGTCCGCTCCTTCGATTCCGCCGAGTACTTGAACGGTCTCGCCAACAAGGAGATTTGCCTCGCCATGTCCTGGTCGAGCGACTATGCGCTGTCCCGGGCCCGTGCGCGGGCCGTGGGCGTGGATGTCAACCTGGCATTCTCCGTGCCGAAGGAAGGTGCGGAGCAGAACTTCACCTCGCTCCTGATACCCCAGGGCGCGCCCCATCCGGAGGCGGCGTATCGATTCATCAACTTCATGCTGCGGCCGGACGTGATCGCCGATGTCACCAACGAGATCTTCTACGGCAACGACAATATCGCCTCGCGCTCGCTGGTAAACCCCGTTATTCTCAACGATCCGACGCTGTATCCTACGGCTGAGATCGAGTCGAGGCTGATCAGGCCGGACGAGGCATCGGCCGCCACCGAGCGCATTCGCACTCGGACTTGGACGCGAGTGAAGACCGCCAAATGACCGACAAAATCGACGAATCAGCCCTGTCCGACCGTAAGGTCGTGAGCTTCCTGCGGATGGAGGATGGCACGCGCGAGGACTACGAGTTGCTCGATCGCTGCGAACAAGACTACGTACGCGCGTTGCCGGATCGCGTACTCGCGGCGCTGCGCAAACTGGATCAGTCGCTGCCGGGGTATCGGGTGAGCCGTCTGGAGCACTCCTTGCAGACCGCCACCCGCGCCCTCAAGGATGGAGCCGACGACGAACTCATCGTCGCTGCGCTCATCCATGACGTGGGCGACGAATTGGCGCCGTACAACCACGCGGAAATCGCCGCGGGCATCATCCGCCCCTATGTGCGCCCTGAAGTCACGTGGATCGTCGAGCAGCACGGATTGTTCCAAACCTACTACTACGCGCACCACGCCGGCCGCGACCGCAACGGCCGCGAGAAATTTCGCGGCCATCCCTGGTACCAGGCCTGCAAGGATTTCTGCGCAGACTGGGACCAATGCTCGTTCGATCCGGGCTATGCCTGGGAGCCGCTCGGCGCGTTCGAGTCGCGCGTGCGCGAAATCTTCAGCCGGCCGGCGCACGATCCGCGCTATGTAGGCGGGTCGTAGCGGCTCAAGGACCTGTTCAGCGCTCGGCCATTTGTGCGTCCAGCACCCGCCGGCGTTCGGCTCGGCGCATGAGATGACCGGCGATGAGTACGCAGACGCCGACCAGGCAGATCATCAAGCTGGCCAGCGCGTTCACATCAGGGCTCACCCCCAGCTTCACCTTGGAGAAGATCACCATCGGCAGGGTGCTTGCGCCCGGCCCCGACACGAAGCTCGATATCACCAAATCGTCGAGGGACAGCGTAAAACTGAGCAGCCAGCTCGAGGCTAGCGCGGGCGCGAGGCCGGGCAGGGTGGTGTCGATGAATGCCCGAACCGGTCCCGAACCCAAATCCATGGCGGCTTCTTCCAATAAGCGGTCGGCGCTCGCCAATCGCGACTGCACCGTAATTGTCACGTAGGCACTGCAGAAGGCGATGTGCGCGATAACGATGGTCGTGAAGCCGCGGTGCGGCCACCCCAGAAGATTCAGCATGGAGACGAACAGCAGCAGTTGGGTAATGCCGGTGATGATCTCCGGCATCACCAGCGGGGCATTGACCATGCCGGTGAGCAGCAATCGGCCGCGGAATACCTTGAACCGCACCAAGGAAATCGCCGCCAGCGTGCCCAGGATCACCGAGCCGGTCGATACCGCCACGCCGATCTTGAGCGACAGCCACGCCGCATCGAGGATCTGATCGTTGTGGATGAGTTCGGTGTACCAGTGCGTGGAGAATCCCCCCCAGACGCTCACCAGCGCGGATGCATTGAACGAGTACCCGATCAACACCAGGATGGGGATGTAAAGAATCGCGATGCCGATACACAGCACCGAGATCAGGAAGGGAGAGATGCGGTTCTCCACTTTAGGCCTCGAGTTGTTTGGTGCTGTAGTGCTGGTACAGCGCGATGGGCCCGACCAGCAGTACCAGAAAAGCGATGGCCACGGCGGAGGCGACCGGCCAATCGCGATTGCCGAAGAACTCGTCCCAGAGCACCCGGCCGATCATCAGATTGTCGGGTCCGCCGAGCAGGGTCGGAATGACGAATTCACCGATCGCCGGAATGAACACCAGCATGGAGCCTGCGATGATGCCGGGCATCGACAGAGGCAGGGTCACTTCGAGGAAGGCGCGCCAGGGCGGACTGCCCAGATCGCCGGCCGCCTCGAGCAATGAGTGATCCAGCTTCTCGAGCGTGGCGAACAGGGGAAGGACCATGAACGGCAGATAGGAGTAGATGATTCCCAGGTACACCGCGAAGGTCGTGCGCATGATCTGCAGGGGATGGTCGATGACCCCCAGCCAGAGAAGGGCGGTATTGAGCAGGCCCGTCTCCCGGATGATTCCCTCGAGCGCGTACACCCGCAGCAGGAACGAGGTCCAGAAGGGCAGGATGATGATCAGCAGCAGGATGCTTTGCGTGCTCTTGGAGGTGCGGGCGATGCCGTAGGCCATCGGATAGCCCAGCAGCAGGCAAACGACGGTCGAGAAGAACGCGGTCTTGAGCGAATACAGGTACGAGAGGCCATAGACCTCGTCGGTGAACAGATACTTGAAATTGCCAAGATTCAGGGTGAGATGGATGTGCCAGTCCGGGCTCACGGATAGAATGTCGGTGAAAGGCGGAACCCGCACCGCCGTGTCGGCAAAGCTTATACTCAACGCGAATCCGAAGGGGATGAGGAAAAAGACCAGCAGATACAGCATGGGCGGCAGGATGATGAGCCACTTCCCCCGGCGCGCGAACCAGTCCATCGCCGCCGCGCGCCGCGGCGCCCCCGCGCCGGCGTCGGCCGCCGATATCATGAGAACATCCATCGCAGCATGAGTACCCTCAAGAAAAAGCCCCCCAAACCGGCGCGCGTACCCCGCGCGCGCAATGCTCACAGCCGGCAGCGTCAGCGCTTGATCGATGCCTGCATCTCGGCCTTGCACATCTACGGACCGTCGCGAACGACTGTGGAGAAGGTCGTGTCGATCGCGAAAATGTCCCCCGGCATCGTTCGATTCTACTTCGCCTCCAAGGCGGCGATGCTGGTCGCATCGCTGCAGTTCCTCTCCGCGGAGTTCGATGAGCAGCTGCTCGTGCCCGTGGCGCGGCTCAAATCCCGGCCGGTTGCGGCGTTGGAGCTGATGGTAGATTTGTATCTCGACCCCGAAATCGCCAGCCCGCGCAAGGTCTCCGTATGGTATGCGTTCTGGGGCGAGGCGAGTTCACGTCAGGAATACTACGATATTTGCGGACAGAAGGACGAGGGCTTTGCGGCCCTGGTACTCGAGCTCATCCAGCGGCTGATCGTCGAATCCTCCCAACCGCAATTGGATCCGGACGGAATCGCGCTCGGTCTCATCGGTGTGCTGGAAATGCTCTGGCAGGACTTCGCGTTCCGCACCGAGGCCGATATCGATCGCGCCGCCGCCAAGCGCCGGGCCATGGCCTATCTGCGCTCGGTTTTCCCCGGACAATTCGCCGCACCGGGCGACCCGCCCGGCGTTGCAGCCGGCGATGGGCGCCTGGCGGGGTGGGTATACGCCAACGCGCGGCTATTTTCGGGCGAGCGCGAATCGCTGTTCCAGGAATACTGGGTCTTCGCCGGTCACCAAGCACGCATTCCCGCCCGCGGGGACTTTTTCAGCGTGGATCTCGGCAGCGAGCGCGCCTTGGTGCTGCGCGATGCGGAAGGGCAGGTGCGCGCATTTCGCAATAGCTGCAGCGAGGCGCCGCACATTCTGGTCGCGGAGCGCGACGGCCATCTCGGCGTCATTGAGTGCGCGGTGCACGGGCTTCGCTTCGATCTTCACGGCCGGCGCTCAGGGAAGCGGGGCGCGACGGACTTGACCCCGCTGGATCTTCGCATGATCGGGGATTTGATCCTGGTGCGCTCGGCGGACCGCCGGCGTTTGGGCGCCGACATCGCGGACCCCTGGAGTGATTTCTCGCCGCCCGTGGGGGCGCGGCCGTTGGGATGGCCGGCCGACACCGCGGTTGCGGCCGATTGGAAGCTGTTGATCGAACAGTGGCTCGAGTCGGCGTCGAGCATGCAATCGAACGACGCCACGGCGCAGGGCTGGGCCGCCCGATCGTACCGGCACCTCTTGGGATCCACCGCCGATACGGAGCGCCGGCTGCGATTCTTCGCGCCGAATCACTTGCTCGAGCTGCGCGCGGACGGTTTCACCATCCGGCAGGCCCTGCCCTTGGGACCCGGCCTCTGCCTCGCGCGGCAACATGAATTCACGCTGTGCGAGACCGACCGGGGCGCGCGCGCCGTGGCGTACCTGGCATCGCGGCTGACGCCATACACGCGGCCATCGCTTATTGCTGTCGCAGAATCGACGCAGAAGGGTATCGTCACGTTCGGTCACTCGGCGGCGGATGCGGTGCGGCCCGTGCCCGCGGTGGCCGATTTCCGGCGGCAGCTGGCCGCGCTCATCCCGATGCTGGGGCTGGTCCGGCCGCCGAACGAGTAGTACTGGAATTGACTATAATATGGGGACCGTCGGCTCGTTAGCCGCGCGCCAACCCATGGATCGGCTCACCCCGCAAATGATCGGAGTACCTAGATGAATTTGACTTCCCTGACCACGAAAGATTGGCATGCGCGCGCCGCCGCCGTGCGCTACGAGACCCGGCACTTCATCGACGGTAAGTACGTGGATTCGATTGCGCGCGGCCGATTCACCGTAGTGAATCCCGCCACCGGGGCGCCTCTGTGCGAGGTCAGTGCCGGCACCGCGGCCGACATCGATGTTGCCGTTGCCGCCGCCAAGCGCAGCTATTACTCGCGCGTCTGGAGCCGCAAGGCGCCTCGCGAGCGAATGGCGGTCATGGCGGCGTACAGCCGCCTCTTGGAGGAGAATGCGGAGAAGTTTTCTCTGCTCGATACCCTGTGCATGGGCAAGCCCATCACCGACATGGTGACCATCGACGTGCCGGCGGCGGCCCGTAATTTCGCCTACTTCGGCGAATTGATCGACAAGATCGACGGTACGGTGACTGCCACCGCCGCCGATGCATTTCACTACATTCTGCGCGAGCCCTTGGGCGTGGTGGGCTGCATCGTCCCGTGGAATTATCCCTTGCTGATGGCGGCCTGGAAGGTCGCGCCGGCACTCGCCGCGGGCAATTCGGTGGTGTTGAAGCCGGCGGAGCAATCGCCGCTGTCGGGTGCGTTGATGGCGCAGTTGTTCGTCGAAGCCGGCGGTCCCCCGGGCGTGTTCAACGTGGTGAACGGCTTGGGCGAGGCGGCGGGCGCCGCGCTGGCGCTGCACATGGACGTGGCCAAGATTGCATTCACGGGTTCGACCGAAATCGGCAAGCAAATGCTGATTTACGCCGGCCAATCCAACATGAAACGGGTGAGCCTGGAATGCGGCGGCAAGACCCCGCAGATATTCCTCGCAGACCTGCCGGATCTGGACACGGCGGTGACTTACGCGATCAACGGAATCTACGGCAACATGGGCGAGGTGTGCAACGCCGGCTCCCGGCTGCTGCTCGATCGTCCCATCGCCAAGGAATTCCTGGCGCGATTCATCGAACGCGGCAAGGACGCGTACCGCGCCGGGGACCCGCTCGATCCCACCACCAATTTAGGGCCGCTGGTCACCGCTTCGCACCGCTCGCGGGTCATGGGATACATCAATCGCGGCAAGTCGGAAGGGGCGCGGTTGGAGTTCGGCGGCGGCTCGCCGGATCTGCCCGGCGCCTTCGTCAATCCCACGTTGTTCTCCGGTGTGAACAACCGCATGACCATCGCGCAGGAGGAGATATTCGGGCCGGTGGCGGCGGCCATCGAGGTCGACGGCCTGGCCGAAGCGCTGACCGTGGCCAACGACTCGATCTATGGATTGGCGGCGGCGGTGTGGACACGCGATTTGAGCGTCGCCCACAAGACCGTGCGCGACCTGGAAGCCGGGGTCATCTGGGTCAATTGCTTCGATCACGGCGACATGACGCAGCCCTTCGGCGGCTATAAGCAGTCGGGCCAAGGCCGGGATAAATGCGTGGAGAGCCTGCTCTCGTACACCCAGACCAAGTCAGCCTGGATCAATCTAGGCTGAATCCTGCGGCGGGGCTGAACCTAAGCGGCCCCGCCTGCGGGCAGGGCCGCAAAATCGCTCGGAGCCGAGGTGATATCGTATTAGAACTGCGTGGCGTTTCGACGTTTTGACGTTATAGCGGGGCGGTTGCTAAAACGTCAAAACGTCAGCGATTTTTAATACGACATCGTACCGTCGCGGTCCGGTGGTGGGCCCAGCGCCGCCGATCAAGCAAATTGCTTGGGTGCATTCTCCAGAGCGATCTCGGGAATGCGCTCTCGCAATAGGTTATGGAACTCGAACATCCAACGCTCGAGCTGCGACAGGGGGCCCGGCTTGTAGCTGCCGGACGCGAGACCGCGCTGCACCCGGCCGCACAGCCACTTGTCCTCGTTGTTCACCTGAGTGTTGATGCGCGAACTCAAGTAGCGGATCGCGCGCATCTCACGCCGCTCGTCGGGCAGGCCGAATACGCCGCCGCGAACGATGCACTTGCCCGGGCCATCGGGCAGCACTTGGAAGAAATCCATCCGCTCGGGATACACGTCAATTCCCAAATTGGGCAGCGCACTGTAGAAACGCCAGCAGCGCCGCTCCTTCTCGGGTAAATGTCCGGTGACGCCGCCGATCAGCCGCTGATACAGGCCCTCCGACCAGCGTGGCGACTCCTTCTCACGCAACCAACTGAGACCGCGGGCGACACCGGGCACGGAGGCCTGATCCTCGTAGTCCGGCGTGAACATGCGAAACAGCCCCGGATGGCCGATGGGGACATGGTAGGACTCGAGGTAATTGTCCATCGCGATTTTCCAATCGACGGGCCATGTCTCCTCGGAAATGGGCTCCAAGGGCACCATTTCCTCGAGCCGATAGGGCAGCAGTTCCTCGGCCAACTTACCCCACACCTGCGACACCGGCGGGGGATCCCCGGCCAGGCAAACAAATACGAAGCCGAACGCAATATCGACCCGCACCGGGCGCAGACCGTGCTGCGCGCGATCGAGCCCGGGAAAGCTGTCGCGCACCGGCATGCCGATCAGACCGCCGTCATGCCGGTAGGTCCAGCCATGGTAGGGGCAGGTGATGGTCGCCGGGCAATTTCCCGAGCCGTCCAACAGCCGCGCTCCGCGGTGCCGGCAGACATTGTGAAAGCCTCGGACGGTGCCATCGCGGTCGCGCAGCACCAGGACGCTTTCCGGGCCCAAATCGAAGGTCTCGAAATCTCCCGCCTTGGGGATGGAATTGATATGGCACACGATCTGCCAGCTCGGCTTGAGGATGCGCTCGAACTCCAAGCGGTGCAGGTCGCTGTTGTTGTAGACCCAGGCGGGCAGGGCATGCGGCGAGGTGCTCGCGGCCTCCGGGACGCGCTTGGCGACGGACAGGTTGGTCATGACGTTCCCCGAGGCATTTATATGAGCATTTAATGTACGCCGAAGGTCGCTGTGTTGGCAAGTGGAAAGCGCTGCAACACGGCGTGTGAGCGCCTAAAACACTAATTATGGGCCACCAGCAGCAACTTACGACGGTCCACGGCGGGGTGTTCAGCCGCTCTGCTGGGCACCTCGATTATATGAGCATATAATAGTTCTGGACGAGGCCGGCGGCGAATGTTACGGTCTCCCAAAATATCAATATCAGCGTCAATTAATTCTGCAAGGGGACGTCATGGCCAGAAAACTGACCAAGAACAACGCGCACTTTCGCAGCGCGGTCAAACGCCTGCCGCTCGGCGTAGCTTCCAATTTCCGCTATTGGGGAGAGGATCGCACCATCTACGTGAAGAGCGGGGCGGGCGCGCGCATCACCGACCTCGACGACAACGAGTACGTCGACTATCGGATGGGCTATGGCCCGGCAATCCTGGGCTACGCTCACCCGGAAGTCGATCAGGCGGCACGCGAAGGGATGAGCGTGGGCGGCGTATTCGCCCTGTCCACTGAGCGTGAACTCGAGGTGGCCGAGCGCATTGCAAAGATGGTTCCGGCGGCCGAGCTCGTGCGCTTCTCGAACTCCGGCACCGAGGCGGTGATGGCCGGATTGCGCCTGGCGCGGGCGTACACCGGCAAGGACGACTACGTGATACTCGAGGGCGGCTACCACGGCCTGTTCGACGCCGCAATGTGGTTCACCCCCATGGATAAATGGTCGCAGGTGGGCGACCCCGAAGTGAAGCCGTACAGCGAAGGCGTACCGATCAGCACCCGCAGCTTCGCGCACTTCGTGCAGGCCAACGATGCAAATCAGCTGGAGGACGTGTTCAAGCGCCACGCGCATCGCATCGCCTGTATGTTGATCGAGCCCATTATGGGCAATTGCCTCGGGATTGCCGCGGAGCCGGAATATCTGCGTGCGGCGCGCAGCTTGTGCGACAAGCACGGCGTGGTGCTGCTCATCGACGAGGTCAAGACGGGCTTTCGCGTCGCGCGCGGCGGCGTGCAGGAACTATACGGAATCAAGGCAGACCTCTGCACCTTCGCCAAGGCGCTTGGCAACGGCTATCCCATCTCCGTGCTGGCCGGGCGCGAGGACATCATGCGCAAGATTGGGCGCGGCGTCGCGCACGGCGGCACCTATACGGCGCATTCGATCTCGCTGGCGGCGGCGGCGAAGACCTTGCAAATTCTGGACGAAACCGATGCGCTGGAACGGATCGCGGACTATGGCACGCGCCTGCGCTCCGGGATGCGCAGCGTGCTCGGTGCGCGGGGCATCGCTCACAGCTTCGTGGGTCATCCGTCCATGAGCGGGCTGTACTTCGCTCACGAACCGCCGCGCAACTATCGCGCCTGGAAGGGCAGCGACTACTCGTTCTACGACGCCATGGCGCAGGTGCTGCACGACGAAGGTGTGCTGTGCGAGCCCGACTCTCGCGAACCCTGGTTCGTGTCCGCGGCGCACGATGCGTCCTGCCTCGCCGATACCTTGAAGGCCTTCGAGATCGCGGTGGACGCCACCCTGAAGTCGAGCGGCGCCACGCACAAAGTGCCGGCTTGAGCGGGGCCGGGGCGCGAACGCGGGAGGAGCCGGACGCCATCATCGTCGGGGCCGGCCACAACGGATTGGTCGCCGCCTGTTATCTCGCGCGCTCGGGACTCAAGGTGCTGGTGCTCGAACGGCAGCCCTACATCGGCGGCGCGGCGGTCAGCCGCCGCCTGTACGAGGATTTCACGTACTCGAATTGCTCCTACGTCTGCAGCCTGCTGCGGCCGGAGATCATTCGCAGTCTGGAACTGCCCAAGTACGGACTGCAAGTGATTCCCTACGAAGGGGGATGCACCATGATGCAGGACGGCGGCCACCTGGCGCTGTACGACAATCATGACGCATTGCGCCGCGAGATCGCCCGGCATTCGCGGCGCGACGCGGAGGCCTACGATCGATACTCGCGCGACGTCATGCGACAGTGCAAATTCATCAAGCCCCTGCTGATGCGCGAGCCGCCCGATCCCACCTCGTTCAAGCCCCGGGATCTGCAGGAATTGCTGTATCTCGGCAGGCGATTCCACGGCCTGGGCGAAGAGCGCATGTACGACACCTTGCGCTTCTGGACCATGAGCGCGGCGGATTTTCTCGACGAGTATTTCGAGAGTGAGATCGTCAAAGCGCATTTTGCCGGAAGCTCCATCATCGGCACGGCCTTGGGCCCGCGCTCGCCGGGCACCGCGTACGTCTTGCTGCACCATTATATGGGCGATATCGACGATACCGTCGGCGCATGGGGGTTCGCACGCGGCGGCATGGGTGCGATCAGCAAGGCGCTGGGCGCCTCGTTCGAGGCCAGCGGCGGCGCGATCCGCAGCGCGGCGCCGGTCGCGAAGATTCTGGTGCGCAATGGCCGTGCCGCCGGCGTTGCACTGGCCGATGGCGAGGAAATCAGGGCGCCGCTGGTCATCTCCAACCTCGATGTGCGCCGCACGTTTCTCGAGACCATGGATGCCAAGGATCTGCCGGATGAGTTCCTGCGCCAGGTCAAGAACTTCAAGATTCGCGGCTCTTCCGGAAAATTGAACATCGCGCTGGACGGCTTGCCGCAATTTCCTGCCATACCGCAGGGTTCGCCCTGCACGCGCGGCGACATGCACGTCACCGATACCATAGAAATGATGGAGCGCGCCTACGATGATTGGAAGGACGGCCGCTGGTCGCGGGCTCCTTACATCGACATGCTCATTCCCTCGCAGATCGATCCGACCATGGTTCCGGACGGCAAGCACTATATGTCCGTCTTCGTTCAATACTGTCCATACGAGTTGGCGGACGGGCCGTGGGATGCCGCCAAGCGCAAGGCCTTCGGCGATACCGTGATCAATACCATCGCCCGGCACAGCCCGAACTTCAAGGATCTGATTCTGCACGCCGAGATTCGCACGCCCTGGGACATCGAGAATGAGGTGGGCCTCACCGAAGGCAATATCTTCCAAGGCGAACTGACCATGGATCAGCTGCTGTTCAACCGGCCGGTCCCGGGCTACGCGCAATATCGAGCGCCGGTGAAGGGGGTGTACATGTGCGGCTCCACCACGCATCCGGGCGGCGGCGTCATGGGCGCGCCGGGTGCCAACGCCGCGCGTGCCGTACTGCGCGACTTGGGAAGGGCCCACTGACCGTGAACTCCGCGATTTCGCAAACACGCTACGACTGCATCGTCATCGGAGGCGGGCACAATGGACTGGTCTGCGCGGCGACGCTGGCGCGCGGCGGCCGGTCCGTCCTGGTGCTCGAGGCCGCGGCCCATCTGGGCGGCGCGGCCGTGACGCGCGAATTCGCGCCCGGCTTTCGAGTGTCGGCGGGCGCGCACCTCCTGCACTTGATGCCCGCGGACCTCATTCATGAGCTGCGGCTCGAATCGCACGGACTGGAATGGGCAGCTCGCTCCATGCCCACCACGGCGTTGCTGCCCGACGGCGCATCGCTGACCCTGGGTGAGTCGGCGGCGGGGCAACGGCTCTCGCCGTCGGATTCGCAAGCGTATACGCAATACACCGCGCGCATGCGCCGATTCGCCGCGGCGCTGGCACCCAGCTTGAACCGCGCGCCGCCGCGCCTGGGCACGACGGCCTGGGCAGATCGCCTCGCATTGCTTCGGATGGGCTGGCAGATTCGCAAACTGGGGCGGCGGGACATGCGCGAGCTGCTGCGAATCGTCGGCATGAATGTCTACGATCTGCTCGAAGAGAACTTCGAATCGACGGCACTCAAAGGCGCGCTGGGCTTCGATGCCGTCCTCGGCGCCAATTTCGGGCCGCGGTCGCCCGGCACCGTACTGACCCTGCTGTATCGCCTGGCCGCCGAGGCCCTGGCGGGCGAGTCGGGCCTGTCTACACCTAAGGGCGGAATGGGCGCGCTGTGTCAGGCGCTCGCCAAGGCCGCGAGCGCGGCCGGTGCCGCAGTCCGTACGGGCGCGGTGGTGCGAAGCATTCTGATCGAAGGCGATCGTGCCGGCGGGGTCGCGCTCGAGTCGGGCGAGACCATCGGCGCGCGCTGCGTGATTTCCAGTGCCGATCCGAAGTCAACCTTCCTGCGCCTGCTCGGGCCGCGGTATCTGGACACGGGATTCGTTCGCCGAGTCAATCACATTCGCTCCCGGGGCCTGTGCGCAAAGCTGCATCTGGCGCTCGACCGCGTGCCGCCGTTCCGCAGCGTGCCGGAAGCGGGATTGCGCGGCCGGCTGCTGGTGGCGCCGTCGCTGCAGCACATCGAGCACGCTTACAATCACGCGAAGTACGGCGAATTCTCGGCGGCGCCCGTCATGGAGATCACGATTCCGACGCTGAACGATTCGGCTCTGGCGCCGGAAGGACATCACGTGCTGTCGGCCATCGTGCAATACGCGCCTTACGGCCTCAAGGAGGGCTGGCAGAGCGGGCGGCAGCGGCTCGTCGATGCGGCGCTCGAATCGCTGGAGAGTTTTGCTCCCGGACTTCGCGGCAGCGTCATCGGAGCGGAGTTGCTGACTCCGGCCGACATGGAGCAGGAATTTCGCATCAGCGGCGGGCACTGGCACCATGGGGACCTGGCGCTCGATCAATTTCTCATGGTGCGCCCGGTGCCGGGGGCGGCTCAATACCGCACGCCGATGGACGGTCTCTATCTGTGCGGAGCCGGCTGCCACCCCGGCGGAGGAGTGATGGGCATCGCCGGCCGCAATGCCGCGCGGGCGGTGCTCGATGGGGAGGCGACTTCGCCATGACGGAATCTTTGGCCCCGCATTACAGGCAACCCCTGCTCAAGACCCCGTTTCACGAACGCCCACGAGCGCTCTCACAAGTCGACAGCTTCATTCCGTGGGCCGGGTATACGACCGTCGATGTGTTCACGACGGTGGAGCAGGAATACTTCGCGATTCGCAATGCCACGACCTTGTACGACTTGACGCCGATGGTGAAGTATCGGGTCGCCGGCCCCGACGCCCTGGCGTACCTCAATCGCCTGGTCACCCGCGATGTTGCCAAGCTCAAGCCGGATCGGGTGGCGTATTGCGTGTGGTGCAATGACGCCGGGCACCTCATCGACGACGGCACGATATTTCGCTTAGGCGTGGACGAATATCGCATCTGTACCGCCGAGCGTCAGATCGATTGGCTGCTGGATTCAGGCGTAGGTTTCGACGTTGAAATCGGCGAGGTCACCGAGCACATAGCCGCGCTCGCGGTTCAGGGCCCGACCTCCTGCGCGGTGCTCGAGACTCTAGGCCTGCAAGGCATCGAGAAGCTCAAGCCCTTCGAGATCGGCTACTTTGCCCTCGGCGCCCATCGGTTGACCGTCTCGCGCACCGGTTTCACCGGCGACCTGGGCTATGAATTATGGATGGAACCCGAAGCGGCCGAGTTCGTCTGGGATGCGCTGATGGCAGCGGGGCGCTCGCGGGGCATTCGCGCCATCGGGTCCCAGGCCTTGAACGTCGCGCGTATCGAGGCCGGGTTCCTGCTGCCCAATGTGGATTTCGTGTCGGCCGAGCACACCATTCGGACCGGGCGCGACCGGTCGCCGCTGGAATTGGGCCTTGCGTGGCTGGTGGACTTCAACAAGGGACACTTCACGGGCCGGCGTGCGCTGCTCGCCGAGACGATTCGCGGATCCAGCCGCCGGCTCGTCGGCCTGGACATTGCCGGCAACAAGCCGGCCCACAATTCCTTGCTCTACACCGACGACAGCGGCAAGCGCGAAATCGGCAACGTCACATCCGCGATTTGGTCGCCGACTTGCAAGCGCAACATCGCCCTTGCTATCGTCGATGCACCGCACTTCCAAGTCGGCTCGACGGTCTGGGCGGAGATCTATTTAAACCGTGAACTCGTATGGGAGCGCCGGATGTCGCGAGCACTGATCGTCGAGCGCCCATTCTTCGCGCCCGAACGGCGCCGGGCCACTCCGCCGGCGGAGTTCTAGGAGCCTTTCTGAGCACTCCCGCGCCCGCCGCCCCTAAATCCGTCGCCGACCGGCCCTGGCTCGATCCGGACGCCAAGCCGCAAATCGTCATCGAGAGCATCAACAAGACATTCGGCGCCTTCACGGCCGTCGACAGCGTCAACCTGAGGATATACAAGGGCGAGATGTTCGCGCTGGTCGGCGCCTCCGGCTGCGGCAAGACGACGCTGCTGCGCATGCTGGCCGGATTCACGTCCCCGAGCGGGGGACGAATCATGATCGAGGATGCGGACATGACCAAGGTGCCGCCGCACGAGCGCCCGGTCAACATGATGTTTCAGTCATACGCGCTGTTTCCCCACATGACGGTCGAGGACAATGTGGGCTATGGATTGCGGCGCATGGATCTGGATAAGCCCGTCAAGGCGAAGCGTATCCAGGAAGCGCTGGAAATGGTGCAGTTGGCGGGGCTGGCAAAGCGCAAACCGCATCAGCTGTCGGGCGGCCAGCGCCAGCGAGTCGCGCTGGCGCGCGCGCTGATCCGCCGCCCCAAGGTGTTGCTGCTCGACGAGCCTTTGAGCGCCCTCGACAAGAAATTGCGCGAACAGACGCAGTTCGAGCTCATGAACATCCAGTCCCAGGTCGGCATCACCTTCGTCTTCGTCACTCACGATCAGGACGAAGCCATGGCGCTGTCGACCCGGATCGCCGTCATGAATCGCGGCCAGGTCGTGCAGGTCGGCACTCCGTCCGAGATCTATGAATTTCCGCAGAACCGATTCGTCGCCGATTTCATCGGAACGACCAATCTATTCGAAGGGACGGTGAGCGGCACCGAACCCGGTCACCTCATCGTGCGCAGCGCCGAGGCCGGGTGCGACCTGATCGTCGATGAGGTGGGGCGCTTCGGCAGCGGGCAGCGGGTATGGGTGGCGTTGCGGCCGGAGAAAATCCGCCTGAGCAAGGAGCCGATCGCCGGCAGCCGCTTCAATCAGGTCAAAGGCATGGTCTGGGAATTGGGATACCTCGGCAATCGTTCCACGTACCGCATCAAGACCGAAACCGGAAAGCTCGTGACCGTCTTCGCACAGAACGACCGGCGCACCTCCGAATGGTCCATCGATTGGAGCGACGAGGTGTACTTGAGTTGGACTGCGAATTGCGCGGTGGTTCTGCAGCAATAGTGCGTACGGGTTTCAAGGACTCCTCAATCATGCAACATTCATCGAGAACTGCCGTCAGAGCCGTCGCGATCGGCTTGGCGCTGCTCGCGGGCGCGGCCGGCGCACTCGCGGCCAAGACGCAAAACGTCGTGCTCATCGTGAGCGACGGGCTGCGGTGGCAGGAGGTGTTCACCGGGGCCGATCCCAGCCTGCTGAACGACAAGGCGGGCGGCAGCTGGGTGGCCGAGCCGGAACTGCGCCGGCGCTACTGGCGCGACGATCCCGCGGCGCGCCGCGCTCTGCTGTTCCCCTTTCTCTGGGGGACGGTGGCCAAGCAGGGACAGATCTACGGCAACCAGCTGAAGGGCAGCGTCGCTCGCGTCACCAACGGCAAGGCGTTTTCCTATCCCGGGTACAACGAGATGACCACGGGCTTTCCGAACGACGCCATCGACAGCAACGAGTTCGGGCCGAATCCCAACCCGACCGTGTTCGAATGGCTCAACAACATCGACGAATACCGCGGCAAGGTCGCCGTTTACGGTACCTGGGATGCGTACCAGAGAATCTTCAACGAAAAGCGCAGCGGGCTGGTGATTCAGACCGGATGGACCCTGCCGCAGAAGCCTCATGAATCGCCGCGCGATGCGCTGCTGCGCGAACTGTACGCGACCTCGACGCGCTTCGACGAGGAAGACGTATCGAACTCCCTTCTGCAGATCCCCCTATTGGACTACGTCAAGCAGGCGCATCCGCGGGTGCTGTTCGTCGGATACGGCGAGACGGACAACTGGGGGCATCAGGGCCGCTACGATCTGGTCCTCGACAGCGCGCATCGCATGGACCATTTCGTGCATCAGTTGTGGGACACCATGCAGGCGATGCCGCAATACCGCGGCAACACGACCTTCATCATCACCACGGATCACGGCCGCGGCAGCGGCCTCACCGAGTGGAAGGAGCACGGAGTCGAGGAGAAGGGCTCCGAGAATATCTGGATCGCGGTAATCGGCCCCGATACGGCGCCGCTCGGCGAGCGCAGCCATGTCGCCCCGGTGACGCAGGCGCAAATAGCCGCCACCGTGGCCGCGCTGTTGGGCAAAGACTATCCGCATGATGTGCCCAAAGCGGCAATGCCCATCGCCGGTGTATTGAGCGCCGCAGGCAAGTGATGAAATGCAAAAGCAGGTGATCCGTACGCCGGAGGCGCCCGGCTCCGCTCTGTTCAGCCAGGCGGTTAAAGCTGGGCCGACCATATATGTCTCGGGCATAGTCGGGATCGATCCCAAGACGAACCAATTGGCCGGATCGACAATCCAAGATCAGACGCGCCAGGCGCTCCTAAACTGCGAGAACATTCTGCGTGCCGCCGGCGCGAAGCTCGAGAATGTGGTCGAGGTCTTGGTGCTCCTTGCCAAGCCGGACGATTTCGCAGGCCTGAACGATGAGTACGCGAAGTTCTTTCCGGCTGATCCGCCGGCGCGCGCGGTCGCCAAGCTTGGCGTTGAGGTTCCGAACGTCTTGGTGTCGATAAAGATGACTGCCGTGGTATAGCTCTGAAGCGTCCCTCTGGTCATCGAATCGAGCTTTTCATTTCTTGTGTGGCTTCGCCGCGATCACTTCGACCTCCAGCAGCGCCCCCGGCACGACCAGCGCGGCGACCTGGACGGCACTTCGCGCGGGCTTGTTGGGCTGCTCCTTGGTGCCGAAGAACTTGGTGTAGCCGGCCATCAGTCCCGCGAAATTCAACTTGTTGTCATTGGCCGGGTCCGCCGTCATGAACACCGTCATTTTGACGACATCGCCCATGCCGAGCCCGAGCTTGGCCAGAGTTCCTTGGATCGACGTGAGCACGCTGACGGTCTGGGCTTCCATGTCGCCGAAGACCGGCGGCGTACCTTTCGGCGCATCCTTGTTGATCGCCTGCGGCAGAGCACCGCTGACATACACGGTATCGACGCCTGCCCGGACGGTGACCGCCGCGGATATGGGGAAGGGATTGCCGTCGGGCAGCGGCGTGCGCACCACATCCTCCGCACCCGCGGCGACGGCGCTGAGCGCGGTTGCGAGAAATCCCAAGGCGAGCATCCTTCCGTAGCGACTTTCGATCTTCTGCATGTCCCATCCCCTTCTGTAAGTGATTTCGCGTGGCGCATACGCCGCTTACCCGAGCATCGCAAGTCACCCACCCCGCTGTCCAGAGATAAGGGATCGCGACGAGGCGCCGGCCAGCGCGGCGCAACGGACGGCGCACACTATTGACGCGTGACCGCTTTGTGACTGCACTGTGACAAGACGTGCAACCGGCGTGACCATGGCTACTGTTGTCAATTGCCCACAGCTGCGCGGACGCCAAGCTCATCGAGATAGTTGTCTCAACACACTGAGCTAACTTAGAAAATCTCTCTGCCGAGATGCCGGCACCTGAGCGCTATCTCGGAGAAAATCAAAATTGTTGCGCGCTGGCCTACTAATTGCACCCGACATAAGGCGGACAAGAACAAGCGAATATCGCGCGGACAAGAGATCGGTTGGGGGAGGGGCAGCATCAATAGGGAGATTGCTACATGTCTTTCAACCCAACAACGAAGCGGAACGTGATTTTGAGAGCGGCCATCGCCGCGCTGTGCGCCGTCGCCGCCGCGCACACGCCTCGAGCGCTGGCCGACCCAGACACAGCGGCCGGAGCCGACGCCGAGGGGGGGCTCGAGGAGGTCATCGTGACGGGTACCCGCGAGGTGGGCATCAAAGCCGTCGACAGCGCAGCGCCGATTCAAATCGTGAGCAGCGCCGACCTGAAGGCCGCCGGCGCGCCGGACCTCATGTCGGCATTGGTGACGCTGGTGCCCTCGCTGCAGATGGAGGCATTCGGCTTCGACATGTCGGGCCAAACTTTGCAGGCGAGATTGCGCGGCGTCAGCCCGAACGACGTCCTGGTACTGATCAACGGCAAGCGGCGCCACACGACGGCAAATCTCGCCATCGATACCGGTTCGCCCTTCCAGGGCGGCGCCGGCGTCGATCTCAATTTCATTCCGCTGGATGCCATCGACCACGTCGAAGTGCTGACCGAGGGCGCGGCGGCACAGTACGGCAGCGACGCCATCGCCGGCGTCATCAACATCATTCTGAAAAAAAACACATCCGGGGGCAGCCTCACCGGCACCTATGGTCAATACGGCAATGACGGCGGCGGCAAGACCGGGGACATCAGCGGCAACGCCGGCTTCGAACCTCAAACGGGTTCGTTCTTCAACGTCACCGGCGAATTCCGCTCGCACGGTCACAGCAATACGGGCGAGATCGATCCGCGGTTATACCCAGCCAATCTAGCCGCCGCCGGCTACCCCGACACCAATGCGGCGAATGTGCCCGGGTTTCCCAAGCTGAACAAGATCGACGGCGATGCGGCGGTTCTCCAGTCCATATTTGCGTTGAACACGGGATTCGACTTCGACGGCGGTACGGAGTTGTATTTCACGGCCACCTACGGTCACAAGTATGCGGCTTCCTACGAGAATTACCGCGTGCCGAGCAAGTCCGTCTATACCGATCCCGTGACCAAGGTGAACACCTACTCGCAGCCCAATGGATTCAATCCGCAAGAGGCGGACGATGAGAATGACTACCAGTTTACCGCCGGCATCAAAGGTGTAGCCGCCGGCTGGGATTGGGACGTAACCTCGGGTTTCGGCGGAGACAAGGATAATCTGTACACGCTGCAAACGGTCAATACCGGTTACTACGGTGACACCGGAAATGTAGCGGCCGGAATGCTCAGCAACATCTACGACGGTTTCCTGCAAGCCACACAGTGGACGTCGACGATCGATTTTCAGCGCAATTTCGAAGTGGGATTCGCCTCGCCGCTGAACGTGGCCTTCGGCGGTGAGCATCGGCGCGACACCTACTCGATCGGTGCCGGCCCGCCGATTTCCTGGGAGGACGGCGGCGCTTCTTCTTATCCGGGCTTTACGCCGCTCAACGCCGGCTCGAACTCCCGCACTAACGATGCCGGATACATCGATTTCTCCACCAAACCGGTATCCGCATTGCGTGTCGACGTCGCAGCACGATTCGAGCACTACAGCGACTTCGGCAATGCGACGGTCGGCAAACTCACGGCACGTTATGATTTTTCGCCGGAGTTTGCGCTCCGCGGCACGGTCAACAACGGATTCCGCGCCCCGACGCTGGCCGAGGAGTTCTATTCCTCGACGAACGTCGGGCCGCTGACGGCCTATGTGCAATTGCCTCCGAACTCGCCGGCCGGCCAGTTGCTGGGTCTCGGCAACGGGCTGCAGCCGGAGAAATCCGTCGACTTCAGCGTCGGCCTGGTGTGGCGGCCGATGGAGCACATCAGTGCGACTCTGGATGCCTACCAGATCACGATCACGAACCGCATCGTGGGCAGCGGCAACGTGCAAGGTCAGGTCAACGGCGTGCCGACGGCCGCCTACGCCGGCGTCAATGCGGCCATCGCCGCCTATGCGCATGGATCGGATGTCATCGACCCGGGTATTCTGGGAACGTGCCCTCCGGGACCATCCGCGACCATCGTTTGCGGTTCGTACGGCATCAATGTCTTTGCAAACGGCATCGATACCCGAACGGACGGCGCCGACCTGGTGTTCAACTTCCCCTACGAGTACGGCTTCGGCAAGATCAACTGGTCCGTGAGTGCGGCGTGGGACACGACGTCGATCACCAAGCGAGCCGCGACGCCTGCGGCACTCGCAGGGGCCACGCTGTATGACGTGGAAGCCTACTCGGAGCTTGAAACGGCGAGCCCCAAATACGTGGTCAATCTCGGCGCCCTGCTGACCATGGACAAGCTGTCCGTCAATCTGGTGGAGAAGATCTACGGTCCGTCGGCGGACTACGAGAATGACGACGGCGACAACCCGACGAACGCCAATGAGTACTTCCGGGACCAGATCGGGGTGACGGCGATCACCAACCTCGATGTCGGGTTCCAGTTCACGGAGGGTTTGCGGTTGTCCATCGGTGCGCAGAACCTGTTCAACAGGTTCCCCAACAAACTGAACAGCAACATTCTGAACCACGAAATAACGCACGACGACAACGCGGCGGTCGATCAATATCCGATCTTTTCACCCTTCGGCATCAACGGCGGGTTCTACTACGTGAAAGCGGCATACAGATTCTGATTCAGCGCCGTCGCGTTAGGTTGCGTGATCCGGGGCGGCGGCTGTACTGCCGCCCCTCTTCCCATCGAGCCTAAGCGCTCGATGCCGCGGCGATCATGGAGGATGGGGCAGCGCCGCGACCTGAGCCGCGGTCGCTTTGTCCTTCCAGTGGTTGCCGAAATGGCTGCGCACGTAGTTGACCACGTCGGCAATCTGCGCATCGCTCAAATGCGGGCTGCCGAAGAAGGATTGATCCGGGGCGGCGCCGAACGCCGGCATGCCGTTCTTGCCGTTCAGCACGGTCAGGGCCACATACTGCCAAGACACCAACGCCGTGTTGCCCGCCAATTTTGGATAGTGCCCGGCACCGACGGCACCTTGAGCCTCCGGCATGTGGCAGCCCTGGCAGATATGAACGTAGGTTTGTGCTCCACCGGCAGCGGAGTCGGTTGCGGCTCGCGTGATGGCGCCTGAATCATCGGAGCGCGCGGCTACACCTAAGCCCACGGCCAGCGCAATCCCGGCCAATCCGAGGACTGCGAGCCTCATCGGGGGCATGGGGCAATTCGGTGCGCTCATGCCCTCGCTCCTTGCGCGACCGCGCGCCGATGCAGGCGTCCGACGGCATCGAGCGCCGAGGTGACCGCGCCTTCCTGCCAGCCGCCGATATAGGAGGCATGTTCGCCCGCCAAGGCGATGCGCCCGTCGATGGCGCACAAGTCGTCGTAGTGCTTGGCGCGGGCATCGGCGCTCCAGACGCCGAAGCAACCCATGGTGAAGGGCGAGCGATGCCAGGCCACGGCCACGCCGTTATCGAACTCCTGGGCGTATTGCGGGTGAATCTGGCCGCCGTACTCCAACGCCTTGCGCACGCGTTCCTCCGGCGTCATCGCGGTGAATTCCATGGCATCGCGGCCGAATATGTACGCTCCCAAGAGCACGCCTTTGCCGCCGCCGTGAAAGCCCATGTTCGGATAGGAGATGGTGGTGATGGGTAGATCGGTGTAGGTGATGCCTCCAAAGATATGCTCGTCCTCCTCCCAGAAGCGGCGCTTGAATTGCAGGCCCACCTTCACCGACGATGAATAGGGCACCGCGGAGATGGCGGACGCCAGGGCGGGCCCGACATTCATGGGTATCTGCGCGAGGATGGGCAGGGGGATGGTGCACAGGCACCAGTCCGCGCTCGCTTTCAGGCGCGTTCCCGGCGTGCGGGTGTCTTCGTAGACGACGCTCACGCCCCGATCGTCCTGACGAATCTCGATGACCTTGGCGTTGTAGCGGATCAACGGACCCAACTCCCGGCCGAACGCCTCGCCGACGCGGCCCATGCCGCCCACGGGCTGGAACAATGCCGTCTGCATGTCGAAGGAATCGCCGCGGGATATCGCGGCCCAAAGCCGGGAATTCAAAACATCGGTCATCGCGATGGGTTGGGAAGGAACGGGGAGTGCGCTCAATCCGCCGCCGGGTTCCTTCTGATAACCGCGGCGATCGCTGCCCCGATCGCTCGCCACATAGGCGTAGTTCTTGTCGAGGGCGCCCCAGTCGCGCAGCGAGTCGAGCAGCTTCTCCTGATCTTCCTTGCTGACCGCGGCATCGAGGGCGCTCTGCCGGGTTGCCTTGGCCAGCAGCTCCGCCACATGCCCTTGGTAGTCGGCCTTGATCTCCCGATAGCGGCGCGGCTTGCCGCCGAAAGCCCGGCTGCTGTGCAGGTATGCGTTGTAATTCACCTGCAGGAACGGCTCGAGCGCCACACCCAGCCGCTTGCAGTAGTTCAGCATGCCGCGATGGTGGTAGGGAATTCGCCAGGGGCCGGGATTGATGTAGAGGCCCTTGTCGAACCCGCACTGTTGGGTGAAGCCGCCAAGCTCGGTGTAGCTGTCGCCGCCGCGCAGCGTCCAATTGCGTCCGCCGGCCCGCGAGTTGAATTCCAGCACTTGCACCTGGTAGCCGGCGTTGCGCAGCTCGTAAGCGGCGCTCATCCCCGCCATGCCGGCTCCCAGAATCAGCACGGACGCGCCGGCAGGCGCGCCTTGCAAGTCGACGGGACCCTTGTACGGCGACTCCGCCGCCAACCCTAGGCTGCTCATCGCGTGATACATGGCGGAGGCGCCGGCGCCGACGCCGATCATGCGCAACAGATCGCGGCGACTCGGAGAGCCTATCGAGAGATCTTCTTCCATCGGGACCTCGAACGTGAAGGGCAGGGCTCGGTGTTGCGAGCGACGATGCAGCGACGACGGTTAGTTATCACATGAAGCGCTATCGCGATCAAGATGCGCACAACGAACATTTCCTGCGAATATTTTTTCCGGATGCAGCGCCAGGGGAGTGCACGAATCCAGCGTTCTTGCACCGAATTCGCACGCCGCCCGAGCCGAGCGGGAGAGCGCCGATCGACGATGGGCGTCGGGCTGTGCCGGCGGTGGCGGCGGCGGCGGCGACGGCGGCGGCGCGGCACGCGCGGCGGACGGCGGGGCTGCCGTATTTTGGTTTTTTATATTATACTCGTAACATTACAAAGGCCGCGGCAATTGCGGGGGTGTGCGTCATGCGGAAAGTGAAAACATTGGGGCTTCTCGGAACCGGGGTGATCGGCGGCGGATGGGCGGCGCGGGCCCTGCACTTCGGGATCGACGTCATTGCGGCGGACGTCAAACCCGAAATGGAGCAATGGATACGCGGCGCCGTCGCGAATGCCGAGCCGGCGTTGGCGAGGCTGACCGTTGCGCCGCTGCCGCCGAAGGGCAAACTGACGTTCACCACGGATCTCACCGTGATGGCGCGGCAGGCCGATTTCATTCAGGAGAACATTCCGGAACAGCTGCCGCTGAAGCAGCGCATGCTCGCCGAAGTGAGCCGGCACGCGCCGGCCGACGTGATCGTGGCGTCGAGCACCTCGGGTCTCACTCCCACGGATTTGCAGCGCGACATGATCTCCCCGGAGCGCTTTTGCGTGGCGCATCCGTTCAATCCCGTCTACCTGCTGCCTTTGGTGGAATTGGTCGGCGGCGAGAAGACGGTGCAGGCCACGATCGACGCGGCAGCCACATACTTCACCTACATCGGGATGCATCCGCTGCACGTGCGGCGCGAGGTGCCGGGACACTTGACGGATCGGCTGCAGGAGGCGCTGTGGCGCGAAATCCTGCATCTGGTGAACGACGGGGTGGCGACCACCGGCGAACTCGACGATTCCATCATCTACGGACCCGGCCTGCGCTGGGCGGCGATGGGCACAAACCTCATCTACCACCTCGCCGGAGGCGAGAGCGGGATGCGGCACATGCTCGCGCAGTTCGGCCCCTGTCTCAAGTGGCCGTGGACCAAACTCGAAGCGCCGGAACTCACCGATACATTGATCGACCGCATGGTCGAGGGCACGCAGGCAGAGGCCGGGGGCCGCTCGATCCGCGAGCTCGAGCGCCTGAGGGACGACTATCTGGTAGCGATCCAGCAGGTGCTTCGCCAATACAATATCGGGGCCGGCTCCACTTTGCGTTCGCTCGAGGAACGGCTGCATCGAGATGCCGCGGGCGCGCATACACAGCGCGCCGATGAACCGAATAAGCCCCTGCGGCTGGCGGAGGCCGTCGTGAGGCCGGAATGGGTGGACTACAACCGCCATATGTCCGACTTCCGGTACGGCCAGGTATTCGGCGACGCCACGGACGCCTTGTTCCGCCGAGTGGGAGTGGACGAGAGCTATCGCGACAGCGGCCGCATGTTCTACAGCGTCGAGAATCACGTCATCCATGTCGGCGAGGCAAAGGCGGGCGAACCGCTGTATGTGACGACCCAGGTGTTGGCGGTCGATGACAAGCGTCTGCAGGTGTTTCATCGCATGCATCGCGGCGGCGACCACCGACTCATTGCCACGGCCGAACAATTGTACCTACACGTCGATACCAAGGCGGCCAAGGCCGCGCCGGCCGATGCCAAGGTCCGCGCCAAGCTCGAGGCGATCCGCGCCGAACATGCCGGATTGCCGCTGCCGCCGGAAGCCGGCCGCTCGGTCGGGCAGGCGCGGGGCTAAACTTAAGTCATGCCGAAGATCGTCGATCATGCCCAGCGACGCGAGGAGATCGCCCACGTCGCCTGCCAAGTGGTGGCGCGATTCGGATTCGATCAGGCGACGGTCGCGCGCATTGCCCGCGCGGCGGGCTACACGACCGGGATGGTCGCCCACTACTACGAGTCCAAGCAGGAGATCATTCTGGCGGCGCTGCGCTTGATGCTGCTGCGAATCGAGCAGAGATTGACACGCGAGCGCGAGACGCGCGAAGCGAATCTCCTCGACGTGCTCTCCGAGGCGCTGGCCATCGATGCGCAACGGTTCACCGAATGCGCGTTCTGGATGGCCTTTTGGGGCCAGGTGTCCGCGGACAAGAAGCTCAAGCAGCTGAACGTCTGGGTGCATCGGGAGTACATGCGGTTGTTCGCTCGGTGCTTCGCGAAGTACTGGCCGGAATGGACGGCGTGGCCGCCAACGGTGCGCGATCAGGTACTGCGCTCCGTGGTCACCTTCATGAACGGTTTGACGGCAAGTGCGGTCACGAGTCCCCGCGATTGGCCCGCTGCGATGCAGGTGCAACAGCTGCGCCTGCAATTGGAGCTTTTGCGCCTCTGGGCCAATACGCCGCGCTGACGGCAGGAGAGGAAATCATGGATTTTTCGCTCAACGATGAACAGCAGATGGTCGTGAAGACGACGCGGGAATTCGTGCTCAACGAGCTCTACCCGCACGAGAAGGAAGTCGAAGAGACCGGCATGCTGCGCGAGGATCTGCATCAGGAACTGAAGGCGAAAGCCATCGAGGCGGGATTGTATGCCGCCAATATGCCCGTGGAGGTCGGCGGGGCGGGGCTCGACACCGTCACCTGGGTTCTTTACGAAAAGGAGTTGGGACGCACCAGTTACGCCCTGCACTATGGCTGCGTCGGCCGTCCGTCGAACATTCTGCTCGCCTGCGAAGGGGAGCAACGAGAGCGCTACCTGTTGCCCACGGTGCGCGGCGACCGCGTCGAATGCCTGGCCATGACCGAGCCCGGCGCGGGATCGGATCTGCGCGGAATGAAGACCACGGCGGTTGCAGCGGGCGATGATTTCATCATCAACGGCACCAAGCATTTCATCAGCCATGCCGACCATTCGGATTACGTCATTCTGTTCGCCGCCACCGGCGAGGAGACGAGCGCGCACGGCACGCGCAAGAAGATGACGGCCTTTCTCATCGACATGGGGCATCCAGGTTTCGTGGTTCGTCCGGGATACAAGAATGTCTCGCACCGCGGCTACACCAACAGCATTTTGGAGTTCAACAACTGCCGCGTCCCGAAATCCGCGATATTGGGGGAACTGCATCGCGGCTTCGACGTGGCCAACACTTGGCTGGGCGCCACTCGCCTGCAGGTGGCAGCCACCTGTCTCGGACGCGCCGAGCGAGCCCTGGAACTATCGACGCAGTGGGCCGTCGATCGCGTGCAATTCGGTCAACAAATCGGCAAGTTTCAAGGTGTGAGCTTCAAGCTGGCCGACATGGCCGTGGAATTGCGGGCCGCAGAATTGTTGGTCCTCGAAGCGGCCTGGAAACGCGATCAAAAAATCGACAGCGATATGGACATGGCAATCGCCAAGGTCAAGGCCACGGAAATGTTGGCCATGGTGGCCGATGAGGCGCTGCAGATTCATGGCGGCATGGGCCTCATGAGCGACTTGCCGCTGGAGCGCATCTGGCGCGACGCCCGGATCGAGCGCATATGGGACGGCACCAGCGAAGTACAGCGGCACATCATTTCGCGCGGCTTGCTGAGACCGCTGGGCGGTTAAACCGGTCGGGGTGCACCGGCTTGGAGCACGACAATTTGACATATGTATTACGCGGGCATATGCCCGCAACGGAATACAACTATGTCCTACAGATCCCGCGCGCTCAATGGTTGAGAATGGCTTCCTCGCCCCGATATCGGATGCTTCGAGGGGCGGACGCTAGGGGTGTATGGACATGAATAAAAGTCGAGTGGCGTCATGATAGACGCTGAAGTGATGCGCCTCCGCAGATTGCGCGACACCGCGTTGAGGGCTCGCGCACTGGCCGCCGCGTTGAAATCTTTCGACCGTCGGCGAGATTCCGTGTTTACCCGAAGTGCCGTGAGTTGCTGGCAGATCGCACGCACGATCACAGGCCGGCTCCGAGGGCATCCCGACTTGAGCTATCAGCGGGGGCCGAGCGAGCTGCGCACTCTGGTCGACGGAATCAGAGCAAACGTCCTAGTCAGTGCAGCGCGCGATCGGAAGCGATCCCTGGCAATGCTGGCCGAGGAAGTGCAAGGCGTGGCTCGTGAGCTGGACGACGCGCGAGCCCTGACTTGGTCTGCGGAACTCAGCGACGACTTCGGACGAGCGCAAATCCAACTGCGCTGGCTGATCTCGGAACTCGGCGGCTCGCGCCAGGTTGCCGGGTTACGCGCGGCTCGCGCTCCGGCACGGGGACGCGGCGCAATCGCGCAAAATGAGAGCGGCGTCGCGGGCAACTGGCCGTATTTGGCTTTCTGAAGCGCACATCGAGGGTAGTACGGGCGCTTGCCCGCCGAGATGCGGTTGCGAGTTTGGCCGAACGACATAGATTAGGCTCGATCGAGCCTGCGCCGACTAGCTCTCTTTTTCAGGGGATCTAGCAGTCGAGTCGTTGCCGTCGGGCATGCGTTTACGCCGCGCGGCGCTCACAGCGTTTTGGAGTTGTGCGATGAGCTCGTCACTCAAGAGGGGCGGAGCGGCCTCGCCGGGTATCCGCCGGCGTTTCTTGGGTTCGTCGCCGTTCTCGCGCTTTGACATGAACTCCATTCTCCAATGCTTCCGGCCAAAAAATGCCAGCGAATGACGGCGCGCGCAAGATAGCGGTTGGCTATTTTCAATGATGTTGGAATGCATTCGACGTAATGGCGATGATTATGTTGTGTCGTGACCAAGCCGCTTGTGCAGATAATGGCGATCATATCTGCCGCTGAATCCGGAAAGACGGCCGAATTCGGCATAGCCCAGTTTTAGATAGAACTCCAACGCCTGGAAGCTCAATGTGTCCAGAAATACGCGTTCGCATCCGCGCTCACGCGCTTCAGCCTCGGCGGTTTTGATTAGCTTGGCGGCGTAGCCTTCGCCGCGACGTTTTTCATCCACCCACAGGAACGCAATCTCCAGGTACCGCCAATACGTTCTTCCCGTTAGGCCGCCGATGATATTGCCTGCTTCGTCACGCGCAAACACGCAAAGGCTTTTGTGGTCATTCTCGGCAAACGCACTGTTGTACTTGCGAGTCTGAGCGATTACGAACGCCTCATCCTCCTTGCATGGCGAGTCTGTGACTTCGAATCTCATGACACATCCCCTATGCGATTCAGCGTCCCGTCCAGCGCGGTTTGCGCTTCTCGCTGAAGGCGCGCGTGCCTTCCTTGAGGTCGTCCGAGCGAATCACCCGCTGCACGGCGTCCAGCGAATCGTGCAGCTCGAAGGCCTCATGCTCGGGCACCATCTCGGTGTGACGCAGCAGCTGCTTGATCGCCGGAAACAGCAGGGGCGGTCCTTCGACGAGTTGCCGCGCGATTTCCCGCGCCTTATGTAAGGCCTGACCTTTGGGAACGATGTGATTCGCGAGACCCCAGTGCTTGGCCTCCGCGGCATCCATCCAGCGTCCGGTCAAAAGGAACTCCACGGCGACGTGATACGGTATTCGCCGGCGCAGTTTGATGGTGCCGGCATCGGCCAGCACACCGACATTGATCTCGGGCAGGGCGAACTTGGCGTGTTCCTCCATCACGATGATGTCGGTGCCGAGAACGATCTCGAAGCCGCCGCCGCAGGCAATGCCGTTGACCGCGGCGATGATGGGCTTGTTCAGGTTTCTGGGATAATTGAAGCCCGCAAAGCCGCCGACTCCCCAGTCCGAATCGGACTCTTCGCCGGCCGTGGCCGCCTTGAGATCCCAGCCGGGTGAAAAGAACCGGTCGCCCGCGCCGGTGACGATGGCGATGCGCAACTGCGGATCGTCCCGAAAGGAGCTGACGATCTCGTTCAGGCGGCGGCTCGCCTTCAGGTCGATGGCATTGGCCTTGGGCCTATCAATCGTAATCTCGAGAATGGCGCCGTCTTTGACGGTATGAACTCCATCTGTCATGTGCCCCCCTTAAGCGTTTTTCAATCGAATCATCGTATCCACCGCGACCGCACCGAGTCCCGCAGGACGAACGATCACGGGATTGACGTCCAGTTCGACCAGCGTCGTCAAATGGTCGCGCGCGTACTGCGCGACACTCAATATGGTCCCGATCAACGCGCCCACGTCGGCGGCCGGCTTGCCGCGGTAACCGGCGAGTAATTTGCGCAGGGTCAGGCGCCGCAGCGCGGATTCCACGGCGTCGTGCGTCCAGGGCGGCAACAGGCTCACACTGTCTGCCAGAATCTCCGTGAGTACGCCTCCCGTGCCGAGAACGAGCACCTGGCCGAACTGCGGATCGACGATGACGCCGACCAGGACTTCGGCGACTCCGTCCGTGAACATTTCTTCGACCAATAGCGTGTCCGAGAGCTTCGCCAGCCGCTCGGCTGCGCTCCGTGCATCGGCCTCATTGCGGACATTGAGCACGACTCCGCCCAGTTCGGTCTTGTGCTCGAGGTGTGCGCCGGAGGCCTTGATTACGACCGGGAATCCCAACGCGCGGGCCGCATCGGCGGCGGCGTTTGCGCGCACGAGATTTCCCCGCGGAATGCGTACACCGTAGGCGGCGAGCGCCGTTTTACCTTCATGCTCGCCGAGCGAGCGTACGCTCGCGGATCCGGCGGCGCCTTTGGGCGGCAGTTGCAGCTGCACCCCACCGGGCTTCGACCAAGTCAGCCCGACGCCGCCGGCCAAAGAAAGCGCCTCCAGCGCCTCGCGCTGCCCCTGCAGCGGAATCACCCCGCCGGCAAGGCAGCGCCGGCGAACATCCTCGCGGATGGTCTCGGGCAGCGATGCAATCAGCGCGGCCCGGGTCGGGGCGCCCTGCGCGGCCTCGATGAATACATCGATGACGGCGTCATAGGCCGCGGGGTCTGCCTTGCCTTCGGGCGGGTTGTCCAACATGAAACCGGCGGCGTCGTAACCGGAGTGCAAAACCTCGCTGAACACGCGCTTCAATGCCGGCGGATCGAACCACAGATAGGTGTGAATATCGAAGGGGTTGGCGATAGTGACGCGGTCCGTGAGCACTTCGCGCAGGGCCTCGGTGCTTTTCGGGGGCAGGGGAGCGAAGTCCAAATGCATGTCGCGCGACACATCGGCTGTCATCGCCATGTCGCCGCCCGACGCTCCCATGACCAGAATCTTGCGCCCGGCGAGCGGACCTCCCGAGTGAAACAGCTTCAAGGTCTCGCACAGAGTGCCGAGCGTGTCGCAGCGGGCGATGCCGGCCTGGCGGCAGAAGCTTTCGAATACCTCATCG
>Ga0209624_10000628_pt1 | contig 30943 bp, 27 predicted proteins | sample JacPinW_OM2H0_O1_FD_188565 | JGI IMG/M metagenome (GOLD analysis project Ga0209624, IMG submission 188565) | Forest soil microbial communities from Algoma, Ontario, Canada - Jack Pine, Ontario site 1_JW_OM2H0_O1 (SPAdes) (version 2) | ecosystem: Environmental > Terrestrial > Soil > Boreal...
CTTCGTGGTATCCTTCGTCATGGCGTGGTCTCCGTTCCAGCGCGCGAACGCCGGAATCATTTGGGTTGAACAACCCGGAGACTACGCCAACCCAATTCCAACCACCGCCGCGACGGGACCTCACGCGTCTTGACGTCGAGTGTCTTCGAGAGAGATCCCATAAGGCCTGCCCAACCCGCCAATGCATTCGGGCTGATCGACATTAGGCGCTGAAGGTTCGGCACGAAGCCAAGGATCTTCTTGACGTTGTCGAGGATTGGTTGAGCCTCTAACGGCGCATCGTCACGCCCGGGAATGGCAATGCGGGACATATATTTCTCCCTTCACCCGGGACTTGCTGCGCTTGTCACACCCCCGCAATTAGCCCCTACCAGGCAGCCGGATAATTCGGTAATTGTGAGAAGCGACCTCTCGGAATGTGAGATAAGATGGACCGTTTGGAAGCGATGTCGATGTTGGTCGCCTCGGCCGAGGCTGGGAGTTTCTCCGCAGCTGGGAGGCAGTTGGGAGTGCCCCTTCCCACAATCAGCCGAAAGGTCGCCGACCTGGAGGCGCGCCTGAACACCCAACTGCTGGTGCGATCGACGCGAAAGCTGTTACTGACCGAGGCCGGCCTCGCCTACGTCGAGTCCTGTAAGCACATCCTCGAGCAAATCGACGAGGCCGAATCGTACGCGTCTGGCGAGTACACCGTTCCTAGAGGCACGCTAACGATGACCGCCCCGATTGTCTTGGGACGCCTGCACGTTGTCCCGGTCGTCAACAAGTTCCTCGCGAAGTTCGCTCAGATCAACGTCCACCTAACGCTCTCCGACCACACAATCAATCTCATCGACGAGCAGATCGACGTGGCCATTCGCGTCGGCGCACTCCCTGATAGCACGCTGGTCGCGACCAAGGTCGGCGAGATCCGCCGCGTCGTGTGTGGCAGCCCCGCCTACTTCGCTTCTCACGGAACGCCGAAGACGCCAGACGATTTGGCAGAGCACATGTGCGTGACGTTCTCGGCTCTGATGTCAGGGATGACATGGGTGTTCCACCCTCGTGGCGCCAAGGTCAGCAAAAGCGTGCGGCCGTTGTGCCGCCTGAAGATCAACACAGCCGAATCCGCCATCGACGCGGCAATCGCCGGTGTCGGCGTAACAAACGTGCTGTCCTACCAGGTAGCGGGTCGGGTGGCCGAGGGAAGCCTCAAAGTGATCCTGCAGGACTACGAACCGCCCCCCATCCCGGTCCATCTCGTGCACGCCGGTCAATCGATTCTGCCTCTGAAATTGCGTCGTTTCACCGAGTTCGCCACAGTGGGGCTACGCAAGTCGCTGGCGGCCGACGCTGCGATGTTGGGCGCATCTGCGAGGCGCCCCTCGAAAAAATAACCGCTGCAGCCGCGCGGCGCTCGACCCACGGGCTCGTCAAGGGCAGGGGGCGCCGAAGCGGGGTGAGCAGCACGAGCTTGAGAAGTACCCTCAACATCGGCCGGCCGATGTTCCGGTGCCGCGAGCTCGCGCATCGCGTAGCTCATGACCTGGTCGAGTGGTCGTCGGCGTCGAACGTCTCTACGATTGGAGCAGCGAGTGAAGCAAGCGGATCGAGCGCAGCCCCCGTAGATCGCTTGGAACGATCCCCACACGAACCCTATGGGCAGCTTACCGTCTCCGATTCTGTGTCGGCGCGTCGAGCCGCCGACGAAGCCTCCGTCGTGCTCGGACAGCGGCGAAGCGCGCCCTAGGCTCAGGCGCTCTTCTCCGCTTCGGGTGGACTCACTGATTTCTTGCGGTGTCTAGCATCAACTTAACGACGTTCATGTCTTGGCTGAATTTATGGAATTCGGCGGCAAGCACTAGACGGCTCGGTCCCAAACACCGAGGTGATGTGCGTACTATAGCACCACAAGACGTGTGGACCTGGCGCGGGCGAGCCCCTTCGGCGCGTATCGCGACAAGCCAAGACCTGGAGCTCATGACGAGGTTGGAATTCAACTTTGTCAGGCTGTCGGAGTGCGTGCTTGCGACCGGCGCGCAACCGGTCGCGGCGCGCTCCGACGTCTCCACGATCTACTAGGGCCTCGACGGAGAACACCCGATGGAACTTCATCAAGTCCGCTATTTCGTGGCCGTTGCGAGCACCCTCAACTTCACCCGCGCTGCGGAGCAGTGCAATGTCACGCAGCCGGCGCTGACAAAGGGCGTGCAAAAACTGGAATACGAGCTCGGCGGCCAGCTGATCCACAGGGAGCGGCTGCTCACCCAGCTCACCGAGCTCGGGAAGGAGGTCCTCCCCATGCTCGAGCATACGCTGGCCGCGGCGGAGGCGGTCCGCCGCAGGGCCCAGGAATACCGGCAAAAGGAAGTCGCGCCGCTGAAAATCGGGCTTGCGCCTTCGATCTCCGTGTCGCTCGTGCTGGAGCCAATTGCCGCGATCGCCAAGTTCGTACCAGGTCTCCGCGTGGAGCTTCGAGAAGGGGCCACGAAGAAGCTTGTGGACCTACTTTTGGGAGGCGAAATCAGCGCTGCGGTGGTCGGGGACGTGCAGGACATGCCGGCCCGCATCGACGACTGGTCGCTGTTTGAGGAACGCTACGTGGCGGTACTAGCCCCCACCCACCAGCTTGCCAACAGACCCTCTATTGGCATCGACGAATTGCGCGAGGCCACCCTGCTCGAGCGCACAGGCTGCGACGTAGCGCCGAAAATCCGAGGGAAGTGCTTCGCCGAGGAGCCGCCGCACTTGGGCCACAGCAGCGAACACGACCTGCATCTCCAGTATATGGCGGCGGCGGGTTTCGGCGTCATCCTCGCCCCCGAGCACATGCCGCGCCTTCCAGGGCTCAAGACTATCCCACTTGAAGGTGACCCGATCTGGCGGCAGGTCCACCTGCTGGCGGCTCAGGGACGTCGTTACTCGCACGCCTTGTCTGCGTTTCTGAAGGTGGCGCGGCTCCGGGATTGGTCCGCTGAGATCAACCCCGAACGACAAGCCCAAAACATAGCGAGCGTGCCCGCGCGTGAAACGGTGTCATTCTTTGACCCCGCCTGCGCCAATCGCATCAACGCTAACGAGCCGAACGGCGTAAGGATCCGGCGCCGAATAACAGTCGAACCAGAGCAGCATCGCCGCGTCATGTGCAGGCTCGAGTGAGCCGCCGCAGCGAAGACCCCGACGTAAGAAGCCGACAAGCGCGGGGAATGAGCGGCCCGCGCTCTCGCGATCTTGCACGAGCCGGCAGGGATTTTTGGAACGCATGAAGGCGAGCGCATTCAAGACCCGCCGCGGGAATAGAAACCATTGCCGATGATCATTTGCGCGGCGTTAGCGGTGACAGCTTAATCGAGCGAGTTGGGCGATGAAGTTTAGTGCCCTGCAGGAGGACCACTATGTCGCACCATTTTGATACCGCACAGGCCAAAGAAGACCCGCGGCTAAATTGCTGCGACCTATACCTTTTCAGAGGCGGGCCGGGTACTACGGTGATGGCAATGACGTCCAACGCAGACGCGGGGATCTCATCTCCCGACGCGTTTCACCCGGAAGGGCTCTACGCGATTCGTATCGACACGAACGGCGACGCGAAGGAGGAGCTCGCATTCAAGTTCCGCTTCGGGAATCCTGAGCATTCCGACGGTGACCAGCACCGTCATGTGCAGTCATTCAAAGTCATCCGCGCCGTTGGAGCTGAGATGCCAGGAACAGCGGGGGAAGTGCTTGTGGAAGGCCATACAGGAGCGATCTTGACGGTGGGAAAGATCCGCGCGTTCGCCGGTCTCGTCCCCGAGCTGTGGGCCGGAGATGCATTCGCGTTCTTCACGACACTGACAAACTTGTTCTCCGAAGACAAATACGATCCCAAGACATTCAACCATCGGGAGAACCTCTTCCAGAACAGAAACGTTATGGCGATCGTGCTGGAGGTCCCGAACGGGATGATTGGAGAGGGAAGAATTGCAGCTTGGGCCACGATATCACTCTTCGGGCACGCGCCCGAAGTGCAGATCTGCCGTTGGGGCTATCCGCTGATCACTCATCTCTTCTTGTCAAACCCCTCGACGCCAGAGCTAACCGCTAAATACCACGCCGGCTCTCCGGCAGACGACAAGTCAACAATTGGTCCCGCCATCGCTGCGTTCACCGCGCACCTTTCAGCCAGGGCCGGAGGGGCGGCCGACTCAGAGCATTACGGAGAGCGGGTGGCAGCGATGCTCTGTCCTTCGCTACTACCCTACGAATTGGGAACAAGGGCCGAGTTCTCCGCTGCTAGGTTTAACGGCCGCTACCTGACGGACGACGCGTACGACGCAATGCTGTCAATCGCGACAAACACCGGTGTGAAGGACGGCGTCGGGCCAGATACTTCGCGCACCCGCCAGGACTTTCCTTATTACGGCGAGCCTTTCAGCCGACGCGAGCAGGAGGGATTACAGCCGATACAGGCCAACATTGGCTATGGCTCCGAAACGAACTCCGGCTGAAAGCGACGGCATATTGGAGCCAGGTGGGTGCCCTTTTGTTCCGTGAAAACCACCCCAATTTAGGCACCCCGACTTCATCAACCTCGCGGCCTCAAAGTTTCGCCCGCCATTGTCCTGCGCAAGTCCTTCGCTCTCGTCTAGGTGGGTAACCAAGAGATTCCATGAGGCGCGCCGGAAGATCAGTGGATCGATGCGACCTCTCACTCCGAGAACTCCGGCAGCGGTGGCGATCATCGCCCAACGCGATGCTACCCCGGTCAGACCAGTTTAGCGCCCGTTTCAATCGATCCAGCGACGCACACTCATCGCGGCGCGCCTCACAGACACATTCACGCACTCCGAAAATCTAGTTTCGATCCCTCGGCGAGAGGGTGTGAGGGGCAAAGATGGGTAAGGGTCTATCGAATGTATTCAGCGACGAGAGCGTCAATCTACGCCCGAAGGTGATCGGCATCTACACTTTGCTGATCGGCGCAAATATCGTCGCTTGGCTTTGGGCTCTGACCGCGTTTCGTGGCTATCCGATCCTGCTAGGGACCGCGACGCTCGCCTACACATCTGGCCTGCGCCATGCGTTCGACGCCGATCATATCGCCGCGATTGACAACGTCACCCGCAAGCTGATGCAGGAAGGACAGCGACCGGTAGCGGTCGGCTTCTTCTTTTCGCTTGGCCATTCCACGATCGTCGTGTTGCTTTCTGTTGCGATCGCGATCACGGCTACAGCCCTTCAACCGAAGTTAGACAACTTCACAGGCGTTGGCGCCGTCATCAGCACTTTGGTCTCGGCCTCGTTTCTGTTGGCGATCGCCATCGCAAATATCCTCATCCTTAGATCAATGTACCGGACCTTCCGAATCGTGACGAGCAGTGGCGTGTTCGTGGAGGAAGACCTTAACCTCGTGCTGTCGAGCCGCGGATTGATGGGGCCTATCTTGCGCCGAGTTTTTCATCTGATCGGGCACAGCTGGCACATGTATCCGCTGGGCGTGTTGTTTGGCCTCGGTTTCGATACGGCGACAGAAGTTGCCCTCCTCGGAATGTCGGCGACACAGGCCGCACATGGTATCTCGATCTGGTCGATCCTGCTGTTTCCGGCGCTCTTCACGGCCGGGATGTCATTGATGGACACAACCGACAGCGTCCTGATGCTTGCCGCTTATGGCTGGGCGTTCGTCAAGCCGATCCGTAAACTCTATTACAACCTCACGATCACGGCCGTATCCGTCATCATAGCCGTCATCGTCGGCGGACTTGAGGTGCTTAATCTTATCGGAGATCAACTCGGCCTCACCGAAGCCGGGGGCTTCTGGGGCGCGATTGGCGCGATTAACGGCAATTTCGGCCTTCTCGGCTACATCATAATCGCGGTCTTCGTTCTCAGTTGGCTGATCTCATACGTGACGTACCGCATCAAACGATATGACGAGATTGAGGTTGCGCCGGCGCCGGGGTGAGAGGGGCAGATGCCAATATCTTTGGACCGCGCGCAGCGAGAACGCGGCTCGGAAGGAATTCAACGATGAGCGCCGCAGAATCGTCGCCGAATTAGCCGAGATAGGACCTGGGGGAGTCTCTCCGAGCATGGAGGGCGAGGGATTTTCTTGTCGCGTGATCGTCGGGTGGTCCACCAGTATCCGCGTCGGTCAGCGACCCAGCCCCATGCTCCACGCAGTTCATGATCGACGCCGACATCGTGTAACCGTCCGGCGTCACCGTGTGTCGGGAGGGCGACAGCGACGACACGGCGTCGATTGTGGCGAGCAACTGTCCCTTCCAAGTGAGATCCCTGCCGCGCAGGATGTACGCGCCATCCCCAATCTGCTCGCGTCCTCCCGTGCGTAAGTCGATTTTATTAAAAAAAGGTCGCTGGTCATTTAAAGCCTGGATGACATGTTTTCGTGCACCGTCCACTTCCTTGCGATCGATTTTCGAAAATCGACTGGACCGGCGTCAAAGCTGCCGATCTTCCAAACTGTGTTGTGCGTTTCCAGGCCACGATGGCGTAGAACGCTCCTCGGGTGCATTGAAGACTGACGTGGTAAGTAGGACCGCGACTCCGAGGAACCAGTAGTACCAGGCGTCCAGTCCTGAGAAGTTGAAGGCAAATGGTGCGGCGATGAAGACCAGGCCGACAGCACGGTCTACCCATAGGTGCAGCCAATAGGGGATGATGCGGACCAAGCCGGTCTGGTGGTCCGTAAACGCGGCCAAGAGCAGCGCTGCGACGCCGGTGACGACCGAAAGCCATAGTGCGACTGGACCGCTCTGGCCGAGCTTCAAGACGAATGGCGCCACCATAAGGACCAAGGCGATGGGATAGTCGATTAGGTAAGCGTGAATGGATTTTGTGATGAAGCGGAACGACATCGCTTGGCTCCTAGGTGCTTGGCCGCTGAATCGAGTTCTCTTGCACGTCGTGAGCGGGCGCTTGGTGCACGGACGGCGGTTAGGTGTATCGATAGGTTAGCGCTGGCCGCCGGGCGTTAGAAATGCTTGGTCGTTATCGTTTCCATTCCAACTTGCCGCGAGAGGACACGGCGCTCCCGAAGGCTCGCCTGGTCGAGGCGTGAAAAGCCCCTAGAATCGTTGACGCTTTTGGCACGATTCAATGCCAGACGATTGCGCATTCGGACGGACGTTTCGCACGCCGCTTGACAGCCGACGGCTTCTGCGCCGCGGGGCAGGGACGCATGACCATTCGCTCGACGTTGCGGAGCTGGTCACGACTGTGCCGGGCAAGCGAACACTGGTTAATCTTGGAAGCAAGCCACGAAGAAGACCGCCATACGGGGAAGGGCTGTTCGTGCAGATCTTCTCCGACTGGGGCATGGGGAGATCGAGCTGCACGCCGTCTCCCAAGGCCGTAAAGCCGGCCCACACGAGCATTCCTCGACCGCGTCATCGAGGGGTACGCAAGAGACCATGGGTTCCGCTGGGGCGGGTACCGCGCGTGCGAGGCCTCCGATAGCGCGCAGGTATCAACTCCATGGCAAGAGGTGATTTCCTTTTTCTTCGCGCGGGAGATTTGCTGAGGACATGGCCGAAAATCTTGGCACAGGGTGGCACAGCCGTGCGGCCCTCCGCAGGGCGGAGAAATCAGAGGACTTTGGATAGGTCTGCCAAGTCGTGCGGCGGTGCGGATCAACTGCAGCGCGACAGTCCACCCTCTCCCCAAAGGAGGCGTTGCGCGCTACATGTGCCTAGTCGAGGCTAGTGCGGAAACCCGACATGAACGAAAGTGAGAACACCCGCCCGGCAGCCCCGCGCTCTCCAACTAAGGCAACCAAGCGGGACGCAGTAGAGGCGATGCGGAGCACCACCGAGTACCTCATCGCCGCATTCCAAGCCGAGCGCGCGCTGAAGGCGGGCAATTGCGCCCCGCTGTTTCGGCTGCGGGACCAACGCGGCGCGGAGCTGGCGTCGGAAACGCTACTAAGGCGCGGCCCGGTGCTGTTAGCCTTCTATAGCGGCAGCTGGTGTCCGCCCTGCGCCCGGGATCTGAAGATCTTTGAGCGCCTTAGACCGGACGTCGAGGCGCGTGGAGCGACATTTGTGAGCATCTCCCAGCAAACGGTTGCGGAGAACCTCAAGGCGCACCAGTTGCTGAAACTCCGCTTTCCGATTCTCTCCGATCGTGGGGCACGGCTCGCTGAACAATTCGGCCTTCGTTGGCGCGTTCCAAAACCGCTTCGCGATATCCATAGGAGGAGCAAGATCGACCTGCCTGTGCTCGATGGGGACGAGAGGTGGACGTTTCCAATTCCTGCTCGGTTCATCCTCGATAGGGCCGGCGTCATTGTCTACTCGGAGGTAAACCCGGGTCACTCGAGCCCCTCCAGCGCGCGCGATGTCTTACCCGTGCTGGACCACCTGCGCGGACCGTATGGGACCCGAGTCGGCGCCAGTTTGCGGGGCACGGCTTCGGCGCGGCAGTCTTGAGGAACGACGATGTGGTTGTGCTGCGGCGGCCCGCGCCGCGACCGGTACTCCAACTCGGGCTCCGATATCTATGATTCTCCTACGGTGAAGAGGCACAAATGAGTGACACCACCGCTTCCCCGGTCGAGGGCCGCATTGCGATATCCACGCGAACGGCGTTGACCGTCATTGTCGGCGCGGCGCTTATGACGCTCGCCGCCAAGGTGCAGGTTCCGTTTTGGCCCGTGCCGATGACGCTCCATACGCTGGCTATCATGACCTTCGCCGTAGCCTTCGGACCGCGCATCGCCATCTCGATCTTCCTCACGTATCTCGCGGCGGGCGTTGCCGGCCTGCCGGTCTTCTCAGGCTCCCCGGAAAGAGGCGTGGGCCTTGCCTACATGGTTGGCCCCACGGGCGGCTATCTCCTCGGCTATCTCGTTGCTTCCTGGCTCGTCGGGAGGCTGGCGCTCGGTAAGGGTACCTTCGGTCGCGTCGGTGCTATGTTGGCTGGAATGTTACCGGTTTATGCAATCGGCACGGTATGGCTCACGATCTATGTTCCCGTCGATCGAGTTCTTACCGTTGGGGTGATGCCGTTCTTGCTGGGCGATCTTGTCAAGATCGGCGTGGTTGCGACTGGAAGCGCGTTGCTGACAACCTCACTCACTGGGTTTCGGGTCAAAGGCAAATGATGGCAGCAGATGGAACGGTCCGCCACGACTGGACGATTGACCAGATCACCGCCCTGCACGAACTGCCGCTTCTGGAGTTGGTCGGGCGGGCAAATGCAGTGCATCGCCAGCACCACGACCCGAACAGGGTCCAGAAAGCGAGCCTACTTTCCATTAAGACCGGCGGATGTCCGGAGAACTGCGCCTATTGCCCACAATCTGCTCATCACCGCACGGTCGATCTGACTCGCGATAGATTAATGGACCCCAGGCGCGTGATCGAGATGGCCGCGACAGCCAAGATGGCAGGCGCCGAACGCTTCTGCATGGGAGCGGCGTGGCGGGAGGTGCGTGACGGTCCCGATTTCGATGCCGTCATCGAGATGGTCGCGGGCGTTCGCGCACTCGGTATGGAGGCATGCGTTACTCTCGGGATGTTACAGCCGCACCAGGCCGAACGGCTCGCAACGGCGGGCCTGACAGCTTACAATCACAATGTCGACACCGGGCCAGAATTTTATGGGCAGATCGTCACCACACGCTCCTACGCGGATCGACTGGAGACGCTGGCAACGGTGCGATCCTTCGGCATCGACCTATGTTGCGGGGGGATCATTGGCATGGGGGAGACCATTCACGACCGGGCTGCAATGCTGCAGGTCCTGGCGGCGATGGACCCGCATCCTGAAAGCGTTCCGATCAATGCGCTCGTCCCGGTCAAAGGTACCCCGCTCGCGAATCGGCCGCGCATCGATCAGCTGGACTTTGTCCGGATGGTGGCGGCGGCTCGTTTCGTGATGCCATCCTCGACAATTCGACTCTCCGCGGGCCGATCATACCTCAGTCGCGAAGCGCAGATACTTTGTATGGTCGCAGGTGCAAACTCGGTGTTCTACGGCGATACCTTACTTACGACTCCCAATGCCGACCTGGGGGACGATGTCAAATTGTTCGGCGCGATCGCAGCGCCGAAGCGCACTGAGGCCGCCGTTCCGGCCACGTAACTCGCGAAGCTGACGGAGCCGAAGCTGGCATCCTGCTGTTGCAGCGAGCGCCCCGTAGAGCTTCGCTCCGGCGTGATTCAGAGCGGCTTGCGAAATCGGTAGACGAAACGGTCGGTATGGTACCGAATCCCGTGAGCAAAAATACTCAGTTCATGCTTATCGGCAGGATTGAAAAGCGCATCGCAGTGACCGTCAAAATAGAAACCCGCCGCCTCGATTTCTCGGCGCGCGATAGCTGGCTCGATGCGGTGCTTGGAGTTTGTAACGTCCTCTGGTGAGCCGCTGCCGGCGACGTGGTCTATGAGTATCAGCCGCCCGCCTGGCCTGATCGCAGCGAACATTGCGGCGTTAAATCTGGCGATGGGGACAGGCCCCATAAAAGGATCGTGTAGGTCGTGATAATTCTCCGAGATCCAGAAAAGGTCGACCGCCTCAGGTAGCTCGCCGGCAGATTCCGCGGGGCCGTCGATCAGCGTGATGTTCGGCATTCCTGCGGCGAAGTCGGCGATCTCTTCGGCGCCCGCCTTGATGCGAGCGATCCGGGTTAAATCGCGTGGCACGACGGCGTAGGTGCGTCCACGTTCCCCCGCAAGGGCCGAGAACAAGCGTGTGTAGTAACCGCGAAATGGCAGGAAGTCTGCTACGACCTCGCCGGACGCGACAGCCGCGAAGGCAAGGATTTCCGAAGTTTGATCTCGGCGGTCGCGTGACCGATCACGCGCTGGGCGGCCTTTTCCTGCGATAGCCGCAGCGATCGCCGTCCCCTCCGTTGATGCGGTATGTCTATCCGGACTCATGTACCTTTCCGTCTCGTTCCTTTATTACGCCTCCGTCCGCTCGTTGTCGTCCTCGCTATATTGGACCGGAGCCTCCGGTTTAGCGCCAGGACTTCGCCCCCGATCGACTGGCGAGAGCGGGAAAACCACGAGTCCCATGAGCATGGGCTTCGTAGGGCCTTGCAGATCGGCATAGTTTCCAGAGACAACCAACAGCGACACGCAGGTGAGAACATATGCGCTGATGATTCAGTGCACGTCAGTGAAAGACGCAGCGAAAGAACGGCCAGTCGCCGGGAACGAAACAGCGACGATATTTTCGTATGCTGTGATCCGAGCTTACCTAGATCAAGCGTGGATCGTCGTGGCACCTTCGGCGTCCGGGTAATACTGAGGCGCCTCACGACGATCATATTTTCCGTAGTCGCGCACGACGCGAACGCGACGAATGCGCACGCCTTCATTTGCTGTCAGGCCGTTCTCGTACGCTTCAGCCGCCACATTGTCCTTCCATGAAATGAGAAGGATCAGATCGCCCGGTGTGAGCACGGCATCGAAGATATCCCACGATGTGCTCTGACCGTCCCAGGGGTTGAGGCCCATCCATTGCGCGCAATCATATGGGTTGTTCGTCTGCTTCCATTCGGCTGGCCGCGTTCCGCTAAGCAGAGTGACCGTCGTTCCCTCGCCGACTTCAGTGACGTCGAGCCGTTGCTCCGTGAGCGCGTGTCCCGTCGGCAGTTGATTGTCCGCGGTGATCTGACCGACGCGCAAATGATAGTCCGCAAGAATGACATCGCGGCCCTTTTGCTGGACTTCGTGATGCCGCATTTGGGTACGCCAGCGAACGAGGGATTTCTCGTCGCGCCAATTTGATAAGGAAAGGATCCAACCGTCCCGTGTGAGGCTCTTGTAGCGGATATTGTCAACGAACCCGTCAACCCGCTCTAACTCCGGACGCAGCATCTTGGCGTTGTTCAGGTAGTCGTCCCAATTCTCGTTGTGGGGAAGAACTTCGAAAAGGACTGAAAACATAGAGAATCCTCTGGTCAGACGAACGCGATGCAATCGATTTCGATGTCAAAGCGCCCGGCCCAGGGGCCGACCACCACGAACATTCGAGCCGGCCAGTCCGTTGGAAAAAACCTGACGTAGACCTCATTCACGGCCGCAAAATATTCACCCGAAGTGCAATAGACGTTGCACTTGAGAATCTTATCAAGAGACGACCCCGCAGCTTCGACACAGGCTTTCATTTGCTGAAGAACCAGCTCAGTCTGCCGCTTTATGTCGCCGCCAAAAATCTCGCCGGTTTCGGGTTCAAAGGGCGGTGCGCCAGTGACGTAGATCGTATCGCCATGCCGCGTGACGGCGGATGTCGGTGCTTTCCAACGCTCGAGATAACTCGAAAGAGGTTCCACTCGGATGGTGTCGCGCTTCATAGTTAGGTCCGAGTGTCAGGAGATAGTGGTAATCGGGAGTGCAACGCCCTCGAATCTACAACTTATCAAACACGCACGTAATCCGCGAAAGGTGATAGCTCCGAATTCGCTCTGGCTCTGCAATGGACGCCTCGCGGGGTCGAATATCAAGACACATAGCCCGGGTCGCGAAGCCTCGCGCTTACGATCGACATCGAGAAGCTAGGAGGTTCTAGCTCTCGGCGCTCATAGCACTTGGTTATAGAAACCATTCCGGGCCGCGGGGGCTGCACCCCAACTAAGACGATGATAGTGGGCGCCACCGGCGAAAAGCGGCGTGCCTGTGCAGAGCCCCCTTACCGTCGATCTCAAGGTTGTTCGTGAGCGCGCAGATTTTCTCACTCCTAGTCGGGCCGCGTGCTCAGAGCCGATCGGTCCATAAGGTCTCAACTCGCCTTTCGCATGGCCGGCCGCCACTCAGCGACCATCTTCTGTGCGAGGCCGGGCAAATCGGGCGCGACGAGGTTTGCCTGCGGCAGGCCTTCAATCGGAAGGAGGGCGTTGCCTGGACGTGTCAGTAGGCCTCCAGCCATACCCGCGCTCTGCGCCCCGATCGTGTCCCAGACGTGTGTGGCGACCAGGCAGCAGTCTTGGGGCGGCACGTCGAGCTCTTGCGCCACCATATGGTAGACGACCTGCGCCGGCTTGTAAGCGCGCGCGGTTTCAATGTTGAACTGCCGCTCGAAGAAAACATCGAGGCCTGCATTCTCGAGAGGGCTCTTACTACCGGGGGTTGGCGGAGAGTTTGTGAGCGTCACCATCCGGAAGCCAGCCTCCTTCAGCATCTTCAAACCATCGGCGGCGTCTCTGTGCGCCGGCATGGTCATCATACCTTTCTTCAGTGCCTCTACATCCGCGTCTTTGATCTGCACGCCGTGGATCGTGCCCACCATGCGGAAAAGGCCTTGGCCGAGGTCCCAGTAGTTCTTGTAAAGCCCTGAAAGCGTAATGGTCATCGAGTACATGATGAGGTGGCCAAGCCACTCTCTAAGCACGCGCTTGTCATTGAACACGCGTTCGAACAAAGGATGCATGGATTCGAAATCGATCAGCGTTTCGTTGACGTCGAAGATGAGTACGGAAGGTTTTCCACTGTTCCATCTATCGTTAGCGGAGCTGCCTCTTTGACGTGTCATCGAAGGATCCTTTCCGTGGTTGATACGGCATCCAATGTGGAATCATTGTCGTCGAGCGCCAATTCCTTTGGCGAATGGATCCAATAATCATTGGTCGCGTGTCGTCATGTCTAAGCGCTAACTGCGAGCAGGCGAGTTGATAACCATAATTCATTTGAACCGGCGTACCCCGCCCTCCACATCAGGCTGGGAGACGGGACGGACGAATGAAGGCCGGACAGCAGAGCACGATTTCACGACGCGCGCCTCTGCTGTCGAGCGTCGCGCTGGTCTGGTCGTCGGCAGAGTGACGAGCCCCGCGAGAGCCTCGCGGTGTGCAGCTGATCCGTCAGCCCAAAAGGCCTTGATAGGATCCCAAAAAGCCTCGAGGCCTTCGTCGTACGCGTTGCCGTTCTGGACGATCATCGCGGTCACGCGCCCGGGGTGCTTAAGCGCGAGCCCGGTAGCCGATCGGAGCGCCGTAAACCATGAGATACAAGGCGTAGCGTTCGGCACCGAGATGGGTCATCAGACCGTCCATCATGCAACCGTTTGACGAGGATGCGTTTCTCGCCAATCGCCCGCATAGAAATAGCCCTCCTCGGACCGACCGGAAAGTCATCGGATTCAAATGGCTCGCAAAGGGATGGCTACCGGTCGAGCGATACGTAACCCGATGTATACATCCAATCCGTCGCCTCAGCCGGCACATGACAGCCCTTACAGTCGGCACGATAATCGGTGGAGGTCGTGTGAAGTGGTTTGTCGGCATCGAACCAGGACCAGCCCCAGCCGTCGCCCCAAAGCTTGTTGTCGGGATGCACGTTGTGCGAATCGCGAACGGCGACAAACCATCCTTTCAATTTTGTCGGATGACTCACTGTGCCTGTCGTCATTGAACCCGTCGCTGCCTCACGAACCTCCTTCACAAGGACTGCACCATCCTGGAAATGCCCGTCCTTTCGGAACGCCGCGATGGCACCAGGAGAGGCAAAGACGACATGCATCTCCTTCGAGCCGGACCCGTCATCGGCAGCGACTGCCCAGGTTCCCATATATTCGTATCTGCTGGCGTAGTGGGCTGGAACGCTGAGATTGCCGGTCGCGTCTACAACGGGAGGCGTCGAAGCCGACTGTGCGATCCCCCGCTCTGACACAAGTACGATGGCGCCGAAACCTAGCGCCGCGACAAAGACGAAGATCCCCAGATGCTTTTGCGACCGCTTCATCGTCAACCTCAACTATCCTTGGAAGTGCCGCGGCAGCTGATTAGCTCTCGCTCGAATCCAGGCGACCAGCCTCGCGCGCCGCGCGCGCAGGGGGAAATGGTTGTCGGGCATGAGATCGATAACGACAGGCTATTGCTCCGCTGTATCCAATCATTCCTAGAAGTCATTTTAAGCCGCGCCGGGTACAGGTCATTCTCTCAGCGTCTTCGGGGCTCGCAAGCCGGGCGCGCCGAAGCCATCCGAAGAGGCCGAACCTATGAACCCTGAAGCCAGTTCACGTTAATAAAGCAGGCACAGCCTCATCCGCTGAACGCCGCAACGGATAACATTGCCGCAGTTCATGCGGGGCGAGCTGATCCTGATCGCTCATGCTCTGGGTCAGGCCGTGCGCCACGATGATCTGGGCTTTTGCATCGACGGCGGCCTGCGCGTTGTAGCCCTGGATGTAGCCCTCCTTGGTCAAGAGCACGCGGCTTTCGGGATCGGTGAAGTTGCGCTGCCTCTTGCCCTCCGGATCCTGTTTGGGCGGCGCGGGCGTCTTGCCGTTCTTCTTGCGTCGCTCGGCGATGCGCTTCTTTTCCGCCTCTTCCCGGCGCCGTGTCTCCTCCGCGGCGGCGGCTTTGGCTTCCGCCTCCAGCTCGGCTTTGGCCTCGCGTATCTTCTCGAGCCGCCTCTGCTTGTCGGCCACCCAATCGGGCGTCTCATCGCCGCGCTTCTGACCGTAGAGCTTGTCCTCCTCTGCATCGGCGGCTTCGGCCGCGGCCAGCCAGCGGTCGACCTCGGCCTGAAGCTCCGCTTCCCGCTTCTTCATCCGCTCATAGCTCATCGCCTTGTGTTTCGAGGCGTTCGCTTTGATCTTCGTGCCGTTGAGCGCCACGTGCCCGAGCTTCACCAGGCCGGCCTTTTCCGCAAGCTTCAACACCTGCACAAATAAAGCCGCCAGCGCCTTCAGATGTCGCTTGCGGAAGTCCGAGATCGTGCGGAAGTCCGGCGGATCGCCCGCCACGATCATCATGCAGTCCGCCCGCTCCACCGTCGCCCTGGCGATCCGTCGTGACGAATAGAGGCCGCTCGCGTAAGAATGCAAAAGCAGCGCCGTCATCATCTGCGGGGCGAACGGCGGCTGGCCCAGCCCGCTCGTGTAGCTGCCGGCGATCTCGTTCAGATCGAGGCTCTCTCTGACGACCGAAACGATCAGCCGGGACAGGTGGTCTTCGGCCACGTAATCCTGAACGCTCGGCGGCAGCAGATGCGTCTCGTCGATCTTCCAGGGCCGAAACTGCTTGCTCATAGCCACCCAAAGAATCAGACTCGTCGCATCTTGGCTAGTGACTACTCAGACAGGCTCCTAGCCCAGAGAGTCCGACGAAGTAACGCCAGCCGGTGGCGGCGACTCGCTGGACGATCACCGGCGTTATGGACCTCACGCTCAAGAAACATCAGAGTTCAGAGGCGAGACTCGTTAATTTGCAAGCTGATGGGAGCACGGGGTCGCCCTGATGCGTCACAAGGCACCCGACTCGCGCCTAAACGCGGGTGCCTGCGCGCGACGCAAATCAGTGGCACTGCCGGAAGTCCTATGGGCGGGCCGCAAGCGCGCCAGCGTCTCTAGGCAGCGTCGGCATCGACAACATGTCGTCGTCTGTGAAGAACACGGGTCAAGCGACGACCTGCTGATTTCTTGATGCCGCAGGCCGCGCCATCGCGAACAGGAATGCCGACAGCCAGAGCTTGAGCCAGGCGAGCAGTCTTCGGAAGTTGTATCCGGCGGCGGCGAGGACGACGTTGGCCGTATCGCCCTGTTGGCCGGCGAGGTAATTGCGGCCCATGCGATGCTCGCCTTTGGCGTGGCCGATGACCGGCTCGACAGCCGGGCGGCGACGCAGCTCGGGCCTGATGTGTTCGGTGACGCGTCGCTTCTGGCCTGAGATATAGACCTTGAAGCGATGGTCGGGCAGCGCGTTGTGGCCGCGATAGCCGCGATCGGCGACGATGCGGGTAAGGCTGGCGCCGACCTGCGCCTCGATCTCTGGGATGACCGCCGCCAGCGTATGGCCGTCGTAAGGATTACCCGGTAGCGCCTTGGCGTGGGCGATGAACTGGCCGCCCTTGGAATGATGGAGCGTCGTGGCGATGGAAACCTTGACGCCGAACTCGTAAGGGCGATGCGCCTTGCCCTTGCCGACGCATTCGACCTCGGGGGCGTGCAGCGAATAGACCTTCGACCCCCGCTGGTTCTGGCGCTGCTCGCGCACCCGGCGCGCCAGCATCAAGGGGAGGCCGAAGACCTCCTCGAGCGCCCCATCGCCCTTGATCCTGCGCACGATGTCGCGCGTCACCCGGCCCAGATAGGTGCGCAGGGTCCGCAGCGCCCGATTGGCGCGCTTGAACTGTTTGGCGTGGGCGTAGCGCTGATGGGCGATCAGCGCGCGTTTGCCGACACGCTCGTAGGATTGGCGTAAGGTCACGCCATGCTTCTTGGCGAGCCGGATCAGTCGCTCGCGGGCGCGATGCATCAGCTTGGCGTCGGTCGGAAACGCCACCGCCTTGGGCTGCACCGTCATGTCGACGATCACCTTGGAGAAGTCGGCCGGCTTGGCCGCGCCGGTGCGCGTGGCGACGTTCAGGCTCTCCTGGATCAGGGCGACGAGCTTCTCCGCGCCCATGCGCTGGCGCCAGCGCGTGATCGACGAGCGGTCGAACACAAGCGCGTGCCGAAAGAACTCCTCGCCGCAGAATAGCTGATAATAGGGGTTCTCGATCCAGCGCTCGCACAGAACCTCATCGGAGAGGTCGTGCACATGCTTGAGGATCGCCAGACCCGCCATCAGCCGCGTCGGCAACGGCGGCTGGCCCGATCCGTCCGAATAGACCGCGCCGAACCGCTCTTCCAGAAAGCGCCAGTCGACCGTGCGCCCCAGCTTCGCCAGCGGATGGTTCAGGTCGACGATCTGGTCGAGCCGCGCCCGGAACAGATCGCTTTGCCCGCTGTCCCGCCGCTCCCTGGGCCGCATCGAATCACCCTCCATCACGCCGATGAACGAACAGAATCACGCCCAGAACCGCCATTCAATTTGCAAGAAATCAAGCTGATCGGCCCGTCATTCTTGCAAAAGAAAACACTTGTCGAGCCGCGCAAACCCCCATGAAACAGCAGCACTCACGATAATTCACGGACGACCATGTCGGCGGACACCGTAGTCAAAGCACGGATCTAGTGCCGCCCCTCGCGATGGCCTCGATCCCACTGCCCGCGATCATAGCCAAAAGGAAGGCCGCGAAGAGAACCACTGTGATTTGCGCGTCAAACATCATCATTGCCGTTGTTAAATGCTGGTCTTGCGATCTCGGCCTCATCCAATGAGGATCATGGGATATTCTCCACAATCATTTCCCAGACGTCATGCCCCTTGCCCTGCAACATCGCCTTGGCGCTGTACACCGCCATGCCGACGACAGCCTCCGGTGCAACGAAGGGCGAAGGAGGCGTCACCAGCTGCATCGGTGTCACCTTCACGTGCAGCAGCGCTGGGCCGGGCTGCGAGAGCCAGGTCTCGACGGATTCCTCGAGCTCGCCTGCCTTCGAAACGAAGCGTCCCCAAAGGCCCACTGCCTTGGCAACCTCGCCAAAGTCGGGATTCTTCAGATCCGTGTACACCGGCACCAAACCGGCGGCTTTCTGCTCGATATCGACAAACCCGAGTTTGCCGTTGTCGTAGACGACGATCTTAATCGGCAGATGTTCCTGAACTGTCGTGAGGAGATCGCCGAGCAGCATCGCGAACCCGCCATCGCCAGCAAGACAGATCACCTGTCGGCCGGGCTGGCACTTTTGCAGTCCAAGCGCTGATGGCATCCCGTCCGCCATCGTCCCGTGGAGCAGGCTCCCAAAGGTTCGACGCTTGCCGCCGGTGTCGATGTGGCGAAGCATCCAGACCAGGGGCGTGCCGTCATCCGCCGCAAAAAGCGCGTCCTCCGCAGCGTGCTTGTTGATGACTTTGGTAAGGTAGGTTCCGGAAATCGCGGCGTCTGGACCCGAGAAGGTTTCCGCTTTCGCCGTTTCCACGTCCTCGCGGTGGCGCTCTAGGTAAGCCGCTAGGAAAGGGTTGTCATCGTGTTCCGCTAGCCGTGGCAGCAGGGCATCAAGGGTAGTCTTGATATCGCCAACGGCCCCGATGGCCACCGGATGCCGCCGCCCGATATGCGTGGGATCAGCATCGATCTGTATGATCGTCGCGCTATCCGGATAGAACTGAGTCCAGGCGAAATCCGCGCCAAGCATCAGCAGAACATCACAGTCAAGGATGGCGTCATAGCCGGCTGGGCCGCCGATGATGCCGGTCATACCTACATTGTACGGGTTGTCGTACTCGACGAAGTCCTTTCCGCGGGACGTGTGCGCCATTGGCGCCTTGAGCCGCGCCGCCGTCGCAACCACCTCGTCGTGCGCTCCGGCGCAGCCAGCGCCAGCATAGATCGTAATTGCCTTGCTTGCGTTGAGAATGCCGGCGATCTCGTCGAGGTCATCGTCGCTTGGGCGAATGAGCGGGCGTCGTACATGGACGGCATAGGGCCGTTCGTTATGCGCGGCGGCGTTGGCCACATCTACCGGCACAACGAGGACAGCGACGCCCCCTTTCGTCAGTGCCGCTTGGCAAGCTGCGACAGTTTTGCGGTGGGCCTGCTCTGGCGTAAGGATCATCTCACAGAAGACACTGCAGCCTCTATACACGTCGACGAGATCGACCTCCTGAATCGAATCGAAGCCTAAGTCCTGGCGCGCGATCTGGCTTGCGATCAGGATAACGGGCGCGCGGTTGCGATTGGCCTCGTAAAGCCCGTTAATGAAGTGGAGGCTACCGGGACCACACGAGCCTGCGCAGGCGGTGAGGCGGCCGGTGAGCTGAGCTTCGGCGCCCGCCGCGAACGCTCCGGCCTCTTCGTGCCGCATATGGACCCACTGGATCGTGCTGCGATCGATGGTATGCGCGATCTGATTCAGCGTGTCGCCCACGATCCCGTAGCACCTCTCCACACCGGCAGCTTGCAGGGTTGCGATCAGTACGTCGGCTACTCGTTTGGTCATTGCGGAGCCTCTTCAGTTGTTGTCAACGGCAGTGGTCGGCGTCCTGCCGAATCTTGCTTCTGAACACGCTGTAGTTGGTTGCCGTGTGGAGCGGCATTAATGGGAACATGAAGAGGCCGTGCGCCCCAGAAAATGAACGCCAGGCTCGAATGCGGCGCGGACCGCTGCGAAAGAGCCGAGCACGCGCCCGTGGAGTCCCAAGCCATCTTGGACAACGTCAACAAAATGCTGTTGGTACCCACCTGCAGCGACTGATGTGCACCAGTCGAATTGTTCGGCCGGCCGGGCCGGCTTTATGGAGTCTCTCGCAGACCCTTGACGCGCTTAGCTGCTTTGGGGGTCCTTGAGCTCGACCGCCTCCGGCGACCGCTACTTTGCGACACGTACGTCGTAAAACGACTTTATCTTTGTCGCGATCTCGTGGAGGGAGTCCTCGACAGCAAAATGCCCGGAATCCAGCCGATGCATTTCTGCCTCGGGCAGAGGCCTAAGATAGGCTTCGCCGCCCTCCGGGGTAAAGAAGATGTCGTTTTGCCCCCAGAAGATGATCGTCTTCGGCTGCCGCTCCTTCAGGAAGGCTTGCCACTTCGGGTACAGCTCCACGTTAGTGCGGTAGTCGTAGAAGAAGTCGAGTTGCACTTGCTTGGCATCGGGCCGCTCCAGGAAGTGGTTGTCCATGTTCCAGTTGTCCGGGCTGATCAGCTCAGGGCGGGCGTGACCGTGTGTATAGACAGTCTTCACCGTCTCGGGAGTTAGGAAGGCTGAGATCTCCCTCTCGGATTCCGGCGACCGGTTCTTCCAGTAGTTCGAACGCAATTCGTCCCATGTGGGTGTGAAGCCAACTTCGTAGGCATTGGTGTTCTGGATGACGAGCCATATCAGCCAGTCAGGGTGGCGGTCGACAATGCGAAACCCAACTGGACCGCCGTAGTCCTGGACGTACATGCCGAAGTGGGTGAAGCCGATCTTCTCGATGAATCCCTCAATAATCTCGGCTGTCTTGTCGAAAGTGTAGGAGAACGTCCTCGGTGAAGGGATGTCCGAATTACCGAAGCCGGGATAGTCGGGCGCGACGATGTGGAAGCGGTCGGCGAGCGCAGGGATGAGGTTCCGGTACTGATGCGAGGAGGCGGGGAAGCCGTGCAGCAGAAGTAACTTTGGATGGCCCGGCTTTCCGCCCTCGCGGTAGAAAATATTCAATCCGTCGACTTTGATTGTCTTCGACAACATCGCTTTTTCTCCAGCTGGATGATTGATCAGTCAATTCTCCGAACCTGATGAAGCAACAGAGATCTCCCGATCCGTGAGCGGGGAGGCGGCAGCCGTTTGGGTGACGTTGCCGGCCATTCGGCGCGTCCGAACGAACGGTGCGCCGAGGAAGGCGGCGCGCCTGGAGCCTGAATTCGTCGTGGCTGAATGGGAAATCATCTTTCGCCATGAAGTCGATAGCTGGCCGTTATCCAGACCGCGCGCGCCGTCGCGGCTGACGCTTCTGTGCGTGTTCGAGAGCGCTGGGAATTTTTGCGAATTCCGCGACGAGGAAGCCAGCGAATGCTCGGGCGGCGTTTTTGCCGAGAGCTGAGGATCGCGTCAGCAGGACGCTATGGGAAATGGCTTTAGGCCATGAGATCAAAAGCTGCCTGCTATCGCGGTCCGCTTTGCGGACCGCTGGCGAAGAGCCGCCTTCCCGATTTTTGAAATTCTTGGCGACGCGGCGGTTCCGGTTGACCAGAGGAAGTGTTCGCCGACCCTGCTGCGTTTGACCTTCTCGCCCGGGCCATTGCCTCGACGGCCGCCCGAAGCTTCGATAGTCCCCGGCGTCGGCGCGCCCTCATCGAGTCGATCGGTCCGCACGCCGTGATCACCGGCGCTGATGGATTCTATGAGGCATCGACATTGGCACCCTCACGGCGCCGAATTGTATCAAGCACATCCATGTCGACGCGCGCTGATCGTGGAAGTTGGCGGCATCTTCATTGGAATAGGAGCCCATCATGAAGATCATCCTTTTCGGAGCCACCGGGACCCTCGGCAAGGCGGTAGGCAAAGAGTTGAATGCCCGGCACGAGATCGTACGCGTCGGCCGCAAACGAGGCGACTTTCAGGTGGATATCACCGATCCGAAATCGATCGAACGGCTTTACGAGCAGACGGGTGAGTTTGATGCAGTGGTGAGCACCACCGGAGATGTCCATTTTGGGCCACTTGAAGAATTCACACAGGATCAGTTCGAGGTCGGATTGCGCAGCAAGCTTATGGGCCAGGTCAACCTTGTGACGTTGGGCCTCAAACATATTCGCGCCGGAGGGTCCTTTACTCTGACCAGCGGCCAACTCAATGACGATCCGATCCGTCTGGGTGTATCGGGCGCTATGGTCAACGGCGCCCTTGAGGGGTTTGTGCGCAGCGTGGCTATCGAACTGTCTCGTGGATTGCGTATCAATCTCGTTAGCCCGACTGTGACGGAGGAATCCTTGCCGGCGTACGGGCCTTTTTTCCCGGGACAAAAGGCCGTGCCAGCGGCCGAGGCGGCGCTCGGCTACGCAAAGAGCGTTGAGGGGCCACAGACCGGGTGTGTCTACCGCATTGGTTGGTCCCGCGACTGACGCTCGGAGGGGGTTCGTCCCTGCGGGCTAATGAGCGGCGTCGCCCTTTGCAGGAGGATGCTAGACGATCAAATCAAACCCGCGCCGGCGCGCCCGCGTCGCGGTGGGGATGAGGCCTAGCACGAAGTCTATGCCGACGTCGCCGTCTGCGATTACCCGCAGTGTGGGAACGCATTCCCGCGATGGAATCTGCAGGTGCCGCGCGCATCCCATGACCCGAGGAGCCTTCAGGGGTTCCAGGTCCAGCGGATCCTCTGTGGATCGCGGAATGCTCGATCGCCTGCAGGGGAGGGCCGGTCGAGACGAAAAATTTCGCCGAGCTGTTTCCCGCGTCTGGCGTAGCCAGTGGGTGTCGTGGAGCCACCCTAAGCGGGCCGGCCGCCGTCACTCGAGGACAGTAAAGAACCGCTCTTGGGGAAGCCGCGACTTGGGCTTGCCGATAATATAGTCGTTGGGAGATTGGCGCCCTAACGCCAGCAGCACGGTGCTGGTGTAGCCCATCTCGCGAAGGCCAAGCTCCTCGTCGAGGACCTTGGGATGAAAGCCTTCCATAGGGAGCGCATGGATGCCAAGTTCAGCGGCCGTCATGAGCGCGATGCCGAGCGCCAGGTAAGTCTGCTTCTCCATCCAATGTGATAGATCCTTCAAGTCGTATTCGTGCGAGGCGAGGCCGCCTTTGACAAGGTCACGCCACCGGCTCTCGATAGCGGCGTTGGGGAATCGGCCGTCGTTATGTTCCTGCGCGGCGACGTCATCCATATGGAACGACGGCAAGCTCATACGACTGCAGAACACCATTACATGGGAGGCGGTCAGGATCTTTGGGTGGTTCAATTCGAAGCCATTTTGCACGGCTATCGCGATTCTCGTGCGGGCCGCCGGCGAAGCGGCGACCACATAGTGCGTGGCTTGGATATTCAGAGAACTCGGCGCCGACCGCAGGACAGCGCGTAGGAGATCGATCTTCTCGTCCGGGATCACCGAACAATCGAATAGCTTGGGCAGATGGGCGACTTTGGCCAGCTCCACCAGGTCGATCATGTCCATCGCCTCCAATACCATTGTGCCGCATGTCCTGCGGCGTCCGAGCACCGCTGTTGAACCCTACAGTGGTCGCGGCGTGGAACAGCGTCGACCAAGCTCAGCATCAAGATGGCAGGGGCCCCAAGGCCTTCTCGGCCGTCAGAACGACCGCGGGGAAAACGTTGGTCCAGTAGTGTGCGACGACGCCGACTTCGGCGTCGCGCGCAAGCTAGGCTGCTCACCGGGGCACCCACGGCTAAGACAAGCGCCATGGCCGAACTCGTGCGCAGAGCAGGCTGGCAAGGACGATAACCCCGCTGATCAGCGTCGGGTAGCAGCACGCTCAGATGTGCACCTCTCGTAATGGGGGCTGCCGCGAGTCTCAAGCGGCGAGGTTTGGCCGGTCATCCACGCTCACCTCCCGCAACCGACCTGTGCTGACGTCAAAAATGAAGCCTCGAACAGGTACATCCTTGGAAATCCATGGATGTGATCGGACTTTTTTTATCTGCGCCCTAGTGTTCTCTTCAGGGTCCTTGAAAGAAAATAAGCGCATCGGGATCGGCGTGGCGTCACCGGTTTCACGGGCAAGCTTGTCGTTCAGCTCCTTGTCAGTGAAGGTTGTGAACCCGCATCCGGTGTGATTGAGGAGCATGATCTCCTTGCTACCCAGGACCCGTGTAGAAACGACAAGTTCTCCTAGCACATCGTCGGTGACTGCCGGGCCGCCGGTGCGGAGGACGTCCATATCCGCGGTCTTCAACCCCAGGATCCCCTCGAGGTCCGAGAGCCGCGGATCCATGCAGGTTACGATCGCGATCTTGGGCTGTGGGTGTCCGCCCAACTTGGGATCGTACCGACTTGAGAACTGCTTGTTAGCCTTCATGGCCTGATCGATAAGGCTCATCACTTCTCCCGTTCGAGCTCGCGATTTTGCTCACAGCTGAGCATGGCGCTGGCTGAGTGCTATGAGAAATAAATTTAGGCCATGTGATCAATCACTGTCGGTTATCGCGGTGCAGCCGCGCCCCAAGGACCGCTGACGAAGGGGTTGCCTTCCTCGTTTAACCGAAACGGTTGATCAAAGGCCTTGCCGATCGATGCGACCGGACACGGCAAGCATCGCAGATGGGCGCACAGACGCGCTGATCCAGCGGCGACCGCTGAAGCGTCCGTCAAGCCCTTGACCGGATCCGTGTGTCTGAGGACCTTCTGCGCGCGTGACTGCTGGCTGCGCCTCGACAGTCGCGTGCGGCCCAGCGTGGAGGCGGCCATAACGGGCCGCGATCGATTTCATGACGAGAGGTGATTTCGCTTTCGGGCTTCTGGGATTCAAACTCTGCGGGGCATCGTCTTGCCGGCCGGTTCACTAATGCCGCGGACGCGGTGCTCGCAGTGTCCGATCACGGGAGCAACCTTGTCGAGCCGGCCCGACGGTCGAGAACATCTCTACGGGTCCCGTAGGGAGGGCCACGCGAGGGTCGGGGTACAGCTTTTGGACGGAGTGAAAGTTTGAGTGTCAGCTATCGGTTCCAACCCGTTGGGGATGTCGATGTCTTTTACCGCGAGGCGGGTCCGGCGGATGCGCCGGTCATCCTTCTGTTACATGGATACCCAACTGCTAGTCATATGTTCCGTGAGCTCATTCCTCGCCTGGAAGAAAGCTATCGGTTGATCGCGCCCGATTTACCCGGGTTTGGTCAGACTCGAGTCCCCCCGCGAGGCCAATTCGACTACACTTTCGATAATTTGGCGAAGACTGTTGATGGCCTGACCGAGGCCCTCAAAATCGATCGCTACGCGATCTATTTGTTCGACTATGGCGCGCCCACGGGCTTTCGCGTGGCCCTTGCTCATCCCGACAGGGTCACCGCTCTCATCAGCCAGAATGGCAACGCCTACGACGAAGGGCTCGGCCCAATGTGGGCGTTGTTTCGAGCGTATTGGAACGAACCCAATGACGCAAATCGCGACGCGTGCCGCAAAACGCTAGCGCCGGACGTGACGCGAAGCCAATATCTGATCGGCTCGAACCCCGAGAAGATAGCGCCGGACGGCTATGAACTCGACATTGCTTATCTTGCGCGACCCGGCAATGACGAGATCCAGCTCGATCTGATCTACGACTATCGCTCCAATGTCGCCGCCTATCCGAAATGGCAGGCCTATCTGCGCGAAAAGCGTCCACCGCTGCTAGCGGTATGGGGCAAGAACGATCCATTCTTTTTGCCGCCTGGCGCGGAGGCGTTTGGCCGCGACCAGCCCGACGCCGAAATTCACTTTGTCGACGCCGGCCACTTCGCCCTTGAAACCAAGGTCGACGAGATCGCTAAGCGGATTATCGATTTCATGGGCCAGCTGCAGATGCGGTAAGCGGCACGTTGGTTAAGGGCAGACTATTGCATGGATATGCCTATCGATAGAGCGGTCCACTGCTCCGCATCGAGCGGCTCTACCGTGGCACCACGAAGGAGCCTACGCGAGCGGCTGCGTCTGCCGCTAATGCTCGTATTACCGATCATCCTAGCTGTGTTTGGCGCTGCCGAGTACCTCGCCCAGGAACCTTATGTTTGGACCGACGATGCCTTCGTTCGCGCGCCAAAGGAGTCCTTGAACGCTCGAGTTGCCGGACAGGTGGTCGAAATCGCTGTGAAGGACAATCAGCGCGTCCGGAAAGGTCAACTTCTATTCCGAATCGATCCAGAGCCCTACCACATCGCGGTCGATGAGGCTGAGGCGCGGCTCGGCAGTGCGCGTATCCAAATCGACGCGCTCAAAGCGATCTACCTCCAGCAACTAGCGGAACTACAATCGGCCAAGGATTCTGCGGACTTCGACCAGCGCGAGTATGCCCGCAAGAAGGCGCTCGTCGCCTCCGATTTTACGCCGCGCGAGCTCTACGAGCGAGCCGAGACGGATCTCAAGGTCGCTCATGAGCACATCACATCGGTTGAGCAGCAGATAGCCAACACCGCGGCGGCGTTGAACGGCGACCCGAATATCGAGATCGATCATCACCCGACGGTCCGCGCCGCGAAGGCACAGCTCGAGCGGGCCCGGCTCGATCTCTCGTATGCGACTGTGGTGGCGCCCGACGACGGTATCGTGACGAGGGTTGACGACCTACAAGTGGGCGACTTCGTCAACCCCGGCGCCGCCGTGTTCTCGCTGCTCTCGAGCCAACGCATATGGATCGAGGCGAATTTCCGCGAAACCGGACTGGCCCACATGCGTCCAGGTCAAGAAGCAACGATCGACGTCGACGCCTATCCGGATCGCAGATTCAAGGCGCATGTCGTCAGCATGAGTCCGGGCACCGGATCGGATTTCGCGGTCCTGCCGCCCGAGAATGCCACCGGCAATTGGGTCAAGGTCGTCCAGCGTCTGCCGGTACGCCTCGAGCTCGATGAGTTCGATCCGAACCGGCCGCTGTTCTCGGGCATCAGTGTCACCGTGGGGTTGGACACCGGCTGTCGCAGCACCTGGTGTCGTCCGCTGCAGGCCGTGCTCGCGACGGTTGAATCCAAGTGAGCATTACCCCCGCGCCCAACACTGCAGCCGACGGCTATCGCGCGATCACGGTCGCGGCCCTAATGGCGACTTACATGCAGGGGCTCAATATCTCGATCCCGAATGCGGCCCTGCCGCATATCCAGGGCACGCTGTCGATGGCCGACGACGAGGTCGGTTGGGTCTTCACCTCGTATATTGCGGCGAGCGTCGTTGTCATGCCGATGACGGGCTGGCTCGCAGCGAGCTACGGCCGAAAGGCGATCTATCAGGTTTCCCTCGCCGTCTTCGCGGTCGGCCTCGTGCTCGCTACGCTTGCGACGACTCCCATCCAGTTCGCGCTCGCCCGGATCGTCCAGGGGGCCGCGAGCGGCCCACTCGTTCCTCTGTCGACGGCGTTTCTGCTCGATGTGCTGCCGCCGGCGCGCCACGCCCGGATCGGCCTGGCGGTGACCGTATGCGTGCTGCTCGGCATCAGCAGCGGCCCAAGCATCGGCGGCTGGCTCAGTGAATACCACGGCTGGCACTCGATCTTCTATGTCAGCCTCCCGATGACCGCCTTCATCTTCCTGGCAATCGCCCTCTCGCTCCAGGAGAAGAGGGCGGTGCAGAAGCCGGCCTTCGACTTCTTTGGCCTAGCGACCTTCTCACTTGGCATAATCGGACTGCAGATGCTGCTCGACCGCGGCGAGCGCTTGGAATGGTTCGCTTCAACCGAAATCCGGCTGGAAGCGATCGCCTCGCTGCTGGGATTCTATCTCTTCATCGTGCACGTCCTGACAACGAAGGTGCATTTCCTTAACAAGGCATTGTTCAAGGACCGCAATTTCGTCCTCTCGACGATCATGTTCTTCTCTTTGGGCGTTGTCCTGCTCCCGACCCTGGCCTTGACCTCGCCGATGCTGGAGGAATTGCTCTATTATCCCGTCGACACAACCGGCTACATGACCATTCCGCGCGGCATGGCGCTCGTGGCGGCGTTAGTGCTGACGAGCTTCGTTCCCGCACGAATCGACAGCCGGCTGATCGTGTACTGCGGCTCCGCGCTCGTGGTCTATGCCAATTGGCTGATGCTCGGCTATTCACCTTTGATGGATTGGCGGCCGGTCGTCATTGCAGGCCTGCTCCAGGGTGCGGGCATCGGCACGTTGCTGCCGGCGCTCACCAAGACAGCGTTCAGCACGCTCGATCCGGCGTTCCGCCCGGAAGGCACCGCGCTCTCCGGCGTGTTGCGTCTCTATGGCAGCACGATCGGCGTCGCGATCGTTCAAATCTTCTTCTACAACAACACCCAAGCCATGCACTTGGCGCTCGCCAAGAACCTCGCGCCCTACCGCGCCGTCGCTCATATCACGGGTTCAATCGCCCGGCCCGCGCTTGCCAGGCTCAACGACATGATCACAGCCCAAGCAGCGGTCGTCGCTGTCATCGACCAGTTCAAGATTCTGATGATCGCCATACTGATCGTGAGCCCCCTTGTGCTGTTTCTGCGCAAGCCGCGCCCGGCCAATTGATACGCGGGGCCCGCGCCATGACATCGCGCGCGCCTACCGTGGTGCCCCTCCCCCATCTCCTCTGCAGACTGGCCGCGGAAATCCATGCAACAAGAAGATGAATGCGGTAGACAGCGACAGTCCGCATGCCCTCAGCGCTCTTTGCATGGCCGAGCGCTGCCTTCGCGGATGAGGAAGTCCACGAAAGCCCGTGCAGCCGGCTTGATGCTCTTGCCACTCACGAACAGCGCGTTGATCTCCATCGATCCGAAGTCCCAGTCCGGCAGAATGTGAACTAGCGAGCCGTTTTCGATTTCTTCGCGCGGCATGCTGGACGCCGCGATGCCGAGCCCAGCGACTGCGCTGGCAATCGCGGCTTCGTCCAGCGTCACCGCTAACTGGCTGCCGACGCGAACTGACCCGATGCGACCGTCCTTGCAGAAGGAGAAGGTTGGTGAAGGCTGCGCTGGGCCGATGATCACCGCGTGGTCGGTGAGGTCTGATGGCGTCGTCGGTGTGCCGCGCTCTCCAAGGTAAGACGGGGAGGCCGTCAGGATGCGTGGCGCGTGCAGGATCTTGCGAGCGATCGCGCTGGAGTCGGGTAGACGGCCGAACCGGAACCCAACGTCGATGCCTTCGGTGACCAGATCCTGGTAGCGGTCACTCGCCAGGAGCTCGATCCTGAGAGAGGGATGCTTCTTCATAAACCTAGAGAGCCGCGGGATGATCTCTCGCCTGACAAAGCTCGACGACGTGCCAACGCGAAGCACGCCGCGCAGCTCCCCCGTACCGCGTGCCTCGTGGTCTGCCTCATCGAGCTCTGAGAGGATGGCCTCCACGCGCATCAGGTACGTCGTGCCTGCCTCGGTGAGCGTCACCGCCCGCGTCGTGCGGCTGAAGAACGTCGCACCGACCTCATCCTCCAACGCCGCGATAACGCGCGAAGTCGAAGGCTGAGATAGTCCTAGCTGTCGGCCGGCACTCGAGAAGTTGCCGATGCGCGCCGCGCGGGCAAATAATTTGAGTGCTGTCAGCCGGTCTTTCATCGCGCTTCGGGTTCGCGATTAGCTCAGACTGATGCTTGAGCCGGCACGAAGACCGTCAGGATTAAGTTCGGTGTGGTGCGAGGAAGAAGCGGCTAGTTCCGCGGCCCGCGTGACCGACGCTGCGCAAGGATCAAACTTGCGCACACTCGCCGTCGTTTCAAAGGTTGGTGCCCCACTTCCCTCAGACTGCGCCGGCCAGCCTCTGAAAGAGGGATTTAGCGCCATGTGAAAACCCTCGCTCTGATCCAACCCGCCGCCTGCTTGTTCCGGCGATATAGCGTCTCCCTTCTTTCAAGATAATTAGGGTAGTGTGAGACACCAGTTCTCGATTTCTGAGAGCTAATGCGTCGGTCGGCACGCTCAAGGCGCTTACCGCTCGCGATCTAGCGAAGGGGCTTGAGAAGCCTCGGCGCTGTTGCCTCGTCCTGCTTCGACGTGACCGCCTCGAGATCTCGCCTTTATCGTCGGCGGCGCGCAAAGATAGCAAAGGTAATCGTTTGATTTTCACACATGCCTAATCCAAACGCCAACGCTATCCGATGAAGCCGCGCGCGCAATGCGCCTATCGCAGATCTCAGCGGCAACATCGGACCAAATCGGCTCTACCACAAGCTTGACTGCCTCGTGGCTGATGTTGATCTCGGACTCAGCCAGCAGATCTCAACGTTGCGTAGCCGGGGCGGCCCGCTGTCGGGAGCCATCTTGGCTGGGTCTGATTGGTTCTTGGTGCAAGCGGCGTGGGTACGGTGCTCCTGATGATGCGCTGGCGGGCTGGCGCGTTGCGACGGTATGGGGCCACCGAGGGGCGATGAAAACATTGATTGCATGGTCACCCGGGGCTGGCTTTAACGTCGTGAGCGTCGAACGATGCAAGCAGGCTTGGACGGTCTCGGTGCACAGTCGGCAGCCAACCTTCTGTCCAGGATGCGGTTACACGGTCCGAATCACGCCACAGCACTTACTGGCGAACGCTCTAGGATCTATCCGCTCAAGGAACGCCGGTCGTCATTAGTGCCCGCCTCGGGCGCTGGAGGTGTCGAAACCAGGAGTGCAATCGGCGCATTTTCACCGAGCGCGTTCCGGGTCTTGCAGCGCCGTTCGCGCGCCGGACTGCCCGCCTGGCGGGAATCGTCCGGCTGCTCGGCCATAGCGCGGGCGGGCGGGCGTCGGAGCGGCTGATGAGACGGCTTGGCATGCCGGTCAGCGACACGACGATCCTGACCGTCTTGAAGAAGCACGCCGGGGCCCGGTCTGAAAACGGCGCCGCAGCCGTCGTCCGTGTGGCTGGCGTTGATGACTGGGCGTGGCGGAAGGGCCATAACTACGGCACGATCATCGTAGACCTGGAGCGTCGTGAGGTGGTGGATGTCACGTTGTACGAAACGGGGGTCTGATTGACTCTTGGTGCAAGTCGGCTCCCTACAGCGGCATCATCCTGGCGCGGAGCAACTCGACACCGGCGCGGCCGTACATGGCTCGCTTAAGGGTCTTCAATTTGTTTATCTGTCCCTCG
>Ga0209624_10000629_pt1 | contig 30927 bp, 25 predicted proteins | sample JacPinW_OM2H0_O1_FD_188565 | JGI IMG/M metagenome (GOLD analysis project Ga0209624, IMG submission 188565) | Forest soil microbial communities from Algoma, Ontario, Canada - Jack Pine, Ontario site 1_JW_OM2H0_O1 (SPAdes) (version 2) | ecosystem: Environmental > Terrestrial > Soil > Boreal...
CCAAATTGGCTGCGCAGTGTCGGCTCCTCGTAAAGAACAACAAACAGGTGCGCGACCGTCAGCATGCACGCCATGTAAATCAAGATGTGCAACGAGTGAAACAGCCACGCCTGCCCGCCGATGATGAGCGCGACTCCGAGATACATCGGATTCCGGACAAAACGATGCAGCCCTTTGACCACAAGAATCTTCGTCGGTGCGATCGGTGCGGGCGTTCCGCTGCCGATCAGAGCGAAGCCCCAGAAAGCCGTGTGGAGATAGACCGCAATTCCTATGGCGATGACGCCAAGAGCCGCCCACGCTTCGACGCCAGTCACTGGTGCCGCACCCCGCCGCAGCCGCCATGGCACGTAGCCAGCAACAGTTCCCGGCACGAACACGGTGAATACCAGCGTTTTGGCAACCGCGGAAATGTTGGCGGACACGACTTATCCATAGTCTAACGTTCGCCGCCGAGTCAACCGCAGCGTCCGCGCAGCAAGGGAGTCAGTTTGAGGAAAACAACTCCTAGTCTATTTTGATTAGAGACAGCGCTTCCCGCGAGCCGATAAGATGTCGCAACCCGTGGGCGGGCTCTGGACCTGAGCCTGCGGGATTTAGAAATATTGTTACCAAACATTCTCAGCCAGCATTGTTCGCCAGACTTTCTATGAACCGAGCGCTCTCACTGCTAATCGGCTTTCTCGTAGCGTCCGCGATTTATTTATATACGTTCCCGCAGGCGAATGTTTTCTATGCTGGAGTGGTCTTGCTGCACGCCGTCGCTGGTGTCGTTGCCTCAGTCTGGCTGCTGCTCTGGCTGCTCCGTTCGTGGCGTCAGGGTGAGCCGCTAGTCCGCATCGGAATGATCCTGCTCTTCGCGGGCGCAATCCCGGGACTGGCGCTGATTTATACCGGAGCGTTGCGTACTGAGTGGACGCTGGTCTACGTTCATTTAGCTCTGAGCTTTCTCGGAGCGGGATTGATCTTCGCGGCGCGCGTCGGAGCCGCTCGAAACGCTAATCAAGCATGGCTCTCACGTCACACCGCACTGCGCGTCGCAATCGTGTTGGCGGTGCTGGCCGCGCTCGCGCCAGCGGCTCGCTATCTCCGCGAAACTCGCTGGATTCAGCATGCGCGCATCCAAAATCCCGCGCTCCCGCCCCTCACCATGAACGGCGAAGGTGATGGGCCGAACGGCCCCTTTTTCCCCAGTTCTGCGCAAGTCTATGGAGGCGAAAAAATTCCCAGCCAGTTCTTCATGGAATCCGATTCCTGCAAGCGTTGCCATGAAGATATCTACAATCAGTGGAACAGCTCGGCCCACCATTTCTCGTCGTTCAATAATCAGTGGTACCGCAAGTCGATCGAATACATGCAGGATACGATCGGCACCAAGCCCTCGAAATGGTGCGGCGGATGCCATGATCCAGCCGTGCTCTACGCCGGCAAGATGGATACTCCGATCAAGCAGATCGTGCACACGCCCGCAGCCCAGGCCGGGCTCGGCTGCATGATGTGCCACTCCATTGCAGACGTAAAAAGCACGATGGGCCAAGGCGACTTCTATCTCGAGTATCCCAAGCTGCACGAACTCGCGGCCAGTAAAAATCCCGTGGTTCGTACACTGCATGACTTCCTGGTCAAGCTGAACCCGGAGCCGCATCGCCGCGTGTTCCTTAAGCCGTTCATGAGGCAGCAGACGGCGGAATTCTGTTCCTCCTGCCACAAGGTTCATCTCGATGTGCCCGTCAATCATTACCGCTGGATTCGCGGCTTCAACGAGTATGACAACTGGCAGGCCAGCGGCGTCTCCGGCGAGGGTGCGCGTTCGTTCTACTATCCCCCAAAGCCCCAACAATGCGCCGATTGCCACATGCCGCTCGAACCTTCGACCGACATGGGCAACCTCGCCGGTAAAGTGCACTCGCATCGCTTTCCTGGCGCTAACACAGCGGTTCCCACAGCTAACGAAGATGCCGCGCAGTTGAAAGCCACCGCAGATTTCCTAACCAGCGGCGCTCTGACGGTCGATATTTTCGCGCTCTCACCGGCGAGTGCGCCGATAAAATCAGCGCCATCGAAAGCTGGAGCGGCCGCCGAACATGAGCTGGCAACGACGTTTGCCGTCGGCGAAGAAGCGGAGGCAACCGCGAGAACTCCACAAGCCGATGTGACCGAGGCTATGCCAGTCACCGCGCCCCTCAATCGCGTGCAACCCGCCGTCCGTCGCGGCGACACCGTCCGCGTCGACGTTGTGGTCCGAACCAAGCGCATCGGCCACTTCTTTCCTGGAGGCACCGTCGACGCCTACGACACCTGGCTCGAACTCAAAGGCGTCGACGATAACGGCCAGACAATTTTCTGGAGCGGCATGGTCGAGGATAACGGTAAAGGTCCTGTAGAAAAGGGCGCGCACTTCTATCGCTCGCTTCAAGTGGACGCACACGGCAACCCGATCAACAAGCGCAATGCCTGGTCTACGCGTGCGGTTGTTTATGTGCGGCTGATTCCGCCAGGCGCCGCCGACACGGTGCACTTCCGCATGAAGATCCCAGAGAAAACCGGCAGCAAGATCACGCTGACTGCGAGGCTCTGCTATCGCAAGTTCTCGTGGTTTAACACGCAGTTTGCATTTGCCGGCGAGCATGAAAGTGGAAGCAGCAGCAATCCAGTGCACGTTGAGGCGACGTCTGCATTGACGACGCCCGACTACGACGATGCGAAAGCGACATTTACCGCTTCACTGCACGGGGTCTCAGCAAAAAAGGAGCAGATTCCCGACGTGCCGATCGTCGCGGTTGCGCAAAACGAAGTGTCCCTCGACGTGTTGCCCGCCAACGTTCCTGCTCCGCAGCCCAAAATGCAACTCGCAAAAGAAGACTGGCAGCGTTGGAACGATTACGGCATTGGCCTCCTGCTGCAAGGCGATCTGAAAGCCGCGCAAGCCGCCTTCGAGAAAGTCACTGAGGCTGATCCCGCGAATCCCGATGGCTGGGTCAACATCGGACGCGCCGCCCTGCAGGAAGGTGACACCGCCCGCGCTCGCACCGTGCTCGAGACGGCATTGGCGCTCAGTCCCAATCTAGCCCGCGCGCATTTTTTCTATGCTGGAGTTCTTCGACAGGAAGGCAATTACGACGGCGCCATACAACATTTAACGACAGTGCTCGCTCAGTATCCGCGGGATCGCGTGGCACTTAACAATCTTGGCCGCACTCTTTTTCTCGAACGCAAGTATTCAGACGCCGTGAAGACGTTGCAGCAGGTTCTCGCCATCGATCCCGAAGATTTGCAGGCCCACTACAATCTCATGCTCTGTTACAACGGACTGGGCGACAAAAAAATGTCGAAAGAACACCAGGCGCGCTATCTCCGCTTCAAAGCCGACGAAGCCTCGCAGGCCATCACCGGCCCCTATCGCCAGCTCAATCCAGAAGACAATAACGAACGCCAAAGTATTCACGAGCACGTGTCAGTCCCGCTGCCGATTCTGAACGCCGCACCATCCAAGCGCGTAGCGGCACTCCAGGCGCCCGCTAGGAATCGCGTAGGGACGGACGCCCCGACAGTAGTTAGTGCCGCCACAAACTCCAGGACCCCAAAGTGATGCGCGCATCGAGCAAGAATTCCATCTCCGCACTCCTCCGTGCCTCCGTGTCTCCGTGGTTATTGGTTTTTGCGATGATCGCCGCAAGCCATGCGCAGGACAAAATCACCTTCCGCGACATCACCGCCCAAGCCGGCATCCACTTCACCCACAACAACGGAGCCTTCGGCAAAAAGTGGCTGCCCGAAACCATGGGCCCCGGTTGCGCTTTCATCGATTACGACAACGACGGATGGCCCGACATCCTGCTAGTCAACGGTCAGGACTGGCGCGGCCACGCGAAAAGTGGTGCGACGACGTTGAAGCTCTACCACAACAACCACGACGGCACCTTTACCGACGTGACACGAAAGTCCGGCCTCGACATTTCGCTCTTCGGACTCGGCGTCGCCGTTGGCGACTACGACAACGACGGATTCGACGACATCTTCATTACTGCTGTCGGCCAGAGTCATCTCTTCCACAACAATGGCAACGGCACGTTCACAGACGTCACGAAGTCGGCGGGATTGTGGGGCCCGAACGAGTTCTCTACGGGCGCGGCATGGGTCGATTACGATCGCGATGGCAAACTCGATCTCGTCGTCGCCAACTACGTGCAGTGGTCCGAGCAATCCGATCTCTATTGCACTCTCGACGGTTCGCACAAGTCCTACTGCACGCCAGAATCGTATAAGGGAACGTCGGCGCGCCTCTGGCATAACCTCGGCAACGGCAAATTCGAAGATGCCACGCAGAAAGCCGGCCTCTACGATCCCACCTCGAAAGGTCTCGGCGTCGCCATTCTGGATTACAACAACGATGGATGGCCCGACATTCTGATCGCTAACGATACGCAGCCGAACAAACTTTATCTCAATAAAAAGAATGGCACCTTTGAAGAGCGCGCTGTTCCCGCCGGAATCGCCTTCAGTGAAGATGGGATCGCCCGCGCTGGCATGGGCGTCGATACTGCCGACTACGATCGCTCGGGTGGCGCAAGCCTGATCATCACGAATTTTTCTAACCAGATGCTTTCGCTCTACCACAACGAAGGCAACGGCCTGTTCGTCGATGAAGCTCCGCGCTCGGAAGTTGGCCGCGCCACCCTCGTCACGCTCGGCTTCGGCTGCTTTTTCTTCGATTACAACAACGACGGGTGGCAGGACATCTTCGTCGCCGACGGCCACATCGAAGACCAGATCGAGGCGGTGCAGAAGCGCGTAAGCTACGCCGAACCGCCACATCTGTTCCGCAATCTCGGCAACGGCAAGTTCGAGGAAGTTACAGCAAAAGTGGGAGACGCGTTCGCCGCTCCAAAAGTGGCGCGGGGGGCGGCTTACGCCGACATCAATAACGACGGAGCCCTCGACCTGCTCGTCATGACCAACGGCGGCCCGCCGCATCTCTATCTCAACCAGGGCGGAACGAATCAGAGCCTGCGCATAAAACTTGTCGGCACAAAATCGAATCGCGACGGCATCGGCGCGGTTGTGCGCTTAAGCGCTGGCGCCGACAAGCAGTGGCTCACCTTGAAGAGCGGCTCCAGCTATCTTTCGCAGAGCGAACTCGTTCTCACCTTCGGCATGGGATCGAAGACCAAAGCCGACACCATCGAAATCGACTGGCCCAGCGGGCAGGTAGACAAACTCGCAGACATCGCGACTGGACAGACGGTCACCATTCAGGAAACGAAAGGCCAGATCGCCGCGCGGCCCTATGGCAGAAAATGATCGCCGCGCTCTTCATCTCTATCGCTTCGCCACCTATGAAATAGAATGAACAGAATGTTCACGAAAATCGCGACCCAGTCCGACCTTCCCGCCCCCAACGAAGCCAGAGAATTCCCCTGCGGCGACAAGACGATTTGCGTTGCCAACGTGAATGGCGAGATCAGCGCCATGGAGAACGTCTGCCTCCATCGCGGAGGCCCGCTCGGCCAGGGCGTTATCGAAGATGGCAAAGTGATCTGTCCGTGGCATGGCTGGGCATGGGATCCAAAGACCGGAGAGTCCGGGCCGCCAGGAGCAAAGCTCACGGTGTATTCGGTAAAGATCGAGGGCGGGGATGTGCTGATCGAAATCTAAGGGGAGAGGTTTCTCTTCGGAGATAACATCTTGCATCGAAACTAAAGCTACGCTACCCGGCATACTGATCTTCTCACTCGGCAAACGTAAGCACGCGCCTATGCACTCGATTCGCACTCTCATCGCTGATTACGGTTACTGGGCGGTAGTTCTGGCCCTGCTGGCGGAGAGCGCGGGCATCCCCGTTCCCGGAGAGATTACGCTGCTGCTCGCGAGCTTTCTGGCCTACTCTGAACGTCATCTACACGTCGGTTGGATCATCGTGGCTGGCACCTGCGCGGCGACGCTCGGCGGCAACCTGGGCTATGCCGTCGGCGAGTATGGCGGACGGCCGCTGCTCGAGCGCTACCGGAGCTTGCTGCGAATTTCGCCGGAACTGCTCGAACGCGGCGAGAAAATGTTCGAGCGCTACGGAGCCGCCGCCATTTTCTTCTCCCGTTTCATCTTCGGAATGCGCGTCTTCGCCGGCCCGCTCGCCGGCGTGCTGCGCATGCGTTGGCGAGCGTTCACCCTCTTCAACTTTCTCGGCGCCGCCGCTTGGGTCACTCTAATGAGCGTCGCAGGCTATCTCTTCGGGCGCCATTGGCAGACGCTGCTGCGGGTGATGCAGCGCTTCAATATTACGGTGTTGATTGTTGCCGCGGTTGTGATTGTTTATCTATGGTGGAGATATCGGCGTCAGGCTGCGACGAAAAAAGATTGAAGGCGGTCGTCGCCGAACGTCGCGCGAATCGATCGGGGGTGCAGCACTTCTCGCGCTTTTCGAGAAGTGGCTCCCGCCGTCGCTGCTAGGTCCTCCAATCACCGTCTCGGCCTTCACTCTTCCACAAACGCCTTTAACCTCGACAAAGCCTGATCCCATTGTTCCGACACGAAATCAAGATATTGTCGGAGTCCCTCCATCGGCTGCGGATCGAACTCGAATCGGCTCTCTCGCCCCGCCCTGAGGCTATGTACGATTCCCGCGCTCTCCAACACTCGGAGATGTTTGGTGATCGCCTGCCGGGTCAGCTTCGAGCCGCGCGTCAGCTGTGAGATCGAATAAGGATGCCGTCCGCAGAGCTTCGCCACCAGCGCCAGCCGGGTTGTGTCGCCGAGGGCGGCAAAGACAAGCGCGGGATTCTTCCCCCCGGAAGCCCGCGGTTTCGCCGCCCCGCCGCTACGAGTTCGGCGCGACATGCTTCTTCGAGATATAGTTCTCGATGTTCTTCATCTGTTCCGTCCAGCCGCCCTCGTTCCGTCGGAAAGCGTCGAGACGGCGATCCTCGGGAAGCTTGTCGAAGCCGGACTCAGTGACCACCAGCAGCGTGCCGCCGGCAATCTTTTCCAGCCTGAACTCGACGAGCGTAGTCGGTTCGCCTGAGTAGTCCAGCGGGGCAGCGGTTTTTTCAAAAGACTTAGGATGAGGCCAGGTGAAGGAAAAGAGCCGCTCATGCTCCATCTCCTGAACTACGGCCTCCCATCTGACGTGTTCATATCCCGGATACGTCATCTGTCCGCGCGAGACTTGGCCGGGCACAAACGGTCCGTCGAGTTTCACGCGAAACCATTCGCCAAACTCGCGGTAATCCGTCAGGGCGCGCCAGACCCGTGAAATAGGAGACTTGAGCTCGATCTGCTTCTTAATAAAATCGCTCATGTTATGCAACCTCTCAGTTGCATATTACCAGAGGCAACCGGCAAATAGCAACCGAAAGGTTGCACAATCGTTATGGCTCATTCACGCCTCAGAGAAGCAACTTCCCAGGATGAACGGAACAGGTTATCGATCCTTCTTGGTCACGATTGACTTACAGTCTGCGCCACACCTAAGATTGGCGTGATTGCATGAGCAGCCCGTCCATCACGCACCGTCGTATCCCAGAGAGCGAGATCGGCAAGATATTGGACTCTATGCCAAGGCCCAACTTCGGAGCCTTGTTCGTCGTATCGGTAGTCGCGTTTATCTGGTTCGAGCTTAGTCCAATCTGGCTACCAGCCATTCTGTGGTTGATTTCGTTTCTCGCGCCGGTCTTCTGGTTTCTCTGCGAGGTAATCGTGGCTCTCGCTGCCCTCCTGCTGAGTATTTTCGGGCTGGCTTTGCTGGGGTTATTACTCGGGGGAACGATCCCGAATTCGCGCTAGTCCTTTCGCAAGCCGCTCCCCACGACAGTGGGCGCCGCCTTGGCAATTCACTGATCGAGAAGGTCGGCAGAACGGAGATATTCTTATTCGCTGACCTTTCTGACGGAGCGCTTGCGGCTCATCGCATCGCCAACTGCCCGCGTGCTAGTATGACCCCAGCGCGAAGGGCGCATCCGGTCCGCGGAAAGGACAGAAGTCCACCTTGATCGCTAAACTTGTTTTCACGAACTGACTTTCTGCCCATCAATGCGGACCTCGGGCATACGAAAGGAAGTTCGTTATGCCAGTCCGACGTCTGCCATCGAATCCCAACCTCGACCATCTCAAGTATCAAGCGAAAGACTTCCTCCAGGAGCACAGCGCCCACACTCCTGAAGTGGCGCAGCGAATCAGAGAATTCCATCCCCGCTTCAGCCGCGCCACCGACGCTGAAATCTTCGCCGCCCAGTTCAAGCTCAGTGACGCGCAGCTCGCCATCGCTCGCGAGTCGGGATTCCCCAGCTGGGCGCGCTTGAAAGCGCACATTGAAAAACCAACGCTCTCCGATCAGCTGGATTTGCCGCACCAGGAACGAATCGAGGATGCGACTTTTCGGCGCGCGGTGGAACTTCTCGATGCGGGCGATGTCGCAGGTTTACGAGCCCACCTGAAGCAACACGCCAATCTATCGCGTCAGCACGTCACATTCGAAGGTGGAAATTATTTCCGGCATCCCACACCTCTAGAATTCGTCGCCGAGAATCCAGTTCGCCACGGCACTCTGCCGATGAACATTGTTCCAATAGCCAAGGTCATTCTCGATGCGGGCGCTGAGCAATCGTCATTGAACGAGACGCTTATGCTTGTCGCGACAGGCAGCGTGCCGCGGGAATGTCGCCAGCAACTTCCACTGATCGATCTCCTTTGCGATTACGGAGCTGATCCCAATGGCGCGCTTCACGCCGCCGCCCTACACGGCGAAATGGAAGCGCTGAATGCTCTAATCAGGCGCGGCGCTCGCATCGATTTGCCGGTAGCGGCGGCTCTCGGGCGCATCGACGATGTTCGCCGCTTACTTCCCCGCAGCAACGGCGAAGCTTGCCACCTGGCACTGGCGCTGGCAGCGCAATTTGGACATGTCGAAATCGTCCGCCTCTTGCTGGACTCGGGCGAAGATGCAAATCGATATAACCCGGTCGGCGGCCACTCGCATACGACGCCTCTGCATCAGGCGGCTGGGGCGGGCAATCTTGAAATGGTGCGACTGCTCGTCGAACGCGGCGCGCGCTTGGATTTGAAAGATGTGCTCTGGCGCGGATCTCCGGCCGACTGGGCGAGGCACGGCGGCAAGAAAGAAGTCGAGGCGTATCTTCGTCGCAAAATGGAGAGCGAGAAGCAGCAATGAAAATGCCTTGTCGATAAACGACCGGCCACCGTTTTCGAATGAAAGTATCTTCGGTCACTTCCCCCTCGCCCGCGCGCCGTCATATGCTGTTAGAAGCATCGGGCGGTATTGGAGAACAGACTGATCAGCAAAGCAATCTCGGGGAACGCCCAGAATCTAGCGGAACCCTCGGCTCCGTCCCATTCGTGGCTCGGACTGTCGCAGGTGTGGGTGCGATTTCTGCTGGCCCTTGTAGGGCTGGTGCTGGCCTTCGGCGCGGCCTTATTTTCCACCGTGTCGCGCGAGGCCGGTAGCCTTTGGGGGACGCTGATTCTGGCGTCGGTCGCGCTATTGCTCGCGACCTTCGTTGGACTGACCACGGTGCCCTATCTGGCGCGTCGAGTGGTTGCTAGCCGCGTGCGCGAAGCAATGGACTACGACGTCACGCGCGCGGGCCTGATCTACATCCTGACCAGCGTCTTGATCGGCATCGCCGCCCTCAGTTCCGGCAACAACCTTCTTTATGTTGTCGTCGCCGCGCTGCTCTCGGCGATTCTCGTCTCCGGAGTCGCCTCAGCGCTGGTGCTGCGCGGTCTGCAACTCGACGTGCATTTGCCGGAGCATGTATTCGCCGGCCGTCCAATGGTAGCGCGTTTGCTTTTGCGCAACCTCAGTTCCTGGCTACCGTCATTTTCCGTGCGCGTCGTTCCGGCCAGGCGCAAAAGTAAGAATAAGGTGCGCTGGGGCTGGGAGGCCTCGACCTTCGGCTGGCCGCGCAATCGTGCTCCTCAAGATCAGTGGTTCCGTCTACCGGACCGCCGCTTGCGGCGCTTGCAGGAGCCGGAAGAGAAGCCAATCCTGCAAGAATCTGTTTATTTTCCTTTTCTTGCCCCGCTACAGGAGTTGCGCGCCGACCTCGAGATCAGCTTCAGGACGCGCGGCCTCTACTCGGAAAAGAACTTCGGCTTGGCCACGCGCTTTCCCTTCGCCTTCCTGATGAAGACGCGCCGCATCAACCTTGCACGCGAAGTGATCGTCTATCCAGCAGTCGAGACCACCGATCAGTTTCTAGGAGTTCTGCCCATGGTCACCGGCGAATTCGAAACTTTTATCAGCGGACGCGGCAACGATCTTTATCTCATCCGCGAATACATGCCCGACGATTCCGCGCGCCACGTGGACTGGAAAGCGACGGCGCGAACCGGCGCGCTTAAAGTGCGCGAATTCAGCCGCGAAGATGAACGTAAGCTGCGCATCGTTTTTGACAATCCCGCGCCCGGAGTGCTGCCCTCTGCGGCATACGAGCGAGGAGTGCGCCTGGCCGCTTCGCTCGCGTGGCACTTCCATCACGAGGATGTTGAAGTCTCTTTCGTCGCGCCAGGGTTAGAGCCCACCGAAGACGTCTTCGCCTTCCTGCGATACCTGGCCCTGGTCGAGCCGCAGGAAGCTACACCCATCTTTAGCCGTCTGCGCGCCAGCGAAGATTACAACCTGATCGTCACCCCGCTCGATGCCGCCGCGATTCCTTCCGCTTTGGCCGCCAGATCGTACGTGATTTCGCTAGGCACCCGCCGAAACGCTTAGCCTGATTGGGAAAATACGCTCCTTCGGACCGCTCCCATTCTTCATTTTTTTCTTCCCCTGCAACCATTTTCGACGTAGAAAACGCACCCATTGATTTCAAAGGGTTTGCAGGCTGGTCATAATAATCTGGCCGTAATTTCGCTTAGTTCTCCGGAGCAGACAGTATTCAGCTTTTGGAGATGTAGAGGGCGATGCGGACGGCATATTCCACTAGTCAGACCCGTCAACGCAGATCCTCGGCATCATGAGCAATTTTGAACAGTTTTCTGAGCTGAGGTGTCGAGAATTGGATTGAGGAGTGAATCGGTGCCTGTCTCACATTCAAAAGGCGCTCAAAAGCGTTGTACTTCTGTGCATCGATGATTTGCTGGAATGTGAAAACACATTCCTCGAATCTTTTGGCTATAAAAAGTAGCTGCAATGCCCGAAACATCCTATCCCACTTGATAGCGCCCGTTACTAATCGAGATTGGAGCCGAGAAGATGTGGACAGCATGATCATATTCGCTTGAGTTCTGGAAGGGCTGGATGCTTCGTACCGCAAGAGCCGTCGTGTTTGGTTTCGCAATCGTATTTGCAATTTCGCTTGCCATGTCCGCGCAAGAAAACTCTTCTGCCACTTCGCCGTCGCCTCTTGGTGACCCGCAGGATTGGAGCAACCGCCACGTCGTCTACACCCGCGACGGCTCCGTGGCACAGATGATGCTCCTTCGTAACGATCCCCGCTTTGTCCACAACCTCTACCGCCACTACTCGCAAGAACACCGTAAGGACCTCGCGGCAGCCCTCGGCTTACAACTCCCTGAGGCAGATCAGAATCGGCCGGAAGAAGCCGACTGGAACATCGGCCTCTATGACGTCAGTGCTAACGAGGAACAACCCGATCAAGGATTCCGGCCTTGGATGATCTGGGATCCGATGCGCCCGATTTCACGTCTCAAGAACAAGCACTCCAAAGTCGACTGGGCGATCTCGCTGGGTCCCACCGGCGGTATGTCATACGGTGAAACTCCGGCAATCTATACCGCTAATTATTCCTCGCCCAGTTGCAGCGCCGACTTCGCCGTTTATACCCTTAATGCCGCTCCCACCGTGGCTAAGCAAGCCAATCTGATCGGATTAACCAATCTTTACAGCGACAGCGCCGGCGCCGGATTCTGTTCCGGCACCGCTCCTACTTTTCTTTTCTCCTACGCGATCGGCACTGGCGGATCGGCCCTTTCGCCCGTGCTCTCCCTTGATGGGACAAAGATTGCCTGGATCGAGAACTCTAGCGCCACGACTTCTTACTTGCATGTAACCAAATGGGTCGCTAACCAGGGTGCAACGGCTACCGCTCCCGTCGCCGTGACTGGCACCTTTTCGAATGGAGCCTGCACCCCCACCACTGCGTCCTGCGATTTTTCCGTCGCGTACACGGCTTCTACCTATCCCGGATGCAGCACTGCTTACAGTGCGGGCAACAGCCACTCTGACCTCTATGTGGACTATTCTGGTAATACCGGCTTCATCAGCGCAAACAACGGACTTCTCTATCACATTTCGAATATCTTCAGCAGCACCGTTGCTCCCACCGTGGATTTTTGCATTCCCGTAAATACGACGTTTGAAACCACGCCCTCGGGAGCTATGAGCGGCCCGGTTTACGATCCGATTCTGAACGAGGTCTTCCTCACCGATTCCGAAAAAATCTACGCCTATTCCGTAAATACCGCTGCGACGATATCCAACTTCTCCCCTGCTTCTACGCCGTCTTACACTTTTGGAAACAGCGCTAGCATCTACAACTACCCGACCGGCCCCGGACCGTTGCTCGATATGTTCAATGGCTATCTCTACGTTTTTTCCACCTACGACGCGGCGGGAAAAACATCCATGACCCAGATCACAACCAGCCTGACCTCGGGCACTGCCGTTGAGTTGGGACCAGAAAGCACCAACGCCACCCCAATCTTGTTCTACGGAGCCTTCGACAACAATTATTACAACAACGGCCCAAAGAGCTCTCTGTCCACTCTCTACAGTTGCGGCACCGACCAGACAAATACGACCTGGCAGGATCTGTTCTCCATCAGTTTCAACGCCTTCACCGGCGTCGTTAACACCACGCCTGCCATGTCCTACAACACCAATGTCAACCCGAGCGGAGTGCTCGGACTCTGCTCTCCCATCACCGAATTTTACGACGGGACCAATGATCGTATCTTCGTTGGCATGGGACAACCCGCCAGTAGCGGCGGATCCAACGTTGTCACCATGTGGAATGTGAATACGCAGCTGACCAATACCAGCGGCACTGGCGGTGTCATGCCCACGTATACTGCGGAAGCCACCGGCTACTTCGGAGGCACCAGCGGCATCGCGGCCGACAACAACAGTGGAGACAGCGAAGCGGAGAGTATCTACTTCTCGACCGAACAGCTCGGCATTGCCTCAACCGTCGTTGGCACCACAACAGCCTACAACGTCAATGGCATCTACACCGACGGCCAGATCTTCTCCCGCACCGGCGGATTGGATGACGACGGCAACGCGTACTCGTATACTCTGCTCGGTAGTTCGGTCACGTGGAACGGCACCACCTTCACCCTCGGCCCAACCAACAATCCCAGCGCCTGGCAGAATACCATTGTCACGCTCCCCGCTGGCAGTTACAGCACGCTGAATTTTCTCGGCAACGCCGTCAATGGCAATCTGGCCTCGCAACACTTTATCGTCACCTACAGCGATAATTCCACCACCACCTATACCCAGAGCGTCAGCGATTGGTTCACGCCGCAGTACTATCCGGGAGAATCTGTGGCCGCAACCACAGCCTATCGCGACACTTACCTCGGCGGAAAGGATGCCCAGACCTTCCTTCTCTACGGTTACTCGTTTGCTATCGATCCCAAGAAGACAATCAAGAGCCTCACATTGCCGGCGCCAGTTAGCGCTGATCACGTCGTCGTGGTTCTCGGCATCGCCCTTTCCAACAACTGCGGAGGCCAAGACTACTGCGCCGTCAAGCTCACGCAGGGTGCTCTGCAATAATGCGGCGGCCTTGATTTTTGCAATAAGAGCCGATCGCCGGGGCGAACCGGCTAGGAAGTCTTAGGATTGAGTTTGCACGACGTGCAGTGGCTAAAGTTCTTCCCGCTAGATAGAGCCTGCGTCTCAAACACGCGATCGAAGCCAAACGCCGGCCGATGAAATTAATCTTGAAAAAGGTGAGGGCATCCCTCTTTACCGCCCGCCCGTATTGTCATCCGGGGCGTCGTAGCGTGAAGTCGCGGAACCGATGGGCATCGGCGTCGGCACCGCCGTCAGGGCGTTTCAGTGGGTATTCCGGTGAAGGTGAACATCAATTCCAGTGGCGGGCCGAACAGCATTCCGGGGCGCGCAGGTGAACAGCAGTCGGAGCGCAGCGACGCTGATATGGTGATCGTGGAGCAAGTGTTCGGAATCGTTAAGCGAGATTGTCCGAAGCGAGGCGGCGGCACGTTCTATCCAAAGTATGATCGAATGATCGGGAGGTTGGGAACGTTGCGGCGGGATTTCGGGGATGGGTGCGCGAGGGAAGGGGCGTCCCTTCCCTCGCGCAGTGCTTAGAAACGGGGCAGTTGTGTCCCGCTAATGGCGAAACTGGAGCCCATCGTTTTGCATGATAAGGATGGGGATAACTGAGGTCGAGGATGAACCGGATGAACCTCGACCCGTTCCGCTAGTACACTGTCAGCGTGTACGAGGCTGACGTAGTGGTGCTGTCATCGGTGTTGCCCTCGTAGGTCGCGGCCAGTATCGTTGACTCCGTAGTCGTGAAAGCCAACACGCACTTGCCGTCGGTAACCGTGCCCGTGCAGGTTTGCCCGCCGGGTGCGGCGGTTACGGTTACATCGCCCGTCACTGCGTTCATTCCGTTCGGTCACAGTGAAGTACACCGTCACCTTCAGCGGATTCGTTTCCGGAACTGTGCTGGTGATGGTGGTGGTCGTGCCGAGTAGCGGCGCAGTTGTGGATTGTTCGAGACTCGTGGCCAAATAGTAGTCGTTCGTTGCCCACGATGCCTTCACGGTACAGGTCACGGTACCCTAGCGGGGAAGCACCTGAAAAAACCTGAAAAACCCAGCGATTGACTAGGGTGCGTAGTTCGACATATACTCCGCCGCGGGTCCAGAGATAAAACGGTTTTGCGCCCTTCGTTCAGATTTTGACAGCGCGGCTTGCCGGCCACGTCGCTTCCGGCGCAAGTCCAAGGGAGGTGCAAATGTTGATCCGTGATCTGCTCAGAAACCAAGTTCCGATATCCGTCGAGTCGCATCAGACCGTGCTCGAAGTGGCCAGCCTGTTGGTGCAGCACAACATCGGCGCCGTGCCTGTGCTGCAAGATGGTGAACTGAAAGGGATTTTTTCCGAGCGCGACCTGATGAGCCGAGTGGTCGTCGGCGGCAAGGATCCCGCCCGCATCCTGGTGAGCCAGGTCATGACCGAAGACCCTCTGACCGTCGCCCCCAACGATTCGCTAGAAACCTGTATGACCCTGATGAAGCGTCATGGGTTTCGGCACCTGCCCGTTTGCTCGGGACGTGAACTGAGGGGCGTCGTCTCTTTGCGCGACATCCTGTTGCAAAACCTCGACGAAAAGGACGATGAAGTGCGCATGATGCGTGCCTACCTGCATTCCACGCCCGATAATGCCGGCTAAGGTCAGGAATTGCACGGCGCTAGAAAAACTCCCGTTTTGGGTCAGGGTATGACCTTAGTCAGAGGTGTATCTTTTTCGAGAACGCCCTTTTTCTCCGGGAAATCCAACATCCCATTGGTGTTATGTTGTCGAGCCTCATCTTTTCCGCAGCTCCTGTCTGCGGGATAGCCAGAAGGTAATGGTTACTAAGGTTACCTAAGTGGGTTGACCCAGTGGGGCAATCTGCATGAGGATGTGGGGGAGGGCGGCGTCGAATTCGGACATTGGTCGCGTGCTTCCCCCTTGTAACGGGCCCATGACTTGGCACATCCATACCGTCGTCTTGATTTTGTGGTGCGCACAACCGATCTCGCAATCGGTCGTGGGGTTTATTTTATGGCGCCGCAAGCTGCATCAGCAGTATCCCGTGTTTTTCCTGTTCCTCGTGGTGCAGGTGGCGGTATTTGCCGCCATTTTCCCGCTCTGGTTTGCCGGCAATCACAAAATGTATTTCGGGATGTTCTGGCTCGGCGAAGCCGCGAATGCGGTGCTCGGATTCAAGGTAATTCACGAGATTTTTCTCGATGTGTTCCGCCCCTATCACACGCTGAAGGACCTGGGCACGCTGCTGTTTAAATGGGCGGGTGTGGTGATGTTGCTGGTTTCCGTGGTGGTCGCCTTTTCGAATTCCCTCGACCAGAGCCCTCTCGTGCATGCTCTCACTACCTTGCAGCGTTCGGTGCGCATCGTGCAACTTGGCCTCATTCTTTTCCTGGTGCTGTTTTCGCGTTTTCTGGGAGTGTCCAAAAAGCAGATCAGTTTTGGCATCGCCCTGGGCTTTGGCCTCTTTGCCGGTGTCGATCTGATGATGTATGCGTTGAACTCGGGTGGCTTTGTCAGGCAAAGCATTTTTAACCTGGTCGATATGTCAGCCTACAACCTGGCTATTTTTATTTGGTTGGCCTACTCGTTTTCGCGCAAAGCCGTACGTGCTCCTTCTGTCAACCATTTGCAGACGCAGCGTTGGGAACAGAGCTTGGCCGACCTCCAACACCCGGTGACATCCGATTCGCTGATCCCGATGTTCGAAGGCATGGTGGAGCGCGCGTTTTCTCGAAGCTCGAGTCTTGAATCAACGGACGACTCTATCCCGCTGAACCAATCCCTGAATCGACCGAGAGCCAACTCCGCAGCAGCCGGTTCGAAGATTCGCCCCTAGCTCCAATTGCGTGAAAACTGGGCTTTTGTAAAACCTTGTCAAGTGCAATTTTTTGTCACTAAGCCGCCCTCCTTCCACCGGCCTACGCCCTGCCCCTTCAGTCAAACCGTTACTTTAAGAAAACAGGCGTAAACACAGCTAGTTTGGCCTGCCGGACGGACTCATCAATTCTCGGCACCTTCGGCAGTCCGTCCCGTGTTCGGCGAACCAATAATTAACCTCCTTTTAATCATAAAGTTGCAACGTTGTGTATAATTCCGGCGCCGAACGCTTGTACTTTTATTTCGAGCTTTCGGCAGACCCTAAGGAGAAAGTAAACCCATGAAACGTTCTTTCAGGGCGTTGTTACTGTTGGTAGGTCTGATGGGCACATTCGCGTACGCTGCTATCCCCAAAGCTACAACTCACGGGGGACCGGTGCCGCTATGTGACCCTTGGCATAACCCGAATTGCCCCGATGAAGTGAGATAGGGCAGCGTTCACATCTTGAAATGCAATCTTCCGGCTGGCCTCCTTGGCCAGCCTTTTTTATGGTGTGCCAAGCATGTTCAACAGCTCGGAGGTGAGAGTCCTCTACCCGGTCTGATGGAGACGAAAGGTTAGTGAAGCGCAAGGGCGCCACCGCGAGGTGGGGTCTGAAGGAAGCGTGAAGCAAAGACACGGGCCGATGTATGAGCAACAACACCATGCTATGCCGCTCGCGTGCGACGGCTTCATCTCTCGCAAAACCGATTCCAAGGTCGTCTCCCGCCGTCACCACCGTATGCGCAACCTCGCTTTCCACCCGAAAGTGATCGCCGCACCATAGGACTTCAGAGTGGCTCAGCAAGTGCCGCAACCTGTCCGCGGTCGTCGCGACGGTCACTGGTCTGGCCGAAGGCAGCACCGCCAGAAATTCATTCTCGCCCCAACATCCCAGGAAATCCCCCGCATCCAGGCTGTGCCGAAACGTGCGCGCGGCAGTGCGCAGAAATGTTGATGTCGCCGACATAGAAAAGCTAGAACACATCAAAGCCGCCCCACCGCGGCCTGAATCAGCAGGAGCGCTCCAATGCCAGCCAATCCAACGTAAACGTACTTCAGAAAACCGTCCCCGCGCAGGCGATGATTGATCACTCTCCCCAAAAACACCGCCAGCAGAGTGGACGGCAAAGAGATCAGATAATAATGCGTCACCGCATGGACCCAAAGTTCCGCCAGCCAATAGCCACCCATTCCAATGATGCTCGCAGGCAGAAAGTATCCTTGCAGCGTTGCGCGAAAGTGTTGCGCCGACCACCGCCGCATGGCGCCATAAATGGCCAGTGGAGGCCCATTCATGCCATAGGCCCCGCCCAGCACGCCCGCAAAAAAACCACAAACAAGAAGCCAGACGCGACTATCGCGCTTTAATTCCAACGGCGCTCGCCCGATCAAAGAATAGGCCGAGAACAAAATGATGATTACGCCGAGCGCGCCCTTGACCATCCGCTGATGACTGCTCGTCAGAAGCAGCAGGCCCAGCGGGATGCCTAAGAGGGTCGAAACTACAAGCCACGCCGTGCTTCGCAGATGAATCTTGTTCCAGTCTTGCATGACGACCATCGCGGCGATCGTAATTGACACCAGAACCGCCAGAGGAGCGGCAACGCCGAGAGGAATGAAAAATGCCAGCAGCGGAACCGCCACCAGCGCTTCGCCGAAACCAAATGCCGATCGAATGAGCGTCGCAAAAAATAGAATCAGTAAAACGCCAAGAGTTGTGAGGTCGATTGTGATCTCCAACGCCCCGCCGGAGCTTATGCCGCGGGTCGCGCCTGCCGCCCCAAAACCCGCGCCAATTCTTGCGCGTCAAAGACCGGTGCTTGGCATGTAAACCCCGAACACACCACAGCAAACGATTTCCCTCCGCCGAGCGCGGGCAGATGCGGGATCGTCGCTGCCAGCGCCGGCGGCAGATTCTGCGCGACCGCCTTGTCGGCATCCAGACGCATCACCGCCGCATTCAAATCAAGAGGCTGCACTGCGGCCCTATACAGTTCCGATGCCGTAACATCTTTACCCACGACCACCACCTGCGTATGTGGCTGCAGAAAGCGCACAACCGCCAGTCCATAGGTCGCGGCAAAAATCCCATGCTGTCCCGCGACTCTCGAATAGATCTCCAAAGTTTGCTCGGCCTTCTCGCGATACGACGCATGGTGATCCGATCCATCATTCGCATATCCATGCAGCCGCAGCAGCGCAATCGCCGCTGCCGAATTTCCCGCCGGAGTCGGCGAATCCTGAAACGGCTTCCGCCGCGTTCCCAAAATGCCGAGGGCAGCTTTTTCGCTCGCTGCCCCGCCTGCCGCGACGGGCGTGTCAAAAAATCCACCCTCATCCGAATCGAAGAATCCCGCCACCATGGCATCCGCAATCGACCGTGCAAAGCGAAAATAGCTTAAGTCTGCCGTAGCCTCATAAGCATCGAGACACGCAATCACCGCGAAAGCGTAATCGTCGAGCACGCCAGAAGTTTCGCGCCGCTCCGCCTTCGGATCCGAATAAGCGATCACGTGCTTAAGTGTGGAGCGGGCGCCCTCGCCCGCTGCCATAGACTTTGACTCGCCCTGCCATCCCTCGGAGAGCAGTCGATCGAGCGAGCGCAACGCAAACTGTCGAGCCCCAGCCAGATCGAGCACCTTGGCTGCCTCCAGATAAGCTGAAACGCACATCGCGTTCCATCCCGAATAAATCGTCTTGTCGACATAAGGTGTTGGCCGCCGCAGACGAGCCGCATACATTTTTTTCTTGGCCACCTCGAGCAAAGCCCGCGCCCGCTCCTCGGGAATGCTCAACCGCCGCGCAATCTGCTCCAGTGAGTTTGCAATGTAGAGAACATTCTTCGCCGGATTGTGGTGCATGTCTCCGCGCCCCTGAATGTCGTAGTAAAGAATCGCGACCGCTGCTTCCTCTTCGCTCAGCGCCGCCTTCGTCTCCTCCAACGTCCAGGTGAAATAATCGCCGTCATCGTCCATCGAATAGTCGGCATCCTGCGAAGCATAAAACCCGCCACGTGCGCGGTCGCTCAGCCATTCGTCCATCCAGCGGATAATGTCGCGCGCCACGCCCGCAAAGAATTTATTGCCAGTCGCCTGATAAGCGTGGACATAATTCTTCAACAATTCCGAGTTGTCATAACACATCTTCTCGAAATGTGGGACAATCCAGCGATCATCGACAGAATAACGATGAAACCCGCCTGCCAACTGGTCATAAACGCCGCCCCGCGCCATCTTCTCCAGCGTGTGCACGAAAATAGTGTGCAGTTCTTCAGCATTCGTGTGGTGACGGGGCTCTGCTCCGTCCAAGTGGGGTGGAGCCCCGCTTCCACACCGCGCATACTGCTCCATCACCAGATCAAGCGTCGCCGGATGCGGAAACTTCGGAGCATTTCCAAATCCGCCATTCACCTCGTCGAACATCTTTCGCGCCGACTCGACGATTGCATCAATCACGCTAGCCGAAACCTTCGCACCGCCTGCCGATAGCGACTCCGCCCGCACGATCGCGCTCTCCACCATTTGCGCCTGCTCCATCACATCGCCGTTTTTGTCGCGATACGCCGCCGCAATCGAGAGCAACACGCGCTTGAAACTCGGTCTCCCATACCCATCCGCGGGAGGGAAGTAAGTCCCTCCATAAAACGGTTTGCCATCCGGAGTAAGAAACGCGGTCAGCGGCCATCCGCCCTGCCCGCTGAGCGAAGCCACTGCCACTTGATAGCGGCTGTCAATATCGGGACGCTCGTCGCGATCGACTTTCACCGCGATGTAATTCTGGTTGATGATTGCCGCTACCTCAGGATCGTCATAAGACTCGCGATCCATCACATGGCACCAGTGACACCACACCGCGCCGATATCAAGAAGCATCGGCTTGTCAGCAGAACGCGCCGCGGCAAACGCCTCCTCGCCAAACTCGTGCCACTGAATCGGCTGATGCATTGCCGAACGCAAATAAGAAGAAGAAGCGCGCGCGAGAGAGTTGGGCGGGCTGGAGTCCATCAACAGAGTTTATCGCGAGACTGGGCGAGAGTGTGATTCTGAGTGAGACCTACGAGCTCAGCTTCTTCGCCATCGAGTAATAAATCTCGACCGCCTCCACCAACTGTGCCTTCTCGACAAACTCGCCGGTGGTGTGCGCTACGTGAATCGAGCCCGGCCCCAGCAGCAGCGGCTCGCCCCAATCTGGCAGCGAAGGAATATCCGTAGTAAACGCCGCGACCATCGTCGGCAATCCGTCCAGCGTGCGCAGCCGCAGAAACGGAGTCTCGCGCGTAAAATGAACCGCCGCGAGGTCATCGACCGCCGCCGTAATCTCGCGGCGAAGCGCATCCGCCGGGCCGACCAGGCGATAGAAAAGATCAGCCTTGGCAAAATCAGAAATCACGTTCGGCGCTCGTCCGCCCTGAATCGATCCCACATTTTTCGTGCAAGCGCCCACCTCGGGCTCCGCCGGAAGTGTCATCGCATGCAACCGGTGCAGCGCCTCTACCAGCTTGTCGATCGCCGACTCGCCCAGTTCGGGATACGCCGAGTGCGCCATCTTTCCCTGCGCCACCAGTTCCACGTGCAGCGCACCCTTGCTGGCCAGCGCCAACTTATTCTCGGTCGGCTCGCCGTTGATCATAAAGCGCGCGCCGATCGGCTGCAGGTTCGCCGCCTTTGCGCCAATCGAATCCCGCTCTTCGCCCACCAGAAACAGCAGGCCAACGAAAATACCCGCCCCGCGCAGCTTCTCCGCCGCCATAATCTCGGCAGCGATGATTCCCTTGGCGTCGCACGATCCGCGCCCGTAAATGCGTGCGTCATCTTCAGACGACGCAATAAACGGCGGCACCGTATCCATGTGCGTGGAAAAAACAATCTCCGGATGCCCATGCCCCGGCCACGTTGCCAGCACATTTGCGCGCGCGCCTTCCACCGACATCTTGCGAGCTTCCCACCCGCGCCGCTGCAATTCCTCGCAAAGAAAATCTCCGACCGCGACTTCATTTGGAGTAATCGATTCGATATCGACCAGCCGGCGGGTCAGCGCAAACAGTTCCATGCAGCAAAAGAGTAACAGTCGCCGGACGCAAGTCGCCAGTCGCTGCCAGCCAGATTCTCTGCAATACTATCGACGAACGCCGAACGCCTAACGACGAACAGCGAACGACGAAAGACTAACGCCTAACGACCAACGACAGCCCGTGCCCGAATCCCCCACCATTCGCTCCTTCTTCCTCACCGGCCCAGTCGGTCGCCTGGAAGCCCTTCTCAACGCCGGGTCGCCCACTGCGACGCACGCCGCCCTGGTCTGCCATCCTCACCCGCTCTTCGGCGGAACGCTGCACAACAAAGTCGTCTTCCACGCCATGAAAGCGCTCAACAGTTTCGGATTCCCCGTGCTTCGCTTCAACTTTCGCGGCACCGGGCTGAGCGAAGGCGAGCACGCCCACGGCGTAGGCGAGGTAGAAGACGTGCGTGCCGCGCTCGACTGGCTCGAAAAGGAATTCAACCTCTCAATAATTTTCACCGGGTTTTCCTTCGGTGCCGCCGTAGGAGTGCGAGCCGCCTATTCCGATGATCGTGTGACAGCGCTCATAGCCCTAGGCTTGCCCGCCGTCCCGGTCGAAGACCGCATCTATGATTTCGAATTCCTGCGCCAGAGCACCAAGCGGAAACTCTTCGTTAGCGGCTCCCGTGACCAGTTCGGCCCTCCCGGAAAGCTGGAAGCGCTCGTCGACACCTTCGCCGAACCAAAGAAGCTAGTCCGCATCGAGGCCGGAGATCACTTCTTCGAGGGCCGCCTGCGCGAGATGCGCGACGCGATTGAAACGTGGGTGAGAGATTATCTAAACTCTGAAACCCTGAAACTTTGAAAAGTTGCTTCTTCTCTATAATCTTCGCGTGCCAGAGATTTCTCCAGACCGTCAGCAGCAATTCGCGCGCATGCGCGACACAGGCCGCGAAATTTTCACCTCCGCGCTCAAAAACGCATCGATCGAAAGCGCCTTCGCCCGCAACCTGCACTGCGAGCGCCGCCTGCTCCGCATTGGCGACGATCTCTACGATCTCGATTCCTACAGTCGCGTCTTTGTAATCTCCATCGGAAAAGCCGCGCACACCATGGCCGCCGCTCTCGAAGCGCAATCCGGCAGCGGCAGTTTCGAAGATGGCATCGTTGCCTCGTCGGTCGAGCACACGACGCAAATCCGCGGCTTCCGTTATTTTTGCGGAGGCCATCCCACGCCCACCGCCGAATCCATCCGTGCCGCCGAAGCCATCCTCAAATCGCTCGCCGCTCTCGACGCCGCCTCGCTCGTCATCTTTATGATCTCCGGCGGCGGTTCCTCCATAGTAGAAAAGCCGGTTGACGATGAGATTTCTCTCCCCGACCTGATCTCTACCTACAAGGCGCTAGTCCACTCCGGAGCGCCCATTGCCGAGATCAACGCCATTCGCAAGCATCTCTCCGCCGTCAAAGGAGGTCGGCTCGCCCAAGCCGCCTATCCCGCTCAGCAGGTTTCAATACTCGTCTCCGACGTGCCCGACGCCACGCCCGACGCGCTCGCCTCGGGGCCGACCATGCCGGATTCGACCAGCATCAACGACTGCGAGCGGATCGCCGCTCAATACGGCCTCATCGATCAGTTCCCAAAATCCACCGCTAATCTATTTCGCCAGCATGCTCTCGATGAAACGCCCAAATCCGATGATCCTGCCTTTATCCGCGCCCGTTGGTGGACCGTGCTCTCGAATAAAGTAGCCATCGACGAGGCCGCCGTGGCCGCCACTCGCGCCGGTTTCGCCGTCGAAGTTGATAACTTCTGCGACGATTGGCCCTACGAAAAAGCCGCCGCGTATTTAACAAATCGCCTGCGCGAATTGCGCAGCAAAGTCTCACGCGTCTGCCTGATATCGGGAGGCGAGGTGACCGTTACTGTCCAGAACGGCGGCGTCGGCGGACGCAATCAGCAGTTCGCCCTAGCCTGCGCCGAATTAATATCGGGGAGCGATATAACCATTCTCAGCGCCGGCACCGATGGCATCGACGGCAACAGCCCCGCCGCCGGAGCCGTAGTCGATGGCAGCACCCTAAATCGAATAATCGATCGAAGAAGCGGTCGAATAAAAACCAGCGCGGGCAGCATCGAGGAAGCGCGCCATGCACTCGCTACCTTCGACGCCTATCCACTTCTCGATGCGCTCGGCGACGCCATTGTCACCGGACCCACCGGAAATAATCTGCGCGACCTGCGTATCCTGCTCGCCTACTAACTCCCCCACCAACCCTCGCAACACAGGGCCGCGTACCATACTTATAACCTTCGTTTGTCTGCCTCCTTATAATATATGTGCGCTAGCGTTCAGAGGTTTGGTCGCAAGCGCACCGGCCCTTGACCTGGCGGCACCGATACCTCAAATCCCCTGATAGTTCATGTACTTCCGATATCCGTAAATTTCTGTAAATCTCATTTTGTACCGGCATCGCCACGCTCTTGGCCTGCATCCAACGTGTTAAATTTAAACGTAAACTCACTTATTGCTTAGGAGGTTTCGATTGAAACAGATATCGCGTATTGCCGTCCTCTTGACCTTTGCCTGCGCTGCGTTGGCATCGTTTTCGAATTTCGCGCAGGCGCAGAAAATCGACTTAGGGTTCGGCGTTAGCGGACTAGTCGCGCCCTCCGCCGATTCGGCGAGCGGCGGTCACGCACCGGCTTCACTCAGCGGCGGCACCTATCCCGGTTTTAGCGGCGACGTGATTTTCTGGCACAACCTCGGCATCGGAGGTGAGGTCTTCTGGCGAGCTACCCAGGCCGACAATTACGGAGATCTAGACGAAGGTCTGAATTTTCGCCCCGTCTTCTTCGACTTCGACGCCGTCTATTCGCCCAAGCTTGCCAATCACATCTATCTTGACCTCGACGGCGGCGTCGGCGCGATCAGCAACCGCTTCTACTGCGACGGATGTGGCAACGGCTACAACACCAACTACACCAGCGACAAACATTTCCTCGTCGACTTCGGTGGCGGCATCAAGTTCTACGTGAAGGGCGGTTTTTTTGTTCGACCCGAGGCGCGCCTCTACTATGCCACCAACAATAACTTCTTCAGCTCCGGCCGTTTCGCGCGCGCCGGCGCTACGATCGGCTACACTTTCGGAAGCAAGTAGCGTCCGATTTAATTTGTCACCTTGATTCTGAGTGGGGTCGAAGAGACAGAGACAAGGACCTGCTGTATGCCATCCGGCAGCGGCGGGTCCTTTTAATTTTCCGCTCGCCATGTTGTTCGTAATCGAATCAGCAGCGAGTGGCTGCTCTTCACCGTTCCGCATTATGCATTATGATAGCTGCATGAATTTCGGCGTCTCTGGCGAGACGATTTCTCTCTATCTTCTGCTGCTGATCCTTTTGGGTTCCCATAAATTACCCGAGATCGGCCGACCGGTCCCAGCACTCGTTAGCGGATTCCGGCGCGCCTCCGACCGCTTTCGTTTCCGTTCCGGCGCCAGTCGCGCCCTGCTCGTGGCGTTCGCCTGCATCGCCTTAACCGCGACCTCGAACCTGGCCCACGCCCAGAGAATTGACGCGGCAGCAGGCGTCAGCACGATCCTGGCGCCGGGGGCCAGTTCCGCGAGCGGTTCGGAATACCCTGTGTCGCTCAGCGGTGGTCTCTATCCTGGCCTTAGCGGCGATCTGATCTTCTGGCGCAATCTCGGCATCGGAGCCGAAATCTATTGGCGGGCTGCCCAGGGCGTCAATTACGGCGGCAGCGTCGGCGTTAATTACCGCCCGTTCTTTTACAACTTCAACGCGGTTTACTCGCCCAAGCTCGCCAACCATACTTACCTCGAGCTCATTGGCGGCATCGGCGGCCTCGATACTCGCTTTTACGAGTGCCCCGATTACGACTGCAATCTGGGCTACAGCCAGGGCGTCAACAGCTTCGCACACTTCGATGTGGACTTCGGAGGCGGCATCAAGCTCTACGCCAAGCGTGGCATCTTCGTCCGCCCGGAGGCGCGTTACTACTTCATCCGAAACGACACCAACTTCAGTTCCAATCACGCCGCCCGAGTAGGCATTTCAATCGGCTACACCTTCGGAGCACACTAGCCGACGCTGCAGCCCCCTTTCAGATTTGTCATCCTGAGAGCTTGTGACTTTTTTAAAATCGCCAAAAATCAGCGCTGCAAACAATATAGTTACGGCGACAAAGTGGTCGAAAAATCAGAAAAGTCACAAACCCTGAGCGCAGCGAAGGATCTGCGGTTAGCGACCGCGAAAATGCCGCGCGTTTGTAAAGCATTTGTCCTTTCTCGCGTCGCCAGTGGCCCGTTGCCCCCGTCACGCATTATGATAAGACCATGAATTTTGGCGTCTCCGGCGAGATGATCTTTCTGTTTCTTCTAGTGCTGGTCCTTTTCGGCCCCAAGAAGATGCCCGAGATCGGACGCCAGATCGCGCGCCTGCTCAACGAATTTCGCCGCGCCTCCAACGAATTCCGTTCGCAAATCGAGTCTGAAGTGAATTCGCTCGACGCCAGCAACGGCCGCGGAAGCTATGGGGGCTCCCGTCAGCAGATCTTGCCGTCTTTGCAGGCTCCGCTAGGCTCGCTCGCCAACCGCATCTTCAATCCTCCGCCGCCTGAAAAGTTGCAGGCGGTCGAAGAGGCCGCCGCCGAAGACGCCGCCGTCAAGGCCGCCGCTGCGGAATCCGTCGCTCGCAAGACCGCCGCCGAAGCCGAGCCGCTCAGCGAACCCGCCGCCTCGAAAGTAGCGCCCGATGCCTGAGTCGGCCATCTCTCCCCTAAACGATTCCGCCATCAAAAACAACGACGCGGAACAAATGCCCTCCATGGGCTTCCTCGATCATCTCGAGGAGCTGCGCAAGCGCATCGTCTATTCCGTCATCGCCATCGCCGTCGGATTCTTCGCTTGCTGGGGATACGCCGAACGCATCTACGGAGTTATGCAGCGTCCCATCATGGACGCCCTCGCCCGCAATCATCTATCGGCCAAACTCGTCTACGTCAATCCCACCGAGCCGTTCAATCTCTATTTAAAAGTCGGAATGATGGCCGGGTTGTTTGTCGCCTCGCCCTTCGTTCTCTATCAGCTCTGGTGCTTCATCTCTCCCGGCCTCTACCGCAACGAGAAGCGCTACGTGCTCCCCTTCATGGTCTCGACCATTGCTCTGTTTCTAGCCGGCGGATACTTCGGTTACAAAGTCGTCCTCCCGCAGGCGCTCGTCTTTCTGATCGGCTATGGCAAAGATTTTCAGCCGATGATCACGTTGACCGAGTACAGCTCTTTGTTCCTCACCATCATCGTCGGCCTCGGCATAATTTTCGAGATGCCGATCCTGGTATTTTTCCTATCGCTAATGGGCATCGTCAGCGCCGGCTGGATGTGGCACAACATTCGTTATTCCATCCTCGGCATCTTCGTGGTCGCCGCCATCGTCTCGCCCACACCCGATATCCTGAACATGTGCATCTTCGCCGCGCCCATGGTCGGTCTATATATGCTAAGCACCGGCATCGCCTACATAGTGCATCCCGCTCAGCGCCAGAAGCGCGCGGACAAGAAGAAGTCTTAACCAACAGGGACACGGAGAAGAGGACACGGAGAATCACAGGGAAAATCATGAAAAGACCAGCAGCAAAAACTGCAATCCGCAAAGCCTTCCCCCGGGTTCCGATGTGTCCCCCGTGGTTACGCCTTTGCCTTTGCTTCTTTCTAGCCGCGACAGGGGCCACAGCAAGCACCGCAGCCCAAGCCGACAACGCCCCGCTTCCGCATATCGACGCGAAGCGGGCCTTCCAATACACTCGCGAAGTCACTACTTTCGGCCCACGCTACATGGGCAACGAAAATCATAAGAAACTCGAACACTACATCGTCGACCACCTCAAAGGCGACCAAATCGAAGACGACGCCTTCACCGCCGACACCGTGGAAGGGAAGTTTCCCGTACGCAACATCATTGCCAAATTTCCCGGCACTAAAGACGGCATCATCGTCATCCTCGGCCACTACGACACCAACTACCCGCTGCGCAATATCGGATACCTTGGCGCTAACGACGGCGGCTCTTCCACCGCGATCCTCCTCGAATTCGCCAATCAGTTGCGCGTCGCGCCTGGCAAAAAGCGTGACGGCTACAGCGTCTGGCTCGTCTGGACCGACGGCGAAGAAGCCGTCCGCAAATGGTCGGACACGGACAGTCTCTACGGCACCCGCCATCTAGCCGAGCACTGGGAAAAAGACGGCACGCTCAAAAAAATCAAAGCTCTCATGGTGATGGACATGATCGGCGACGCCGACCTCGACATCCTGCGCGATACCAACGGCACGCCGTGGCTGCTTGATCTCATCTACTCCGCCGCCGAGCGCCTCGGCTACCAATCCCATTTCTACGCCACGCAAGGTCCCATCGAAGACGATCACCTGCCCTTCGTCAAACGCGGCGTCCCGAGCGCCGACGTAATCGATCTCGACTACGGCTACAACAACGTCTTCCACCACACCGCCCAAGACACCATGGACAAGCTAAGTCCGAAGAGCCTGGAAATCACAGGCGACACAATCATGCTGACCATCCACCTGCTCGATCAGCGCTAGCGCAGCGGGATCGCGCGTGACTCCCCGCCGTTCTCGAGCACAAGGAAAAATGTTGTCATGTCGTCATTGCGAAACCCAAATAATGTTGTCATCCTGGGCGCAGCGAAGGACCTATGTATTTGACTGCGCAAAAAATGCACAGGTCCATCGCTGCGCTCAGAATGGCCGCCGACATACGCTAAAATCTAGCAGCGCCCGCGGGCGCTCCGAATCCGCTCAATCTGTCGTGAGCACACGTGGAGATACCGCTTGTCCCAACGAATCGCCGCCGCTACATTTCTATTAGCGTCTATCATCCCGGCCAGCGCGCAGCCGCCAAGCGCTCCCGGCAAGCCGCTTCCGCCCGGACCTATGCAGGCGAAAGTAAAAGCCGCCTGCACCCAGTGTCACAACACCAGCCGCATCACCGAACAGCACCTGACGCGTAAGGGATGGCAAGCGCAACTTGAAAAAATGGAAGGCCTGGGCGCAGTGATTCCCGACGCCGACCGCGACCCTATGCTGAATTATTTAGTCAAGAATTTTGGTCCGCAAAAGGGAGCCGCAAAAAAATCAGGAAGCGCAGCCAATTAGCTCTAGTGTGGAGCGGACACTCCTGTCCGCTAAATGTCCAACCCGCATAAATGCAAGCGATCAAACTTAATCGCCGACCGAGCCGCGCCCGCACAACACTGTAGCCATCAAGAGCAAAGCGCTGCCGACCCAACGCACGAAGTGGCGCTACAACAGCGCTGCCCGCAATCAAGCCCACACAATCGAGCTCTAACTATCGCCAGCATGGGCCGCCGCGCGCAATCCTTCAAGTGATTCTTTAGATGCGCGAGCGCCCTACGCCTTCTCCCCACTCTCGGCGCCGTCGGCGGTCAAATGCCTCTCCGGACGCAACAAAGGAAACAGAATCACATCGCGGATCGTGTGCGAGTCGGTGATGAGCATCGCCAGTCGATCCACTCCTATCCCCACCCCGCCCGCCGGAGGCATGCCATAGCTCAGCGCCCGGACATAATCCGAATCCATCTGGTGCGCTTCCTCGTCGCCGCGCTCCCGCTCTTTCAGTTGCGCCTCAAAGCGCGCGCGCTGATCCTCCGGATCGTTCAACTCGCTGAAGCCGTTGGCGATCTCCATCTTGCCCGCAAATATCTCGAAGCGCTCCGTCCAGTCCGGCTCATCGGGCTTCTGCTTCGACAGCGGCGACACGGCGGTAGGGAACTCATAAATAATCGTCGGCTGCATCAAGTGCTCTTCCGCAATCGCCTCAAAAATCGCCGCAATCGTCTTACCCACCGGAGCCGCCGCATCATAGCTCAAATTAATTCCCGCGCCCCGCACCCGCTCAACCAGTGCCTCGACCGACTCATGCGAAGCGAAATCGTTCCGCGAAGGCGCCCCCCCAGCCTTCTCCGGCCAGAATTTCGAGATCGCCTCGCGCATGGTCATACGCCGCCAGTTCGCGTGCGACCAGTCAATCTCGTGCTCGCCCCACTTCGTCTTCGTCCCGCCCGTAACATCCTTCACCGCCTGCTCAATCGATCCCTGCGTCGTATCCAGAATGCCAAGGTAATCGGTGTATGCCTGGTAAGCCTCGAGCATGGTGAACTCCGGATTCCATCTCCATCCGAGGCCCTCGTTGCGGAAGTTGCGATTGATCTCATACACGCGATCGAATCCGCCCACCGTCAGCCGCTTCAAATAAAGCTCCGGGGCAATCCGCAGAAACAGATCCATATCGAGCGTGTTGTGATGCGTCTTAAACGGACGCGCCACCGCCCCGCCCGCAATCGGATGCATCATCGGCGTCTCGACTTCCATGAATCCCTGGGAGTCGAAATATCGCCGCAGCGATTGCACCAGCTTGCTGCGCTTCAAAAACACCTCGCGCACCTCGGGATTCATCACGAGGTCGACATAGCGCTGCCGATAGCGCAACTCAACATCCGTAAGCCCGTGAAATTTCTCCGGCAGCGGTAGCAGGTCTTTGGCCAGGAACGTCAACTCCTCGGCATGAATGCTGAGTTCGCCAGTGCGCGTGCGAAACACATATCCGCGCACGCCGATGTGATCGCCCAGGTCAAGCAGCTTCCAAAGTTCGTAGCCCGCATCGCCGATCGCATCTTTCTTGACGTAGATCTGGAGCCGCTGCCCATCCTGCTGCAAGTGCGCGAACCCGGCCTTCCCCATCAGCCGAATCGCCATGATGCGCCCCGCCACCCGCACCGTCACCCGCGGAGACTCCAGTTCCTCCGTGGTCTGCCCGCCATACTCGGCCAGAATCTGCGCCACCGTATGGCTGTAATTAAACTTCCGCGGATAAGCCGGATGCCCGAGAGCCTCAATCTTCTTAAGCTTCTCGCGCCGGATTTCATAAATATTTTCGTCGAGTGCCAATGAGTGTCCTTAAACGTTGTCTTTGGGATGGAGATGGTTGTGATAGAGACTCGCCGTAGTTACGTGAACCACTGATTATAAACATACAGCGCAGACCTACAGCGGAATCCCAAGGGCTGGTTAAGCATTTCGCAAACAGAGCCAGCACCCTAAGTTATGCACTGTATTGCTGCCCTGTAGGTCTATTGCTAGGTTTTCGGGTTCTGCACGACAATCTGGACAAACGCGCATTCTACGCGGCTTTCCGGAAAGCGACGAATTCGGTCTTGGTGGCTGCCAAGCGCTGTGCCTTCAGCA
>Ga0209624_10000630_pt1 | contig 30793 bp, 33 predicted proteins | sample JacPinW_OM2H0_O1_FD_188565 | JGI IMG/M metagenome (GOLD analysis project Ga0209624, IMG submission 188565) | Forest soil microbial communities from Algoma, Ontario, Canada - Jack Pine, Ontario site 1_JW_OM2H0_O1 (SPAdes) (version 2) | ecosystem: Environmental > Terrestrial > Soil > Boreal...
CGCCTCGTTCACCAAGATCTGCTCGACTTCGGCCGGCTGGCAGAGCTGCTGGGCTACGACCGCAAGCTGAACACGCTCGACTACCCAGTATCGCCGCGTGGCTACCGCGTGCTCGGTCGCATCCCCAGGCTGCCGAAGCTCGTAGTCACGCAGATCGTCACCGAGTTCGGTGGCTTGGATGAGCTGCTGGCCGCGTCCGACGCAGAGCTGGAGGCGGTCGACGGGGTGGGCGAGATTCGGGCGAAGGACATTCGCGAGGGCCTGCGCCGGCTGCAGGAGCTGAACCTCGTGGATCGCTACCTACAGACTTGAACAAGGGCCGCCATCCGGTCGGTCGCAACAAAGGAGGACACCATTCCCGCACAAGCAACTGAAGAAGCAACGCTCACGGAGGAGCTCGTGGTTACCCGCGAAGTCGAGTTCATCGAGTTCGAGCTCGGAGATCACGTCGTCTATCCCCACCACGGCGCCGGCAAGGTGCTGAAGAAGGAGGAGATGGAGATCCTCGGAGAACGGCGCGAGTACCTCACCATCAAGATCCTCCACAACGACATGACCGTACGCGTTCCCACGGAGAATGCCGCAATAGCCGGGCTGCGCAGGGTCATCGACGAGGAAACCGTCAAGAAGGTCCTCGACGTCCTGCGCGACGACGTCTCGGAGATGCCCAAGAACTGGAACCGCCGGTTCAAGCACAACCGCGACAAGATCAAGACGGGCGACATCTACGAGCTGGCCGAGGTCGTACGCAACCTCTCGTTGCGCGAGAACGAGAAGGGTCTGTCGACCGGCGAGAAGCAGATGTTCACACGTACCAAGAAGATCCTCGCCTCCGAGCTGATGTACGCGCTCGACAAGGACGAGGACGAGGCCGAGAGCTACCTGGACGAGTTGCTCTCAGACTCAGCCGACCACCAGATGGCGGCGGCCGGAGCCAAGTAGCGAGGCTTTCGCGCACGCGGCACAGCAGTTGCCGCGTGCGCGAGCGCCCCAGACCATGATCGTCGCTTTGATCGTGGCCGCTGGTAGCGGCGAGCGCCTGGGTGCGAACCAACCCAAGGCGCTCGTCGAGCTAGCAGGTCGTCCGCTGCTGCAGTGGAGCATCGACGCGCTCGAGCAGGTAAGCGCGATCGAGCAGATCGTCGTGGCGATGCCGCCAGGCGCCTACCCGACGCCTGGCGTGGAGCCCATCGCGGACATGCTGTTCGTGGACGGCGGGGCGTCGCGCTCAGAGTCCGTCCACAACGCGCTGGCTGCTGCGCTCAAGGCCACGGCGAGCGACGATCTCGTGCTTGTGCACGACGCGGCACGTCCATTGTTGACGCCTGCGTTGGCAGAAACCGTGATCGCGGCGTTGGAGCATGATCTCGAGGCCCACGCCGCGATCGCGGCGATGCCCGTCACCGACACCGTCAAGCGGGTGGATCCTGCCGGAGCGGTGCGTGAGACGCTCGACCGCAGCGAGCTGTGGGCGGTGCAAACGCCGCAGGTGTTCCGCCGCGGAGCGCTCGAGCGGGCCCTTGCCGTCGGTCCGGACGTGCTCGCCCAAGCCACCGACGACGCGTGGCTGATCGAGCGTGGGGGAGGCAAGGTGCTTGTGGTGAAAGCCAGCGATGAGAACCTCAAGGTGACCACCGCCCTGGATCTACGCGTCGCGGAGCTACTGCTCGGCGAGCGCAGCACTTTCACATCTGCGCAGCGGAAGTCTTCGTGAATCCTGCTTGAATCGCAGCCGCATCCGATGCTCACCGACTACCACCTCCACCTGCGACCCGACGGCGGCGACTCGACCGTTGCCGAGTACCACACGCCTGCGAACTTCGAGCGCTACCGTGCCGCCGCGGAAGAGCGAGGGATCGCCGAGCTGGGTGTTTCAGAACACGTGTACCGCTTCGTGCAGGCGCTCGACGTCTGGCGCCACCCCTTCTGGGAGACCTTCGCCCATGACGACATCGACGAGTACTGCGCGTTTGTGCGCGAACACACCGACCTGCGCCTCGGCATTGAGGCCGACTTCGTTCCTGGTGCCGAGGACCGCATGGCGAACCTACTTGAGGCGTGTGACTTCGACTACGTGGTCGGCTCCGTGCACTTCATGCGCGACGGCGCGGTGGACATGGACGAATACAGCGTGTGGGACTCGCGCAGTGCCAGCCCGGAGGAGGTGTGGAAACGCTACTTCCAAGCGATTGGTGACGCGGCGCGCAGCGGGCTGTTCGACATTGCTGCGCATCCTGACCTGGTGAAGTATTGGGGGGACGCGAGGCGCACCCCGCGAGGCGACCTGCGGCGGTATTACGAGCCCGCGGTCGAAGGCATCGCGGAAGGTGGCATCGCCGTGGAGATGTCCACCGCGGGGCTGCGAAAGCCCGCCGGCGAGATCTATCCAGCGCGTGCATTTCTCGAGATGTGTGTTGAAGCGGGAGTGCCCGTGGCGCTATCGAGCGACGCTCATCGGCCCGAGGACGTGGGTGCCGACTATGAGCGGGCCTTGGTGGAGTTGGACGCCGTGGGTGTACGTGAGCTGTGCGTGTTCGAGGGCCGACAGCGGCGTCTGGAGCCCATCGGCGCCAGTGACCGCGTGAGCGAGTCGCCGGCCGCATCTGGGGACGCCGGCGGGCGATGAACCTCGTCGGGATCGGCTTCGACTCTCATCGCTTTGCTGCCGGGCGCAGGCTCGTGATCGGCGGCGTGGAGATCCCCTGCGAGCGTGGCCTCGACGGTCACTCAGACTCCGACGTGCTCGCGCACGCGGTGATCGACGCGCTGCTCGGCGCTGCCGGCATCGGCGACATCGGTGAGCACTTCCCCGACACCGATGAGCGCTGGCGCGACGCCGACTCGATGCAGCTACTCACAAGCGTCGTCGAGCGGATGCATGCGGATGGGTTCGAGGTGGTCAACGTGGATTGCACGGTTGTCATGGAGGCACCCAAGCTGCTGCCGTACAAGGCAGCGATCAGAGAGAGCCTTGCTGCTGTGCTCGGGATCGAGCTTGCGCGGGTGAACGTTAAGGCCAGTACTGGCGAGCGCATGGGCTTTGTGGGGCGCGGGGAGGGTGTGGCTACGTTGGCGGTTGCTGGGCTGCAGCGGGCGGATAGCGCTTAGCCGTTCGCAGTCACGGCTGACGCTAAGCGTGGGTAGCCAGCGACTGATGGCCGCGTCGAGGGAGGCGCTAGGCCGGTTGCGTCTCTACGCAGCACCTACGGCGATGGTGCCGGCTGCGCTCGTTGGCGGCGGCACTGATTCATCATGCTCCCGTAGGCTCTCGACGTGCAGCTCTATGGCTTCGTGAATCAGGCTTTCGACCTCCTTGCGGGTCTTCCCCGCGGCGCCCAAGCCGGGAAGGTCGGGGCAGTACGCGCCCCAGCCAGTCGGTCCTTGCTCGTAGATCACTAGGTATTCGCTCACCGTCGTGGTCCTTTCAGTCCCGCTTGCCAAAGGATGTTCCCAAGGGTACCTGCTGGGACCTCCTGGCCTGGGCGGCCTGAGATCGTGACCGTTCCTGGCTTGTGGGGATGGCGGAAGATGCGGTGGCTGCCGCGCTGACGCTCGAACCGCCAGCCATCGGCTTCTATCCGTTTTGTTACGTCGCGCACCTTCACTCCGCTGTAATCCGACGGGAGGACAGCAGGTGGGACCCGCCTCTGTATCTCCGGTACCTGAATCGCCGCTAGGATCGCCCAGCGATGCGCGAGATCCTCATCCACGACACGCTGAGCGGTGAGCTCAAGCCGCTGCGCCCGCGCGATCCAGGCAAGGTCGGCATCTACGCGTGTGGACCGACCGTTTATAGCCGCATCCACATCGGCAACGCCCGCCCGTTTGTGGTGTTCAGCTTGCTCAAGCGCTTCCTAGGGCATGAGGGCTACGCGACCACGCTCGTCATCAACGTCACCGACGTGAACGACAAGATCTACGACGCCGCGCGGCAATCGAATCCTGCCCACCCGCGATCGAGCGCCGAGCTCGCGGCGGAGATGACCGAGCACTATCGCGCGGATACCGACGGTCTCGGCCTGGGCCGTCCAGATCGCGAGCCGCTCGCATCAGAGACGATTGGCCCGATCGTCGAGTACATCCAGACGCTGATCGTGGGCGGTCACGCCTACTCGGTGGACGGCGACGTGTACTTCCGAGTGCGCTCCGATCCCGGCTACGGCACGCTCTCCCATCGCCAGCTCGAGAACATGGATCAAGGCGAAGACGCCGCGGCCGATCCGCTGACCCAGCGCAAGGAGGATCCGCTGGATTTCGCGTTGTGGAAGGCGCACAAGCCGGGTGAGGACACCTGCTGGCAAGCGCCGTGGGGCACAGGCAGGCCGGGGTGGCACATCGAGTGCTCGGCAATGGCCGAGGAGTTCCTGGGCGTCGGCTTCGACATCCATGGCGGCGGCTCTGACCTGGTTTTTCCCCACCATGAGAACGAGGCAGCACAAACGCGCGCTGCCCGTGGCGAGGAGCTCACAAAGCTGTGGATGCACAACGGCATGATCCAGTTCACCGGCGAGAAGATGGCCAAGTCGGTGGGCAACATCGCCTTGCTACACGAGGTGCTGGGCCAATATGGGCTGGAGGCGGTAGTTATGTATCTGATCTCCGGGCATTATCGCCAGCCGCTGGCATTCTCCGAGGCCGCCCTCGAGCAGGCACAGGCGAACGTTAAGCGCATACGGGAAGCAGGGCGACGCTTGTCCCGGGGGGGATCACCGCCAGATTTCGAGAGGCTGCACGAGAAGTTCTTCGATGCGCTCGCTCGTGATTTCAACACCGCAGAGGCGCTCGCGGTCCTGAATGAATGGATCCGCGAGGCCACCAGTGGCATCTGGGACTCGCCCGGCGATTCGCACCTTCGCGAGATGCTCACCGTCCTAGGCCTCGACTCCCTGCTTGCGGCCGACGAGCAGGCGCCTGAGCAAGTCAACGAGCTAGCCGAGCAACGCGAGCAAGCCCGCCGCGAGCGTGACTTCGCGGCTGCCGATCGTCTGCGTGACGAGATCACAGCGCAGGGCTGGGAGGTCCGCGATGGGCCGAGCGGCTTTGAGCTGATCCCGCTGTGATCCTCTACGGTCGCAACCCGATCATGGAGGTGTTGCGCGGGCGACGCGCGAGCAGCGTGGGGGAGGTGTGGGCTACTGGCGGCGCCGCACGCGAGCCGTGGCTTTCCAGCGTCAAGGTCCGGACCGTCGCGGCCGAGGAGATTGAGCGTCGCCGTGGCTCGAGTGCTCACCAGGGCCTGTGTGCCGAGGTAGGTCCCTACCACTACACGGGAGCCGATGAGCTCCTGGTCCGCGGCGATACGCTGCTCGTGGCGCTCGATCAGATCCAGGATCCTCAGAACCTCGGCTCGATCTGTCGCACGGCCGAGTGTGCGGGCGCGGCCGGGGTGATCATCCCCGAGCGCCGCGCCGCTGAGGTGACGCCGGCGGTGTGCAAGGCGTCCGCCGGGGCTGTCGAGCACCTGCCGATCGCGCGAGTTCGTAACCTCGCGGATTTTCTCGCTGATGCGCGTGAGGCAGGCTGCTGGTGCTATGGCGCAAGCGCAGAGGGATTGCCGGGTGGGCGCCCTCCGGTGGCCTACGACAAAGTCGACTACAGCGGCTCGGGCGTTGTGCTGGTGCTCGGCAGCGAGGGCAGCGGTCTACGGCCGCGCGTGGCCAAGGCGTGTGACCAGCTGATCTCGCTGCCACTGCTGGGCCGGATCGAGTCACTTGGTGTAAGTGCCGCCGCTGCGATTGCTATGTATGAGATCTTGCAGAGTCGCCAAGCCGGCCCTTGACAAGGTTCCATAACTGTGTAAGGCTGCCGCCAACATAACGCTGAACCTAAGGTTGAGAAAAGCTTAGGTAAGGCGATCTTTTATAGGTTGGCGCCAGGGGAGGAGTGCGCCACTGAGCACGTTTTCGGGTCCACCATGGAGGTGGTCCCCTAAGAAAGGATTGCTCGTGGCTAGAATCTCCCATAACCCTAACTCTGAACCTAAGGTCGAGGATTCATTCCTGATTGCTCTCGCGAAGCAGGGCGACCGCAACGCCTACGATCGCCTCGTCAGGCGTTACCACGGTTTTGTACGCCTGAAGGCCTCCTCTTACTTTCTTGCAGGCGGCGACTCCGAAGACCTGATCCAGGAGGGCCTCGTCGGTCTTTACAAGGCGATTCGCGACTTCCGCACGGATCGGGAGTCGAGCTTCCGCAACTTCGCCGAGCTCTGCATCACGCGCCAGATCATCACCGCGGTGAAGACGGCCACGCGCAATAAGCACACGCCGCTGAACCAATACGTGTCGTTTTCCTCGACACCTGCGGGCGCCGGCGACGACGTGCCCACGCTCGATCAGATGCTGCCCGGACCCACCGTGCAGGACCCGGTCAACCAGGTGATCTCATCTGAGGAGCTGCGCTCGCTGGTGGGATGTCTCTCGACAGCACTGTCCGAGCTGGAGAGCCGTGTGCTCTCGCTCTATCTCGACGGCTACTCCTACGAGCAGGTCGGCGGCAGGCTCGCCTGCGACACCAAGACCGTCGACAACGCGCTGCAGAGGGTCAAGCGCAAGGTCGGCGCTCACCTGCAGTCACGCGCCGTCGCTGCCTAAAGAACCCAGTGCCCACGGCGCCCCTGTGGCCACCCCGGGTGGGGGCAGCCACAGGGTCCGTGGAGGCGTCTCCCCGGACTAGACCTGGCCTTCGGGAGGCAGCGTGGTGTTTCCCGGCGCCTCGGGGGGCAGCGTGTTGGCTGAGGACGCCGGTGTGATCTGGATCGTGAACGTCTGGCTGATGCCACCGCCGTTCTGGGGGTCACCTGGGATCCTGACCCGGAAGACGCTCGTGCCGGCTTCATAGACCGTGTGTTCGATCGAGAACACAGAGCCGGGCTGGATCGTCGAGACCTGTTCGACATGGAAGGCCGTGCCAAGGGCGTTCTCGCGTTCCAGGTAGATCACGTGGCCGACCCGTTCGGGGCTTACGTTGCCCGAGAACTTGAGCGTCTGGCCGACTTGCACCGACAGACCCGGAGAGACCGACGCTGTGATCACGTTCCGTACAGCCTCATACAGCACGGCCGACGTGCGCCCGTTGCCCTTGACCTCATAGAAGGTGTTATCGACAGGTGACTGGGCGGGGAATTCGTATCCGCCCGTTGCGTTGGTTGTGACCTCTGCGACCGGGCCGAAGCCACCCTGATGGATGGTGTGAGCCAGCAGCGTTACAGGCGTGTTGGCGGCGCCCGCCGCCACGCCGCTGATCGTGACCGGCTGACCGAAGGTGATCGGATCCGCCGAGCTCTTGATCGTCAACGATGCGTTCTGGGCCTGTGAGATCTCGTAGGTGAGGAAGTTCGACGGGGTCGGGGCGTTGCGGCGCTGCGAGCGCAAGAGCACGCGGATGTTCGCGTCCCCAGGCACGAGGAACCGGTGGGTGATTGAGAAGCTCCCCACCAAGGGGCTCGGGCCGGTTGTGACCACCCCAGAGCCGATGCGGTGCCATTCGTTACCCGTCAACGCGTCCTGGCGCTGCAGGATCACCTGCGCGCCAACATCGGCCGGACTGACCGTGCCGGTGAAGGTGACGCGATTGCGTCGGCCCGTGCGCAAGCCGGCCTGCAACTGCACGTTTTCGGCAGGCCCTTTGAGTTCGACCTGCGCGGCCACTTTGACCGACCTATACGGGCTCTGGGCGCTCTCCGCTACCGCGTAGAAGCGGCTGTTCGCTGTCAGCGGGGTAGCTGTTTCGATCTTGTAGGCGCCGGTTTTTTCAGTCGTGGCAGTCCCGGCGACGCTATAGCCAGGTGCGATGACAGAGCCCTGATAGAGCGTCACCGTCTGGCCTTCCACCGGGGCTGAGCCCAGGCAAGAGAGACGACCCGAAGCGGTCACCTTGCCACCCGAGTACACGAGGCGAGGCGCCACCTGGAGGGTTACACGGCAGCCTGCCGCCGAGCGCCTCGAGGGCGTGAAGTGGTGGCCACGATGGGCGGAAGCCGCAGCTGGAGCCAGCGCTAGCAACGCGCTCGCGGCCGCGCAGACCGTCGTCAGCTTGATTGAACGCATTTTTTGCCTTCTCCTTGTAGTGCGGATCGTTGTACCGAGCTCTCCCCAGCCCTCTAACCCGCTCTCGCGGAGTTCGATGCGGTCGCGCGTCTGGCGTCCCATTCATCTCACGGTGGGCTTGGCCTCGATCACGTTCTCTGGATTGGGCTGCTCGGCTGTTGGCGCCTGGCTGTAGTCACCAAACGGGCCGTCGCGTCGCGCGACCGCTCCGCCCACACCCTCGCGTTCGGCGAGCTCAATGAAGTCCTGTGCATCGGGGGTGTTGCGCATGAGTCCGTCCAAAATCGGGCCAAGCGTCTGCGTAGAGGCTAGTCCCATGTTCTCGTATACCTGGTTGACAACGAGCTTCATCGCGGCCAGCTGGGAGGCAGGGATGGCTGCCAGCTGCTCGGCGCGCTCGCGTACCTCTGCCTCCAGTCGCACGAACGGCACAGCCGCGTTGATCAACCCCGCCTCCACCGCCTCCAGCCCCGACAGCGGTCGGCCGGTCAGTGCATATTCCTTGGCCTTCGTCAGGCCGAGTCGGTACAGCCACATACCAGTCAGGTAGCAACCCCACATGCGCGAGTAGGACGTCCCGATCCGCGCATCCTCGCTGGCGATCACCAGATCCGCGCACAAGGCCATGTCGCTGCCGCCGCCCACGCACCAGCCGTGAACCTGGGCGATCACGGGCTTGGGCGAACGCCACAGGCTCATGAACTTCGGCACCGCACCCGCGTCGGAGCTCGCCAATGCGAAGTCCTTGCCCGGATCCCACTTCCCATCCGTTGTGAGTGCGTCGTCCCAGTGATGAAAGCCGCCGCCGAAATCGAAACCAGCACAGAACGATCGTCCCGCGCCGCGCAGGACGATCACCTTCACCTGTGAGTCGGCGAGCGCTTGGTGCACTGCATCCTGTAGCTCATCCGGCATCGGCGGGACGATCGTGTTCAACCGCTCAGGTCGGTTCAGGGTGATCGTTGCGATCGCGCCATCGGCGTCATAAAGCAGTGTCTTGTATGCCATCGAGGTCTCCTCGGTCTACGGGTGGACGGCAATTCAGCGCCTCGCGCGCCAGACGGCCTTGAGAGTGGACAGCCGAAGGGTATGATCGGTGTCGACCTCAAGGGGTCTGTAGGGTCGATCCCATGGGGATGGGGTAAAGCCGCAAGGCAACAGAGGGAGCGTGCGATGGAGGCTGAACTCACAGACACAATGAGGCCAGAGCGGGCGGCTCTCGGAGCCGCCACGATCGCCGAGGCATTTCGCATCACCGCAGCTGAGCGCGCCGAGGAGGTCGCGATTCGCACCAAGCAGGACGCGTTCTCGATCACGTGGGGTGAGCTGCGCGAACGCGTGGATGCGCTGGCCGGTGGGCTGGCGAAGCTCGGCGTAAAGCGCGGCGACAGTGTCGCGCTGATGATGACCAACCGTCCTGAGTTTCACTTGTGCGACCTGGCGGCAATGATGCTCGGCGCCACCCCGTTCTCCATCTACAACACCTACACCGCCGAGCAGATCCGCTATGTCGTGGCTGACGCCGACGCCAAGGTTCTGATCTGCGAGCAGCGGTACCTGCCCCAGGTGCGCGACGCGCGCAAGGAGCTCCCCAACTTGGAGTACGTGATCGTGGTCGACGGCGAGGCCCCTTTGGGCACGCTCGCGCTGTCCGAGGTCGAGGGCTCGGACCCGGACTTCGACGTCGACGCAGCGGTTGCGCAGGTGAAGTCGACGGATGTGCTGACGCTGATTTACACGTCCGGCACCACCGGTCCGCCGAAGGGTGTGCAGTTGGTTCACCGCAACCTGCTAGCGACAGTGGAAGGCATCGAGGGTCTGATCGAGTTCCCGCGTGATGGTCGCGTGGTCTCCTGGCTGCCTGCCGCTCACGTGGCCGAGCGCAATGCTCATCACTACCTGCCGATCGTCTTCGGCCTGCAGATCACCTGCTGCGACGATCCACGGGAAGTGCTCTCTTACCTGCCGGAAGTCCGCCCGAGCTGGTTCTTCGCCGTGCCGCGTATCTGGGAGAAGCTGAAGGCCGGCTTGGAGACGATGGTTGCCGGCCAGCCGCAGGAGCGCCGCGAACAATTGCAGGGAGCGCTGGACGCTGCCGTGCGCAAGGTGCGCCTGGAGCAGACCGGCGAAGCGGTGCCGCCTGAGCTAGCCGAGCAGGTCGCCACCGCGGATGCTGAGATCTTCTCCGGACTGCGCGCGATGCTGGGGCTCGACCAGGTGGTCGCGATTAACGTCGGAGCTGCGCCCACACCGGTCGAGGTGCTCGAGTTCTTCCACGCCATCGGATTGCCCCTGGCTGAGTTGTGGGGGATGAGCGAGACATGCGGCGCAGGCAGCGTGAACCCGCCGAGCAAGATCAAGCTCGGGACGGTCGGGCCACCCGCGCCGGGCATCGAGATTAAGCTCGACACGGACGGCGAGGTGCTGGTCAAATCAGAAGTGGTGATGCTCGGATACCGCAACCTGCCCGAGAAGACCGCGGAGGCGTTCACTGAGGATGGCTGGCTGCGGACTGGTGACATCGGCGCGTTCGATGAGGACGGCTACCTGTCGATCATCGACCGCAAGAAGGAGCTGATCATCAGTGCCGCTGGCAAGAACATGTCGCCAGCAAACATCGAGGCGACGATCAAGAGCAGCTCACCGTTGATCGGCCAGGCTTGCTGCATCGGTGATCGACGTCCCTATAACAGCGCGCTGATCGTGCTCGACGCTGACTTCGCGCCGGCGTGGGCTGCCCAACAAGGCATCGAGGACACCTCGCTGGAGACACTCGCCCGCGACGAGCGTGTGCGCGCCGCGATCCAGGAAGCTGTCGACGCCGCCAACGTCAAGTTGGCAAAAGTCGAACAGATCAAGAAGTTCGAGATTGTCCAGGGCGACTGGCTGCCCGGTGGCGACGAGCTAACGCCCACGATGAAGCTCAAGCGCAAGCCAATCGCTGAGAAGTACGAGCGCGCGATTGAGGAGATGTACTCAGCCTGATTCGCCGCATTCCGCTCTCTTAGGAAATATTTATGTAGTCTGTGACCTAGTGAGTTCGGCCCGCGGCAAGGATGCAGCTCCAGGGCTTGCGCCGGAGGCGGTAGTTGCCCCTGAGCTATTGGGGCCGCCGAGAATCATCAAGCGCGCCGATCGAGCTGACGCGCCACGAACTTGGGTGTACAAACCGGAGCTCGACGGGCTCCGGGCCCTCGCGATGCTCGCCGTTGTCGCGTTTCACTACGAGCATCGCATCAAAGGCGGTTATCTCGGGGTAACCGTGTTCTTCGTCCTGTCGGGATATCTCATAACTGGCCTACTCAGGACGGAGCGTGAAAATCGTGGCACGGTGGATCTCCCAGCCTTCTACGCGAGGCGCGCGCTGAGGCTCTTGCCGGCACTCATCGTGGTGGTGATCGGCACCATGATGCTGGCCACCCTTGCAGGCCATCAGGAAGTGAGCACCCCGCGACTTTACGAGGGTGCTGGGGCCTCGTTGTTGTACATCAACGACTTCGTTCTTGCCGTCGGTCATGCCACCGTTTGGCTTGATCCGACATGGTCGCTTGGGGTGGAGGAGCAGTTTTATCTGCTTTGGCCGATCCTGTTGATCGTGGCGCTTCGCAAGCTGCCTGCAGCGTTGATTGGCAGGCTCTGCATCGGCCTTGCATGTGCGGCCGGTGCCCTTTATGTGGTGCTCCGTCCGGGGCTTGGATTTGGCTGGACGTACTTCAGTCCCGTTGGCAGTGTGATGCCGCTGTTGCTGGGATGCGGTCTCTCCTTTACTGCGCCTCGGATCTCACGATGGCTGGCTGCGGGCGCGGGAGCCCTCTTGGTGATTCTCGTATTTGCCGCGCCGGCAGGAGAGAGCGTTGCCTCCTGGCGTGGTCCGCAGCAGCTTGCCGCGATTGCTGCTGCCCTAGTGATCGCCTATCTCGCTGGGTCCGGGGTGAAGCTGATGCGTTCCGGTGTCCTGGTTTGGCTCGGGCGCCGTAGCTACGGGATCTACCTGATCCACGTAGTCGTGCTCGAGGCGCTGATCAACGGACTCCCCGGCATCCCTGATATGGCACACAACCTCATCGGATTGCCGGTCACCCTATTGCTGGCGGCACTTTCATACCGCTACGTCGAGCAGCCGTTCCTGCGACGCAAGACCCGCTTCTCGAGAACTCCCGCGACGACCGGATAGCGGCGTGCCCTCAGCGGTCTCACCGCGCCAGCAGCTCGCGCAGGTGGGCGGCGAGGATCTGTGGCTGGTCCTCCGGGATCAGCGTGTAGGAGTCGGCGATCTCCACCAGCTGTCCCTGTGGCAGCAACTCGGCGAGCCGTGGGCCGTGCTCGAGAGGCATCAGGCGATCTTCGCTTGCCCACGCAACCAGCGCGGGGCGGTCGAACGATCGCAGTGTCTCGGCTGCAGCGAGTAGCTCACGTCGCCCCTGCGCGGCGCTGAGCACGTACTTACGCAGATCGCGACGTATCTCCGGCTGCTTGCAAATGGGGCCGAACCAGCGATCCATGACCCCGCGCGGTACCGGGCGCTTGCTCAACGGTCCATAGGTCACTGGCAGTCTGCGCAGGCGGTCGAAGCGGAACGGAAACAGCGCCGCAGGCAGGCCACCGGGGACGCGCGCGAGGTATGGCAGCAACTTCGCCGCGCCCTTCGGTGGCACGTTGTCGAACGCCTCGCATGAGCACAGCGCCAGGCGCGCGATCCGCTCGTCCCGCGGGCCGCCGATCAGCAGTTGCGGACCACCCCAGTCGTTGGTCGCGAGCGTGATTTCCCGCAGGTCCAGGCGCTCGATGAGCTCACCGAGGATCTCCACGATGCCGCGCATCGAGAGGTCCGCGTCCGCATGCATGGGGTGGCGATGGCCGCCCAGTGGGAGCGTGGGGGCGACGCATCGGAAGTCCAAGCGCAGGTCCTCGATTACGTGGCGCCAGAGTGAGCCGTCCATCATCAGCCCGTGTACGAACACGAGTACCGGTCCGCTGCCACCGGTGTCCTCGTAGTCGATCGTTCCTGCGTTCAGCTCGACTTCGGGCATCCAACACCTCCAGGTTCACAGTACGATTAGATAGATCGCTCTAGTTGGTGAGCCTATCATTGAGCGGCAAATATGGAAAGGGAGGGTGGGGATGGTTGGCACTAAAGATCGGATCATGGACTCGACTGCGGAGCTGTTCCGCCGGCAGGGCTATAACGGCACAGGCATCAAGCAGATCCTGGCCGCCGCCAACGCGCCGTTTGGGTCGCTGTATCACTTCTTTCCCGGCGGCAAGGAGGATCTGGGCGCGCAGACCATCCGCTCCTCGGGACAGCTCTACATGGAGTTGTTCGCGACGATCGCCGTGCAAGCGCCCGACGTGCTCACCGCCGTGAGCGACCTCTTCACGGGTGCGGGACAGACGCTGGAGGAGACCGACTACGCGGACGCCTGTCCGATCGCGACCGTGGCATTGGAGGTGGCGAGCACTAACGAGCCACTGCGCGAAGCCTGCGCGGAGGTGTTCGACGCCTGGATCGCCGGCGCGAGCGCGTACTTCACCGCGGCTGGGATAGCACCCGAGAAGGCGCGGGAGCTCGCGCTGTCGATGCTGTGCCTCCTAGAGGGGGCGTTCATCTTCTGCCGCGCAATGCGCAGCACCGAGTCGCTGCACGTAGCCGGCGCGAGCGCTGTGGCAGCTGTCAGGGCCGCGCTCGAGTCCGCTGCGTAGCGGCTCGGCCCGGGCGGCCGCTGCAGTGAGGCGCTAGCTGGCGGAGCTAGCCGGACAACTCGCGGGGCTAGCCGCCGGAGGCTTCGTAGCGAGCCTGCTCATCGGTGGTCCGCTCGGCCCACGGGATTGCCTGCAGGCGACCCTCGGGGATTGGCTGACCGCTCTCGACAGAGATGCCGTAGGTGCCGTCCGACAAACGCTGCTCGGCGCGGTCGATCGCTTGCAGCTCCGCCCGCAGGCGCTCGGCCAAGCCCTCCCCGAGCTCTGCCTCCAGCAGATCGCCGCCGACATCCGCCGCCTCGAACGGATCTGTGACGCTTTCCACGTCTGCGGGGGCCAGATCCTCGAGTGCGCGCTCGATGCGCTCGCGCGCCTGCGTCAACAGCTCACGTGCCTGCTCGGTGTCCATGTCCGTAAGTATGACCGCGACGCTCGCGTGGCGCGCTCCCGCGTCTACGGTCGCGCGCTCGTGGTTGGCGCGCCACGCGGCTGGGCCGCTACTGCAGAGCCGACGGCCGGGATCGAACCGGCGACATCCGCTTTACAAGAGCGGTGCTCTACCAGCTGAGCTACGTCGGCATTGCGTCTGCATCCTATCGCCGTACCGGCGCATTCAATGAGTGTCTGACGGGGCGGTTTTGGCAGAGCTTGTTCCAGTCGCGGTAGACGGTGCAGTAGACCTTGTGCCGTCCGGACTAGCGCCCCTTTGGCGCGTAGGCCTCCCGGGTCACGCTTGGGCCGCCCGAACCTGCCCCTGCATCTCGACCCCACTGCTCGTGACCAGGCTGCGCTTGTTGCCGAGGAGATCGAGAGGATGCTCGCGGATGGCAAGCATGTCGCTGTGACGCTAGCCGAGGAGCAGGAGCTGCTCTCCCCGCAGCAGGCTGCTGATCGGCTCGGTTTTTCCCGCCAGCACGTAATGCGGCTGATCGACTACGGCGACCTCGTAGCGCAGCGGCTGCCCGGGTCCAGCCACTGGAAGATCCCGCTCTCCTCGGTACTCGCCTTCGAGGAGCGCAGAGCGGAGCACGAGCGCCTAACGGCACAGTGGTCGCGTGAGCTCGACGCGATGGGCGCACCGCCCGAGTGAACGAGCGCCGACGGCCACGCGCGGTTCTCGACACCGACATCATCTTCTCTCGCGTCCTGCACGAGCTGTTGGGACGCATCGCCGCCGAGATGCGACTGCTGGACATCTTCTGGAGCGAGCAACTGCTGGCCGAGGCGCAGACGTCGCTCGTCGAGAAGAAGCAACTCCCACCGGATGCTGACCGGCGCTGGGTCGACTATCTGCGCCTGAGCTTTCCTGACGGGCGCATCGACATCGATCCGAATACCTTTGACTTCGCCGACCTCACTCGCGATCCAGCGGACGCCCACGTGTGCGCGCTGGTGGTGGCCGCGCACGCCGACTACCCTTTTACGAACGACCGCGGTTATCTGCAAGACGGTCTGGGGCGCCACGGGGTGCAGGTGCTTGCCCCTGATGAGTTCCTCACTGACGTGCTGGACTCCGATCCCCGTGGAGTGCTCGAAGTCCTGGAACTCGCGGCGAGCACCTGGGCCGGTGGCCACCCGGTCGGTGAGCTGCTCGACGCCCTCGAGCGCGCCGGCGCTGCGACCTTCGCGCGCCAGGCACGCGAGCTGGTCTGATATGCAAGGTGACAACGTGCGGCCCGTCGATGGCCGAGCAACGACTGGCTCAAGACCCTACAGATCTCTGGCATCGCTTGCGATCGTGCGGCCCAGCTCAATGCCGCTGACCATGACGACCGACGCACGTCGGCGGATCGACGGTGCCACCTCGGCCTGGCGCATCGCTTCGCGCCATGCCCTCGGCGCTTGAGGCTCGTTGAAGCGTACGGCCGGGACCGCCGCAACGTCCAGCGCGTGGCGAAGCGGTGGCTTCGAGGTGCCGCCCGGGTTGGGGGTGGCCTTGCCGAAGATGTGGCGGTCGGCAGCCCACCGGTACCGCTGGAAGCTTCTCGGCGCCAGTCCTTGCGTGGATGGGCGTCCAGCTCGAAGTGGGGCTCGATCACCTCGGCGATTGTCCGCGCCTCAGCTTCGTTGGCCTCTTGGCGTCAAGATCGAGCAAGACCCGCCGCAAGCTGTCCCTGCCCCTGCGCTCCGCCGTCATGTAGGCGTGCGTCCAGGCATTGGCCCCTCAGCCACCGCCGAGCGACCACCCGTGGCGGTCGATGTCACACCACGGCATGTGTGCGCGCCGGTTTGGCGAAAACGCTACTTGAGGGTTTGCGCCCCGGTTACCCAAGGGGCGAGCGCCTCCCGCAGCCAGTCTGGGATCGTCAGCTTCTCAAAGGAGGCAGGGTCGACGAATACATGGCGCATCTCGCCCTCCACGAGCACCTCCTCGCCGCGCAGCACGCGATGTCGCGTCGTGCAGGCAGTCCTCCCGAGACGCGTGATCGACACCTCAAGCTCGAGCTCGTCGTCGAAGCGCGCCGCGCCCAGAAACCGTGCCGAGGCTTCGGCCACGACCATGTCGATGCCCCGCTCGAGCATGGCCGTGTAGCGCCCGATTGCTGCGCGCCAGAGCTCTGTCGACGATGCCCCCCTGGGTAGGCGGCTAGTGCGGCTTTTGTGGCCTTGTTCGCCGTCGCTTCGCTGAGGATGGTGCCGGTCCCCTGCTTGTAGCTCGACGGGACCTGACCCAGCTCTTCATCGCCCAGAGCACCGTCGAGTACCACCTACGCAAGGCATTCGGCAAGCTCGACGTGAAGACACGTACCCAGCTGGCCCACCGTATTTTGTAGATGTCTGCAGATCGTTTGCGGTCTAATGTTGCGTGCATGGCTGTGGCGGAGAGGATCGTCAGCATTCATCGAACGTCATCGGGAGTTCGAGGAGCTGGTTCCAGACGCCTACAGGGAGCAGTTGGGCTTGTGGAGCGTTACGGGGCGAACGCTCACCCGGGCGCGATGAGAGGTTGCAGGCATGATCCAGTTCCATACAAGGGAGGGTGAGCTCAATGGCGACGGTGCTGTGTGTCCTGTATGACGACCCGGTCGACGGCTACCCGCCGTCTTATGCACGTGACGATGTGCCCAGGATCGAGCGCTACCACGGCGGCCAGACCACGCCGACCCCGTCTGCGCTGGGCTTCACTCCTGGTGAGCTGGTCGGCTGCGTGTCTGGCGAGCTGGGCTTGCGCGAGTTCCTGGAGAGCGCGAGGCACGAGCTGATCGTGACCTCCGACAAGGAGGGCCCGGATTCTGTGTTCGAGCGCGAGCTGCCGCGCGCCGATGTCGTCATCTCCCAGCCCTTCTGGCCGGCCTACATGACCAAGGAGCGATTTGCCATAGCACGGAACCTGAAGCTCGTCGTGACGGCGGGCATCGGCTCCGACCACACTGATTTGGAGGAGGCGATCGCGCGCGGCGTCACAGTGGCTGAGGTCACCTACTCCAACAGCATCAGCGTGTCCGAGCACGTGGTGATGATGATTCTGGCGCTGGTGCGCAACTACATCCCTTCCTACCAGCGGGTACTTGAAGGCGGGTGGAACATTGCCGACTGTGTGTCGCGTTCGTATGACCTGGAGGGAATGCAAGTCGGCACAGTCGCGGCCGGTCGCATCGGTGCGGCGGTGCTGCGGCGGCTGAAGCCGTTTGACGTCGGTCTGCACTACACCGACCGCCATCGCCTGCCCGAGGATGTCGAGCGCGAGTTGGGCGTGACCTTCCATGCCGACCCTGCGTCGATGGTCGAAGTGTGTGATGTGGTGACTATCAACGCCCCGCTTCACCCAGAGACCGAAAACCTGTTCGACGACGAGATGCTTGCGAGAATGAAACGCGGTGCCTACCTGATAAACACCGCGCGGGGCAAGATCTGCGACCGCGACGCCGTCGTGCGGGCCTGCGAGAGCGGGCAGCTCGCCGGTTACGCGGGTGACGTTTGGTTCCCTCAGCCACCGCCGAGCGACCACCCGTGGCGGTCGATGCCACACCACGGCATGACACCACACATTTCCGGCACAAGCCTATCGGCGCAGGCCCGCTACGCAGCCGGCACGCGAGAGATCCTCGAGTGCTGGTTCGACAGCCGTCCGATCCGCGACGAGTACCTGATCGTCGACGGCGGCAAGCTCGCCGGCACGGGTGCGCACTCCTACAGCGCCGGGGACAGCACCAGCGGCTCAGATGAGGCAGCACGATGATGCCCGAATGCCCGAGCCTGTTGATCGTTCACGCCGCAGTCCTACACTAGCTACAGGTCACTCGGGGCCGAGCATCCTCGATCGAGGCTGTCGATGAGCCAACGATATGCGGATGCTCCTCGGACCCGACTTTACGATCCTCGCAGTTAGGCGTGTCGCCCACGGATCATTGTGGTGCGATCGGGTTGAGGTGATGCGTGTGCGCCGCCGCGTGCAGGTCGCCGTCGTAGACGAACATTGCTCCGAGGTCCTCGCGCATTGTGATTGCGGTGGCAAGATGGATTGCGTCCATTGCGCGTAGCGATGGTGTGTAGGCGTCGGTCGCGAGCTCGATGATCTCGGGCGTCACCGGGATGAGGTTGATCAGCTCTAGCGCCGCTTTGGCACGCTGTAATACGTCCTGATCGTCGAGGCGTCTTGCCGTGCAGATGGCCTCGACACGAATCAGCTCGCTTGTGACCTGCACGGGCCAATCGGCGAGCGCTGTCCTGAAGGCTTCTGTCTCGCGCTCGGCCTTGAACAGCTTGACGAGCGCGGAGGCGTCGACGTAGGCGGCGCTCACTCGCCGCGGACCCACCGCAGCGCATTAGAGGCTGGCGCAGCATGTGTGGGACTTGGTTGACCGGGTGGCGGGTCCAATTCCAGCAGGCTCCCTCGGGCGGGTTTTGCGCCATATAGCTCGGCTAGTCGAGCCTGCAGTTGGGACTCGGTGCCGGCGGTGGCGAGTACTGCCTGTGCGCCCTTCAGCGTGAGCGCGCGTATCTGCGCGGCCGCGGAGCGCGTCTCGGCTGGGTCGAGCAGCGGCTCGGTGAGGGCGAGGGCGCGTTCCATCTCTGGGTCACGTTCGACACCCAAGCGAGGATGACGAGAAGCCATCGAGATATGGTAGCACTCTCGTGTAGCACTTTTGCCAGCGCCTCTGGCGCCAGCTCGCGGACAGTTTTCCGAAGGCCTGAAAAACAGCTGCGCTCGGGTGCGCTAGACCGTCACGCACCCATGATCACGCGTGGGTCTATCTTCCATGGTTGTGGCAACTGCGTCGATGTCGTCCGCGCCCGGTGCCCTTGACCCCGCTGACAGCGGGGTGACGCTATCCGTCGGCGGGATGACATGTGGCGCGTGCGTTGCTCGGGTCGAGCGAGCGCTGAATCGCCTCGACGGTGTGGCGGCGCAAGTCAACTACGCCACGGAGCGTGCGATCGTGACATTGCCGGTAGATCTGCCCGTGCAGCGCCTGCTCGACCAGGTCGCCGCAGCGGGCTACACAGCAGAGCTGATCGGCCCTGATCTGCACGCTACCGGCAGCGGTGCGGAGGATCTCGAGCGACGCGTTCGCTCGCTGCGGCGGCGATTGTTCTTGGCGGCAGCGCTGTTCATGCCGCTGTGCGATCTGTCGATCGCGTTCTCGGTCTTCCCGATCCTGCGCTTTCCCGGCTGGCAGTGGCTGATGGTCGCGCTGGCCACGCCCGTCGTCAGCTGGGCCGCGTGGCCCTTCTACCAGGCAGCTGTACGCAACGCACGTCACGGCGCGACCACGATGGACACGCTCGTCTCGCTAGGAATCCTGGCGGCCACCGGCTGGTCGCTGTATGCGATGTTTGCCCTGGACGCAGGCGTGCACACCTCGCTTTTGTTCGGGCTTGGTCGCGGGTCAGGCGGCGGCATCTACCTCGACGTCCCCGCTGGCGTCACCACGTTCCTGCTCGCCGGCCGCTACTTCGAGGCGTGGTCCAAGCGACGCAGCGGCGACGCGCTGCGCACGCTTGCGGCGGTGGCTGCGAGCGACGTGAACGTGCTCGACGCTAACGGTCGCGAGCAGCGGCGTCCGGTGGCGCAGCTTGTCGTGGGCGAGCGCTTTGTGGTGCGCCCGGGGGAGACGGTGGCAACAGACGGCGAGGTAGTCGGTGGGCAGGCGGCCATCGATCGCAGCGTCATGACCGGCGAGTCCCAGCCTGTCGACGTGGGACCGGGCGACACGGTGCTTGGCGGCACCATCTCGCTCACCGGTCGTCTGGTCGTGCAGGCGCAGAAGGTCGGGCGAGAGACACAGCTCGGCCACATGCTGAGCCTCGTCGAGCACGCCCAGAACGAGAAGGCCGCGGTCCAGCAGCTGGCCGACCGTGTCTCGAGCGTGTTCGTGCCCACGGTGCTGGCGCTCGCGTTCGGCACGCTGATCGTCTGGCGGCTGACGGGCAATCCGGTGAGTGCTGCGATCAGCGCTGGGCTGTCCGTTTTGATCGTCGCCTGTCCTTGTGCGCTCGGCCTTGCCACGCCGGCAGCCCTGCTCGTTGCCTCCTGGGCGGGCGCGCGCCAGGGCATCTTCTTCAAGGGTTACACAGCGCTCGAGGCCTCCCGTCAGATCGACACGGTAGTGCTCGATAAGACAGGTACGCTCACCGAGGGGCAGATGACGCTCTGCGATCTACAGGCGGTCGCCGGTGTCGAGCAGCGTGAGTTGATGCGCCTGGCGGGCGCGATCGAGCGGGCATCTGAGCATCCCGTCGCACGCGCTGTTGCCGCCGCTGCTGAACATTGGGTGCTAGAGCTCCCCGACGTCGATGCATTCGTCGCGCTGCCGGGGATTGGCGCTCGCGGCAGCGTAGATGGACACGAGCTTTACATTGGACGAGCCAACGCCGATAGTCAGGCCCTTGGTGGCCAGCTCCACAGCTCTCACCTCGAAGCGCTTCCCCTGGACTTGTCAGAGCGCTGCGCCGAATGGGAGGGTCTCGGGCGCACGGTCGTGGTGGTTCGCCGCGATGGCATAGCCATTGGTGCGCTGGCCCTCGCGGATGAGATCCGCGCATCCGCGGCGCCTGCGGTCGACGAGCTGCACGCGCTCGGACTGCGCTGCATCCTGCTGACTGGAGACAATGAGACCACCGCCAGGGCCGTCGGCGAGTCGCTTGGTGTGGACGAGGTGATCGCCGGGGCGCTACCGGCAGAGAAGGCTGCAGTCATCCGCCGTCTGCAGCACGAAGGCCACTGCGTGGCGATGGTGGGCGACGGCGTCAACGACGCGCCTGCGCTGGCTGCCGCCGACCTTGGGCTAGCGGTGGGCTCTGGCACCGACGCGGCGATCAACGCCGCTGAGGTGATCGTCGTACGCGACGACCTACGTGTGGTGGCAGCGGCGATCAAGCTCGCACGCAGGACCCTGACGACGATCAAGGGCAACCTCGCTTGGGCGTTCCTCTACAACCTCGCTGCGATTCCCGTCGCGGCGCTCGGCCTACTCGACCCGCTGGTTGCAGGTGCGGCGATGGGCCTGTCATCGAGCTTCGTCGTGTGGAACAGCTCGCGCCTGCGTCGCATTGCGTCTGGTCCGGCAGCTGGCGAGCAGCGTGACGAACGCCGGCAGGTTGCAAGGGATATGGCTGGCGTGGCTGCGTGAGCTCGCTTTTCCACCACTGGTCGAACCCGGCGGTCGTGGTTGTCGTTGCCGCGCTCGCCGTGTGGCACGAGCGCGGCTTGCAGCGGCTGCTGCGCCCCACCCGCCACGACCGTCGCCGCGGCCGGCGACTTCGCTCGCTGTGGTTCTACGCAGGCCTCCTCGTGCTCTTGATCGCCGTTGTCTCGCCAATCGAATACCACGGCTACGACTACTTCTACCTGCACATGATCCAGCATTTGTTGTTGCTGCTCGCCGTGCCGTCACTGCTCGTCGCTGGCGCCCCCTGGCAGCCGTTGCTGTTGGCCCCACCTCTGCGCTTGCGCGTCCGCGCCTACCGCGCAATCCTGCATCAGCGCTGGACGCGCCCGCTACGCGCTGGCGCTCGCCTGCTGGTCAGCGCGCCCGTGGCTGTGGCGGCGTTCAACATCGTGATGGTCGCCTGGCAGATCCCCGGACCGTTCAATCTCTCCGAGACGAATGGCACCGTGCACTCACTGATGAACGCAAGCATGCTGCTCGTTGGTGTCCTGTTCTGGCTGCAGATCCTCGCCTCGCCACCGCTACACGTGCGCATGAGCCCCGCCGGCCAGGCGATTGCGCTGGTCGTCACGAACTTCGTCATGTTCATCCTTGCGATGTCCATGAGCCTGTTCACGCACCACTCGTGGTACTCCGTCTACAACCACGTTCCCGGCGTTGGTATCTCACCATTCGGCGACCAGCAGATCGGCGCAGGGCTTCTGTGGGTGTGCGGCGACTTCTGGGCTGTGCCCGCGTTTGTGTTCGCCATGCGGCGACTGATTGCGCGCGAAGAGGGCGTGGTGGTGGCAGCGATCGAGCGGATCCTCGGCCAGGGGCCTGCTGTGTAACGGCACCGTCGTCGCTGGTGTATCTGAAGCATGGATCGTGCGTCAACTGACCTCGACAGCTTCCGTCAGCGCTCGCTGCGCAAGGGCGTCAACCCAATCCTCTACTGGTTCATCCGCGCGATCTTCGTGCCGTTCTTCCTTGTGTATCTACGCATGCGGCGCGTGGGCCGCGAGCACCTGCCGCGCAGCGGTCCGCTGCTGCTGGCATCCAACCACCGCAGCTTCCTGGACCCGTTCGTGATCGGCACGCTCGTGCGCCGTCCCGTCTACTACATGGCCAAGCGGGAGCTGTTCGAGAAGCGCTGGCAGGCTTGGGCGCTGAACGCGCTTGGCGCGTTCCCTGTCGATCGTGGTGCTGGCGATGGCGACGCGATGGCCACCGCCCGCGAGATCCTCGCGCGGGGAGATTGCGTGGTGGTGTTCCCCGAGGGCACCCGTGTGCGCGGTGGTGGGCTCGGCGACCCGCGCCGCGGCATCGGGCGCTTGGCACTCGAAACAGGTGCCCCGGTGGCACCCGTGGCAGTGATCGGCAGCGACGAGGTACGCCGCGGCTGGCGTATCCGCCCGCGCAAGGTGCGTCTGCGCGTAGGGCCGCCGCTGCAATACCCCACCGTCGAGAGCTGCTCGCCCACGCTCGCGGCAGCTGTCACCGAGCGCATCTGGGCGTGCGTGAGCCTGCAGTGGGATTGGCTCGGAGGTGCGCAGGCCACGGGACAGGCACAGATCGATGAGGCTCCCAGGCGTGAGATCTCGCGAGCTGCCTGAGCGCGACCCAGGGTTCCAGCCAACACAGGGGTAGGGTGCGATGAGTGAGCGAGCAAACCAGCCAGAAGCCCAAGGCGCAGCTGGACGCAGAGTTCTCGGAGCTCTACAGGACGCACCTGCGCGACGTGTACAGCTATGCCTACTATCGCGTGGGCGATCACCACGACGCGGAGGACTTGACCGAGCAGACGTTCTTGCAGGCCTATCGCCACTTCGAGCGCGCCCAGCGCGAATCGGACGGGCGCCCGCTGCGGCCGTGGCTAATTCGCATCGCCCACAACCTGGCTGCCAACCTGTATCGCGATCGTTCGCGCAAGCCGGTGACGCCGATCGACGACACAACGGCACTTGCCGCCGTCCATACGACCGAGCAGTTGGTGGAGGGGCGCGACGAGCTCAGCCGCGTGCTCGATGGGGTGCGTCTGCTCCCCGACGACCGACGCGAGGCGCTGATCATGCGCTTCGCCCTCGGCATGGACAACCGCGAGATCGCGCGTGCACTTGGGCGCTCGGATGGTGCCACCAAGGTTTTGATCCATCGTGCAATCAAGCAGCTGGAGGAGCTCGTCAATGAGTGAGGCAGTGTCCAACTTGGAGGGTCTGCTGCGGGAAGCGCTCGCGCCGGTCGAGCCGCCCGCGGATCTAGCCGATCGCTTGGAGAGCACGCTCACGAGCATTACGGAGATGGCTGCGGACGAGCTCGAGGCATGGGAGCTCTCGGCCATGCGCGATCCGCGCAACTGGGTGCGCCCGGCGGCGTCGGTAGTGGTGGGCAGCGCCGCGGGAGTGGGGCTGGTGCTGTTGCGCGCGCGTCACCGCGCACACGGGTCCGCGGGTGTGATTGGCAGCGTTGGAGGTCTAGATGGAGTACGCGAGGCGGCAGAGCGCGCCGTTCGCGACGTCGGCCGTGAGACGCGCAGGCTGCTGGGCGATCGTTAGTGGCCACCTGCTATCGCCATCCCTCGCGCGAGACGGGGGTCTCCTGCTCGAACTGCGGGCGGCCGATCTGCCCCGACTGCATGACCCCTACGCAGGTGGGCATGCGCTGCCCGGAGTGCGCCAGCCAGCGCACGAAGGTTGTGCGCATGCGCGACGCAAGCCGGATCCCGCAGGTCACATATGCGCTGATCGTCATCAACGTGATTGCGTTTCTACTCGAGGGCAACCTTTCGATCAGCGGCCAGCCGACGAGCAAGATCTACGAAGAAGGCGCTTTGATCGGCAGCATCCGCGTGGTGCCCGGCGTGGGCGTGGCGCACGGCCAGTGGTGGCGGATCGTCAGCAGTGGCTTCCTTCACGAGAACCTGTTGCACATCGGTTTCAACATGTATGTGCTCTACATCCTTGGCCTGCAGCTGGAGCCGGTGCTGGGGCGCTTCAAGTTTGGCTTGATCTACGGCGTAGCGCTGCTCACCGGGTCGCTGGGTGCGCTGCTTGTCTCACCACATGCTGTAACCGTCGGCGCCTCTGGCGCTGTGTTCGGAATCATGGGTGCATTCGCCGTCGAGCTGCGCTCGCGCAACCTGCCGCTCATGGCCGGAGGGCTCGGCGGTGTCGGCGGCCTGATCCTCATCAACCTGGTCATCAGCTTCACGATCCCCGGTATCTCGTGGGGTGGTCATGTCGGCGGCCTGATCGGCGGTGCGCTCGCCGCGGGCGCGATCCAGCTCGGCGACCGCTACCGGGCGCAGGCGGTCGCGGTCGCGGCCTGCGCGGTGATCGCCATCGCCGCGGTCGCCGGCTCGATCGCCACGGCTAAGTCCAGCGAAGCCGAAGCGAGCCTTGGCGCTGGCCCGGGGTTCGTCAGCCCTGAATGACCGTCCCCTGTCGTGGCATCAGCTGACACGCGCCGCCGGCAACGACCGGCTGGCGCCATTGAAGTCAGACTGCGTGCGGCGGCACGTCGACGGGTGGCTCGGAGATTGCGTGCGCGCCTTGCATCGCAAGCGCATCCGCACCCGTCATCGGTTGCCCGGCAACGTGGCGCAGAGCCAGATCGACGGCCGCTGCTCCGGCCCAAGGCGGCGCTTGCGCAAACTGCTGCGGATGCAGGATGTGGGCTAGTAGTTCCAGGCCCTCGATCAAACGTGGTCCAGGCCGCGAGAAGTACGCGGAGGCGTTCACCGCCACGACCCGCTTCGCGTCCACGCCAGCCAGCTCGCGCGCGTAGGTGAGCGCCTCAGTGTGTGCGCGCTGCTCGTCATAGCCACACGGCATTACGACCAACACATCCGGTGAGCCGGCGGTCAATGTCTCCCAGGAGATCTCCTGCGAGGGTTCGCCGGGCAGGCCCAGCACATCCTCACCGCCCGCCAGCTCGATCAACTGCGGTGTCCAGTGCCCAGCCACGAACACCGGATCGAGCCACTCAAGCGCGGCCACCCGCGGGCGCGGCTGTGCGCGCACCGCTAGCTTCACACGGTCGATCCGTGCGGCAACGTCAGCCACGAGCGCTTCGCCCTGCTCGCGCCTGTCGGTGGCCTGCGCCAGCGTGCGTACGTCGCCGAGCGTCTCACCGAGCGTCTTGGGGTCGAGCGCGATCACTTGTGGCTTGGACGGCAGCGTCTTTGCGACCTTCGCCACCTCGTCGTAGGAGACCGCGCACACCGGGCATAGCGCCTGGGTGACGATCAGCTCCGGCTCGAGCCTCGCGAGCAAATCGCGGTCGAGCTCATAGATGGCCTCGCCCTCAAGTGTGCGTTCACGCACCGCCGCATCGATCTCCGCCGCGCTCAAACCCGCGGGCAGGACATCACGCGTGACATGGGGGAGCTCAGCGGCTGCTGGTGGGAAGTCGCACTCGTGTGTGACCCCCACGACTTCAGCGCCAGCTCCGAGCGCGAACAGCAGCTCGGTAGCGTGAGGGACGAGGCTCACGATCCGCATGCCCTGACTTTAGGGATAGTGCGATTGTTGATCCACAAGGACTAAGCTCGCAACCGATGGGCTTGCTCGAGGACTCCGACATACAAGAGCGTTTGGCCGCTGTGCCAGATTGGCGCACAGCGGAGCAGAGTGAGATCGTGCGTGACTTCACGTTCGCCGACTTCGCCGCGGCGATCGCGTTTGTGGACCGCGTCGCTGAGGCCGCGGAGGCGGCCAACCATCACCCCGACATCCTCGTGCATGGCTGGAACAAGGTCCGTCTGACGCTCTCCACGCACTCCCAGGGGGGCCTCACCGACGCGGATTTCCAGCTTGCCGCCCAGATTGACGGCCTCGTATAGAGATGCCCGCCAGCCAGTCTGCTGTACTCGGCGGGCAGTTCGCGCCACCCGGCGGGCGCTCGCTTCCGACCATCCCCCTTGCTACCTTTGGCTGGTCGACCCGACCGATGAACGACGACGAAGAAGATCTTCCCCGAAGTAGCCCGGCCCCTGGGGGCCATGTATGTCGCCGTCGCGTATCTCTGACCTGGCGACATAGGCTGCTGGTGCGTATCGGGGATCGTCGGTAGCGCGTGGACGGCTTGAAGCTCATCTTCGCGGCGCTTCTGGTCGCCATCAACGCCTTCTTCGTGATCGCCGAGTACGCGCTCGTGCGCTCGCGCAAGGCGCGTCTGGAACTGCTGCGCGAGGAAGGGGCGAAGGGCGCTGCGCTCGCGCTGACACAGCTGGACAATGTCAACGAGTACATCTCCGCCGTACAGATCGGCGTGACGATGACCTCGATTGGCATTGGAGCTCTCGGCGAGCCCGCGCTCGCGGCGATCCTCAAGAGCGCCCTCGGCAACACGATTAGCCATGGCGTGGCGGTCGCGGTGGCTGTGATCGTCGCCTTCGCGATCATCTCCTCCGCGCAGCTGATCGCGGGGGAGATGGTGCCCAAGTTCTATGCCATCGATCGAGCCGAGGCCGTCGCCCGGCGAGTCGCCCGGCCGCTGCAGGCGTTCAGCGCGCTTTTCCATCCGTTCATCGTCGCTTTGACGGCCATTGCAGATCGCATCCTGCGGCTCCTGGGCGTGGACATGAGCCAGGACCGCCGCGGCGGCTCCTCGGACGAGCTCAAGCGCCTGATCGCAGAGTCTCACGAGGGCGGCCAGATCGACCAAGGCGAGGCCGGCATGCTCACGGGCGTCTTTCACCTCCACGAGCAGGAGGCCCGCCAGGTGATGACGCCTGCGCCTGCGGTCGTCACCGTCGATGTCTCCCAAGACGTGGAGACCGCGCTGGCGCTGTGCGTGTCGAGCGGCCACACCCGGCTGTTGGTTACCGAGGAGGAAGACCGCGATCGTATCCGTGGTCTCGTGCATGTCTCAGAGCTCGTGCGTCAGCTGATGCAGGACGGACCGCACACACCGCTCGAGCCGGTCGTCCACGACGCACTGATCGTGCCTGAGACCAAGCCGCTGGACGACCTGCTCGCCGATCTACAGCGCCAGCGCACCTCGATGGCGGTGGTCGTGGACGAGTACGGACGCGTGGTGGGCGTGGTCACGGTCGAGGACATCATCGAGGAGGTCGTCGGCGAGATCGCCGACGAGACCGACCCCGCAGCAGGGGAGATCCGCCGGCTTGCCGACGGCGACTGGTTCGTACGTGGGCACGTCGCCGTCACCGACCTGGCCGACTACGGCCTACACCTACCCGTCGACTCCGACGCCTACAACTCCATCGGCGGCTTCGTGTTCGCCCAGCTCGGGCGGCTACCTAAGCGCGGCGACACCGTTCCCGCCAACGGCTACTCGATCCGGGTGGAGTCCGTGCGCGACAACCGCATCGAGGCCGTGCGCATCCGCGAGCGCCGGCAGGTTCCCTAGAACTCGTCGTTAAACACGTCCGGCCCGCGGGGGGAGCGGACCGGATCGTGTGCACTGGGAGGAGGCGGGTGTGCGTTGCGACTTGACGTCGCATGAGCCAGTATCGCCACGTTGATGAACGAGACCTAAAAGCCAGCCGCCCGCAACCTAAATTCTCACGAAGAAGGCCTCCAGCGTCTCGCTCTCACCCTCAGTAGGTGTGCAGACCGCGCCCGCTCTTACGCCCCAGCGCGCCTTCTGCGACCCGCTCCCGCACGAGCGGCGGTACCTGCTCGCCGATCGTCTCGCCGATTGCGCTAGAGACATCCAGCCCCACCAGATCGAGCAGCGCAAGCGGTCCCATTGGGTGTCCCGCGCCGAGGCGCATGCACGTGTCCACGTCCACCGGGTCCATGCCCGTCTCTTCGACTAGTCGCACCGCGCTGAACAGATACGGGAACAGCAGCCGGTTGACGACGAAGCCTGGCACGTCCGGAACCTCGACAGGTGTCTTCTCGAATGTCTCACACAACTTCAACGCACGGCTGCGAGTCTGCTCGCTCGCGGCCTGCGGGAAGACGAGCTCCACCAGCTGCATCTTCGTGACCGGGTTGAACACGTGCAGGCCGAGGAAGTTATGCGGGCGCCCACTCTCCTGCGCCAAACGCTCGACCGACAGCGAGGAGGTCGTGCTCGCAAGGATTGCCTCAGGCGCGAGAATCCCATTGAGCTCCGTCAGCAGCGCTGCCTTGGCGTCGTGATCCTCGATCACCGCCTCCACCACGAATGTGGCCTCAGCCAATGCTGCAGAGTCGGTCACGATTTCCACGTGCTCCGGGTCGACCTCCGCCTTCAGGCGACTCAACGTCTTCTCCACCGTCACCCGTGCGCGGTCGGCAGAGCTCTCCGAACGCGCCAGCAGCAGCACCGGCCCGTGGTGGGCGGCGGTCGCAGCCAAGCCGCAGGCAATGGCGCCGCTTCCGGCTATCCCAAGGCGTTTGCTCAAGGTCTTCCTTGTCCTCTCTCGGTGTCCACGAGCCCTGGCTGACTGACCAGTCAATCAGTAGGCGCGGTAGAATACTGATGCAGGTCCGGCATCTTATTCAGACTCCGTAGGAGGACTGCAGACATGAGGCAACCAGAGGGACGCGAAGTCGTGATCGTCGAGGCCGTGCGTACGCCCATCGGCCGCGGTCACAAGGAGAAGGGCTACTACAAGGACACCCACCCCAACGAGCTGCTCGGGGCCGTCTACTCCGAGGTGATCAATCGCGCTGGCATTGACGCCGCGCAGGTCGAAGACGTAATCGCGGGTTGCGTCTCTCAGTTTGGCGAGCAGGGTCTCAACGTTGCGCGCAATGCGTGGCTGCAGGAGGGCCTGCCGATCGAGACTCCCGGCACGACCGTCGACCGCCAGTGTGGCTCCGCCCAGCAGGCCGTGAACTTCGCCGCCGGCCTGATCGCCGCAGGCGTTCACGACGCGATGATCGGCTCAGGCGTCGAGCACATGGGCCACCTGCCGTTCTCTGCAGTGGCGCAGACCCAGGGGGAGTTCGGCCTGGCGTTCCCGCCAGAGCTGATGGCCAAGCACAACATCGTCGGCCAGGGCCTCGGCGCGGAGATGATCGCCGACCAGTGGGAGATCCCCCGCTCAGAGCTCGACGAGCTTGCCGTACGCTCGCACCGCCTAGCCAACGAAGCGACCCAGGAGGGTCGTTTCGAGCGCGAGATCGTGCCGATGACCGTTGACGGCAACACCTACGTCACCGACCAGGGCATACGCCCCGACACCAACCTCGAGGCGCTCTCACAGTTGAAGCCAGCGTTCAAGCCCGATGGCAAGATCACCGCGGGCAACGCCTCGCAGATCTCAGACGGCGCCGCGGCGGTGCTGCTGATGTCAGCTGACAAGGCCAAGGAGCTCGGCCTGACGCCGCGGGCGCGGATCGTCGACCAGACGACCGTCGGCTGTGACCCCGTGAAAATGCTCGAGGGGCCGATCCCCGCCACGCGCAAGATCCTCTCGCGCAACGGCATGGCGATCGGCGACATCGACCTGATCGAGATCAACGAGGCATTCGCGCCCGTCGTCGCCGCGTGGAAGCGCGAGCTCTCGCCCGACATGGACCGCGTCAACGTCAACGGCGGTGCAATGGCGCTGGGGCATCCCCTCGGCTCCACCGGCGCGAGGCTGATCACCACGCTGCTGCACGAGCTCGAGCGCTCCGACAAGGAGATCGGGTTCGTGACCATGTGTTGTGGTGGGGGACTCGGTACCGGGACATTGATTCAGCGCGTCTGACCTGACGCGCGATGGCCGGCGCCTGGCGGCGTCTCGCCAAGCGAGGATTTGATGGTTATGGGGCCGGCCTTTGGGCCGGCCCTGTTGGTTGCTGAGTGGCTTGGAGCGGGGGCCGCGCGCCGCGCCGCGCCGGGTGCGGGCACGGCCGGCAGCAGTTACGATCGGGCGATGATTACATCAATAGTGATGCATAATATAGAGATAGGCCTTTAGGGCATCAATATCGATGTATATCGAGCTGCTATATTCTACATCAGATCAGATGTCTAGTACGCAAAAATCGAGCTATCACATCACTACTGATGAATCTTGAAGAACTCATGACCGATGCTGCGGTTCTCGCCGAGCTCGGCCGCCGGCTGGCCCACCATCGCCTCGCGCGCAACTGGACGCAGGCCGAAATGGCTGCAGCGGCGGGACTGGGTCAGGCGACCGTACAGCGGCTGGAGGCGGGCGAGTCGGTACAGATGACCTCCATGATCAAGCTGCTGCGCACGCTCGGGTTGCTTGGTGCGCTCGACGCTGCTGTGCCCGAGTCGATCACGCTGCCGATCGCGCAACTGGAGCGCGAGCAGCGCAGGACACGCAGACGTGCAAGCGGTCGGCGCGAATCCACTGCTCTGTCGGGCGAGACACAGTGGACATGGGGCGATGAAGCGGATGGCGGGCCGTGACGGTCGCGGCCGTTACGTTGTGGGGTGCCCGCATCGCAGCTGTGTCGATCGACGCGTCGGCGCACTACGCGACGTTCCAATACGACCCTGCCTTCGTGCGCAGTGGCATACAACTGGCGCCGG
>Ga0209624_10000631_pt1 | contig 30792 bp, 24 predicted proteins | sample JacPinW_OM2H0_O1_FD_188565 | JGI IMG/M metagenome (GOLD analysis project Ga0209624, IMG submission 188565) | Forest soil microbial communities from Algoma, Ontario, Canada - Jack Pine, Ontario site 1_JW_OM2H0_O1 (SPAdes) (version 2) | ecosystem: Environmental > Terrestrial > Soil > Boreal...
AATCGGAAGCTCCAGGACGTCCTTCGGCGTGGGACCCGAAACACTTTTGCCGAGGTAAAAAATGTAGGCGACCACGAAAATCGTGAAGATCGCGGATTCCGCGGCAATCAGCGAGAACATTCCCACGCGCCCGCGCGACGGTAGAACCCATTCGGACTCCACCGTACTTCGTGTGAATGTCGTGCTACTCAATGAAGTTCTCCTGTTTATTCATATTTCCAATCCGGATCTTCGGGGTGCTTGAGATCCCATAGCGGGCGCCGACTGCGCACCACCGGTGTCGCGGCAAAGTTGTAATCGGGAGGCGGCGAACTGGTGGACCACTCGAGCGTCCACGCATCCCAGGGATCGTTCCCGGCTAGCTCGCCCCTCCGAAGCGACCAGAGAAAATTGACGACGAGCACAAGCACACCTGCAGCTTGAAGGAATGCGCCGATGGTGACGACGAAGTTCCAGACTTCCCATCCGCGGCCCGGTTCGTAGGTGTAAATCCGGCGCGGCATTCCCAAGATGCCGGGAATGTGCATGAAATCAAAAGTCAGATGAAACCCGATTATGAATAGCCAGAAGTGCCATCGCGCAAGCGTCTCGTTGTACATTCGTCCGCTTATCTTTGGAAACCAGTAGTAGAACGCTCCGAAGAGTGCAAAAACGATTCCCCCAACGATGACGTAATGAAAATGCGCAACCACAAAATAGGAACCGCTGAGCTGCCAGTTGAACGGCGCCGTCCCCAACATGATTCCCGTCAAGCCCGCGATCAGGAATTGGAACAGGAAGCCAATACAGAAGAGCATTGGAATCTGGAACTGAATTTTCCCGCCCCACATTGTGCCGAGCCAATTGAATATCTTGATCCCCGTTGGAACAGCGATGGCCACGGTCGTGAAAACGAAGAAACTGTTCCCGTAAGAGCTCATCCCCACCGTAAACATGTGGTGAGCCCAGACGCTAAAGCTGATAAATCCGATGGTAATTGTCGCCGCCACCATGATGGGATAACCGAAGATCGGTTTGCGAGAGAACACCGGGACAATTTCGGATACGAAAGCGAAGGCCGGAACTGCCAGGATGTAAACTTCCGGGTGGCCGAAAATCCAGAAGAAGTGCATCCAAAGAACTGCCGAACCCCCTGCTTGAGTATCAAAAAAGTGTCCGCCCAGATAGCGATCGATGCAGAGCATGATCTGTGCCGCGGTGAGAGGCGATATGCAAAAGATAACCATCCCGCCCACCACGAAATTTAGCCATGCCAGCAAGGGCATTTTTCCCAGAGTCATGCCGGGGCAGCGCATGCATAAAATGGTAGCTATGAAATTGACCGCCGTGCCGATGCTGCCGATGCCGGAGACGATCAGCGCCAGCGTCCAGAAATCGGTGCTGTGCCCGGGCGAGAATGCGCGCGCCGTAAGTGGCGCATAGGCCCACCATCCAACGTCGGGAGCAGTCCCCGCGCCGTAAAGCCCATTGCCGCCGATGAAGCTGAAGTAAAGAAGCAGCCCTCCAAAAGCAGTCATCCAGAAACTGAAGGCGTTCAGCCGTGGAAAGGCCATGTCCCTGGCGCCAATCATCAGCGGAATCAGATAGGTGCCGAATCCAAAAAGGATGGGCATGACCACGAAAAAAATCATCGTGGTGCCATGCATCGTCATCATGCGATTGAAAATCTGGGGTGAAACGAAATGATTGTGAGGAACAATCAGCTGAATGCGCATGATGATGGCTTCGATACCGGCAACGACGAGAAAGAAAAGCGCATAGAGGATGTACAAAATCCCCAGCTTCTTGTGATCCACGGTCACAACCCAGTCGTGCAGCCTCTCGCCGATCGGTCGCGAGCCTTCGCCAACTGCATTGAGCGCGATTGTTTCCGACGACATTTCTATTTCCTCATCCTCATCGCAGCGTCTCCAGATACGCGGTTAGCGCGTCTAGATCGTGATTACTCAACTGCATGGCCGGCATCAGCGAACTGGGCTTGATCGCGTCGGGATTCTGAATCCAGGTGCGCAGATTTTCAGGGTTGTTCGCTGCGGCGCCTGCGGCGAGGGTATCGCGGCTCATCAGATGCGTGAGATCCGGGCCGAAATGTCCATCCGCCACGGTCCCGGAAATGGTGTGGCAGTTCACGCACGCAGTAGACTCAAAAATGCGGCGCCCTTCGGCGACCGCGTCGCTATCAGCATTGGCTGCCGGTGTCTTTTGCGCCTCAACCCACTGGGCAAACTGTTCGGGCGAATCCACGTAAACCCGCAGCAGCATTTTGGCATGCTGGACGCCGCAATATTGCGCGCATTGCCCGAGATAAACTCCGGTCTGCTCAGGATCGATCCAGGTGTGATTCACGCGGTTGGGAATCAGGTCCGTCTTTCCAGCAAGACGCGGCACCCAGAAGCTATGATCGGTGTCGGCGGAAAGTAGAGTGAGGAACGTGGGCGTCGGACTCGACGAGTTGCTGACCGGAACATGCAGCTCGTTGGCGGTGACAACGCCCAGAGCCGGATAGCGAAATTCCCACCAAAATTGATGGCCGATGGCGATGACCTCGATCGCTCCTGCAGGTTTTGGAGCATCCTGGATGGAATGGATCACGCGCGCGGTGGCGAGAAAAAGGACCAGCACGATGAGGACGGGAATCACGGTCCAGGCAAGTTCCACCTGATTACTGCCATAAACCTGCGGAGGCTCGCGGCCATCGTCGCCATCCCGCTGGCGGAACTTTCTAACCGAGTACGCGAGCAAGCTGAACACAACCGCAAAAATCACGCCGGTGATCGCCAGGACCAGCAGCGACAAATGGAAGATCGAGTTTGCAGGCGTCGACTGCGGCCGAAAGATGCTAGGAATCTGCGATGGATCGGACGGAGCGCCGAAACACAGTGTCGACGCGAGTAAGGCGCCCGCAAGCAGCACGGCGATACCCGCCATCCTTCCAAGAAAGTTTCGCGTTTGTGTGCTGCATTTCATTGACATCGATTCTCGAGGGCGCGGTCGCTTGCCGCATCGTCGGCGTCGTCGAGTGCGGTTCACTGCGCCTGCCCTTGATGAAATTGGCGGTTCGCTGGCCCGGCCCCGCCAACTTCAGGGGCATTTCAGTTTCCAAAATGCGCCAGAGTGAGCGCCGCGGTAAGATCGTTGCAAAAGCATGTCTTATGACATGCCCAGAAACTTCGCGCGAAGGAGTCGATGTCAGCATGTTAGCAACTGCGCAGACACCAACACCGCCCGCAAACTGCAAGCACGTCGCAAAAGAAAGCAGCAGTTCGGCTTCGTCCGGTGGAGGAGCGAATCGGAACGATTCATGCGTGAGCCTGAAGACGACGGTCCTGCTCGGTACAGTGGGGATCTGTAGCGGCGACTCCAGAGTCCCGATGCGGGATGCGAAAGGGACCAAAGGGAATATAATGCCGGTCATGGCCGCCCCGAGACCAGAGTTCGAGCCGTTGAATATTCAGCTTCTCGTCGATTCAATCCCTGCGCTGATTCACACTGCCCGGCCCGACGGCTACCTCGATTACTTCAATAAACCTTGGCTGGAATACCTGGGCGTCACTTTGGACAAAGTGGCCGGCTGGAATTGGACCGCTTTCATTCACCCGGAAGACGTTGATGGAATCGTCGCCCAGTGGCGAGCCTGTCTTGCGACCGGAGAAATCTTCGAATACGAAACGCGCGTCCGCAGAGCCAATGGAGAATACCGCTGGATGTACCACCACAAAGCGCCGCTCCGTAATGAGCGCGGCAACATCGTCAAGTGGTATGGGTCGAGCCTCGATATTGACGAGCGCAAATCGGCGGAACAACAGCTCCGCCGCAACGCCACGGAGTTGCAAAGAAGCCAATTTTATCTCGCCGAAGGGCAGCGTCTAGGGCACATCGGAAGTTGGGCCTTCAACCCTGACGGATTCGACTATTGGTCCCCCGAATTATTTCGCATGCATGGACTCGATCCGGCCAGCAAACCGCCTAGTGTTCAGGAATACTTGGATTTTCTGCACCCACACGATCGCCAGTCCATGGCAGACCTGATTACAGGACTCTCGGCGGACGCTTCGCCGTTCGATGCGATTAAGCGAATCGTTCGTCCCAACGGTGAGGTCCGCTACATTCGCTGCGTCGGAGCTCCTGTTCTCGAAAACAAACGCCTAAAAAAGTACGTCGGCAGCGCCATAGACGTTACCGAACACGAGCTCCTGACGCAGGAACTCCGCCGGCGCGAAGCCTATCTGGCAGAAGCGCAAAGACTCAGCCACACAGGCAGCTTCGGATGGAAACCCGACAGCGGCCAGATTGTCTGGTCGGACGAAACCTATAGGATTTTCGAGTACGACCGCGCCGAGAAACCAAGCCTAAACATGGTGTTCCAGCGCATACATCCGCACGATAGAGAGCTTGCACGACAGGTCATCGAACGCGTATCCAGGAGTACAGACTTCGAACACAAATATCGTCTGGTTATGCCAGGCGAGACAATCAAGCACATCCACGTGCGAGCGCACGCTCTTCCCGATTCGTCAGGCAACATCGAAGTCGTCGGGGCGGTAACCGATATCACCGGGCACGTGATGGCCGAAGAAGCCCTGCAGAGTAGTGAAGCAGACCTGCTTGAGGCTCAGAGATTCAGCCACACGGGCAGTTGGCGAAATGACGTGTTAACGGGGATCGTCACGGTCTCGCCGGAAGTGCACCGGATATTCGATATTAGGCCCGGGGAGGACGCATCAACCGCTGGATTCTTTTTCGGCAGGATTCATCCGGAGGATCGGCCGATTGAAGCGCAAAAATACGAACGGGCGAATTTGACGAAGACCGAGTTCGAATCGGACTACCGTATCGTTCTCCCGGACGGATCGATCAAGCACGTCCACAACGTCGGTCATCCAGTCTTGAACGAGTCGGGCGACATTAGGGAATTTGTCGGTACCGTGATCGATATTACGGAACGTAAGCGCGCGGAAGAAGCCATCCGGCGAAGCGAAGCTTATCTTGCCGAGGCCCAAAGACTCAGTCACACAGGCAGTTGGGCCTGGAACGTGCATACTGGCGCTCTGTTCTGGTCGCAAGAGATTTTTCGCATCTATGGCTATGACCCTCAAGAAACCGGTCCCACTTGGCAGCAGTTTCTGGAGCGGGTTCATCCGGAAGATCGAGCACAGATCGAGGAGAGAGCAAAAATAGAAACTGGCGGGAGGGAGTGGGTAGACTCGCAGGGGGATTTTCGAATCGTTCTTCCTGACGGAACGACAAAGTACCTCCATTCCGTTGCTCATCCTGCTAAGGACGGTTCAGGTGAAATTGAGGAAATCATCGGCACCGTCATGGACGTTACCGAGCACGAACTCCTCACTCAGGAACTGCGGCGCCGCGAAGCCTACCTGGCCGGAGCCCAAAGACTCAGTCACACGGGCAGCTTCGGATGGAAACCTGAGACGGGCGACATGGTCTGGTCAGATGAAACCCACCGTATCTTCGAGTACGACCGCTCCGTCAAGCCAACGATAGATTCACTGGTGCAGCGCGTCCGTCCCGAAGACCGCGCCGTCGTCAAAGAGGTCATTAATCTCGCCTTTACGGGAGCAACAGAATTCGAGCATTCCTATCGCTTGGCAATGCCCAATGGGCGAGTCAAGCACGTTCACGTCTTAGCTAGCGTTTTACAGGATGCATCTGGCAATCGCGAGTTTGTCGGAGCGGTGACCGACATCACCGAGCGCAAGACGGCCGAGGAAAAGATCCGGGAACAAGAAGCCGAGTTCCGTCAGATCGTCGACCTCGCACCTCAACTCGTTGCAGTATACGGACCCAATCTCGAACGTCTTTACTCCAACCGCATGGCGCTCGATTATCAGGGCATTAGCCTTGATGAGTGGCGGCAGATGAGCAGGGGTAGCCTAACTCACCCTGATGATTCGGACCGGCTCGACGCCAGCTGGGATCGTGCTTTGGCAAGTGGCACTGCTTGCGATGCGGAGTTGCGGCTGCGCAAGCATGATGGAACTTATCGTTGGTTTCTGGCTCGTTTCACCCCGATGCGCGATGACCAGGGGCAGATTAGGCGTTGGTATGTTGCATGCACCGATATTGAAGACCGCAAGCAAGCGGAAGACAGGCTGCGCCAGGAAAATGTCGCTCTGCGTGAAGAAATCGACAAAGCCTCGATGTTCGAAGAAATTGTTGGAACCTCCAGGCCTCTGACGGCCGTTCTATCCCGGATTGCCAAAGTCGCTCCGACCGACTCTACCGTGCTGATTACCGGAGAAACCGGCACAGGCAAAGAACTCATCGCACGCGCCATCCATCGGCGTTCCCACCGTTCTTCCCGCGCTTTCGTCAGCGTCAACTGTGCGGCCATCCCTCGGGATTTGATCGCCTCGGAATTATTCGGTCACGAGAAAGGCGCTTTCACCGGTGCGCTGCAGCGCCGCATCGGCAAATTCGAACTTGCCGAGGGCGGAACAATTTTCCTGGATGAAGTCGGTGAGCTTCCCACGGAAACTCAGATCGCCCTCTTGCGCGTGTTGCAAGAGCGCGAATTCGATCGCGTCGGTGGCAACCGCCCCATTCGAGCCGACGTGCGCGTGATCGCTGCTACCAATCGTGACCTGGAAGCCTCGATCGCAGCAGGTTCTTTTCGCGGAGACCTCTTTTACCGCATCAACGTGTTCCCCATCGAGATTCCACCTCTCCGCCAGCGCAAGGACGACATCCCGATGCTCGTGGAATATTTCATCGATCGCTACGCCAGGAAAACCGGAAAAAGAATAAAGACTATCGACAAAAATACTCTCGAACTGCTCCGCTCCTACTCCTGGCCTGGAAATATTCGCGAACTGCAGAACATCATCGAACGCTCCGTCATCGTCTGCGAAACGGAGACCTTCTCCGTCGATCAGAGTTGGCTCTCCCTCCAATCTTCGCAGCCGCAGCCGCAGCCGGGACGCGTGTCCCTCGCCCTGAAATCCACTGCAGAGGACAAACAAGCGATCGAGGCTGCCTTGGCCCGAACCCAAGGCAGGGTCTCCGGGCCCTCCGGAGCTGCAGCCGTACTCGGCGTTCCCGCCTCCACACTCGAGTCGAAAATCCGCGCCCTCAAGATCAATAAGTTTCGTTTCAAATCTGCCTAGCTAAATCACGCTAGCCTGCCTGTGAAAATTCCGCCTTTTGTTCGCGAAAAAATCGCGAATTCGCGAAACCCCGCTGCGCTCGATACAGCAACTATTTATTTATCAGCAGCTTAACCTTGGTGTCCCAATTGCTATCACCCACTTATAGAGGTGCAGCGTCGGCAAGTATGCTGAGAATCCAGCGATCGGCAAACGGCAAAGTGGTCTTTACCCTCAGCGGCCGTATCGAGTCCGAGGACGTCGCTGAGCTGCAACGATTGCTCGATTTGGAAGGCGAGCGCGACCACCTCACCTTGGACTTGAAAGACGTAACGCTTCTGGATCGTGACGCCGTAAAGTTTCTGGCCCGTCGCGAAGCCGATGGAGTTCAACTCGATAATTGCCCGGCCTATATTCGTGAATGGATTGAACGAGAAACAGAACGTAAGAACCGGCGCAAGCGATCGACCGCTGCGAATCGTTCCGCGCGCCGCAAGACTGATTAGATTTCTGGAGGGCTTGCATGAGCGTAAGCACTTTTCCCGTCATCGACCTGTACGAGAACGACCCCGGCCTGGCGACTCATACATCGCGCACCGTCAACCTGGACCTCTGGGACGACTCGCCCTGCAACCACGCGCAATTTGGAGGGATCGTAGGCCAGAGCTCCGCCCTGCGACGCGTGCTGCAAATGGTTCAAACTGTCGCCACGGGCGACTCAACCGTTCTGCTGCTGGGAGAAACCGGTACGGGCAAGGAACTAATCGCGCGCGCCATTCACAATTGCAGCCGCCGCAAGGATCGCGCGTTCGTAAAACTCAATTGCGCCGCTATCCCCAGCGGGCTGCTCGAAAGCGAACTTTTTGGTCACGAGCGTGGCGCCTTCACCGGAGCTATCACTCAAAAAATTGGCAGGGTCGAAGTTGCGGACCAAGGTTCGCTTTTCTTGGACGAAATTGGCGACATCGCACTTGAACTGCAGCCGAAACTGCTTCGCGTCTTGCAAGAGCGGGAATTCGAGCGCTTGGGAAGCACGCGCACCAAGAAAATTGACGTTCGAGTCGTAGCCGCAACTCATCGTGACCTGGAAGACATGATCCTCAATGGACAGTTTCGCAGCGACCTCTACTACCGCCTGAATGTTTTCCCTATTTCGATTCCTCCCCTGCGTGAGCGCCCCGAGGACATTCCGCTCCTGGTCCGCCATTTTGTCCGCGAAGCCGCGCGCAGATTGCACAAGACGATTGACACCATCCCTTCCGACACCATGACAGCACTGGCTGAATATCAGTGGCCGGGCAACATTCGCGAACTAGAAAATGTAGTCGAGCGCGCCGTGATTCTGTGCCGCGGTTCTGTCTTGCGTGTGCCTTACCGAGATCTTCAGTCCCGCATCGCGCCCGGGCACGCTAGCGAAAAACCGGAAACCATGGCCGACGTCGAACGCGAACACATCCGCACGATCCTCAGAGAGACCCGCTGGGTGCTCTCCGGAGCAAGGGGTGCCGCAAGGCGCTTGGGGCTGAACCGCTCCACGCTTTACTTTCGCATGAAGAAGCTCGGCATTGTGCGTCCCGGGTCATGATGCGGAGGCTCCTGCGCGTGTTAGTCGGCTAACAACCGCCAGCCTGCCACCGTCACCGAAGCCTTGCGGCGGATTCGCACAGCCTGCGAACGCCGGATCGCACTTTTCTTTCAATCACTTGTGAGGTTTCAACCCTCTGTGCAAAGGGGCACGCGGATTGCATTCTGCAGGCAGAGAGGCCGTCACGAAAATGTTGGGCGCTAAGAAGACCAAAATCTTCAAGTTCACGGTCACGGAATATCCCAGGGAAGAAAAATGGGTGCTGCAAGGTCCTTTAAAGTGGCCGTGGGTAAACCAGCTGAGAGGCGACTGGAGAATGGCGCGGCAAACACATCAAGGACGATCGTGCATTGTCGACCTCAACCAAGTGACATTCGTAGACAAGATCGGCGAGCGAATGCTTCGCATCATGGCCAATCAAGGCGCCCGATTCGTGGCTACCGGAATAGACATGCAACGCGTGCTGCGACGGGTAGCCGTATAGGTCATCTCTAGGGGGTTTTTATGAGTGCGCTTCAAACTTATTTATCCAATCATCGCGCTAAGCCGGGACCGCAGCCCCTCCGCGTAAACGTGCGCAAGCGAAAAACGCGCAGGAACGCTGCGCGCATCTCAATTTCGCCGCACCTCGAAAAGGCAGTCGTGCCCCAGCCAGTTTCTGAGGAATGGTCCCTCATTCAGCAAGCGATCGCAGGAGATTCTTCCGCGCAGCGGCTCATTTTTTCCTGCTACACCGCAAAGCTCCAAAGGTCCGCCTACGCTATCTTGCGCAACAAAGAGGATGCAGAGGATGCGGTACAAGACGGCCTTTGTAGGGCCTATGCGAACCTGCGATCGTTTCAGGGGAGGTCCTCACTTTCGACCTGGCTCACTCGCATTGTCATCAACTCGGCTCTGATGCTTCGGCGCAGAAAAGGTAGTCGGCCCGAAGCTTCGTTGGACGATATTTTGACGAATCAACCGGAACGATTGGCGCACCGCATGGTCGACAAGAGTCCCAACCCCGAGGAAACCTACAAAAGCACAGAATTCTTTGGACTCCTCCAGGCACAAGTTCGGCAACTTTCACCCGGATTGCGCGCGTCAATTCAGCTGTGTGGCTTCGACGGTCTGTCGCAGGCAGAATCAATGGCAGCGCTCGGAGTTCAAAAGAGCACATTCAAGTCCAGAATCTCGCGCGCACGACAGAAGCTCGCAAATGGTTTACGGCAATGTATCGAGGCGCCGCGCCGCGCGCCTGGTTTCGGCGAACGATTCGCTTCTGAACTTTGAGAACACTCGACTCCAACAATCCATCCATCACCAACAAATCGGGGAATCCGCCTTTCGCTCGGAGATAACTCGAACCGAATGAAAACGTTGGATTCGCCTACAGTTCGTGCACAGTCTCTTTTTTCGCTCCAGTCAAACGCATTGGGTCAACCGCTACGGGAGTGCCTCAATCACGAATTGCTGCGGCTAAGCTAAACCGCGGAACCCGAGCAAATTGCACTCAGATCCAAAGCACCACTTCATCAAGCGGGCGAAGGATATAGCTGCGGCGGCGGCGCTGTTGCCGGCGGAGCAGGTCGCCTGTTTTCTTCGCCGTTGTGCTCAACTTTCTGCATCGCTCTCTCCAATTCCTTCTGATGGTCTGTAAGCAACGCGTGAATCTTGCGGTGCGTTTCGTCGCTAACTGCGTGGATCTGAGGAGCAAGGTCTTCCCGCGAAGCTGTCGGATTCTTGTCGAGCAGGGCCTGAATCTTGTCCTGGTGTTCCTGGAGCAGAGGCCGCACTTGCTTTTGCTGTTTCGGGTCAGCTCCAGATCTTTGGTAAGGTGAGCAAGTTCCTGGTCGATTGATTGCGGCGTGTGGATGTGCTGAAGCTCCTGCCGCGCTGGTGGCTGCTGCTCGCCGTTGTCCTGAGCCGGGACAGAACGGGCCATGCCGAGCGGGTCGGGCGGATTGATCGAAATTCTGGGGCCCCGTCTAACTGGGACGTTTCCGCGGACAACAGCCACGATGCGCCAGAACCCTTTCTCCTAGCGCCGCTTCAGCCCGATTGCCTGGTGCCACTGCTGGGTCGTGATAGCAGGCCGGTGAGGCTACTCGTCCTGGGCCCTCGCCTCTCGGAGGACCTCGGTGGCAAGTCAAGCGGGCGTGGCGCTGGAAAACATTCACCTGGGCGAAAAGATTGCCGAACGCATCGAGGCCGAGCGGCACATGGCCCAGGAAATGGAATATGCAAAACGGGTCCAGGCGCGGTTGTTCCCCCACAGGCTCCCAGCCATGAAGACCCTTGAGTATGCCGGGTGCTGCATCCAAGCGCGCCAAGTGGGTGGCGATTATTTCGATTTCCTCGAATTACGCCCCGGTCGGCTGGCGCTCGTGCTGGCAGACATTGCGGGCAAGGGAATATCCGGCGCTCTCTTGATGGCCAATTTGCAGGCTAATCTCCGCAGCCAATATGGCGTAGCCTTGGAGGATCTCTCGCGACTGCTTAAGTCCGTGAATCAATTGTTCTACCAGAACAGCAGTGACGGCAATTACGCTACGCTATTCTTTGCCGATTACGACGATTCCAGCGGACGCCTGCGCTATGTGAATTGTGGACACTTGCCGCCTCTGCTGTTGCGCGCGGACGGAAAGCTAGAACGATTATCTTCTACGGCAACTGTGCTGGGATTATTCGAAGAATGGGAATCCTCGGTTGCGGAGGCTCAGCTTGCCGCCGGCGACACCCTGGTCCTTTATACCGACGGCGTCACAGAAGCCGAGAAAGTCCAAGACGTGCAGTTTGGCGAGTCCCGCCTGATCGAGACGATGCTTGCGCATCGCCACCTACCCGTAGGGGCCCTTCTTAAGACGATCGTCGAGGCTGTACAAAAGTTCAACGCAGGCCCGCAGGCAGATGACATCACTCTGGTGGTTGCAAAGCGTATAGCCGCTCGCGTTCTGATGGCGGCACCAGTCTGCACAGCTGCTGTGCAATAACCCATTCGTGCACAGTCGGGGGTAAAAGCTATGCTGCGGATTAGGAGGAATGTTGGGAGGTGCTTTGATCTTCTGCTGCAATAACTAGGCTAGACATGGTGATCGGCAGTTCCCTTGGGACTCAAGGTTTCTCGGACCTTATTAGAAAATTCTTGGGGGGTAAAGGGTTTTTGAATGAAGGCCTCGGAATCACCAAGTTGGGTACGTCTAACAATTTCATTGTTTGAATAACCCGACATGTAGAGGACTCGGGTATCGGGTCTTAGTTGGCGCAATTGTGTGGCTAACTCAGGGCCGGGCATACCGGGCATGATCACGTCGGTTATCAAGAGTTTGATCTGTCGGGTTTCTTCGCTGGCCAGAGCCAGTGCTCGCTGCGAGTTCTCAGCAGATAGAACCACATAACCCTGAGGTTTTAGAATATCCTCGATGAGCGATCGTACCGTTATTTCGTCTTCCACTACTAAAATGATTGGCGAGGCGACCGGAAGCGTCTCCGATTCCGTCGACTTAAACAGCGACGGCTGTTCTTCTACACGAGGCAAGTAAACCTCAAAGGTAGTTCCTCGACCTGATTGACTGTGCACCGTAATGCAGCCGCCGAGCTGTTGGACAATGCCGTACACCGTGGACAGTCCAAGCCCTGTCCCGACACCGACATCCTTCGTCGTATAGAAAGGTTCAAAGATGTGGGATAGAGTTGCCGGGTCCATGCCGGCACCCGTATCTTGAATCGTCAGCAGAACATAATTTCCGACAACTAAACCAGGCAAGCGCGATGTAAGTGCGTAGTCCACGTGAACGTCACTCGTTTTGAGCAGCAGTGTCCCGCCCCCGGGCATAGCATCCCGAGAATTTGCGGCCAAGTTTAGGATCACCTGGTCTATCTGCCCAGGATTTGCGCGCACGCGACCCAGCGCGGGATTCAGTTCGCAGATAAGTTCAATATCTTCTCCAATAATCCTTTGCAGAAGTCCCTCCGCTGCTTTGACGACAATATTCATGTCTAACACATCGGTGGGCAGCACTTGCCGCCGACTAAGCGAGAGTATTTGCGCGGTCAATTCCCGCGCTCGAAGGGCAACGCCCGTGATCTGGTGAGCCATTCTGAGCAATGGCTGATTGTGCTGCAGTTTTTCTTCTAGCATGGTGCTGTAACCCAGCACGCCAACGAGCAGATTGTTGAAATCGTGGGCAATTCCGCCGGCAAATCGTCCGAGCGCCTCCATCGTGAGCGTATGGCGAAGTTGTTCCTCGAGGCGCTTGCGTTCGCTTATGTCGCGGAAAGCCATCCGGAGTTCCAATACCCCGCTGTGGTACACCGTACTGGAATGAACTTCCACCGGGATGACCGAACCGTCTTTGCGCAACAGGGGCCATTCAGCAATCGAATGGGTGTGAGCTGAAAGGGCTTCGCCAACATCGCTATCGATTGCTTCGACTCGAGCGGAGATGATGTCGTACAACGTAAAGCGAGTGATTTCGGAGCGGCTGTAGCCGATCATCTGCAGGAACAGACGACTGGCATCAACTACCTTCTTGGTCGTCGGGTCGACGAAACAATATCCGTCCAATCCCTGTTCTGGAATTGCAGAATCGCGCGCTTCGTAACGGGGTCCGGTTCTCTCGGCCCGTTCCTGGATTGCAACGCCGTGCTCTCGAGCGGTTACAAGGTCTCGAACAAGAACGATGGCATATATCGGGAGACCACTCGGATTGCGAATTACTCTGGCACACAAATTGGACCACAACGCGATTCCGTCCTTTCGCACAATCCTTGTGTTGAGCTTGTAACCAGAACGCGCTCCGCTAACGACTTGGCATGCCAAGTTCGCACTCGTGTCGAAGTCTTCCGAGAAGGTGATATCGGCAAGATCTTTTCCGAGCAGTTCTAATCCTACGTATCCCAACATCTCTCGCAGCGTGCGGTTCGTACGGATAAATCCGCAAACCGGATCCACGAGCAGCCCACCAAAGGGCGAATCCTCTAGTGCGATATGGAATATTTTCTCGCCTTCGCATACTCCGGATTCGTTGAGACTTTGAACTCGGGTGCCCCGAACAAAACAGAAATGCCCAGAAAACACTTTTTGCCGGTCGTAGTCTTTAATCAACAGCACGCGCATTGATAAGCCGACGCGGGAAGCAGTTAAACCGTGGCTCGTGAATTCTCCGAAGTCCGACGCTTGCATCTCCCGATAGGCGCGCATGGCTTCGGCGATATCTTCCGGGTGGAGGATCGATTTCCAGTCCGAACCGATCAAATCAGTGGATCGATGGCCGAAGGACCTAACATAGGTGTCGTCCGCGCTCAGATAACGCCCTTGCCTGTCTACGCGCGCCGTGCCTTGAAGCATGTGACATGCATGTTGCCCATGCGTCGTGACATCTTGTAACGGATTCATAGGAGTCCAAAAACCACTTGCAAACATACCGTCAACAGAATTGCTCCTTGAATGAAGAGCTGAGTAGCGCCTGGAATCTGTTGGGCGATCAAATCGAATGTTCAGTGGTGCGGCGAAATCAAACAGTTTACGTTCTGTGCGCGCCACAGTGAAGGAAACGCAGCAGCGGGTCCCAAGCGGATTCTATATACCAAGATATGTTATAGCTTCGCAAGGCCAAATTGGACGGCTGGAGCAACAATTGTGTTGCGAAGTGCTTTATAATCATTTCGCACTTCATGTCGGGGCGTAGCGCAGCCTGGTAGCGCGCCTGCCTTGGGCGCAGGAGGTCCGCGGTTCAAATCCGCGCGCCCCGACCAAACACATCTCGCGTCTTTTCTTTTGGTTAATGAAGGTTCCTTTCACTCAAAAGTCATCTTGTGGAATTCTGGCAGACGGGAGTTCTCATTTGCCAAGTCGTTTAGTTTCCGAGAGTTCGCGACATGACCAACTTGCAAAAACACGAGGACGCAGGAGTGCTATTAAGAAACTATTGAACGGACGCAAGTTAATCGCCCGCGATCTGGCAAGTATGGGGGAAATTCGGGGGATCCTGCGCTTTCCCTTCTCATTGATCTTCGGAAATGCAAATCAGTAAATCCCGCGCTAGGCTCAACTCGGGATTCGCCGTGACTCTCAATTGCTTCCTCATTCGTTGGTTGAACCTGGGAGTACGAGATCTTGGCGGCGGTTTGCTAATTCACCTTGGCCTGCTCGCACAGACCGATTTTCGTTTCTTTTGTTTGCGTTAGATACTTCCTGGTTGCAGTGAAACACCGTCATTGTAGGCATTCGTCGATCAAGAGTTTCACTGTCAATCCGCGAGAGCACGACGACGGCGCGTTACGCGAAGCGGTTTTTGCCTGGCCCAAGAACGAGAAGCCGGACGCCCTCGGCGCGGAAACGCTTGGACATAAAGCGGAGCGAGCTCGACCTTCTCTCGATCCAGAGCTGGGTAACCCTCGAGGATCTCTTCTGGTCTCGCTCCGTGGGTTAACATGTCAGCAATGAGTTCGACCGGGATGCGCGTCCCACGGTACACGGGCGTACCGCGCATGGTGTCAGGGTCGGAAACAATCATGCCCTCGGCACGCTCAAGTTTCCTTAGGTCCAAGTCGAGATCCAGCCGCACCGACTTCACTTGAATTACTACGGCTGAGCCCTCTGTAAGAACCACAGCGTCAACTTCGGGAGACGATTCAATTTTCTTGGCGATTGCTCGGCGAGAGGCAAGTGGCAAGAGCCGCACACCCTCCGCTTCGAGACGGAGATACAATACTTGCCCGCGACTAAGCATCCGTTGGATGGAGCGGCCAGTGCGGAGCCGCCGCGGCCGAATGAGCCGACGTTCGATGAGTTTATGAACGGCAGGAAGCGGCAGATTCGTAACAGCCGAAGCCTGTGCCGGAGTATATTCTGTGGTGTTCATTCACTTATTCTACCCCAAACGGGACAGAATTAACAGAACAGCGTGGATGGTTGCAGAGTTTGTGGAAGTTATTGAAAGAGAAGAAAATTTGGGTGCGGGGGCCTGCAACCATCCGAATGCCTTTTAGCTTGGAACGGATCCGTCTCGCCGCATAGCCAGCGTGCAAAGTCATAGGTTGGCGATTACTTTGCCGACCAACAGCCCTTAGACGTAAGTCCATAGATAGCAGCTGACCTATTCTTGTCGGGAAAGGTGAGAGTCGCCTCCGGCATTTTGTGCTAGCATCCGCGGCACATCTGAAAGGAAAATCCAAATGAGTGTCCCCCAAAGGTTTCTCTCATTTGTGCTGGCATGCGCTTCGAGCGCAATAGTGGCTCGCGCCCAATCTCAGACAACGCCCAGCCCAGAAGTGAAGAAGCTGGCAGTAATGGTTGGCAAGTTTACGATCGAAGATGAATTGAAAGCAGGGTTTATGGGGCCGAACTCGCCAGCGATGAAATTCAGTGGCATTGACGATTGCAGATGGACGGCAGATGGCTTCGCCGTGATCTGCGAGACAGTACTCTATAGACCCGGGAGTAAATACTCGGACACCTCCTTCGTCTACTACGATCCAACTTCCAAGACATAGCGATACCACGCAGTTGACAGTTCAGGAGGATCAGAAGACAAGACTGGAACGGTGAGCGGCGACGTATGGACTTGGCTTGGGGACAGCGTCTTTGGCGGGAAGGTGTATCACACCCGGTACACCATGAAGGTTGTTTCACCGGATTCCTACGAATACTCCGATGAGTCGGGCGAGAGCGAGAATTCCATGAAGGTGTTCGTGAGCGGGAAGGAGACACGCGTCGCGGCCACCAAGCCCGAGAAACCGCAACCAGTGCAGGCTGGCGCAACCCCATTGCCGCTGGAGAAAAATGAAGGCGAGACGCGTCTCTGGCGGCCCGAGTCGGGAGAGGTTGACCCCGGGGGATTCATTCTCAAGGTCACTCCCAAAGCCAATGGCTCCGAGCATCTTGTGCTCGTTGGCGGAGAAGACATGCCCCCCGGCGCAGCCATACCAACCCATAAACATCTTGAGCAGGACGAGATCGTGCTTATCGAGAAAGGCACCATCCACGCTCATGTTGGAGATCAGGAGCGCGATCTGCATGCGGGAGGAATGGTGTTCATTCCGCAGCATACGTGGGTCGGCCTGAAGAACACCGGCACCGAACTCGCCAGCATAGTCGCCATATTCTCGGCCCCGGGATTCGAGGATCATCTGCGCTGCGAATCAGTTCCGGCGGGAGAAAAGCCGACTACAATCTCCCTCGCCGAAGAGAATGAATGCGACCGACTAGGCCACGCCGTCTATCGCGAACGTGCAGAAAAGGACCCCGACAAATGAAAAGAGGTGTCCGAGTGGTGCGCCTGAATCTGTCTGCTCCAGCACAAATTTGTCGACTGTGACTGCTGAAATCTTGCCCGGAAGCGTGATGTAGACGGAGGCCGAACTCCGCTGATTGGCGTCTAACTCAGCGGCCCGCTGCCCGCCGCCTCAATTCGTCTACACCATCATCATCATCCGCGCTGGGAGAAACCTCCTAGTGACCGACACCTCGGCCCCCCACCCACCGTTAGAACCTTGATGCCGCATCGTACGCCTGGCCAGCGGCTTCGTTGAACACGATTGCCGTGAGCGACATCGGTCAGATCAGCCGGCCCACCCGATCGGTCAGCGACCAATCGTGTCCTGTGATCGCACCGGATAGGCGGTGCGGGCCGCAGGTTGATTGCTGGGATTTGGTCTATGCCGGTACTTGTACGGGCGACGTCAAGTGTGAGGTAATGTGACGATGAACCGACGCGATTTTCTTTCTGCCGCTGTCGCTGCAGCCGGATTTGCACTCTCGAGGTCGGGCTTTGAGAGGAAGAGCGGATCTTCCCTTTTAAGCTGCAAAGAACGCGTCGAGCGGGCTTTGCTTGGGCAGGACGTCGACCGTCCTCCGTATACGTTTTACCACCACTATGCGAGGCCGACAGCACAACTCGAAGCACAGGACCACCTCGATTTTCATCGTACGTACAAGACGGACATCGTGAAGGTGATGAACGACTTCGACTATCCGAAGTCAAAAACCGGCAGGTGGTACGACCTAAAGCCGTTGGATTCACCCTATCCGAATCAATTGGAAACCCTCCGACGGGTTCGCGACGGGCTCGATGGTGACGCGTACTTTATTGATACGATCTACGGTCCCTACATGACGGCCATGATCCTATATCAGTCACAGCCGCAGGTTGCGAATCAGCCGAAGTCGGACGACTTCCAAGATGAACAGATCAAGAGCCTCCGTGACTTTCAGCGACAGAATCCGGACGCATGGCACAACGCGCTCGATGCGATCACGCAATCAACAATCAATCACATCCGAAACAGCAAGGAGGTTGGGGCGTCTGGCGCGCTCGTGAGCATTTTCAACGCAGAGAGCAAGTTCGGCTCTGTCGGGGACTATCAGAAATACACTCGTCCCTATGACAAGCGGGTTTTCGATGCGCTCGCTGACACAAAGTTGACTGTGCTCCATTTACATTATTTGGAAAGGCCGTACCTCGACCAGTTCAAGGACTTCAATGCGCCCGTTCTTCAATACTCGGTGAAGACCAGTGGCATTCCCATCTCGGAGGTTCGTCAGAAGTACTCGCAGCCCATACTTGGTGGAGTTGACGAGATCGACTATCGCAAACTCACGACGGAAGAAATTCGTTCTCAATGGAAGGACGCGAGATCGCAGGCCGGAGCAAAGTACGTCGCTGCACCAGGCTGCTCCGTCCCGAATGATTCTACCTCGGATGAGCTGGCGCGCTTTCCCAAGTCCCTTGGGATCTAGGCTCCGACTGATTCGCGGGGGCAGACCAAAGGAATCCAGCTGGGCCGGTGAAAAGGCGCGCCCCGATCGGGCCGCTTCATTTTTTCCATTGTTGCCCTGTCTCAGATTCTTGCAGGCCATGCGAGACGAATAGCAATCGAAAGATCGGTGTGCGCACTGTGTTTGTAAGGACCGAATCAAACCCATTTTTGTTAATTTGCGGCCAGCTGCTGTGGCTGCAACCCCTGCAAGCTTAGCGCGCTATGCTTTGTTCAACCGGCGATCAAGCTACAACGGTTCGCTAGACCGTTGGACAAAAAGACCGCGCTTTGATTTAGGAATTCCACAATTGTGCTCAAGCAGGTGAACATTGCAAAAGACAATCGTAAGAACAGTCGGAAGTCTTTTCTTGATGATCCTCTTCACGGGCACTTCCCTATACGCACGGGAACCGCAGCCGCGGAGATGGACAGAACAGGAAGCTAACCAGTGGTACGAGAAGCAAGCGTGGCTCGTAGGCACTAACTACATACATGCCTATGCCATCGACCAGCTGGAAATGTGGCAGGCCGATACGTTTGACCCAAAGCGCATTGACCTGGAGTTCAGCTGGGCCGAATCCATCGGCTTCAACACCATGCGCGTGTTTCTGCACGACCTTCTTTGGCAACAAGACCCCCAGGGGTTTAAGCAGCGCATCGATACGTTCCTGCAAATTGCAGACAGGCATCACATCAAACCCCTTTTCGTTCTGTTCGATTCCTGTTGGGATCCCGATCCGCGGCTTGGAAAGCAGCGTGAACCACGCCCAGGGGTTCACAATTCGGGATGGGTACAAAGTCCCGGTGCCGAAGCGTCGCAGGATTCTTCGCAATATCCTCGCCTGGAAGCCTATGTAAAGGGGGTGGTCGGAGCTTTTGCAAAAGATCAACGCGTTTTAGGTTGGGACGTCTGGAACGAGCCGGATAACACAAACCGGGGAAGCTACGGCGACTTGGAGCCATCGAATAAAATCGCATTGATTCTCGTCCTTCTCCCGAAAGTGTTCAACTGGGTGCGTGAAGCGCGTCCCACTCAGCCTCTGACGAGTGGCGTTTGGAAGGGCGGCTGGTCCTCGCCGGAGAAATTGGACGCGATGGAGAAGATACAAATTGAAATGTCGGACGTAATTTCGTTCCACAGCTACGATAAGCCCGAGGAGTTCGGACGGCGCATCGTCTGGCTGCGGCCTTATGGTCGCCCCATTATTTGCACCGAATATATGGCTCGCGGAAATGGCAGCACCTTTCAGGGTTCGCTGCCGATCGCCAAGAAATACGATGTTGCTGCCTTCAACTGGGGCTTTGTTGCCGGGAAGACGCAAACGTATCTTCCTTGGGACTCTTGGCAGCGTCCTTACATCGACCGCCGACCCGCCATCTGGTTCCACGACATTTTTCGCACCGATGGCACTCCTTATCAGCAGGATGAAATAGACTTCCTTCGCGCGATTATCGTAGTGCGCCGTGAAAATGTGGTTCATGTCCCCTGTCATTCATCGATTCTCGGTAGGGCGTATTCCGAACATTTGATCTGATTTCGTGCGTATCCGCTAGACAGGAGGTCGGAGGTCGCAACCCATTTGGTTTCCCAGAGTTCGCGGCATGACGAATTTGTAAAAACATGGGAAGGCAGGAGCGCTCTTCAGAAATTATCGAATGGAGGCGCGTTGAGCGCACACCCAGTGGCCAGTATGGGGAAAATTCAGGGGACCCTGTGCATTTATCGTTCACTGATCTGGTCGAAGGCCGGTCGATGCTCATGTTAGGAAACGCGGTCCGCTCGGCTGTTCTCTGGATTGTTTTTTGTCCACCCAACAAGGCGGGGCGCGGGATCACTTCAACCTTTCGATTAACAGCCCTTCGAAAGGCTCGATAACACTCGGCCGGAGCGGATGTTTTTCGAGGCGCGAAGAACATGCTCGCCGGGCATCAACAGAAGATTCAGGCCGAGCGGGACCCGAAGTTGGAGACGGCAAGGGAACAGGGTGCGAACCGACGCCACTGGGCCGCGTGACGCGGTTAACTTGCGGTTTGCCGACGACCCGGGAGCAATCCGCTAGAAATGAGCCTTTGAATCTGAGGTCGCGGCACCTACCCCGTATGAAATAAGGTCGTTTCTGGATTGATTGAAGCACGGGAATCTGAATACGGTCGCATTGTTCGTTATCAATAGGAGATTGTCATTTCCGATCAGCGATTGTTGTTTCCGCAATTGGAGACGAAAGCTAAAGTGCCGGTCCCACAAGGCTTTGGATACATGCCAGAGCTGATCGACAAGGCAGAAGAGGATGAATTAGCGATCGCCCTCGGTACTTTAGCTTTGAAGCCTTTTGAGTTTCATGGCCATCTCGGAAATCGACGCGTAGTTTCCTTCGGCCTCCGTTATGATTACGCTCGACGGGGAGTCGAGTTAAGCGATCCCCCACCGCGATTTCTGGATGACCTCCGGCCAAAGATCGCTAGGTTCGCTGGTCGTGAAGCTGGGGAGTTCGTGCAGATTGGAGTGAATGAATACAGACCCGGGGCAGGAATTGGATGGCACCGGGACAAACCGGAATTCGGTGATGTGGTGAGTGTGTCGCTACTTTACCCTGCTAAAATGCGTTTCAGAATCTCAAAAAACAACCGATGGATCAGGACATCGCACATCCTAGAGCCACGGTCCGTATACATATTGACTGGGGAGGCCCGCGAAGTTTGGGAGCACAGTATTCCACCGCTAACCTCGCTGCGCTACTCGCTAACTTTCCGTACGCTCTCTCCTCGGGCTCCGAGTTACTTGCGCAGCGATTGAGGAATCGGCGGACTGAAACATGTCTGGTCGGAATCGCCGTCAGGGGGCTAGCCGCGACGGGTCTGATAACGCCCTCCTTCGAATCTTTTTGTTGGCCAATCGCTTTAATCCCTCATCCTGTGTCCATCAAAAACCGATTGCGCTGCAGATGGCTAGTTCGCATTAGAGTTTTCGCGAACATTGTTCGCCCAGCTGAGAAGTTCGTCCCGCGTCATAAAATTCAAAATCCGTTCCCTTTTGATGCCTGCGAGCATTGCGGAAGCTGCTCCCAGTTGTATGAAGGGTAGTTGAGAAGGTCCATGAGAGTCCGTACCCAGAGAAATACGGCATCCCGCCTTCTTAGCAAGAGCGACTAAGTCGGGACTCAAATCCTGCCGATCGGGATAAGCATCGATTTCGAGCGCCTTGTCCAGTTCCGCCGCGGTTCCGAAAATTCGGGGCCAATCGGCGCTCAAGCCCAGCCGATAGTTGTAAATTCGTCCGCGCGGATGTCCCAGGATCTGAATCGCGGGATTACGCAGGGCGGCAAGATAACGCTCCGTCTGGTCTTCCGTTTTGCGCAGTGACGAATGAAAACACCCGAGGACGATGTCCAGTTCTGCAAGGACAGTTTCCTCCATATCGCCTTGACCAGAGGGATTGAGATTCAGCTCAATTGAGCGCAACACTCGAAGTTGTTGGCCCCAGTCCTTCAGCGATTCATTTATTTCGCTGATTTCCTCTGCCTGTCGCTGGAGCTGTTCTTCGTTGATGCCACCAGCGATTTTGAGACCCTTTGAATGATCCGTGATGGAGATGTATTCGTAGTTGCGCTGCAGCGCGGCTTCCGCCATATCCCGAATTGAACCTGAACCATCGCTCCACAGGCTATGCATCTGCAAGTCGCCCCTGATCCCGCGTAACCAAGCTGGCTTACTTGCTAAGGCGGCCTGAGCCTCCGTTATCGCCATGAATCCAGACCGAATCCGAGGAACTTGCGGAAGAGGCGGGGGATCGTCTATCCAGTTCTGAATACGCTTTTCAAGAAACGGCCCGACCCCTGAAAACTCGGTGAGGGAGCGATGTTGGCGCACAAGTTCATAGGCCTCTTCCGGCCACAAATAGGCGCGCCGCGAGGCCCTGCGATAAGGTTTCTGTAGTGGCTGCCGTGCGGTTTCGGATTCAGTAGCTAGGAGGTTGGCGATATCCGCGTTCTTCAATAGTTGGGATCGACTGGTCAATGGTATCGGCCTCTTCCATGTCAGCCTCTATTCGGTTTCTAATAACGGATCCTCTAAATATGCTCAAACGCTAGCTTTTTTATTTTAGGGGGTCTATCCAGCGATGAAGGTAGTTTGTGCCTGAGCCCATGGTATTTACGGCTGGCTCCTGGCCAAATATGAAAAATAACTACCAATATAGTTGTATAGCAATCGCTTGCCATCCTCGGTAACCTAATATGCCGAATCGTGAGAAGTTCAATGCAGTCGAATGGTGTGGAATTGCGATGACGCTGCCGATCAAGACCAGCTATCGACCGATGGAAGCCGAACCTGCTGCGGAACTGCCAAAAGGTCCGCAATGGCAATATGAGCCCAAGTGGGACGGATTCCGGTGCCTGGCATTCCGGGACGGCGGAAGGATCCAGTTACAGTCAAAATCGCAAAAACCACTGTCTCGCTATTTTCCTGAACTCGTTGAATCTCTGGCGGCCTTAAAGGCCCAATCGTTTGTGCTTGACGGAGAAATTGTGATTCCGGTGGACGGACATCTGTCCTTTGATAAGTTGCTGATGCGAATTCACCCAGCCGCGAGCCGGATTCAGAAATTGAGTCGAGAAACGCCGTGCGTATTTATCATTTTCGACTTGTTAGTCGATGATAAGAGCAAGAGCCTGGTAGGCCTTCCTCTTGGCAAGAGACGTGAAAAACTAGATGCATTTATCGGGAGCTTCGGAAACGGAAAGGGATCGTTAGAGATTTCTCCTGTGACGGATGACGTTAAGGAAGCACGGAAGTGGTTCCGCATGGGCACAGGTCTTGACGGGATTGTCGCCAAACGCAGGGATTTGCCCTACCAATCGGGCCGGCGTACCGGTATGCAAAAAATCAAGAAACAGCGCACAGCCGACTGCGTTGTGGGCGGTTTCCGCTATTTGGAGAAGAAACCCCTGATAGGGTCGCTGCTACTCGGGCTTTTTAATGATAATGGACTGCTGGATCACGTCGGATTTACCTCCTCGATTCACAACGACGAACGATCTGCATTAACGAAAAAGGTCGAGGCTTTGATCAAGCCTCCCGGCTTCACAGGTAAAGTGCCTGGGGGCCCGAGCCGCTGGAGTACCAAGCACTCCTCGGAATGGGAACCCCTTGAAACAAGACTCGTGGTTGAGGTCCAGTTTGACCACTTCACGGGCGGACGTTTTCGCCATGGCACGAAGTTTCTACGCTGGCGCGCCGACAAGGCTCCCAAGGCTTGCACCATGGAGCAAGTACGGCGCGAGAGTCGCTCTGCGCTCGGGTTGCTGTAGGTTATGAAATTGCAAGTCCTCAGCTGGGGGCGAGTTCTCGCATGTCAAAAGCACGATTAACTGAAGGCCCGGAACAGAAAAAGACTCCTTCCTTCTTGTTCGACTTAGATGGAACCCTGCTGGATAGCGCGTATGAACACGTGATGGCCTGGCGAGAAGCTCTAATCAAAGAGGACATTTACGTACCGAATGCCAGGATTCACCGCTGTGTCGGGATGAGCGGCAAATTGATGCTGCGTACGATTTTCAAAGAATTGGGGAGTAGGGTCAGCCAACACCAACTAGAGCGTCTCGAAGCAATACATAAGACGAGATTCGAGCGCCGACTGAAATCAATTCGAGTTCTCCCTGGTGCTCGTGAACTACTCAAATATCTAACCCAAGCGGGCGTTCGATGGGCAATTGCAACCGGAGGAGATCAACGAACTGTCACCAAAATGATTAAACCCCTTCATGTCCCTTCAGGCACTCCAATCGTTACTGGCGATCACGTCGCGCAAGCAAAGCCGGACCCAGATGTATTTCTTACAGCTGCTGGTCGCCTCGGTGTGGCGCTGGGAGATTGCGTTGTCGTTGGCGATAGTGTTTGGGATCTGCTAGCGGCGGGTAGATCAAAAGCTCTGGGAGTTGGCCTGCTTTCCGGCGGATACGGCGAAGCGGAACTGATTCAAGCAGGTGCCTACCGGGTTTATGAGAATCCTGCAGACTTGCTAGAGCACATAGCTGAAATGGGCATCGAACCTCAGTAGATATTTTATTGCACCACGGTGCCGTGAATGCACCGGAGAACGTTTCAACAATTCAGAGTTAGAAACTCTTATGGCCCTTGAAGAATACAAACGGAAACGTGATTTCAAAAAAACACCGGAGCCACCGCCGGAAAAAACAGCGTCGCGCAAGGATTTTTCCTACTTCATTCAAAAGCACGATGCGACACGCCTGCACTTCGATCTTCGCCTGGAGCTAGACGGCGTTTTGCTAAGTTGGGCCGTCACCAAAGGCCCTAGCCTCAATCCTTCCGATAAGCGCCTGGCCGTGCGTACCGAAGATCATCCCCTGTCGTATGGGACGTTCGAGGGCACCATCCCGAAGGGCCAGTACGGCGGCGGTACCGTCATGCTCTGGGATCGAGGAAGCTGGGAACCAAAAAGCGATGCGCATGCTGGTTTAAAAAAAGGACATCTAGCTTTTACGCTCCGCGGCGAGCGCCTCAAGGGCGGCTGGGACCTTATCCGCATGCGAGGTGATGAAAAAAGGGAGAACTGGCTGCTCATCAAGGAAAAGGATCATGAAGCCCTCAGCAAGGGCGCAGCCGGTAAATTCCTGGAACAAGAAGCGACAAGTATTTCTACGCTCCGTTCGATGGACGAAATCGCTGTCGACGCCCCGCCAGAACCAGAGACCAAAGCGCGCGGCAAGGCAATTAACAAGTTGTTGGCAGATTATCCGGACGTCGAACTCGCCACACTGGTTGACGCTCCGCCCGATGGCGAGCAATGGTTGCACGAAATAAAGTTTGACGGCTACCGGCTCCTGGCATTCCTAGCGGACGGCGAAGTGCGTCTTCGCACGCGCAATAGTAATGACTGGACGCACAAATTCCCCGCCCTCCGTGCATCGGTTGCAAAGCTAAAAGCTAAATCGGCTGTTTTGGACCTGGAAGCCGTGGTCCTGGACGGCGCTGGCAAAAGCAGTTTCCAGGCCATGCAGCAAGCGCTGGGCGAGGGCGGCAATCGCCAATCCATTCGAGGCTACGTTTTCGATCTCCTTTATCTCGACGGGAGAGACATCGCTCACCAGCCGCTCACAGCCCGCAAGAAAGCGCTCGCAGTTCTTCTGAAAAAGTCTGCTGGCGCCAATTATCTACACTACAGCGACCACGTGGCCGGCCACGGGGCCGACATGATCGCTAAATCCTGCTCCATGGGGCTCGAAGGCATCGTGTCCAAGTTGGCGAATTCCCCATACCAGCCCGGACGCCAGGAAAGCTGGCTCAAAGCAAAGTGCCTCAAACGCCAGGAATTTGTGATTATCGGCTATACCGCCGCCCGAAAGGGCGGTCGCGCCATCGGGGCCTTGCACCTTGGCTACAACGGTAAAGGCGGGATGAAATACGCCGGCAAGGTGGGAACTGGTTTCAGCATGAAGGACGCGCAGGGCCTATACGACCGCCTCGGCCGACTCGCCGCGGATGCCCCAGCCATTGAAAACCTCCCGCGCAGCATCCGCAAAACCGCGCACTGGGTAAAGGCCGCACTGCTCTGCGAGGTTGCCTTCACGGAATGGACCGCCGATGGTCACATCCGCCATCCTTCGTTTCAGGGGCTGCGCGAAGATAAGGAACCCGGCGACGTCACCATGGAAATGCGTAAATCCGTAGCTAAGCTCGAGACAAAGACGGCGTCAAGCAACCTCGCCCGGAAAAGTGTCGCGCACAAAATAGCATCATCGAGCAACGACGCGCCCAAAGCCGCATCGCCAAACGGCAAGATCGAAGTTTTGGGAGTCACAATTTCGCATCCAGATCGCCTGATCTTCAAAGATCCGCCGGTCAGCAAAGGCGAGCTCGCCGAATTCTACGCCGCTGCCTCGCAATGGATGTTGAAGGATATCGCAGACCATCCCGTCAGCTTGCTGCGCTGTCCTAAGGGCACGTCGGGCGACTGTTTTTATCAACGCAACCGCGGCACCGGTCTGGGACCGGACGTCAAACCGTTCCGCTGGCGGCACAAAGGGAAGTCGTACGAATATCTTTATATCGAAAACGACAAAGGCCTGATCGAGTTCGTCCAGATGGGCGCAATCGAACTGCATCCCTGGGGCGCGTCCGTCAACCACATCGATTACCCGGACCGCCTGATTTTCGATCTCGATCCCGACGAGCAAGTTCCCTTCGAGGCTGTGAAACTAGCCGCGCGTGATTTGCGTCGTCGCCTGAGGGCCAAAGGCCTCGAAAGCTTCTTAAAGTGCACCGGTGGCAAAGGACTGCACGTTAAAGTTCCGCTCGCGGAAAAAGATAACTGGGAAAAAGTAAAGTCCTTCGGAGCCGCAGTCGCTCAGGAGATGGTTCAGGATGTGCCGGAAGCTTACGTGTCAACGATGAGCAAGGCAAAGCGTAAGGGGAAAATCTTCGTCGATTACTTCCGAAATGATTACACAGCCACGGCAATTGCCGATTTCGCGGTCCGCGCTCGTCCTGGTGCGCCGGTTGCCATTCCGTTTGAATGGCAAGAGCTTGGCAAATTGAGGTCCGCCAATCAATTTACGATAAGAGAGGTCCTGAAACGTCTTAAGAAATTCCGACCCGAGCCCGGCCGATACGACAAACGTCAGAAATTGCCTGCCTGATTTCGAGTCGTGGAGCATGCGCATGGACGAGGGTCTCATTGGAAATACAGGGCATTCTGACGCATAAAGGATGTCGCATTCTTTATCGCATAACCTTGTCGGTCGTTGTTGAAGTAAGCCCAAACACGAACTGCGCCACTTTTTCGGATACGGCCCGTCCAGACAGCCAATTCTTTTGCAGAATAATCGTGCCGGTACCATTGGCTCACGCCGTGGAAACGAATGTAAAGATCATCGGCTGTCTTAATCAACTGATCCGGAAGCTTCGGACTGCTAACAGAGCAAAAAATGGTACCGGTTTTGCGAAAAGCTCCAAAGACAGTCTGATTCCACCAGCTGGCATGGCGGAACTCTATGACGTTGCGCCGATTATGATCAAGTTGGAGCAAAATGGCCTTTAGTCTCGCTGGCGTGTAATGGAAGCTTGGCGGCAGCTGGAACAAGAAGCAACCCATCATCGGACCAAGCAGGTCGGCAATAAAACAAAAGTCAGCGATCAGTCGTTTTGTTCCCTGGAAGCGTTTGATGTGCGTGATTAATTCGCATACTTTGACGGTGTAGATGAAGTTCTTCCGTGTCGCTTGTTGCCGCCAAGATTGGACGGTAGCCACGGTTGGCCAAGAATAGAAAGGAGCATTCAATTCGACAGTTCTAAAATGGTCCGCATAATAAGCGAACCACTGTTTAGTTGGAATGTCCTTGGGGTAAAAGGCAACCCCCCAATGCCAATAAAACCAACCTGAACAGCCGACATTCAGTCGAGGCGTATGCGCTGCGTCAGACGTAAGCAAACCTGGAAGTAGTCCTTGTCGGTCTGCTGTTAGCCGGGCTTCGCGCATTTTTTCTGCACGAATGATGTTAGCTTCTCGCTGTCTGGCCCGGCGTATTTCTCGGCGAGCTTGGCGTTCAGCACGTGTGAGGGTCGGTTTATCAGTCATATCGGCCCTCTTTAGTCATACGGAACTAGGGACGGGACGGCGAATGGCGGATTACTCAAAATAGCGATAACTGTCGCTGGGACGAGCGCGCCCCATGGGGCTCATCGCAGACACTTCTGCCGTCAAGTTCCTTCGAAATCGAGTTTTCATGGCGGATGATCTCATCAAATCGAGCAGAAGCATTCGACCGTTTCTCGATGGCACGAGCAAATTGATCGAGCCTTCTGAATCCGTCGAGTTTTGCTGTGTCGCCCAATTTTGCGGAGCCCAGAGCCTTGCGCATCACAGAGAGAGATTCGTCATACGTCTTTAGCGGCACGGGGAAAGGATGTCGATCCTTGCCTCCTAACGCGAACGAAAATCGCGCGGGATCGGAAAAACGGGTTGGAACTCCGTGGACAACTTCGGCAATGAGGGCGAGCGACTGAAGGGTGCGAGGCCCCAGTTTTTCGATAAGAAGCAATGAAGCGAAGTCTCGGAGGTCACGCTCGTAAGCTAGAGCGAGGACCGCCCCGAGCCGCTTCAAATCAACGTTGGGTTCGCGTACATCGTGGTGTACTGGCATGACCAACTTCCGTATTTCATGCAGTATTTTCTCAGGCTTCTCATGAACGATTTCAAGCATTGCGTTCTGCGCCGGTTTAGCCTGCCCGTCGACCAAATTCATGAGCGTGCCCTGGTACTCGCCCACGATTCCGGTGTGCGGATCGGACGTGAAGTCACGGACGGTTCTTGAATGCCAATGGTAGCGACGGGCCAAGCCGGAAGCACTGTTCATCCCCTGCTGCACGACGACCCATTCACCTTCGGTATTTACGATGAATGCGTGCAGATAAAGCTGAAAACCGTCCGCAATTGCATTATTGTCGATCTTGGCAGTGAGTCGGCTGGCCTGGACCAACGCTTCGCCGTCCACTGCAACGCCTTCGGTGTAACTTCGAAGTTCGTCGGGTGTCTTCCTGGAATCTCGGCCCCGGCCGCCGCAAACGTAGATTCCCAATTCACGCGCGCGCGGATTAAGTCCCCGCTTTAAAGCGCCGACAACCGAGGTTGTGATTCCGGAAGAATGCCAATCCATTCCCATGACAGCCCCCAAGGCCTGAAACCAGAAAGGATCGCTTAGTCTGGAGAAAAATCCAGAGGTTCCGTAATGATGCAAAACATTTTCCGTAATCGCTGCGCCAAGCTTGGTCATACGTTCAGCAAGCCACGAAGGCACACGTCCGCCGTGAAGAGGCAAGTCCGCGAATCCAGAGCGCTCCATCAGGATTCCTATTTTAGCATCAACGCGTTTCCGCTCAGGGTCGGCGGACATATTAAGGCTCGGATAGCATTGTTCAGTCATCTACATGCTAACCGGTATAGTTGCCCCAGCCATTGCCAGGTAGGATTCAGCCCGATGGAGTCGACTTTCGAGCGCGACATGAGAATCAAAACCTCTACAGCCGTAGACCGAGCCTGGATCCATAAAATCGGCCGGGATTAGCACGGTTTCGGGCCGGGCGTGGATTAGCAGCGACTGATTACGCGGCCGGAATCTGGATACGTCGGGCATGGGGGAACATCGCTTTTCGGTAGCTGGCAGAGCCTTGTGTCGCGGCTCCGTATAAGCCCGCACCCAAGGGTCGTGAGGACTTGAGAATCCGTATTGTTATTGGTGATAGGCAACGCCATGACTGAAAATCTATATATTGGTACTTCAGGATTTACCGCCGCTGGATGGTCGCGGACTTTTTTCCCGAGAAAGCTCCCGACGCGCGACTATCTAGGCTATTACGCTAGCCGGTTCAACACGGTCGAGCTTATGAGCACTTTGTATGGTCCGCCCGCAACGTCCACGGTCAAAAACTGGTATTCGCAGACCCCCAAGGAGTTCGTTTTCGCCGTCAAGATGCCTCGGAAGATCACCCACGAAGCGGCTCTTTTAGATTGCTCGAAGGATATGGCGGATTTCTTTCGAGTAATGGACGGACTGAAAGAAAAGCTCGGTCCTATGTTGTTTAAATTTAGTTCTAGGGACATAAAGCTCTTTGGGAGCTGTGACTATTTTTTAGATCGGTTGCTCCCGCTGCTGAAAAATCTTTCCCATGTCTACCGGTTCGCCCTCTCTGTCCCAGAAGAATGGATCAGTCCGCAATTCATCAATACGATTCGTAACCATAATGTCTCGCTTGCATTTGGCGACGATGGCTGGCTCGAGAAAAGTACTTTGCATGACCGATCGTCGGATCTCGTAACCTCCGATTTTGTTTACATTCGGTGGGTGGGCGAGGGCAGGAAAATGGAACAGCGGAATAAGGCGTGGGACCGGATCATAGTGAATCGCCGCGAGGCGATATTGGGATGGACAGAATTCATAAGTAAAGAGTTGCTTCCGCGCAGCAAAGTGTTTGCGTATGCGACAAACCATTATGAAGGACACGCGCCAGGCACAGCCGAGAGCTTTCGTAGTCTCTTAGCGGATGGTAAAAACAACGCGAGATCGCAAAGTACCTTATTTGAGCAACCTTTTTTTCGTGGCGGGTGATGGCATTATATTCTGTGCAAATATTGTTCTCAGATCGACGTTTTGAGAAAGCATACCGAAGCAGCGCAAGCGGCAGCGCGTTGCGATGTGGACTGGAGACGACGGTACATGCATCTGGCGCTGCGCCGGCAACGGAACATTGCCAAGGTGGCCATGGCCCGAAGACTGGGAGTGCGCTTGTACTGGATGTGGCGAAACGGTTGGCAGTATGCGCAGTGGATCACGTTCAGTTCGCACGCGGGAC
>Ga0209624_10000632_pt1 | contig 30790 bp, 29 predicted proteins | sample JacPinW_OM2H0_O1_FD_188565 | JGI IMG/M metagenome (GOLD analysis project Ga0209624, IMG submission 188565) | Forest soil microbial communities from Algoma, Ontario, Canada - Jack Pine, Ontario site 1_JW_OM2H0_O1 (SPAdes) (version 2) | ecosystem: Environmental > Terrestrial > Soil > Boreal...
CATGCTTCTGGGGCGCGATCCTGCTGACTACGACGTTGCCACGGACGCGAAGCCGGATCGAGTGCGGGAATTGTTTTCGCCGTCTTTCGCAGTGCTTGAAGTGGGGGCGAAATTCGGGGTCATGCTGGTAGTGGATCCGGAGGGAACCGAACAAGAGGCGCCTTTAACCGTAGAGGTTGCCACGTTTCGCTCCGACGTTGGCCATTCGGACGGGCGGCATCCCGATAATGTTGTGTTCTCAAAAACGGCGCAGGAGGATGTGAAGCGGCGTGATTTTACGATCAACGCGCTGCTGATGGATCCGGAAACGAATGAGGTGTTGGACTTTGTCGGCGGGCGCGAAGATCTGAAAGCCGGAATCATTCGAGCTATTGGGAATCCGGAAGAGCGATTCCGCGAAGATAAGCTCCGTCTGGTTCGGGCGGTGCGCTTTGCGGCGCGGTTGCACTACGCGATCGAAGCTAAAACATTCCACGCAATTCAGAAGCTGGCTCCCGAAATCAAGCAAGTCTCGCCGGAACGGCTTCGTGACGAATTGACCAAGCTTCTGACTGAGGGAGCCGCGCGCCGCGGTTTTGAGCTGCTGGATGAAACCAAACTGTTGCCAGAAATTCTTCCTGAAATTGCGCGCATGAAAGGTGTGGAGCAGCCGCCGCAATATCATCCCGAAGGCGATGTTTGGATTCACACGCTGCTAATGCTGGAAAAGCTTCCTGCGGGATGCCCGGCGACGTTGGCTTGGGGCGTGCTTTTGCACGACGTTGGCAAGCCGGCGATGTTCCGGCCAGCTTCACAGACTGGGGATAGGATTCGCTTCGATGGGCACGTAGAGGTTGGCGTGCGTATGGCTGAAGAAATTTGCCGTCGCCTGCGCTTTTCAAATGAGGATACGGCGCAAATCGCCGCGCTGGTGGCAAACCACATGAAGTTCAAAGATGTGCCGAACATGAAGGCGTCTACCCTGAAGCGCTTCGCTCGGCTAGAGCGCTTCGATGAACACCTCGAGTTGCACCGCCTGGATTGCCTCTCGAGTCACCGGAAGCTCGACAACTATGATTTCGTCCAAAGGTACATTCGAGAGACGCCAGCGGAGCAGATCCGGCCAGCCAGGCTTTTAACCGGGGACGATCTTCTGGATATGGGGTTTCGGCCGGGACCTTCATTCAAGCAAATGCTGGATGCGGTGGAAGAAGCCCAGCTAAACGACCTTATTCGCACCCGGGAAGAGGCCGTCGAGTTCGTCAAGTCGTTGCCCTCCAAGAATAATGTAAACTGATTGCTATCTTGCATTTAGATGCGGTCTGAAGGTGGAATTAGTCTGGGGTCTATACTTGAATTTAGGACTTTAGTCTGGTAATATCAACATACCTCATAACATACGACTAATTCCGCGGGTACCTTTTCTGTGGCTGTTGCATCTAACGTTATTGGAAGGCGGTAGAAAGTGATTATCCAAGGGGGATCAGGTGAGTAAGACAAATAGAGTTATCCCAGAACAACTCGCGATTTTACCTGTGCGCGACACTGTGTTGTTTCCGGGTGCAGTGATGCCGCTGCCAGTAGGCCGTGAGAGCTCTCTAGCGTTACTGAATTCGCTGGAAGGGCCGGAGAAGCTCTTGGCCGTGGTGGCGCAACTCGACCCGCGAATTGAGGTTCCTACCGGTTCGGATCTGCATGGTGTGGGCACGCTCGCCAGAGTCCATAAGATGGTGCGGATGCCCAACGGTAACATCGTGGCGTTCCTAGAAGGCTTGGAACGCATACGAGTGCTGGAAGTGCTGTCGTTGAAGCCATTCTTGCGCGGCCGGGTGGAAGCACAACCGGACCTGGAAAACCAGCGCGACGCGGAACTAACCGCGCTCGAACGAAACGTGCAGGAATTGTTTCGCGAGGTGGTGACGCGTTCACCGCAATTGTCTGACGATCTTCAGACCGAAGTGATGAATCAACCTTCGCCGGAACGTTTGTCGGATTTTGTGGCGTTCACGTTGCCGTCATTGAGCACCATGGTTCGGCAAGAGCTGCTGGAAACATTCAGCGTGAAGAAGCGCCTTGAAACGCTGATCAACGAATTAACCAAAGAACGCGAAGTGCTCGATCTGCGCAACAAGATTCACGAGCAAGTTCAAGAGCAAGTGAACCAGACGCAGCGCGAGTTTTTGCTCCGCGAACAAATGAAGGCGATTCAGAAGGAACTCGGCGAATCCGACGACGGCCAAGCCGAGATAGAAGAGCTTCGCAAGAAGGTCGAAGAGTCGGGAATGACTGCCGAGGCCAAAAAAGAATGCGAACGTGAATTGAAGCGCCTGGCGAAGATGACTCCTGCTTCGGCGGAATACATGGTTGCGCGAACGTACCTGGAATGGATGACCGCGCTGCCGTGGAACAAAACTTCCGGAACGGAAGACATCAACATCGCTAACGCGCAGGCGATCCTGGACGAAGATCACTACGATCTTGCCAAGGTGAAAGAGCGCATTCTCGATTATCTAGCGGTGAAGAAACTGCAGCCGGGAATGAAGGGTCCGATCCTTTGCTTCCTGGGGCCTCCAGGCGTAGGCAAAACCTCGCTTGGAAAATCGATTGCGCGGGCCATGGGCCGCAAGTTCGTACGCATATCGCTCGGTGGAATGCACGATGAAGCCGAAATCCGCGGGCACCGGCGTACGTACATCGGCGCTTTGCCTGGGCAAATTATCCAGGGAATTCGGCGAGCCGAAACGATGGACCCGGTGTTCATGCTGGACGAAGTCGACAAGCTCGGACGCGATTTCCGCGGCGATCCTTCGGCGGCGTTGATGGAAGTGCTCGATCCCGAGCAGAACTCTTCGTTCCGCGATCACTATCTCGACGTGCCGTTCGATCTCTCGAAGGTTCTCTTCGTGGCCACAGCGAACTGGATGGATCCGATTCCGGAGCCGCTGCGAGACCGCATGGAGATCATCGAACTCGCGGGATACACGGAAGAAGAAAAGATCGGTATCGCAAAACGCTTCCTGATTCCGCGGCAGACCAAAGAGCACGGCATCGTGTTGGGCGAGCAGATTGAGTTCACGGACGAAGCTATACATGACTTGATCGCTCACTACACGCGAGAAGCCGGCGTGAGAAACCTCGAGCGGGAAATTGCTACGCTCGTGCGCAAGCAGGCTCGGCGCATCGCCGAAGGCAAGACCGAAAAGCACATCGTTACTCCAGAAGTTGTTCGTGAAGCGCTCGGAATACAAAAGGTACGAATCGAAAAGGAAGTGGAAGAGCGCGTAACGAAACCGGGAGTTTCGGTGGGCTTGGTTTGGACTCCGGTAGGCGGCGACATCGTTTTCATCGAAGCCAGCAAGGCGCGCGGTGGTAAGCAGTTCACCATGACCGGGCACTTGGGCGAGGTGATGCAGGAATCGATGCGTGCGGCGCTGAGCTGGGTGCGATCTAACTCGGAGCGTTACGGCATTGATCCGGATTTCTTCAGGAAACTTGACCTGCACGTGCACGTTCCTTCGGGCGCGATTCCGAAGGACGGACCGTCAGCAGGCGTGGCGATGGTCACTGCTTTGGTCAGCCTATTGACTGGACGCGCGATCAGGCCGCGAGTAGCGATGACGGGAGAAATTTCACTGTCCGGCATCGTGCTTCCGGTGGGAGGAATCAAGGAGAAGGTGCTAGGCGCCAAGCGTGCAGGCATCCGCGAGGTAATCCTGCCGTCGGAGAACGAGCCGAACGTGCTGGAGGATTTGCCGCCCGAGATGCTCGAAGGCGTTAAGATCCACTTCGTGCGAACCGCCGAGCAAGCGCTCGAGATTGCACTTGGCAAATTCGAGAAAAAGCCTGTGCGGCCCATCACCGGTGGCGAGCAATTGCCCGCGATCGGTCCAGCCGGACCGGTTCACTAAAAGCAACGTAAAGAACGCAGGATAAGAGGCGGCCCCCGAAGGCCCGGGAAGAAATTTCCGGGCCTTTTCCTTTTAGCGCACAACTGGGGTTCAACTGGGGTTTCCTATTGCGGCGGGAAGCGCAATCGCGTACAGCTAGAAACTTCCGAATGCCCTATCGTCCAAGAGAACTTGTGGTGCGCGCGCGGGAAGCAGCGTCGCTGTTGCTGGCCACGCTCGACCACAACGAGATGGTTCCGCGCTTCCTGGATATGTATGCGGCGGAAAACCGCCGGCCGGGACGAGCGGATCAGCCCGGGCACTACTACGAGCAGCTCGAAACGATACGCCGCGAAGCGATCCTTGCCATGGTTCTGCGTACGGCAGATGTTTTGCCCGCGCGGTTGAAAGTTCGCGTAAACGTTCGCGAACCAAAACGTAGCGCCAGGAAAATTAAAAAGGGCAAGAAGGGACGGAAGGGAACGAAAGCCAAACCGACGAAAAAGTCAAGTCTCGATCTCGCAATTCCCTTGCTCGACCTTTTTCGTGAAGAGTTTTTTGTGGCGCTGGGCCAAGCCCTGAACTGGAGCGATGAAGACGCCCAGGAATTCTGGCACGATCTGGAGCTTTACGAGACGCTGACGCAGAAAGAACCGCGGCGGCAGGCTGGTCGCACGACGCGGGCCGTCGCTTCTGGCCCTTTTGTGGATCGCACGGCTCTGCTGCTGGATCCATCACTAATGGAACAGGCGCGTCGCGCAGCCGGCAAATTCCAGTTGGAACTGAACACGGCCGCCGACCGCGTTCTGCACAAAGTTTTCGCCCGGCGCCGCGGGAATTAATGGCGCAGCAAGCTAAGGCCGCGCCTCCAACACAATATTGAATGGTGTTTCCGCAGCGCGCCGCACGCGAGTGAATCCGGCGCTTTTCAATATCTTCGAGAGCCGACCCTCTCCGGCTTGCGCTCCCAATCCAAGTCCCACTTCTTGCGAGAGAGAAGCTGGGGTGCAAAGCATAGTGGAGGCGGCATAGAAAACGCGCCCTATAGGATTCAAGTTATCTTCGAGCTTGTCGTTGGCAAAGGGCTCGACGATCATCCACGCGCCGCCGGAATCGAGTGTCTTGCGCACGTGCCGCGCTGCACCTTCGGGGTCGCCCATGTCGTGCAAGCAATCAAAAAACGCGACGAGCTGATAGCCTTCGCCCGGATATTCTTTTGCGGAAGCAACTTCGAATTTGATGCGGTCGGAAACCCCAGCAGCCGCGGCAGCTTTCCGGGCCATTTCGATAGACGCCGGATGGTAGTCGAATCCAACAAACGTGGACTTCGGGTAGGCTTGAGCCATCAATATTGTGGAGGTGCCAAGACCGCAACCGACATCCGCGACTTTTGCCCCGGCTTTCAATTTGGATTCGATATCGCCAAGCGCGGGAATCCATTCGCCGATCAGATGCGCGCGATAGTTCGGGCGGAAGAAACGCTCGGTGCCGGCGAAGAGGCAATGATCGTGTTCATGCCATCCCAGGCCCTTACCGGTGCGAAAAGCTTCGGTGACTTTTGCCTCGTCCTTTATGCAGGCGGAGACAATCTCGAAAAAGCCTGGGAGAAAGACAGGACTGTTCTCGTCCGCCAGAGCAAGCGCCTGCTCGGGTGGGAGAGTATATTTTTTGGTCGAAGAGTCGTAGGTGATGAACCCGCCGGCGCTTTGCGCTGCAAGCCATTCGCGGACGTAGCGCTCGTGCGTCTTTGTCTTGGCCGCGATTTCTTCCGAGGTCATTGGCCCGGATCCGGCCATCGCTTTATAGATTCCCAGTTTGTCGCCGACGAGGATGAGAGCAGCATTCATCGCGGCGCCCATTTCTCCCACGGCTTTCATCATGAATTCGTGAAGCTTTGCTTCGTTTATGGGCTGTGCGGATGCGGACATGAGGTAACCTCCAGAAGAAAGTAGGCCGCGAAATACGGTGAGAACTGAGCGGATTTTATCGTTGCGGGTTCAAGCAAGTCAATCTGCGAAGTCACACAGCGGGCGACCGATATTTGTTATTCTCGCGCTGTGCTGGAAGTTTTTTACGTTGTCATTATTCTGCAAGTAGCCGTGGGGATTTACTCCCTATGGAACGGGTTTGAGTGGGTGCGTATGGTGCGGGCTCGGCTGACTTCGCACGCCGGGTTTTACACGCCCCAAGCGGCGCTCATTTGCCCCTGCAAAGGGAACGAGCGCGGCCTGGAAGAAAATCTTCTAGCGCTTACACGCTTCGACTATCCGAACTATGAGATTTATTTCGCGCTGGCAACAAGCCTGGACCCAGCGCTGAAAATTATCGAGCGCGTGAAAGCCGCTAGCCAGAAGCCCGTCCACATTCTAATCGCGGGCCCTCCGGAAGACTGTGGCGAGAAAGTCTTCAATCTAGCGCGAACGGTCGAGGGCCTGCCCGAAAAATTTGAGGTACTTGTATTCGTTGATTCGGATGCACGCCTTCCGCGCGGCTGGCTCACGAAACTCGTAGCACCGCTCCAAAATATCCAGGTGGGGGCCACTACGGGTTATCGATGGATTTTTCCCAGCGGAACGGGGATGGGTATGTTCGCGAGCGCCGTGGCCTGTGCTTGGAACGGCGCTGTAGCAACGCTGCTTGGAAAGCCCAAGGGAAATTTCTGCTGGGGAGGGGCAACCGCAATTCGGCGCAAGACTTTCGACGATGTCAACGTGTTGGAAGCATGGAAGGGAGCCGTTAGCGATGATTTCGCACTGACGAACGCGCTGCAGCAGGCGAACAGGCCCATCATTTTTTGTTCTGAATGCTTCGCGGCCACTATCCATCCGTGGACCTGGACTGAACTGTTGGAATTCACCAACAGGCAAATGTCAATCACGCGGATTTATTCAAATCGCAGATGGCTCGTCGGCGGACTGATGAACATGGCATACGTGCTGAGCATGTTGTATGCCGCGTATGTGATTCTGTATTGCATGGTTGACGGCGATCCGTGGAGCCAGTTGGTTCTAGTGGCCTTGGCGGTGCCGCTACTTGCTGCCATGAAAGGCGGCCTTCGGGTGGTTGCGATCAACGAAGCCATTCCGGAATGGAAAATAAAACTTCCTGAAACAAGCGTGGCTTGCGTTCTTCTCGCGCCAGTTGTTCCGTTTCTTTTTGCATGGAATTTTGTTGCATCATCTATTTCAAAGCGTATCCGCTGGCGCGGTATCCGTTACGAACTTATCTCACCGAATTCCACACGCATCCTCAAACGCTAAATCACATCCATCTGAAATTGCGGAGCGGCCACATCGTCACTTGAGCAGTGGGAAGTATCTGCTAACCGCCGCGGATGCTGTCCGTCTAGTCCTTGATTACGACCTTCCAGTTAAGAGGAGCCATGCGAAAAATCGTATTTCTTCTTGTATTCGTATTGCTCGGCGTCGCGATGGCGGCGTTTGCGCAACAAGACGTTTCACGACAAACGGCGGAGGCGCTGGCAAATGGAGATTATCCGCGAGCGATCACGCTTTACGAAGAGATCACCAAAGGCGATGCGCACAACGCGGTTTCCTGGGAGCGCCTTGGACTGTCCTATCTTCTCGGCGGCAAATATTCTCTTGCTGTTCCGGCGTTAGAGCGGGCACTGCAGGAAGGATTTCAGGGTCGAAACGGAAAATACAATCTGGCCTGTGCTTACGCCAGGTTAGGCCGCAAGGACGATTCGATTCGCCTGCTTACAGATTTGGCGGAGCAAGGCTGGCCTGGAGTTGCTCAGATCGGCTCAGACAACGATTTGCAGAGCTTGCGCGACGACCCTCGTTTTGTGTCCTTGGCCGAACAAGCAAAGCTCGCTGCGGAACCCTGCCGTGACCCTCACAAGCATCCTGAATTTCGCCAACTGGATTTTTGGGTAGGCGAATGGGATGTCTTTAGCGGAACTCAAAAGGTCGGTGATAGCAGCATACAACTCATCTTGAAGGACTGCGTTGTGTTGGAGAATTGGACTGCCGTTGCAACTGGGTCGGCGGGCAAGAGTTTCAACAAGTACGATCCGGTCAATAAATATTGGCAGCAGTTTTGGGTGGAAGACGATGGGACCACGACGCTATTTACTGGGCACTTAGAGAACGGCGAGATGCGTTACAACACGGAAGGACCCGGGCCGAACGGCGAGAAAATTATGCAGCATCTCACTTTTTCCAAGCTGGGACCCGACAAGGTTCGTCAATTCAAAGAAATCTCAAGTGATGGCGGCAAAACTTGGAACGTTGGATACGACTTTACTTACATTCGAAAAAAGTGACCGATAAAAATTCCGAATTGCTGTTGAAAGAGATCCTAGACTCGCGGTGACCATTGCGCTGCAAACGCGCGCTGGATGCGGCACAATAAATATGCAGTGGCCGCGCCGGCCGGGATAGGGAGCCACCACCCGGCTTGGAATACGGTCATCGGGCCATATGTGATGGCTCGAAGCACTCGCATCCCACCTTGGCCATCGGTGCCTATGCGCTTGCCCCAGACTCCGAGAATCGCAATTACGACGGGCGCCAAAATCGCTCCGGCAACCGCCCAGTGACTCGGCGTGATGCACTTTAGGGCCCCCATGATGCGCCGAAGAAGGAACGCTCCTGCAATTGCGGCGATCGCCCCAAAGACCAATCCATAAAAATAAAAAAAGATCAGCCCAAATGCGGAGTGCGATGAAAATGCGTTATCCGCAGTGGCTCCGAACAAATCTCGGGCCCAAACGGCAAGGCTCATGAAGAAGCATCCACAGATCCAGGCGGTGAGGTAATACGCCAAGCTGCCGCTACGCGTCATATGCGACGCTGAATGTCGGGGAAATCGAGCCAGACTTTCACGCCACAGAAATGCGAGCCTTCCGTGCAAATCGGTGTGGAGATTCCGGCGCGAAGATGGCAGGGCGGCCCAATGTAGCGCGCGAGTTCCGGCAAAACGGCGCGGATTTGCTCTACTTCTTCAATCGACGCTTGATAGATTTCTTCCTGCGCATTGAAACAAGTACGCATGGTCCATTTATGTAATAAATGTAACAGCGACCCGGTCTCTACCAACCGGATCGCCTTCGCGTTGGGCAAGAGGTACAGCGCGAACTCCAGCGGCACGCCGCGATCAACCAATTCGTTCTTCGCAGCCCACGCTTCTTCCATGGCGCGCTCGTAAATTTCCATGGCACGCGGATTATCGCGAATCAACGTGGGCGCAATGTAATCGGGTGAGCGAGTGTCGGCTAGAGTTAGCAGAGGGCGCGAACCGGGAACCATGCGGTGCCGCTGGTCCTGGCTGTCGGCTGTGTGACTGATCTTTTTAGCGAACGTGAAATTCGCATGCTGCAAGGCGCGCATCATGGGTGCGTGCACACCGATGTCGAGTGTCTCGCGGCGGTAGGGATTTCGCGCTGGATTCAGCATGCGGTCAAGCGCTTCGGTGTCCGAGCATTCGGCGACTGTGAGGCCCATCACGGCACGGTAGGCATCACCCATCACGGGAACCGCATGCGGCGGATAATCGGCGAGGCGTGAAGTGAGGCCTGCCAGCTTGGCATCAAACTCGCGCGCGAATTCTTCGCCACCACGTTTTGGTGCGTGCCACTCCGGCGGCCCGTCCATGGGCGCGTTGTCGAAGCGATCGAAGAATTGCGGATCCACTTCTCGAACGCGCGCGACCATTTCTCCGATCACTTGGCGCGCTTCAAACGGCGTATCGCTCGCTGCGTGCATGCGCCACAGCCGGTGCAGGACGATGCCGGAAAGGGTGTGCACCATGGTGGTGAACGCAGCCACCGGCAAAACGTAGCGTGCCACTTCAATCGCGCGCTTTTCCGCCTGGCGTTCCACCTTTTGGACGCGTTTCGGATGCGACATGGGGCTGACGTGCCAGATGTCCGCAAGAATTCCGCGAGCAGTCGGCTGCAGCACCCGCGTGAGTTCGCGATAAGAATCCCACGCTCGCCCAATAGCTCTTTCGTAGATGGCGCGCTCGGCTGCACCGAAATTGGCGCTCTCTTGAGGCACGTACGCTTGAGGACGATCGAGCCGCACGTAGCGCTGGCTTTGTTGCTCTGAGTTATAAAAGGGGTGGGCGTGAAGAAAGCACCAGACGAATTGCCGGCTGATGTTTTCCAAGCCGAACTCGAAATGAGCGTGTTGGAATACGGTGTGGTGTCCGCCGTAGTAAGTCGCGGAGCCAATCGTAACGCGCTGCTTGTCCGTAATTTCTTCCGGACCGATCAGCCGGGACGAATAACAAGTCCTGGCGGCGGCAATCGCGGAATCGAATGGATGAGCGAAGTAATTCCGCAAAGTTACGCGCGGCGCACCGGTTTCTACCTGTGATCCAATCGGCGGCTCAGATGATGGGAATAATTGTGTGGCCATTTCCTGCGAGCATTGTACACCGCGGGTCGCGATTTCACTTCGACGGATAAAAAAAGCCCCCGGATTTTTTGGCCCGAGGGCTTTCGATTCCGAACTGGAGAGCGAGAAAAAGTCGCCGCTACTTCTTTGCAGAAGCTGTGGCAGCCGCTTTATCGGCGTATTTCTTCTGGAAACGTTCCACACGACCTGCCGTATCGATCAACTTCTGCTTGCCGGTGAAGAATGGGTGGCAGTTCGAGCAAATTTCGACGCGTATCATGTTGCCTTTAATCGTCGAGCGCGTGTCAAACGTGTTGCCGCAGGCGCAGTGCACCTTCACGGCGTGATAATCGGGATGAATTCCTTCTTTCATGGGACGCTCCTATTTGCCGGCCGGTCTGCGCAACCTCTTCATGGTGAAGCACACGGTTGCGTCGCTAGGTCAGCGGGAAACTTCAATTATATTGCATCTGTGGCGGATTGCAACGATGGGTTAGATGCTGAACTTGCTGATGCGGTCGCGGCAGAAAGTCATGAAACTAGGTTAGGAGACAAAGTTTAGGAGACAAAGGAGCATCCCGCGCGCACGCGTCCGCTATCGAGGCGTTGAGTATAAGCCTGACGCAGGATGACCCGGACGGGAGGCAATATAGGAACGTGAAGAATTGCGCTGAACTGCTTCGGTAAGTCCGCACCTTTTTCGAGGAGTAGTGCGACGCCGCCATAGCTCAGGTCGATCAAGGTCGCCGTTCCTTTGTCAGCCTCGCTCAGCATCGCGTAAGCTTTCGTCCCTGCTAGCGACACACGCTCCCATTTGCGCTTTTCGTCCCGCGATGACGGCGCCGAAATGGGGATGGTCTTCGCCATTTGAGGGACAGACTGCGCGGGCTCTGGGGGGCGAGTCTCAACAGTTCGGTCCTCACGCTTTAGCTGAGTGGGATCCTCGGGCGACGCCGAATCCGCCGATGGAGCAAAATCCCCGCGCGACGGAAAGGTTTGTTCGGGCTGTACCTTCGGCGTAGTTTCCTTCGCCGTACTCTCCTGTGATTTAAACAAACGCTCAGGCTTCGATGAAGGTTGTCCGGATTCTTCGCGGCCGGTTGGACGGGAGTCCAGTGGAGTCATGCGCGATGCGATGCGTCCCGCATTCTTGAGCTGGTAGAGGCGCTCATCCGCCGTGCCCATCAATTCACTTTTCTGTTCACCGTCCATGGGTTGCACGGCGATACCAAAGTCGAGAGTGACGCCAGGGTCCAATTTCAGCGAATGAATGTCGCCTTCATACTGCGCGCGAACGCGTCGGCACAGCGTATTGGCCTGTTCTGAATCTGTCTGCGGCAAAAGCAGCGCAAATTCGTCTCCCCCGATGCGAAACGCGAAGTCCGATGCGCGCAATGTTTTTCGCAGTGTAGCCGCGGCAAGCTGCAATATCTGATCGCCCTGCAGATGGCCGTGGCGGTCGTTCACTTCTTTGAGCTTGTGTACGTCGAGAATCACCACGGCAAGCTGGTGTCCGTAACGTTTTGCGCGGTTCAATTCTTTGTCGCAATATTCATCGAAGAGACGGCGATTGTAGAGACCGGTAAGCGGGTCGGTGGCCGCATTGATCTGCAACTTCTTGAATTCGTCATACTCCATCAAAATGGGGACGCGCAGAAAATTCGTGGAAGCCAGCACATCGACCATGGCTGTTTTCAGCGAAATCTTTTTGCCGATGCTTTCGGCTAGTTCGCGACGCCGCAACAAAATTCGTTCCCAATATTCACTGGCTTGTGCGTCCGCAAGATCTATGCGCGCGATGGTGCGAAAAAATTGACGCAAGAATTGACCGCGAGCAGGGTCGTCGAGTCCTTCCAGTGTTTCAGCAAGGACCTCGAGATAAGAGTCTTCCGCAGAAGGTTGTGGAGACAAGGATTCGGGCTGGGGCATCAGTGGGTTCCGGAAAAAGTTCTAGCTTCCCTAACCAAGGGGCCACTGCGGGGGCAGAGGACTTACAGCAAGGGACAGTCCAATCTCTGACAAGAATTCTGAATCATATAAAACTTGTAAGTTGCTGCCAGAACGAAAATTACACGGTTTCTCTAGTTCGTCAATGGCGAACTGAGGGCGTAACTCGCGGAAGGGTGTAAATGGATTCCACTTAGTGGCAAGACACCAGTCGTACAGGTCGGACACCTGTGGAAAAAGCTCGCGTTGTGGAAAATCACTGCGGAAAATGTTTAGCCAATCGGCTTTAGAAACTCAACGCCAACCAGGTAAACATCTCCGGCCTGCTGCTGCCTTTTCACGCGGGCTTGAATCGGCGGCATACCTGCCGGCACCAAACCCGAGGAAGTGATCGACGGTGCCGGGATGGTCAAGGTGATAATTCCGTTCACGGGCAAGGAGCGAGGACAAGTCAAAAAAGCCCCTAAACCGCTGACATCCAAGGTCTTGGCGAGCTCCAAAAACTGCTCGTCATGCGCGTCTCTTCCTCGAATAAACATTGGGACCTGTAGATGAATTCTTTGGAAGCGCCTACGCTCGTCATAGAGCGGAGCCATGCTTACTTTCTGGTGGAGAAGGTTTTCCGAGACGCCCATTAGTACCCCAGTTTTAGTACTCTCACTAGTACGCAATTTGAATGCAAGTCCCTGCAGTCAGTGTACCTAAATCTAAACCTAACATTATCAGAGTGTTACAGAAAGATGAATTGTTCTAATTCGTTGACTTCTAGTCAATTGGGCAAAAATACTCCAGAACATTTCCAACTAAGTGCAAAATTGAGAGCAAACCAGAACGCATTTACCATTGACTCCATTCGGAGGCTTTGCGAGCATGAAACTCCTTGAGCGCGGTTCCCTTCGCCAGTAGCGAAAGCGAAGAGAATGGTGTCTTTGCCACTGTAGCAGCCTCCCCACGGAGGGGAATTGACCAATAGCCTCATAGCCGATCCGCAAGCGACAGGTCAGCAGGTTTTTCACCTGGTTGCTAGTTTATTAGACGCTTTTGACCGTCCGTTGGTGGTCGCGGACCGGGCCGGCCGGATTTTATTTACTAACTTGCATGCCCAAGACCGTTTGAGCTCGGACGGAGCAGCCTCCAAGACAGAATTAAACCTATTTAGAGACATTCTCCATGCCGATCGCAAGGGCATCGTCGATCAGTTGGAAGGTGGCGAGCAAGAAGTGAATCTGCAAGTTGATTCGCCGACTGGAAAAAGCCGCGCTCGAGTGCGCTGGCTTCCGGAGCCGGATTGGCTGGTCGTTTACGTAGAACCAACTGCGCCGCAAACTCTTGCTAACGAAGCGGAGATGCGCCAGACGGTGCAAGAGTTGATGCAAGAGCGGGAGATTACCTATCGGAATCTTCTCGCCGCTTATCTACGCCTTCAAGAAGTAAACCGGCAGAAGACGGTTTTCCTGGCTTCGGCAGCTCACGAATTGAAAACACCTTTGGCGGTTATGAAGGGCTATTACGATCTATTGCTTTCCGGCTCTCTGGGCAAACTCACCGACCGTCAGCGCGACATGCTGACGGAGTCGAAAGAAAGTTGCGACCGCCTGGTGCGGCTGGTTTCCATGTTCCTCAATTATTCCGCGCTGGAAAGCGGAAAATTGGTATTGCAGTTACGCGAAAATGATTTGCGCGATTGCATCAATGACCTTACGTGCCGTTGGCAGGATGCATTTCAGCGCGCCAAAGTGCATCTGGAGATAAAAATCCATCCGGACCTGCCTTCTTTCAAGTTCGATTACCAAAAAGTGCAGCAGTGCGTTGCCAACCTGCTGGACAACGCTTTGAAGCATACGCCGCCGGAAGGCTCCGTTGTCTTGGTAGCCGAACCGCATTTCTGGGAGCGCCGCGTTTCAGAGGCCTCGCCTTCCACGGATCGCCGGCGCGACGCGGGCATGCGGGCCAACAGTGTTTTGATTTCAGTTGCGGATACCGGAGGAGGCATTGCCGCCGAATTCCACCAGGAGATTTTCGAAGAATTCGTACGTGTGGATCCATCCTCATCTGGAATGGGCCTGGGCCTGGCGATTACAAAACGGTTGATTCAAGCTCACCGCGGAAAAGTTTGGGTTGATAGCGTTCTGGGCAGCGGGAGTTCGTTTTCATTTTTGCTGCCGATTAACACCGAGTAATAATCAAAAGACTCGTTGGAACGGACTAGATTCGTTCCCAGGGACATACGATGGCCGAAAAAGAAAAAATTCTCGTAGTGGATGATGAACCGAGTATTCGGAAATATCTTCAGACACTTCTAGAAGTCGACGGCTACGAGGTGGAAACCGTGCCGGGCGGCAAAGAAGCGCTGGAGAAGGTCGGCGCGGGTTTGCGTCCGCACTTTATCATCCTGGATGTGTTGATGCCCGAGATTGACGGGCTCGAAACCTTGCGACAATTGATGCAAATCGACCGCACGCTCAATGTGATCATGCTTTCCTGCTCCAATGAAGTAACCACGGTGGTCGAAGCGATCCGTTTGGGCGCTCTCGATTACCTAACCAAGCCGTTCGAAAAGCCGGAACTCGACGCTGCGTTCTTGAAGTGCCGCCAGAAGCAGCAACTGCGCTCCGAGAACAAGGCGTTGCGTGAATATTGCGAGGCGCTAACCGAGGATCTCTCTTTCTTAGCGGCCAGCCCGCAGATGCTTAAGATTCGCCAGCAAATTCTGCAGATTGCTCCGGTGGACGTTCCGGTCTTCATCAGCGGAGAAAGCGGAGTTGGCAAGGAAGTGGTAGCGCGCATGATTCATCTGCGCTCCACCCGGCGTGTTCAGGCGTTTGTGAAAGTGAACTGCGCCGCGCTCCCAGGGGAATTGCTTGAATCCGAGCTTTTTGGATACGAACAAGGCGCCTTTACCGGCGCAGTCCGCTCCAAGCCCGGAAAATTTGAGCTGGCCAACAAAGGAACCATCTTCCTTGATGAAATTGCGGAGATGAGCCCGCATCTACAGGCAAAGCTGCTGCACGTTTTGCAAGACGGCCAATATTCGCGGCTCGGCGCGCGCGCGGTGGTTAATGTGGACGTGCGAGTTCTCGCGGCAACCAACATGGACGTGAAAGAAGCCATGCGCTCCGGCCGCTTCAGGGAAGATCTCTATTACCGTTTAAACGTTCTTTCCATTCATATTCCGCCGCTGCGCGAACGCACGGCGGAGATACCCCTGCTGTTCCGCCATTTCCTGGTGAAGTACAGCGAGAAATATCAGAAGGCCGCTCCCGATCCTTCCAAGCACTTGATCGAAGCAGCGCTGCGATATTCATGGCCGGGCAACTTGCGTGAGCTGGAAAATTTCGTCAAGCGGTATGTGATTCTGGAAGATGACGAAGGCAGTTTCCGTGAGTTGCTGGAGATGACTGGCCAACAGCAGCGTCTGATTCCGCGAGACGCGATCCCCGCGCCAAAAGAACAGGGTCTAAAGGCGCTGGTGCGCGGCTTGAAAGACGAAGCTGAAATGGAAGCTATTGCCGACGCGCTGGAAAAAACGAACTGGTGCCGCAAGGATGCGGCGAAAATGCTCGGCATCAGCTACAAAGCGTTGCTTTACAAAATGCGCCAATTCAATTTGGATTCGGGACGCGGCGCGCGTTCCGCGGCTGCTAAAGCGGCGCGTGAAGCCGCAGCGAAAGAGGCCGAAGCCAAGGAAAGCGCTCCAGTAATTCGCGGCTCTTAACAGCGGAGAATTTTCGGTCAAGAATTTTCCGTGGGGTTCGCAAATATCTCTTTGTCAGCGCCTGCGGGTGCCGCTGCTAACAATTCCTTCCTCAGACTCAAGACCGGTAGTACTCCTCGGTCCCAAAACGCATTAGTCCTATTACGGCAAAGAGTTGCATATGTAGGGCACATTCAAAGAAATACCGCTTCCAAGCCCCGGCTTGTTTGGTCTAGTATTCCGCTCCGGTACAACTTTTCGCTAATTCCGAATATGGAAATCGGCCGAGATCTCACCCCCCAGCTGGGATCTTGGAAACGGTTAGGCGCTGTTTACAAAGGATTTGTTTTGGTCGCCACTTTTTGGCTAGGTTGCGCCAGAGCAAATCCCGCGGTTCCCGGTAGTGCGTGTTCAAAGCTAAACACTTAGTGCACTTTGGAATAGGGATTGCTACTCTCACGACGGGGGTTGATGTGAACTTCAAAATACTCTTAGCGGAGCAGCGGGGATGACAGAACGCCGCATGGCACGACGGTACGACCTTTCGCTACCGGTAAGCGTTCGCCTGCCCATCAATCGGGAGCCCGGGGAGCATGACGGCCAAACCCGGGACATCTCAACTCGTGGCGTTTACTTCATCATGGAAAAAGATCTGGCTCCCGGCACGGAAGTTGATTTCACGCTCACGTTGCCGGCGGAAATTACTCGTGGAACCGAAGTATTCGTTCGGGCTCACGGACGAGTCGTTCGTGTCGACAAGCAGAAAGACGATCATCGTGAATCGATCGGAGTCGCTGCTGTGATCGAGCGATACGATATTATTCGCGGCGAAGCGTCTCCGAATTAAATCCTAAAATTTTCCGTGCTTTCGGGTGGAGAGGTCTGCAGCAGGCCTCTCCAGCCCTTTCCCTGCCGCCCTTTCCTCCAGCGTTTGCCTCTGTCCATTTTGGTGGAATCCTTTTTTTCGTTCGGAATGGCACTTGAAGTGACCTTGCTTTTAAGCTTCATCTTGCAATACCGGCGGCCTCGGGGTTAGGCTCAGCAAAGCTTCACGTAGGCTGGTGTGCGAAATCAGCGAACGGAGAGCTCTATGAAAGTAGCGGACCTGATTGCTTCTCGTCGCGAAGTTTATTTCATTTCCGAGGAAACCACGGTTTACGACGCGGCGCGTTATCTGCGCGAGCGCCAAGTTCGTGCGGTAGGAGTCTGCGATAAACAGGGCGTTCTTCTCGGCGTGATTTCGCAAAGCGATGTTTCCGACAAAGTCGCCGCCGAAAACAAATGCCCGGCGTGGATGCGCGTTTCCGAGATTATGACGCGTCAACTCGTCAGCGCCACTCCCGACACTTCCCTGGAAGACTGCCTGCGGCTGATGGAGCAGCACGGCATCTATCATTTGGTTGTGCTTGACAACGAAAAAGGCTATCGCGGAATGATTTCGGTAACCGACCTCCTCCAATTATTTGCTTCAGATCAAAAAGCCCGAGCCGACATGCTGGAAGCTCTGATTTTTCCTCAGCGCTGAGTAGGCTGCTCGCAAGCGAACCTCACCTCTCCTCACGAGCCCGGGAGTGTCACAGTTCTGTAATATTTTTCTTGGAATCGTCCGCAATGATCCCAAGCGTACCCTTCTTACTGTCTCGGAAAAGCTCGGCGGAAGTTTCTTGGGAACGTTTTGGGAAATAGCCTTCCCGAAAGTGCCCAGGGTTTTCTAACTTTTGCGCTGGTCGAGTACTATGACGCACTCTGCTCGCCTTCCAATGTTCCCTTCAATTTCGCCAGCAACATATTGAAAACAAGTTGATTGAATTCTTCTCGGCGCGCTATCATAGAACCGGTCGGAACCCCCTCACCGGCGTCGTTTGGCGTTTCATGTGCAAAGCAGTTCTAGGGCAGATACCCACTTAGTCTCAATCCTGTAGTCCTAGGCGTTCATGGCATCTACTGCGGAAGCGAAAGCCTTACTCCAAAACAATACTGTCGAACTCCCGCCGGAACACGTTTATTTCGGGCCGTCGGAGACTATGCAGGCGGTGAGACAGAAAGTGTATCGGGCGGCGGGTTTGAACGTTCCGATTCTCGTCCTAGGCGAGAGCGGCACGGGTAAAGAAGTTCTGGCGCGATTTATTCACGATCGCTCTCCCTGGCGCGAAGGGCCATTCGTGAAAGTGAATTGCCCCGCGATCCCTGGAGCTTTGCTTGAAAGTGAACTCTTCGGATTCCAAAAGGGCGCTTTTACCGGTGCGAACGCAGCGAAGCCTGGCCGCATGGAAACGGCACAGGGCGGCACGCTCTTCTTGGACGAAATAGCCGAGCTTGATTCAAGCTTGCAGGCTAAACTATTGCATGTCCTGCAGGACGGCCATTTCACGCGCATCGGCGACCATGAAGAACGGCGCATGGATGCGCGCGTCATCTGTGCCACCAATCGAATACTGGCAAAGGAAATCGAAAGCGGCGGGTTTCGCGCCGATCTTTTCTACCGCATCAATGTAATCACGCTTACGCTTCCGGCTCTGCGGGATCGCCGCGAAGATATCCCGTATTTGGTCGAGTATTTGCGCGAGCAGTTTAATCGACGCTTCAAACGCGAAGCTGGGCCGGTCTCCAAGGAGGTTCTGCAACTCCTGCATCAGCGCGAATGGCCCGGCAACATCCGCGAGCTGGAAAATTGCATGGCGCGCTACGTGATCCTTGGCTCTGAAGAGGCCTTTCATTCTGATCGCCATCAGCAGGAAAAAAAGCCTCTGAGCTTCGCTTTCGAATTGAATGAAGACGGCAACATTCCCCTGAAGCGCATTGCCCAGCAGGTAACGCGGCGCATGGAGCACGATGTAATCCTTAAAGTGCTGCAGGCAAATCACTGGAATCGGCGCAAAGCGGCTGAGGTTTTAAAAATCAGCTATCGCGCTTTGTTGTATAAGGTTCGGCAAGCCGGGCTTCCTGCCAAACGCCCTTTGCGCAAGCCGGGTCCTGAAAGCGCCGAGTTCGGGGAACCGGACGAGTCGGCCTTGCTGGACTAGTCGCACTTGTTAACTAACTTTGAAGCATCGTTGGCCCCCGCCGTAGTCGATTTCCATAATTGATTCTGCGGCTGGATCAGGGTGTTTATCAGCCAGTATCTGGTTTGAAATCATCCGCGCTGTCCGTCTTGCCCCTGCCGTTCAATTCCGCTAGCCTACCCTACGATGGCAAAGGCTGCCCCCAAAACGAGTCTGAAAGTCTGTCTTCTGTCGCCACATCCGATGGTGCTTGAGGAGTTCCGCCGTGTCCTGGCGCCCTCTGGCTGTCAGATCGTGTCGCGACAACTTGATTCCATGCTGGCGCCCGATCTGCGCAATCTCGAGGTTCCGCGCGCGGCCGTGTATGTGGTAGATGCTCACGCAGCCCGTCAAGCGACCGGGGCGCTGCTTGCAAATATCCTGGATCACAACACCACGGCACGGTTGCTGGTAGTGGGCGACAATCTGAAGGAAGCCGAAAGCCATACCCTGCTTCGCCAAGGGGTAAAAGGAATCTTGAATTACGAAGAAGCTCGGGAGCAGCTTCCACGCGCTTTGCCGCTGGTTGCTTCCGGCGGTTTCTGGGTGCCGCGCACGGTCCTTTCGCGTTTCGTCGATTCGATTTTGAATTCCACACAAGGGCGCCGCTTGCGCGGAAATTCGCCCACCGAGCTGAGCCGCCGCGAACAGGAAGTTCTTAGCGCGCTACTGGAAAATCTGGCCAACAAAGAAGTGGGCGATCGTTTGCATATCTCCGAGCGTACCGTGAAATTCCACGTTTCCAATCTTCTTGCAAAGTTCGGAGTCCGCCGCCGCGCAGACTTAATCCTGTTGTGCTACCAACGCCGTGGCGTCGAACCTTAAATCATCGCTCTCCCTTCGTTTTCCTCTCCAACCCTGACTTAGCGCGACCGTAAACGCTGTTATAATTTGCTGGGCATTTCGTCCTGCAGGAACGCTCGCTATTGTATGGCCACATTTTCCATTGAAAATTTCGGATGTCGCGCAACGGAGGCAGATGCCGCCGCGCTTCGTCATGGTTTGCTTGCCGGCGGATTGCTTCTGGCTGACGACCAATCTTCCGCGGACCTCGTAGTGTTGAATACTTGTACGGTGACGGGCGCTGCTGACTCTCAAACGCGCGAAGCTGTGCGTAAGATTCATCGCGCCAATCCTGCTGCGCGCATTATCGTCACCGGCTGTTACGCGCAGCGCGCCCCGGAAGAGCTAGCCGCTCTGGAAGGCGTCACCTGGGTGATAGGGAACTCGCACCAGACCGAGATTCCCGGAGTCGCCGCCGAACTGTTGGGTCGATCGAGCCAGCCGATTTCGCGAGCGTCCCAAGTCGAACAAAAAGACTTTGTACCGGTCTCGCTGCTCGGTGATGACCAAATGTCCCTGGCGCGCGGGCCTGCGAAAATTTTGACGGGAGACATCTTCGCCCAAACTTCCGTGCAGATCGCGCCGACAGAAGTTGCTGAAGGTGATCGCACTCGGCCGGTCCTGAAAATTCAGGATGGATGTAACAATCGCTGCGCCTACTGCGTGATTCCGTTCGTTCGAGGGCGCAGCCGCAGCCTACCAGCGCCTGTTGTGATCGCCGAAGTGCAGAAGCTCGTCGCCGCCGGTTCGCGTGAAATCGTGCTGAGCGGAATCAATCTCGGAGCCTACGGGCGCGATCTTTCTCCACGGGCCGGGCTCTCTGACGTGATCCAGCGCATTTTGCGGGAAACTTCCTTGGAACAGCTTCGTCTCAGTTCCATCGAGCCGCAGGACGTAACGGAAGAACTGATCTCGCTCATTGCTAGATCACCTCGCGTGGCGGCGCATTTTCATGTGCCGCTGCAGTCCGGCTCCGACCGCATTCTTCGTGCCATGCACCGCTGGTACCGGGCAGCGCATTATGCGGAGCGTGTGGAGCGAATCCGTCAAATTTCGCCAGACGCTGCTATCGGTGCAGACGTGATCGCCGGCTTTCCCGGCGAAACGGACGAAGATTTTCAGGCAACTTACGAATTGATCGAGCGCCTGCCGTTTACTTACCTGCACGTGTTTTCTTTTTCGGGTCGGCCCGGCACAGAAGGAGCAAGTCTGCCAGCCTCTGTCCCCGCGGCAATCATCCGAGAACGCGCTCGCACCCTGCGCGCCCTAGCGCGTAAAAAATCGTCGGAATTTCGTTCGGCGCAGGCGGGCCGCGTTTTTCGCGCGCTCACTCTGGTCGGCGGTGAAGGCAGCTGGACGCCGGCTCTGACTGCCAATTATCTAAAAGTTCGAATTCCCGGGCGTTTGCCTGCCAACGAATGGCATGAAACGCCGATATTTTCAGATGAGACGTTGATGGAAGACTGCGTCGCCGCCGGTTAGTTTTTCGAAAATAACTTCCGCAAGCGCGAGATTTCCGCTGTGTGTAATTGTGAGAGAAATGTTTTTCGCGCCAAGCCCTTCGGCAATTCGTTTCGCGACGCCTTTTAGCGCGAGCGACGGTTTGCCGCTGGGTTCTCGTATCACTTCGATATCTCGCCAACGCACACCGCGCCGCCAGCCAGTTCCGAGCGCCTTCATCGCCGCTTCTTTGGCTGCAAAACGGCCCGCATAGCGCTCAAATTTATTTCGGTGGCTCTCGCAGTAGGCCACTTCGGCCGGAGTGTACAAGCGTTCCAAAATGGGTGCACCGTGGCGCGTGATCGCCGCCTCAATTCTGTCTATCTCCGCAATGTCCAGTCCCAACCCGACTATCAATAGGCCTTCTTTCACCGACACATCGCCTGAAAATCGGTGCGATCAGAATCTGCTTGGCATCACAATTATCCTATAATTGCTTTGGTCCCGGTACTTCGCTTCGGAGACCAATCAGCGAATGACTCCGACGGTAGCCAAGAAAAAGCCTTCGACGCGCAAACGCTCTTTCAAAACTCAATCTTGGGTTTTGCGCCATGCGCGTGGATTGCAAATTTTGGAAGCTCCTCAGGTTGCTCAATTTGATTGGCTCGTGCATGGATTCAGCACGCGTCCGGGCGGCGCGAGCGAGTCGAAGGCTAATCGCGACGGCGGCGACCCCCCCTCTGAGAAGATTTTGAATCTCGGCTTCACCGACTGGGACACTCGCGATCGCGTTCTCAAAAATCGGCAAGATTATTTTGCCGCCTTGAACGCGAGCAAAATGCGCGTGATCGCGCTTCGACAGATTCATTCAGACATCGTTCAGGTTGTAAATTCCTCGAACTTTGAACCATCCGGCGACGCCCTCAAGGGCGATGCCCTGATCACAAATCAACCCGGCCTCCTGCTCGTGGTGCAGACGGCCGACTGCGTTCCAATCCTGCTGGCCGATAAAAAGCGGCGCGCGATCGCCGCCATTCATGCCGGTTGGCGCGGCACGCTTCAGCGCATCGCGGAAAAAGCGATCGGTCGCATGCAAATGGAATTTGGTACGAGCCCGCAAGATGTGATCGCCGCGCTCGGTCCAGGCATCGGACAGTGTTGCTTTGAAGTTGGCCCTGAAGTCGTCGCCGAGTTCGCCGCAAAGTTTCCGGAAGCGAGTGAATGGTTCAAAGGGCCCTTCGATTCTTTGGCTCGCGGGGATAACGACCCGAATTGGCTTCCTTGGCTGACCATGCGCCCGCCGGGGCATCAGCTTCCTGAGCCGCGAGCCCATCTCGATCTGATCGCCGCGAATCGCGCGATTCTCATCAACGCGGGAATTTTGCCTGGCAATATTTCTTCCTCGGGATTTTGCACCGCTTGCCGCACGGATCTTTTCTTCAGCTATCGCGGCGAGCGCGTCACCGGACGCATGATGGCTGCTATAGGTATCCGGGCGAACTAACATCGCGATTTTGATGCAGTTCCGCGGAGATTTTAGGACTTGGACGAATTCTGATTAAAGAGGCGCCTGCGAAATTTGCGAGAGGGTCGTTTTGTTCGGCGCGGCGTTAGATTCCAGCAGCGCAAGTTGGCCGCAAGCAGCCATCACATCCTGTCCGCGGGAAAAACGCACGAAGGCGCGCACGCCTCTATCTGTCAGAATTCTTCGAAATTCCTCGACGTGCGCCGGATCCGGCTTTTCAAACGGCAGCTCGCCGGGATTCCATGGAATTAGGTTCACTTTGACCCGCAAATTCGCAAGCAATCGTGCAACGCGCTGGGCATCCTCCGGCGAATCATTAAATCCGCCGAGCAGCACGTACTCGAACGTCAAATGTTCCCACGGCCGTAGCGGGTATCGTTCGCAAGCTTCGATCAGTTTTTCGATGGGATATTTTCGATTGATTGGCATGATCGCATCGCGCTGCTCGTTCGATGACGCGTTCAGCGAAATCGCGAGCTTGGGCCGAATTTTTTCCGTGCCGAGCTTTTCGATGCCGGGAAGGATGCCGCTGGTGGAAAGAGTCGTATGTTTTGGCGAGATTGCCAGACCGTTTGGATCAAGCAAGATTCGTAATGCGGCCATCACCGGCTCGTAATTCAGCAGCGGCTCACCTTGACCCATTAGCACCACGTTTGTCTGCGGCTTCAGAGTTGCGCGGTTTTCTTTCAGCGCCAACGAGACCTGTCCGATAATTTCGCCGGCCGTCAGGTTGCGTATCAGTCCGAGCGTGGCGGTCAAACAAAAATGGCAGTCCACCGCGCAACCTGCCTGCGTGGAAATACAAATGGTCTGGCGATTTTCTTCCGGCATGAACACCGTTTCGACCGTTGCGGGCTTTACCGTTTGATTTGCACTCTCGGGATCCGGTGCGCCTAAAGCTAAAACGTACCGCACAGTGCCATCATCCGAGTGATATGTCCGCAGGATTCTGGGCAATTCGATGGATGCTTCGCGCGCGAGGCGCTCGCGTAGCGCAGCCGGAAGGTTGGTCATCTCGCCAAAATCGAATCGACGTTCGGCGTGCAGCGCATGATAGATTTGGGCGCCGCGATATGCCGGCTCACCCATCTTTTGCAGGAAGTCACGAAGCTCGTCAGGCGATTTTCCCAGCAGATTTACGGCGTTTCTTGCGGATTCGGAAGGCATTCCAGGTCAATGATAGCATGCCCTTCAGCGCGCTTTTTTGCTGCTGTTCATCCACTGGCATTGCTATAATGACGGAATAACGCAGTATTTCACGCTTACTTTCCTCGTGCTGGGAGGCGTTCCGATGGAAACCCTGTCAATCGATCAATGGGTCAAGCAGCTGTGCGCTATCCCTGAATCCGATTTTTCAATTCCGCGGGTTTTTGAATTCACGGCCCAAAAAGGCATTCAGCCTGAGACGCTCTCGCCCTATCTTTTTTACGCAAAGAGCCACTACACGCGAAACCTGATTTACAAATGTAATCTTTTTGAAGTGATGGCGATCTGCTGGGATATCGGACAGGTTAGCCGCATTCACAATCATCGCGACCAAAACTGCTGGATGGTTACTCCCATCGGACGTCTGCGCGTTCAAAATTTTCGTGTGGATCATCGCGACGCCGCTCAAGCCACTTGCCAGCTGGTTCCGTCGGAAGCGTACGACATGGATGCCGAACATCCCGCCGTGGTACAGCCCGAAGAGCCCGTTCATCAGGTGTTGAATCTTCCGGAATTCGGCCAGCGCTCAACCAGCATTCACATTTATTCCTATCCGTATTCATCCTGCGAAGTTTATTCCATCGATAAAGGAGTCTATGCAGACGTTCCGCTTCACTATTCCAGCGAATACGGCAAACTTTCCCCCGACGAAAAATTGATGTAAAAATCTTGCTGTCTTTTTTTTGGCCATCAAGTTGGAACAGCTAGGCTTCCGGCCCATTACATTTTTGTCTCCGCCATGCCAGAATAGACAAAAATATGCCCAACACCGTGCAGGTCGATACGCCGCATAAAGTTCAAAAAGAAGTTTTTCCCAACGGTCTCGTAGTCATCACCGAGCCGATGGATCACGTTCATTCCGTATCTGTAGGAATTTGGCTACGCTCCGGCTCGCGCCGCGAGCCTACCGCGCTGAACGGTATTTCCCACTTCATCGAGCATATGGTTTTCAAGGGCACCGCCCGGCGATCCGCGGAAGATATCGCGCGTGAAGTGGATAGCGTAGGCGGCATGCTCGACGCGTTCACTTCCAAGGAAATGGTCTGCTTCAACACTCGCGTCCTCGACGAGCATCTGGCAAAAGTGTTCGACGTGATTGCAGACATGGTGCTCGAGCCCAAATTTGCCGAAGATGAAATCGAGCGCGAGAAATCGGTCATCCTCGAAGAAATTCGCATGACTCAGGACAATCCCGAAGACTTGGTGCACGAACTCTTCACCCAGAATTTCTGGTATCCGCATGCACTTGGCAAACCCATCCTCGGCACGCCCGAAACCGTCGGAGCTTTTTCACGCGATACGCTGCGCTCCTGGTTTCAGGAGCGTTATTCGCCGAACAACATGGTTATCACCGCCGCGGGACATTTGAGCCACGCGCAACTACTCGATCTGGTTGCTACGCGCTTTGCCGACCGGCCGGCCGGCAAACCTTTGACGTCTGAGACCAGGCCGGTAGCCGCTCCGCATATCACTGTGCGCACCAAGCATGAACTGGAACAGGTACATCTCTGTCTTGGCGTTTCCGCGCTGCCCATGACCGACCGGCGCCGCTTCGCGGTCTCCGTGCTTAGCAACGTGCTCGGCGGCGGCATGTCCTCCCGTCTTTTTCAGAATATTCGCGAGCGCCAAGGTTTGGCTTACGCGATTTTCAGCGAGATGAATTCTTATCGCGATGCGGGAGTCCTTTCTGTATATGCAGGCACGTCGCTGGAAACAGTTTCACAGCTGGTACGCTCCGTTCTCGAAGAATTTCGCCGCATGAAAGACGAACCGCTGCCTGAAGAAGAGCTGCGCCGCGCAAAGGACCACCTGAAAGGCGCCACGCTTCTGGCGCTGGAAGGCACCGGGCAGCGCATGACCAGCCTGGCCCGTTATCACATCTATTTTGACCGGCACTATACCGCGCAGGAATTGATCGCCATGCTGGAAGAAGTGACTGCCGCGGACGTTCAAAAGCTCGCTCAAGAGTTTTTTCAATCGGAACGCATCGCCGCGTCCGTAGTCGGCAACCTCAACGGCTTTCAGCTCACTCGCGACCAACTTGTCCTTTAACTCATTAACTGCATTCCGCTTGTTGACGTAGGCTCTGCAGTTTGCCATCATCTTCGCGGTTCTTGCGCGCGTCTAGTTGCTGCAGAACCTGACTGAGGGAAGCGATCTCGTTCCGCGTATCCATTTTGGCGTCGGGAAGCACGGGCAACTGCACGTTGCTCGAGACAGGCCATACCACTCTCCTCGTTGATGCAGGCTTGGGCCGCAAAGAGATGTTGCGGCGCTTCGAAGCGCTGGGCCGCCAGCGGCCCGAGCATGTGGACGCCGTCCTGATCACCCACGAACACAGCGATCACTCCAGCGCCATGGCGCAAATGGCGCGCGAGTGGAAATGCCCCGCCTACTTGACCGAGCTAACCCATCGCGAAATTTTGAAATTGTGCGAGGACGGCCCGGTGAGAAAAATCGAGCGCATTGAATACATTCGCTGTGGCGCGCCATTCGAAATTGGCGACATCGAAATAACGCCTTTTACCATTCCGCACGACGCTGCTGATCCGGTAGGCTATTGCTTCCGCTCGAATGGAACCAAGGTTGTGATCGTCACCGACCTCGGGTACATGCCGGAGTTGGTGAAATATTATCTGCGCGAAGCCGATTTGCTGATTCTGGAATCGAATCACGATATTGAGATGCTGAAGGTCGGCCCATACCCCTGGTACATCAAGCAGCGCGTGATGAGCCGCACTGGGCATCTTTCAAACGCAGTAGTCAGCGAGTTCCTGGCGGACACGGAAGTATTTGATGGCCACGCCCGCCACGTCGTCCTCGCGCACTTATCCGAGCAGAACAATAATCCCGACGTCGCGCGCATTTCCGCAGAAGAAGCGCTCGGCCGTCGCGCCCCTGAATTCGCCTTCCACGGCACATTGCATGTTGCCTCGCAACGCGTGCCTCTCGGCCCCTTCGAGCTGTAGTTCTAGCGCGATTCTTCGCGATGCGAAAGATTTTGGAAGAAAAGGTCGTGCATGGTGTGCGTTCGGCCTGACTCCAGATCGGCCTCGCGAACAATACCCAAACGCGCGTCGAAAAGATTATCCGCTGTGAAAGCTACGCCGGGCGCCACTTCAATTTGAACCAAATCCGCACCGCTATGGCCTTCGCCGGCTATTTCACGCAATCCACGGCACTGATGGCATATGCCGGATTTATTGATCAGCGCGCATAGACCATCATAGTCCTCGGTCATTTTTGCGCGAGCTGCTGCCAGCCGATGTCGAAACACAGGTTCGGAAACGCTCAAAATTTTCGCTGCCTCCTCGCTGGTGAACCCGAGCACTTCCTTCAGCATCACCGCTGCTTGTTCCTCGGGGGGGAGGGTGCGAGAAATGCAGGAGAAGCAAAACGCGATGTGCTCGCGAATTTCATAGCGAAATTCGGGGTGATGCATCAATCCGACTATCTGCTCGATTCTTTCGGGATCAGCTATCGCCTCTTCTTCACCGAGACACTGCGCTTCCACCCGCCAACGCTTTCGTTTGCGCAAATGATCGAGACAAACATGGGTTGCGATGCCAAAGACCCAGCTCTTGAATCTCGCCTCACCGCGATATTCCCGGATATTTTCTAGAACGCGCACCAGCACGTCTTGCAATAAATCTTCGGCGTCTTGCCGCAGCGTGACCATGCGATAGATGTATCCGAACAGCGGCTTGCGCCAGGGATCGAGCAGCGAATCGAAGGCGTCTGAATCGCCGTCGCGTGCTCGCTCAACAAGCGCGACTTCTTCGTTCGGCGGAATCTGCGGCAGAGGATAAACCGACATTTGTTGCTCCTTGTGGTGGGCGAAGCCGCGACAGTTTACACCCGCCATCCGTCGCGGCCCGTCCGGTTTGTGGGCTTAGGAATGCATCAGTACTTGGCAAAGCTGCAAGCGGTTGCCTGAAGGATCGCGAAACGTAGCAAGTTTGACCATGCCCGGAATTTCTTCGGTCTTTCCCTCGAACGAAACTCCGCGGGACTCCAGGCGTTTTCGTTCGTGCTCGATATCCGGCACTTGCAACACGATCGTTGCGCCGGGTTCTTTGCCCACGTGCGGATTTACAGCCAAACCGATGGATGCCTCACCTTCGCCTCCTGCAAACTCCGCCCATTGCTCCATCTCAAACGTCTTCTTCAAGCCAAGCGACTCGCCGTAAAACTTCTTGGCTTGCTCGAAATCCTTCACACTGAACCACGAAACTGTAACTTTCATCGTATTCTCCTCGACTTTGAATTTTGTGCTGCTGGAACCTATGACGTTTGGCGTCGGAGATTCCGCCAACTTGATGAAGAGTAGGTACTTAGCCGTTGAGACAGGGAATCCATTCTCGATAATTCGAAATACAGCTTGCAACGGATATAGATCAATGATATATATCATTGTAAGAGTCCGCTATGGGTAAAAGAGCAATCGCTAAACTTTTCCGGAACGGTCGGAGCCAAGCCGTTCGGCTTCCGCAGGAATTTCGCTTCGAGGGTAATGAAGTGCGAGTTCGCAAGACCGATGAAGGCGTATTGCTGGAGCCAATCATTGTCGATACGCGAAAGTGGTTCGCCGAAATGGACCGCCTCAGCTCGGAACCCTTTATGAAAGCTGGCCGCAAGCAGCCGGCCGCACCGCGCCGAAAGATCTTTTCATGAACTTTCTTCTCGACACGAATGCGTGCATCGCCTTAATAAATGGAAAACCTTCTTCTGTGCGACTCCGTTTTCAGAAAGCTATTGATACCGGCGAGGAAGCGCTCGTTCCGGCAGTCGTAGCATTCGAACTGTGGTATGGCGTGGCGAAAAGCAAACAGCAACAAGCGAACGCAGCGAAGGTTGAAGCGTTTTTTGCGGGTCCGGTCGATTTTCTTCCTTTCGATGAGGATGACGCGCGTGTTGCTGGCCGCATCCGTGCGGCGACAGAGGCCACTGGGAAATCCATCGGGGCTTACGACCTTCTAATCGCAGCGCAAGCGCTCCGCCACAAGCTAACGCTGGTGACAGCCAATGTGAGAGAGTTTGGCCGAGTAGAAGGTCTTTTATGGGAAGATTGGGCTGAGACGTGATGCCGAAAGAGAGGCAATTTTGATTGGACGATACACCCGTGCGGAGATGGGCCGCATCTGGAGCGAAGAAAACAGGTTTCAGAAGTGGCTGGACGTCGAACTCGCCGCCAGTGAAACGCTGGCCGATGCGGGTATCGTTCCGCGCGAAGCCGCTGCAAAATTGCGCGAACGCGCGAGAATAAATGTCGCGCGCATCAATGAAATTGAAGCAAAAGTTAAGCACGATGTGATTGCATTCACCATCGCGGTGCAGGAAACAGTCAACGATCCGGAAGCGGCGCGCTGGCTGCACTACGGGCTTACCTCTAATGATGTCGTGGACACTGCGCAAGCGCTTCTGATTCGTGAAGCATCTCGCCTAATCGAGGAAGACCTGGATTCGTTTGGCGAAGTGCTGGAGCGTCGCGCGTGGGAATTCAAAGACACGCCGGAGATCGGGCGCACGCACGGCATTCACGCCGAGCCCATCACCTTTGGCCTGAAAGTTGCCAATTGGTACGCGGAAAATCGCCGAGACCTTGCGCGCTTCCAAGCTGCAGCGCAACAGATGGCCGTAGGGAAAATTTCCGGCGCGGTGGGAACTTGTACTCATCTCGGCCCGGAGGTCGAGCAGAAAATCTGCCAAAAGCTTGGTCTGGCCACAGCCCCTATCACTTCTCAGGTAATCGAGCGCGATCGCCACGCGCAATATCTTTCCACGCTCGCTATCGTGGCGGCTTCGCTCGAACGCGTTGCGCTGGAAATTCGCCACCTGCAGCGCACCGAAGTTCGCGAAGTAGAAGAGCCATTCGGCGGCGAGCAGCGCGGCAGTTCTGTTATGCCCCACAAACGCAATCCGGTTTCAAGCGAACAAATATGCGGCCTTGCGCGCGTGGTGCGAGCCAATTCCACTGCTGCCCTGGAAAATATCGCGCTGTGGCACGAACGAGACATTTCTCACAGCTCAGTTGAGCGCATAATTTTGCCCGACTCCACGATTCTGGTGGACTACATGCTGCATCGCACCACCGAAATTGTGCGCAACATGAGAGTTTTCCCGCAGCGCATGCAGCGGAACCTGGATTCAACGATGGGACTGATTTTCTCGGGCCAGCTTTTACAGGATTTGGTGGAGCACGGCGCGTCGCGCGAAGACGCCTACAAATGGGTGCAAGGCCACGCCATGGCCGCATGGGAATCGGAAACCGCCTTCAAAGATCTCATCGCGGCCGATCCGAATATCCGAAAGTTTCTCGACGAAAAAGCTTTAACGCACACGTTTGATTTGAAACGCCAGCTCCGCGCAGTGGATGAGATTTTCCGCCGCGTTTTCGGCACAAAGTCCTCCGCTGCCAGCTGATCGGCCATTCTCGGCAGCCTGACTATTGCTTGGGTTTTTCTTCAACCGGCGTGGAAGCGCCCAGCCGCACTTCCGACGAAAATTTCTTGTAGTCACTATAGCGGTCGATCTCATTCTGTTTTACTTTAAAGAAAACCACGCGGGCGGCGGCGTGCACCTCGGAATACGACGGCAGCCACACTTCGTTATTCACCATGGTCTGCTCCAAAACTAGATTGGAGCCTTTCGACAGCGACGCCAAAATTCCTCCGCCAATCTTCACGTTATCGTTGAAGCGCGCTTCCAAACGGGCCACGTCGCGAGCTTGCTCGTCCACCCAAAGCACTCCGGAAAGCTTTTGTACGACGCTTTCGATCAGCTTCTTCGGTTTATAATCCGGATTCGGCCCGAAATCGAACACGATCACTTCCTGTCCGCGGAAAAGTTCGCGCCGAGGATTG
>Ga0209624_10000633_pt1 | contig 30786 bp, 27 predicted proteins | sample JacPinW_OM2H0_O1_FD_188565 | JGI IMG/M metagenome (GOLD analysis project Ga0209624, IMG submission 188565) | Forest soil microbial communities from Algoma, Ontario, Canada - Jack Pine, Ontario site 1_JW_OM2H0_O1 (SPAdes) (version 2) | ecosystem: Environmental > Terrestrial > Soil > Boreal...
CCGAGTTCCTGCTGCTCGAGCTGTTTCTGCGCCATCCGCGCCAGGTGCTCACGCGCTCGGCCATCTTCGAGAGCGTGTGGGGCTATGACTTCGGGTCGAGCTCCAATTCCCTCGGGGTCTATATGGGATATCTCCGTCGCAAGACAGAGGTCGGCGATGAGCCGCGGCTGCTGCACACCGTGCGCGGGGTGGGTTACGTGTTGCGCACACCGCTATGAGCTTTCGCCGACGCATCACCATCGCATCGGCCGCCGCTGTGGCGGTCGCAGTGGTGCTCGCCTCGCTGCTCGTATACGTGCTCACCTCCAATCAGCTTCACGGCCAAATCGACTCCCAGCTACGCGACCGCGGCCGTGAGGCGACACGACTGACGCGCTACCTCGATCACCATGGCGGACGCGTCATCGCCCCAGGCCCTGGCGGCAACGCGTTCGGGCTGGCGCTCACACCCTCCAACCCGGCAACCCAAAATCGCTCACATTCCAATTCCACCGGCGCGCATGGCACCGCCCGCCAGGGGAGCGCAAACCCATTCGGCGACCTACCCCCCGCCCCCAACCAGGTACGGGGCTATCAACAAGTGGTGGGCGCCAAGGGAACGATCCTCATCCGCTCAGCCCGCGGCGTGTCGCTCCCCGTCGATGCCCACACACGCCTGCTGGCCGCCAACGGGGGCGTGTCGTTCTTCCGTGACGCATACGTAGGCGGCACGCACCTGCGCATCCTCGCCGAGCCTCTCGGCTCCGGGCGCGCCGTGCAGTTCGCCCAGCCGCTGACTGAAGTCGACAGCCTGCTCTCCCGCCTGCGGTTGATCCTCGTGCTGCTCGACATCGGTGGCATCGCGCTCGCTGCGCTACTCGGACGCTTGGTCTCAGGCGCCGCCGTACAGCCACTCAAGCGTCTCACCCAAACCACCGAGCACGTAGCGCTCACGCAAGACCTCAGCCGACGAATACAGCTCGCCGGCGCAGACGAGCTGGGACGGCTGGCATCCAGCTTCAACGCCATGCTCGATGCGCTCGAGCACTCGATGAGCGCCCTCGACGCCTCCGTGCACGCGCAGCGCCAGCTCGTCGCCGACGCCTCACACGAGCTGCGCACCCCCGTCACCAGCCTGCGCACGAACATCGAGATCCTGCAACAGCAGGGCCAGGAGCTGAGCCCTGAGGACACCAGCCGGCTGCTCAGCGACGTGGTTGAGCAGATCGAGGAGCTCACGCTGTTGATGAACGATCTGATCGAACTCGCCCGTGGCGAGGAGCCACGCGCTGATGCTGAGGATCTGCGGCTCGATCTGCTGGTGAGCGAGGTGCTCGAGCGCACGCGGCGAAACTCGCCCGCCACACCGCTGCCGGTCGAGCTCGAGCGCACGTTCGTAACCGGGGTGCCAGCCAGACTCGAGCGTGCGATCGCAAACCTGCTCGACAACGCCATCAAGTACAGCCCACCTGGCGAGCCCGTGGAGGTACGCCTCCGCGACGGGGCGTTGACCGTCCGCGACCACGGCCCCGGGATCTCCGCCGAGGACCTACCCCACATCTTCGACCGCTTCTACCGCGGCGCCGAGGCACGCGGGCGACCCGGCTCGGGTCTCGGTCTTGCGATCGTGCGCCAGGTGGCTAGCCAGCAGGGCGGCAGCATCACCGCCGAGCCCGCCCCCGGCGGCGGCACCCTCATGCGCCTGCACTTGCCCGGAGCCGAGGTCGTGGCGGAAGTCGACAATGAAGGCCAGTACGCCACGATCACCCCTGGGACCTCCCCCGAGCAGGACCTCCCCGCCTACGACCGCTCGCCCGCCTGAGCACCCGCTTTGCGGAAATCGGCCGGCGACAGTCCATAGCAACGACGAAACGTACGAGCGAAATACGGCGCGTGGGTGTAGCCAACCAGGCGCGCAACGTCCTCCACCGGGATCGAGCGTTGTTCGATCAGCAGCTGAGCGGCCACAGACATACGCCGCGCCTGCAGTTCCTCGCGAAAGCTCTGCTCGCCGAACTGCTCATACGCTCGCTGCACCTGGCGCGGCGAGCTCGCCACCGCACCCGCCACCATCTCAAGCGTAAGCTCGCGCCGGTAGTGGCGCGACACGACCACCCTCGAGAGCAGGTAAAGCCGCCTGCGGCTGGCCACAGTGTCAGGGCGCATGCCCCCCATTCCGACACGCACACGTCCGTGTGACATGCCGCTCGCGCCGTCACGGCACCTCGCCCGCGCGGATCCGATCGAGCAGCCCCTCACACGCGGCCTGCACCAGATCGAACACCTCCTCGAAGCCGCCTGGGCCGCCGTAGTAAGGATCGGGCACATCTAGTTGTTCGCCATCCCGGCCCGCCGGAGCGCCAGCGCTCGCGGGATCGAACTCGCGCAGCAGTCGCACCTTCTCCCGCTCGGCCTCCCCCGGCGCCAGTCTCCTCAGCTCGCTCAGGTTCTCACGATCCATCGCAACCAAAACATCAAAATCATAAAAATCATCCGAGCGAACCTGGCGCGCGGTGCCTTCCAGAACGATGCCGCGATTGCTCGCCGCCTGGCTGGCACGGCGGTCCGGCTGGCTACCTACGTGCCAAGCACCTGTACCCGCGGATTCGACCTGGATGCTGCCGTCCAGCCCTTCGCGCTCTATCAGTGCGCGCATCACGCCCTCGGCGGTTGGCGATCTGCAGATGTTGCCCAAGCACACGAACAGCAGCCGCAGCGGGCGCGCTGCTCGAGCTGGCCGCTCAGGCATGGGCGCCATGGGCTACTCCTCGCCCAGCTCAAGTACCGCCAAGAACGCCTCCTGCGGTACCTCCACCCGACCCACCTGCTTCATCCGTTTCTTGCCCTCCCGCTGTTTCTCCAGGAGCTTTTTCTTGCGTGTGATGTCGCCGCCATAGCAACCCGCGATCACGTCCTTGCGGAACGCCTTCACCGTCTCGCGTGCGATCACGTGCGCGCCGATCGCCGCCTGGATCGGCACGTCGTACTGCTGACGCGGAATCCGCTTGCGCAGCTTCTCCGTCAGCGTGCGCCCCATCTCATACGCCTTCTCGCGGTGCACCACCATCGACAGCGCATCGACCGTGTCGCCCGCCAACAGCACGTCCAGCTTCACCAGATCTGACGGCTTCATGCCGCTGATCTCGTAATCCAGCGACGCGTAGCCTTTCGTGCGCGACTTCAGCTGATCGAAGAAGTCCAACACGATTTCCGCCAGCGGCAGCTCGTATGTCATCTGCACGCGCTCAGGCGAGAGGTAGTGCATGCCCGTGTGCTCACCACGGCGCTCCTGACACAGCCCCATCACCGCGCCCACGAACTCTTTCGGCGCGATCACCGACGCCGTGATGAACGGCTCGCGGATCTCCTCAATCGTGCCCGGGTCGGGCATGTCCGAGGGGTTGTGCACCTCCAGCTCCTCGCCGTTGGTGAGCGTCACTTCGAACTCCACCGACGGCATCGTCGCCAGCAGTTCCAGGTCGTACTCGCGTTCCAGGCGCTCTTTGACGATGTCCATGTGCAAAAGGCCCAGGAAGCCACAGCGGAAGCCAAAGCCAAGCGCGTCCGATGTCTCAGGCTCCCACGACAGCGCCGCATCGTTCAGCACCAGCTTCTCCAGCGCATCGCGCAGGTCCGGGTAGTCGTCCGAGTCGATCGGGAACAGGCCGCAGAAGACCATCGGTTTGACCTCGCGGTAGCCCGGCAGTGCCTCGGTCGCTTCGCCGAGGTGGCCCTTCGCCGCAGAGCCGCCGGCCTTGGCGCGGGTCGTCAGCGTGTCGCCCACGCGCAGCAGCGTCACGTCCTTCAGGCCCGTGATCAGGTAGCCCACCTCACCCGCCGCCAGCTGATCCGTCGGCATCATCTGCGGGCTGAAGAAGCCGATGTCATCGATGTCCGCCTCCGTGCCCGTCGCCATCGCGCGGATCAGCTCGCCCTTGCGGAACACGCCGTCCACCACCCGGATGTAGGCGATCACGCCGCGGTACTGGTCGAACTCCGAATCGAAGATCAGCGCCCGCGGCGGGCCGTCCGGGTCGCCCGCCGGTGGCGGCACGCGCGCGACCAGCTCCTCCAGCACCTCGCCAACGCCTTCGCCCGTCTTGCCGCTGATCTTCAAGATCGACTCCGGCGGCTCGCCGATCAGCTCCGACACTTCGCCCGCCACACGCTCGGGCTCGGCACCCGGCAGGTCGATCTTGTTCAGGCACGGGATCAGCTCGAGGCCCGCATCCACCGCCAGGTAGGTGTTCGCCACCGTCTGCGCCTCCACCCCCTGCGCCGCGTCCACGACGAGCAGCGCGCCCTCACACGCCGCCAGCGAGCGCGAGACCTCGTACGTGAAGTCCACGTGCCCCGGCGTGTCGATCAAATGCAACTGATAGGTCGCGCCGTCGCGCGCCGTGAAGAACACGCGCACCGCCTGCGCCTTGATCGTGATCCCGCGCTCGCGCTCCAGGTCCATCGAGTCCAGCAGCTGCGCGCGCATCTCGCGCGCAGCCACCGTGTGCGTCAGCTCCAGAATGCGATCCGCCAGCGTCGACTTGCCGTGGTCGATGTGCGCGATGATCGAGAAGTTGCGGATGTGTGCTTGGTCCATAAGTCGAGCTACAGCGTAGATGGCGCCGGCCCGAGCGCGAGACCCGCTAGCGTTAAGTCTCCGGCGGATCGCCAACTCGACAAGGATTCCTTCAGCCGCGGCAACGCACCCATCTTCGGATTGGTGGCCTGTCCAGGTGTCGAGAGTGTTAAGCCGCCCAGGCGAAACACACAGTCCTGGGACGTATGTAGTAAGCGGCGATCTTTGTTCGGGCGCAAGCCGGGTGGGTTTAGGCTCACCCGGCCTCTGCTCGACTCATCCGGTGCGAAGTGCTCGTGCGTCGAGGTTCCCTGTGCGTGGCACCACTCAGGTTCGCTTGCGCAATCAGGCGCGGCCGAGTCGCGCGCGGATCATGGTGCTGACTTGGTGGGCCTCCGGGATGCGCATGATCAGCACGGCGCGCACGTATACGAACAGGCCAGCCGCGGCAGCGATGCCCACGCTCACGATCTGCGCCGGTGAGGAGGCGCCGAGCAGCTCGTCGAGCAGCTTCCATACCACCCACGAGACGCCCGCGAGAAGCGCCGATGCCACGAGCGTCCGCACGGTGATCATGACCGTGTGTGCTCCTTCCAGACGGCCGTTGAGTCCGATGCGCAGCCGGTAGAACTGCAGCCCCGTCATGACGATGTTGGCAACGATCGTGCCGATGATCAGCCCCGCTATGCCCAATGGCTTGTAGAGCGCGACGCTCACGATCACGTCCACGACGATGTTCATTGCTGCCAGGCTCGTCGGGATCCACGGCCGCTGCACGGCGAAGAAGGTCCTTGTAAGCAGCAGGTTCAGGCCGCCGAACGGCAGGCTGAAAGCGAACCAGAACAGCGCGATCGCCACTAGATGGGTGGAACGGGCGTTGAAATGTCCGCGCTGGAACACGAGCTGCACGATCGGGTTTGGCAGCACCGCCATGAACGCGGCCGCCGGGATCAGCAACAGGTTGATCTGGCGCATGCCATTGCCGACCGCGCGGCGCATCGCCGCCGGTTCGCGGCCCGAGGCCATGCGGGTGAGCGTCGGGAACAGCACCGTAGCGACCGCCACGCTGAAGATTCCCTGCGGCAGCATGTAGATGCGAAACGCGTTGTTGATCGCGCTGGGCGCTTCTTCTGAGACGAGACTACCCATGGCGGCGTTGATCAGCTGGTCGAGGTTGACGATCCCCAGACCAAGCATCACCGGCAGCATCAACGTGAGCACCTGCCTGACGCGTGGGTCGTGCCAGTCGATGTGAATGCGCAGACGGAAGTCGATGCGGCTGAGCGCGGCGAACGCCATCAGCAGCTGTACGACCGTCGCCGCGAGGATGCCGATCGCGAACGCATAGATCTTGTCTTCACCGTGGAAGTGCGGCGCGAGCACGACAAGCAGCACGATGATCACGACGTTCCACACGGCCGGCGAGAGCGCCGGGATGGTGAAGTGGTCGTAGGACTGCAGCACGCCCACGAGCAGGCCGTTGAGGCCGAGCAGCAGGATCACTGGGAACAGCACCTGCGAAAGGCCAACCGTGAGCTCGTTCAGCGAATGACTGAACGCCGAGCCGATGAACAGCGGCATCACGAGCCCCGCTGCGAGGATGAACACGGCGGTGATCGCTCCGAGGCCGATCAGCATGATCCAGAACAGCGTTGAGGCCAGCCGAACCGCCTCCGTGCGCCGTCCCTTCTGGAGCAGGTCTGTGAAAACCGGCACGAATGCTGCCGACAGCGCCGACTGGGCGAACAGCTGCGCGATGTAATTGGGCACTTGGTAGGCGATCGCGTACGCCGACGCGAAGCCCGAGGTGCCGAAGTAGCTCGCGAACACGACTTCGCGCAGCAGGCCCACAACCCGCGAGATGCCGGTCAGGAACGAGAAGATGGCGGTGTTTCTGGCCACCCGGCCACCGCCGCCGCCATCCCCCGGCGGCGCGGGAACAACCGGCTCCTCGCCGAAGGGTTCTGCACTGGCGGACAAGGCCGCTATAGTACGGCGCTCTGCGGCGCGTCCGGGCCTAGTCTGCGGCGTTTCCCAGCACCAGTCATGGCAAACATCCACTCACAGAAGAAGCGCATCCTTCGTTCCGAGCGCGAGCGGCTGGAGAACCGGCGCTACACCTCGACGATCAAGACGTACTTCCGCAGCCTGGAGTCGCAGGTCGAGAGCGGAGACACCGACGCCGCGGGTAGCACCCACCGCGAGCTGGTGAGCACGATCGACAAGGCCGTCAAGCGCGGGGCGCTGCACAAGAACACCGGTGCGCGCAAGAAGTCCCGCGCCGCAAGAACCCTCGCTACCAGCAAATAGGTCCCGGACGGTCCGAGCGGCCGTCACCTTCTCTGCGGCGGCCCTTCAGGAAGTGATCTTCTCGATCGCCTGTAGCGCGAGCGTGTCCTCGTCCATGCCCGCAAGCGCAGTGCGGCTGGCTCGCAGCGTCGCACCTCCGCGCGAGTTCAACTCCAGGTCGGCGAGCGCGCCGAGCGCAGCACGCAGCCGCTCAGTATCGCTGCGGGCTACGTCCGCAATGAAGCGCTCAGCGGCGCGGGCGGGCATGCGCAGTCCCCGCTTGATCTCCCCTACGGACTCGCCCGCCTGTAGGCGTAGCGAGATCGCTAGCGCGTCACGCAAGCGCTGAGCCATTAGGTAGGTAAGACCCGACAGTCGCTCACCCTGCTGGCGCAAGCGAAGGTAGGAGAGTGTCGCCTCGCGTGCGTCCGCACCCACTAGCGAGTCAGCCAAGCCATATGCCCGCCACTCGGTGGAGTGGGCGGTGCGGCGCTCGATGTCCTCCGCGCTAATCTCCCTCGGCCGGGCGTTTGCGGCACCCTTTGCGCCGTTACGGTCGGCGTCGAGTGGGTCGCCTTCTAGGGCAAGCTTCTCGAGCTCGCGCAACAGCCGCTGCTGGCGCTCCCCCACTTGCGCGACCAGCGCTTTGGCAGCGGCTGTATCGAGCGAGATACCGAGGCGAGCGGCCTGTTCACGAGCCCACTTGGCAAGCTCCCACGGCTTGACGGTCAGCTGTGCGACTACCTGGCCACCGGCGCGCTTGACCGCGTCGTGAAGCGCAGCTGGTGCCTTCGCGCGAGCCTCCTCGCGAGCGAACAACGCCAGCGTGGTATCGGGCGGCATGTGCTTGATCGCATCGACGAGCTGCTTCTCGACATCTGCCTGACGCCAGCGCTCGACGCCTTCCACCATGATCACCCGCCGGCCGATCGCCAAGGTCATCGCCGCAAGTGCATCGGCCACCCCAGCCGGCGTGGCGGCGTCGCCTTCCAGCAGCTCAACGCTGGCGCTGCCCCCCTCTTCGCGTTCCACCAGCATCCGCAGTCCCGCCCGTCGCTCGGCAACCGCGCCGTGATCGTCGCCGTGGATCAGATAGGCGGGCTTGAGCTCGGGCACGCGGACGAGTTTATGGCGTCGTCCGACCGTCTAGCGCACGACCAGATTAACCAGCTTGCCTGGGACGACTATTTCCTTGACGATCTGCTTGCCGTCGATGTGGGCGCGCACGTTGGGAGCGGCCAGGCAGAGTTCCTTGAGTTCCTGGGGGCTGGCGTCGGAGGCTGCCTGCACGCGATCTCGCACCTTGCCGTTGATCTGGCACACGAGCTCGTACACGTCGCTCTCAAGCATCGCCTCCTCGGCCTGCGGCCACGGCTGCTCCCAAACGCGCTCGCCCGTCAGGCGCTCGTACACGTCGGCGCTCACGTGAGGCGCAAACGGGAACAGCAGCGAGGCGGCGCTGCCGAGCGCGAAGCGCATCGTGTCGGGCGCGACGGTCTCGCGCAGCCGCGAGCAGTCGTTCAAAAGCTCCATCACGGCGGCGATGGCCGTGTTGAAGGCGAACCGGCGCAGGTCACCGCTGACCTTGTCGATTGCCCAGTGGGTCTTGCGTGTGAGCGCGAGGTCATCACCCTCGACACCCGTAGGACTCGCAAGCGCTGCGCGGGGCTCGCCTCCGCGCTCGGCGGTCTCTGCGGCTAGCCGCCACAGCCTGGAGAGGAAGCGGTGCACGCCGTCGACGCCCTCATCGGCCCAATCGGCATCTTGGTCGGGCGGACCGACGAACAGGATGTAGCAGCGCGCCGTGTCCGCGCCGACGCGCTCCACGATCGACGCGGGCGAGACGACGTTGCCCTTGGACTTGCTCATCTTCGAGCCGTCCTTGGTGACCATTCCTTGCGTGAACAGCGCCTGGAATGGCTCCTGGAAGTCGAGGTGCCCGAGGTCGGCGAGCGCCTTCGTGAAGAAGCGCGCGTACATCAGGTGCAGGATCGCGTGCTCGACGCCGCCGATGTACTGGTCTACAGGCATCCATTCGCGCAGCACCGCCGGGTCCCACGCCGCCTGATCGTTGCGCGCGTCGCAGTAGCGCAAGAAGTACCACGAGGAGTCAACGAAAGTGTCCATCGTGTCCGTCTCGCGGCGGGCGCTGCCGCCGCACTCGGGGCACTTCGTGTTCACCCAATCCTCGGCTGCCGCAAGCGGCGAGCGGCCCTTCGGCGTGTAGTCCTCGATGTCGGGCAGCTCCACCGGCAACTGGTCGTCTGGCACGGGCACCATGCCGCAGCTCTCGCAATAGACGATCGGGATCGGTGCGCCCCAATAGCGCTGGCGCGAGACGAGCCAGTCGCGTAGGCGGTAGTTGATCGACGCGTGGCCCTTGCCTTCGCGGTCGAGCCATTCGACGATCGCGCCGAGCGCCTCGCGGTTGCCCATGCCGTCGAAGTCGGCCGGTGCATTGATCAGAACGCCATCGCCCGTGTATGGGAGACCGTCCTCCCCAGGAGCGGCCTCGACGGTGTCCAAGGCTTGTAGCGGAGCGATCACGCGCCGGATCGGCAGCTCGAAGGCACGCGCGAACGCATAGTCGCGCTCGTCGTGCGCCGGCACGGCCATGATCGCGCCGGTGCCGTACTCCATCAACACGTAGTCGGCCACGTACATCGGGATCCGCTCGCCGTTGACCGGGTTGGTGACGGTGCGCCCGAGCGGTACGCCCGTCTTTGGCTTCTCCGCGTTGCCGCGCTCCTCGTTGGTCTCGTTGAGCGCGTGGTTGACGTAGTCGTGGACGGCCTGCTCGTACTGTGTGCCGCGCGCGAGACGCATCACGTCGGGGTGCTCGGGCGCCATCACGAAGAAGGTGGCGCCGAACAGCGTGTCGGGGCGGGTCGTGAACACGGGATAGTCCACCGGGTGGGCGGGGTCCAAATCCTCACAGCGGAAGGTCACCTCGGCGCCCTCGCTGCGCCCGATCCAGTTGCGCTGCATCGTCTTGACGTGCTCGGGCCACTCGATCGTGTCGAGGTCGCTAAGCAGCCGCTCGGCGTAGTCGGTGATGCGCAAGAACCACTGCTCGAGTTGCTTGACTTCGACGAGCGCGCCGCAGCGCTCGCAGTGGCCGTCGGCGTCGACCTGCTCGTTGGCCAGCACGGTCTGGTCTTTGGGACACCACTTGACAGCCGCCTCTTTGCGATAGGCGAGGCCGGCACGGAACAGCTCCAAGAAGATCCACTGCGTCCAGCGGTAATAGGGCGGTTCGCACGTGGCGAGCTCGCGGGACCAGTCGATCGAGATGCCCCAGGAACGAAACTGGCGCTGGAAGGAGGCAATCGACTCGGCGGTCGAGTCACGCGGGTGGACGCCCGTGTTGATCGCGTGGTTCTCGGCAGGCAGACCAAACGCGTCATAGCCCATCGGGTGAAGCACGCGTGCACCGAGGCGCCGGTGGAAATGCGCGATCGCGTCACCCACCGAGTAGCACTTCAGGTGGCCGATGTGGGGCTCGCCGCTCGGGTAGGGCAGCATCTCGAGCACGTAGGAGTTGGAAGCGCGGCCGCCACCGTGCGCACCCGCGCCGGGGGGTGCGGGGCTACGAGCGTCACGTGCGTCAGCAGCAGCCTCGTTGGTGACCTCCCACGTGTGCTCATCGGCCCACAGGGCCTGCCAGCGGGGCTCGATCTCGTGCGGGTCGTAGCGGTGCTCTGCCATTGGCAGTCGCAGGTTAGCGGGCGGCCTGGGTGCAAACCCTGCGGCCACCCGCTGTACAGCTACCGCGGCACGGCCAGTGGTCCCTGCCCTTGCGCTTCGAAGCGGCTGAGATTGCGCAGCGCCTGCACGATCTCTGCCGGCGCCTTGTGCGGTGAACCGGCGTCGAACGGCGGCTGCGGGTCATACTCGATGCCCAACTGGATGGCCTGCGCGACGGCATCACCGGCGATGCTCGCAGCCAGCGTGAGTGCCATGTCGATGCCCGCTGACACACCCGCGGCGGTGACTAGCTTGCCGTCGAAGACAACGCGCTCTTCGACCGGCTCAGCGCCCAACTCGCGTAGCTTCGCCATCGCTAGCCAGTGGCCGGTCGCCCGCTTGCCCTGCAGCAGGCCAGCCGCGGCGAGGATCAGCGACCCGGTGCATACCGAGGTCGTCCATGTGGTCGTGCGGTCTACCTCGCGCAGCCAGTCGAGCATGGGGCCACCTGCGCGCTGGACCACCTCGCCAGGGCCGCCGGGGACGACCACGATCTCCGGTTGAGCTTCCTGCTCGAGTGAGCGCTCGGCGAGTATCGTGAGCATGCCGTTGTCTGTGGTGACCGGTCCCGACTCGACGGCGACAAACGTCACGTGCGCCCCCGGAAGTCTGCTCAGCACCTCATATGGTCCAATCGCATCGAGTGCTGTAAAGCGGTCGTAGAGGGGGATGGCAATGTTCATGCGGCTGTCTCCTTGCTGGGTTGGCGGAGGATGGATGGGGAAGCGTGAAAACGGCGGCGGTACTCGGCCGGGCCAACCTCAAGCGTGCGCAGGAAAACGCGGCGCATGGTCTCAGCAGTGCCAAAGCCACAACGCGAGGCGACCGCGGCGACTGGCTCGTCTGTGTCCTCCAGCCGCCGCCGTGCGGCCTCCAGGCGAACACGCTCGACGTGCCTGGCGGGAGTGACTCCCGTCTCCGCGCGAAAGGCACGGGCGAAATGCCGCGGGCTCATGTTGGCCCGAGCAGCCATCGCCTCCACCGAGTGATCAGCCGCAACATCCTCGAGCACCACCCTCTGGATCTCGCGCAGCGGCTCACGGTGAGCCTGCTGTGCGGCAAGCGTGGCGCTGAACTGCGATTGGTTGCCGGGGCGGCGCAGGAACAAAACCAAGTGCCGGGCAATGGTGAGCGCGGCGTCGCGGTCGAGATCGTCCTCGACGAGGGCCAACGCGAGGTCCATGCCGGCGGTGACGCCGGCAGAGCTCCACACGGAACCGTCGCGCACAAAGATCGGCTCGGCATCGACTCGAACCTGCGGGTACAGCTGTTGCAGGCGCTTGGCGAACGCCCAATGGGTGCTGGCGCGGCGGCCGTCGAGCAGACCGGCTCGAGCAAGCAAGAAGGCACCGGTACAAACCGAGGCAGTGCGTCTGGCCGTACCGGCAGCGGCCGCTATCCAGTCAATGAGGGCGGTATCGGCGCATGCCGCGACGTGCCCGGACCCGCCGGCAACGATCAGCGTGTCGATCTCCTCCGGCACGTTGCTCAGGCTGAAGTCGGGTGTGAGGGTCAGGCCGCTCGAGGTGCGCAGCGGCTGACCATCGCGACTGAGCGTGCACAACTCGTATCCAGAGTTCGAAGAAGCGTCGGCCTCGAGTAGGCGCTGGGCGCCGGCAAATACCTCCAGCGGGCCGGTCACATCCAAGCTCTGTACACCCTGATAAGTGACAAAGACGATGCGCCGAGGCTCGGAGAGGCTCATCACCCGATCATCCTCTCCCTTCGCTTGGTCTGCAAGGACATATTTCCAACGATTTCCGCCATCGTGAAGCCCGACCCACGCAACGACCGACATAATCATGATCGGCGCCACCCCGCCGGCCAGGGTGCACGCGGCGCCTGCGCTTAGGATGCGCACGTGGAGGAACTCGAAGACCAGGAGCTGCACCTGGCGGATGACACCCATCCCGACGCATTGAGCGCGGCACCGGGTCGCGTCGCCTCGATTGTGGGAGCTGCCGAACGAGCTGCCGCGGAGCTGCGCGAGCAGGCCGAGCTGCGAGGGCGAGAGCGTATTGCGGAGGCCGACCGCGCCGCCGAGAACCGCGTTCAGGCTGCTGAGGAGGAGGCTGAGGAGCTCATCGCCAACGCCCGTGCTCAGGCGGAAGCGACCACGAGAGAGGCAGATGCTGCCGCAGCGACCGTCCAACGGGAGGCCGAGGGCCAAGCTGAGGCCCTCAGAGACGAGACCGAGTCGGCCGCCGCCGAGCTGCGCGGTGAGGCCGAGCGCCTGCATGCAGATGCAGTGAAGGCGCTCGATGATGCGCACGGGCAGGCGGAGCAAATGCTGAGCGACGCGCGGCGAGAGTCCGAACAGATGTGGGCCACAGCCCACCAGGAGTCAGAGCAGGTGCGCACATCCGCCAAGCAGGACTCAGATCAGATGCGTGCCAGCGCCGAGCAGGTATCCACGCGGCTACTCGAGGACGCGCGCGCGGAGGCGGAGCGAATCACCAAAGAGACCCAGGAGCTAACCGAGAGCCTCCTGAGCGCTAGGCGTGAGGAGCTCGAGCGGGTGCAGAGCGAGGCCGAGGAGCAAGCCCGCACGATCAAAGCGCAGGCACGCGATGAGGCACGTGAAATAACCCGTGAGGCACACGTTGTCGCCCACGACATCCTCAGCGACGGCACCGAGGTCTCGCGCAACTTGCGCGAGCTGTCAGTGTCGCTGCGTAACAACGCCGAGCGGCTCCTCGGCGACGTGCGTCTCACCCACGGCGCCATGACCGCCCGCCTAGATCAGGTCACTTCAACTTCAAGAGCCAACGCGGACGTTGACGACGAGTCGTCCACGGGCGGACGGACGAAGCGCGGTCGGCGCCGCGGCGGGACCGCTCGTCCTGGCGGCGATGACCTAGACGTGCCGGAGTTCATTCCTCGGCAGTAGGTGTGGGCGAGCGGCGCAGCAGAGATTTCACACTGCTGCCCGAAATAACTCACATAACGGACACAGAAGTCAGTCTCCTGGCACAGAATGCCGGCTAGCGTGCCGGTGCCTGGATCACTTGACCCCGAGCAAGAAGGGAGCCGCGGCAGAGGCTGCCATTGCTGCAACCGCTATCCAGCGAGGCCTAACGGTGCTTCGGCCGCTCTGTGACGGACAGCGGTACGTCGCCTGCTTCTTGATCCCGTCAGCGAAGCGTCAGGGCCTCGTGCGCTCTATCTCCGGCTGGAGCCGACCCGGAACAATCAAGCCCAAGGAGTCAAATGGGCGCGGGACTACGACCTCCCGACGATGATCCACACGCTACGGGCACAGTCGCAGCAGCGACGAGCAGCAGTCGGATAGCTACACTCTCCCGACCACTTGGGGCTATAGCTCAGCTGGGAGAGCGCGACGCTGGCAGCGTCGAGGTCGTCGGTTCGAGCCCGACTAGCTCCACCATAACGACCACAGTCGAATCGGCCCAGTCCCTTCGGGGGCTGGGCCTTCGGCCTTCGGGGGGCGACAGGAGCGGGTCGAGCGGCTACTTTCGGCGTTGCTCGCGACTACTCCACGCTAGAACCTTAGACCTGGCTAGAGCGCCAAGTGGTCGCGGTAACGTCGTTCGCGCTCCTTGAACGCCTCCTTGCCGCCCTCCATGATCTTGATGACCGACTGGATGATCTGGTCGTCGTCAATGCTCCCGGTGAGCTCGACCCGCGCCGAGCGTGCGGTAGGGGCGTCGAGTACCACGACTTGCTCGGCATCGCCGCCAACGACGATGTTCGGGTTGTGAGTCGTAACGATGATCTGTCGCTGCTCCTTGAGCTTAGAGAGAATTGACGATAGCGTCCTTCCAACCATGCGATTATCGAGATTGTCCTCGGGCTGGTCGATAATTAGCGGGACGGTATCCGAGAGTGCGATCAAGGGCAACATTGCACTGCTGCGACCCCCGGGCGACAATTCATGTACGGGCTGACCGTCGGACATAATGCTGACTAGGTCATCGATGGGCTGCTCTTGTAGACGAAGTATTTCATCTAGCTGGTCTGACACGCGTTTCACTCCGGCATTCTCATCGGTCGGGAACAGATCGAAGGCATTGACGAGCCGCTCTGCCTCCTCTGGTGATACATCTTCGCTGACGGTCGCAATATCAGCACTCCGGCAATCAATAATCGCTCGTGCTAGGTCGATCGGGACAACCCGCGCCAGTCGCCGCGGAAGCGCCTTAGATCGGTACTGTCCTCCGCGCTCAAGGTTCAGAAACTCGTCTAGATAGGTGATAAACGCCCCACGGTCGCCGCCTGTCGTGACCTCGATTGTGATTGTTTGACCGCTCTGTCCTAGATCGCTGAGCCGCTCGCCAAGCTCTTTGGCCGTCGCTTCCCGCGCCTCACTTATATCTGTGCGCACAGTTTCCAAATCATTCAAGAGCCCATCCCTCACGGCCAACGCCTCATCGAGTCGCCCAAAGAGCGCAAGGTAGTTATCCCGAATCTCCGTTGCTCGTGCGTACTGCCGCCGCGCCTGCTCACGCTGCTCTCGGCGTACGGATGTACCCGCATCCGCGTGAGTCTGCTCGCGGAGTGCATCTTCGGCTTTGTCAGCCGCGCTCTGCTGCACGGTGGTCAGCTCTGCGATTATGTTGCGTCGCTGATTGATCTCAACCAGCAGCGCACTAGTGTGGGCTTCCACGTCTTTTGTGAGCGACCCGAGGGCAAGCTTCGGTGCGACATCCGTGGCCCACCACTTCTGCAGATCCTCGGGCTGTTCATCGAGCAAGCCCGCTATGTCCCCCTCCGGTGTTGCCCCTTGAATTCTCTCTATGTCCGTGGCCATCTGGGACAGGTTCTTCTCTGCGGTAGCGAGCACCTCAAGGCGGCTACGAACCCGATCAAGGTCCGCAAAGAGCTCCGCCACCTCGGGCGTATTCAGCCGAGTGTATGCGGCCTCATACTCCGTATAGCGAGACAGCGCTCCGTTATCGATGCCGAACTGGCGCGACAATTCGTTGCGCATATCAATGATGCTTTGGCGGTTAGCTGCAAGAGATGCCTTTAGCTGTTCGTCACGCCCCCGGAGCGGCGGCAATCCTGACACGAGACGGTCTAGCACCATGCGCTGAAGCTCATGTCGTCGTCCAAGAGTCTCAAGCTCACCCCAGCTAAAGATACGAGCCGGGAATAGTGACTGGAGAGCGTCGAGCCCTACATGACAGTCCACCCCGTCGAGCGTTAGGACGCGCGAGGACGCCGGTGCATCCGGATCGTAGGCTGCCGTCAGTAGCTTGCGCTCGCCGTCGCGCTCGTAGATCAGCTCTATCTCGCAGTCCTGCAGGTTCGCATCAAGTGTGGCAAGGGCCAAGCCCGCGTAGCTACTGGTGCCGCCCGCCTGCCTGGCTGTGTCAAGCAGTGGTCGCTGCCCGAGAACGTAGCGCAGCGCCTCTATGACAGTACTCTTACCGGAGCCGCGTGGTCCTATCAGGCAATTCAGGTTCTCGTTGAACGCGATAGTCGCGTCGTCAAACAGAGCCGCGCCCGTGGTGGCACTGCGAAGTCGTAAGCCGATAATGCGAGGTGAGGGCGTCGCGGGAAGATCGTCCGTGAACCGCACGCGGGTATCGTGAAACACGAGCGCCCGTTTTATACAGTCGATGTCTGTCTGCGATACCTTGATGTGTGTGACGGCGTCCTTATTCGAGAACGCCCCGACCGCATGGAAGTCAGACCGTGCGAGACAAGGAAACGTGTGAATCGTACCGTCGGCGGTCTGGAAGTCCCAATAGTGTTGTCGGTCGCTGCTCTTCATGACCTCGACCGCATGCGGATTGAGTGCTACAAGGTGCTCAGCGTACTCATTAGAGATCTCCGTGACCGTCTCTTTGCCTTGGGGGTCCAGCGCAAACATCTTTGCGGATTCGCCTCGTACGCTACGTACGTAGCATCTATGACCCTGAGACTGCTGGTCAAGATGCGCGAGTATGAACATACCTGCCGCATTAGCGACCCGGTCACGTACTGCGCTCAGTGACGGAAATGCGGCTTTCTCTCGGCCGTCACGCTCAGAGCCGCCAGGAAGACTGGTGTCGGCAAAAATTCGGTCAATTACGTCGGCGGTGGTATCTGCCGGGAACACCGCAAGCACATGTATATGCTCGCTGTGTCCTGGAGGAATAGTGCAGCTAATCTCCATACCGGGGAACACTGTGATGTCACTCCGGGCGCTTGCACGTTGCGCCAGCTCGCAGGCATAGCCAGACTTCATGTGGTCAGTGATACATACGACCTCTAGGCCGGCTGCAACGAGCTTGTCGAGATATAGGTCTTGCCCGGTAGCACCTTGAAATTGGCTTCTCTCATTTTGGACGGCGTCGGCATCCTTACCCCAATCATAGCTATCGACTGAATGAACATGGAACGCGGCCCGTACGAATCGCGCAGTTTTCTCGTACTGCTCATCCAGAGAGACAATCAGGTCACTATAAGGCGACGAGCTCATTTCAGGAGGAGCTCCCTCACTCTCGATTGACGCCATGTGACGATCCTCGCTGATTAGCACTCCAACTATAAGTCTGCCAGTCCGCTCTGGTCAAGGAGCGACGCTAGGTAGGAGCAGAATGATAGACGTCTCTACGCCGAGCAGCGCACAAACAGCAGCGAACGACTACGTAGCCTCTACGACAGTTAGGAGTCGCGCGAGCGAGTGATAAACGCCCCTAGACGCCTCGCGCACAGGCGGATATGTTTGACTTGGAATTATTGCACCAGTAGGCGACCAAAGGAGTCATGCCATGCCTACAGGAACTCCACCTCCCTCAAGCAGTACGCCGCCTCCGCAGCCGCTGATCTCGACGGTGCTGAAAATCGCAGCCCCGCCGTGGACTGCCGTCGGCGAAGACATCATTCAGAAAAACCAGACGCCCCCGGGCAAGTAACCGTCGTCGTCCTGACTGCATGGAGTAGGGGCTGTGGCGCGCGCTGCCCCTACTCTGTGTTGAGCTATCTCGTCGGAGTGATGTCGTACAAGCGCCGCTCTACGACAGCAAACTGGGCTCACACGACCCTTCCTACGAGCTGGATGTGCCGGACGGCAGCGCGACTGGCGAAGACGTAGCCGTCTGAGGTTCTGTGGACGAGTCCGGCGCGGTACAGGGCGTTGACGTTGTCGATCACGCCACGGTCTTCCATCTCGCGAGCGAGATCCTCGATCGTCCATAGCGGCTGGTTATCGTCTGGCTCGGTCAGGGCATAGAGGATGTCGCGCTGGACCGCCTCGATGTCGTCGCGCTGGCGAAGGGTAGGCTGCTCATCAGGCATGGGGAGATACACGCTCCTTATGTCTGGCCTCGGTATGGGCTTACCTCCCATGCCGGGGCCGCTTGGTTATGGGCTCCTGACGGTAGGTGTCTGGCGAGCGCTGGGTCAAGGTGTTGGGTTGGTCGGGCGCGTTGATTAGGCCGGAAAAAGGTTGCCCCCGGCACTCAATTGAGTGCCGGGGGCGCTTGTGGCCGCATTGGGCTAGGTGGCTGCGACGGCGTGCTGCCGCGTGCTGGCTGGTTCAAAGCCAGATGCCGGCTGCGCGTATCTGCCGACTGGTGGCATCTCGCCGATACGGAGCATCTGTCCGGCCGCGACCAGCTCGGCGAAGTACTGCACTGACAGCTCCTCTTGGCAGCTCGTCTCCTGACGGAGCATTTTGTGGTCGGGGTCCCAGTCTTCCTCACTGCCGGTTAGCTCGCGAAACGTGCCCCACGCGTCATCGATGGCGACGCCACGTAGGCCAGCGTTCTCCCACTCATAGACCGCTATCAACGCGGGCTCCCCGCGCCCTTCGCGGGTGTAGAGCCAGAGCGAGTGCGTACCTGGCCGAAACCAATCCTCACCGCTTGTTGCAGGCTGTGAACTGTCTGCACTCACAGTACTCACTCCTTTCGGTCGGATGGAACCACCGTCTCTTGCGACAGCAGTTCAGCCGACCGAACAGTCACGTGACTGTCAGTACATAGTAGACGTATATGTTTATACCATACATTTACTTATTTGTAAAGATCAAAGTCGTCGAGATAAATGCCGTACTGATGGCCGAGCTTGAGATCGTTGAATTCAGTTCGTATCCATCCGTCATCTTCAATCGGGAGTGGCTTGCGCTCCACGGTAACGGCGTTTGAGTGTGGGCTGGCTATTACACGTCGCTCCGGTTTCGCCTCGCCCAGCTTGCCTTCCGGTAGTCGCATGGATATGACCCCTCGGTTCAGGGGGTGGATATCTATAGTGAGCGTCACGCAGAGGTGGGGTTCGGTCTGGTGCTCATCAAAGAATTCCTGGCGCATATCAATCGTGATGACGTCGCCGGGGTCCTTGCGGGTACCAAGATGGACGAATTGCAGCATCCAGCTTGCCACCGCGCCGTCTTTGCGGTCGGGAAGCGTGCCGAGATAAGTGTGGCCTGCGCTCAATACCTCGACGGTGTCGTTTACAGGCAGTGGATTGGATGCGTCGGTGTTGTAGCGGATCGGTGCGACCAGTTGATCCGGCAGAAGGACCTCCAGTGTGTTGCTGCGTAGAACTTTCATTCTGCGGTAGTCGTTGTTATCGATTTCGCAGGAAAAATCCGTGAACAAGCTGCGGAAAGCGTGCAGAGGCGTAGCCGTTGAGATACGGCGCGGCTTTGGGTGCGCTTCATTGAGGTGCTTCTCAAACTCTGGGCTGAGCAGGATCTGAACCAGCTTCGAGATCATGCGCTCCTCAGCGCCTTTGACTGACGGTGATTCGTTGTCTCGTTTCTCCGGGAAAAGCTGCGCAAGCTCCGCGAGGAGTGCTTTGCGACGATCGGACAGGCTGCCTTTGGGTTCGAGGAAGATGCCGCGATATATGACCTCATAGGCTCGACTAGATAGATGGTCGGAGGCTAGTTCGAGTGCAGCCTTGAGGCGATCGATCCGCTGCTCCACCGTCGCGATGTCTCTGAGGAACGGCAGAAACAGTAGATCACGCCGGTCGGCGATCGCCCCAGCGGAGAACGGTTCATCGAGCTTGCGGAGCAGCTTGAGTGAGCCTTCGATCCCGCTCGGCGTCGGGCAGGCGATGTCCTGGAAATCGTCGGTCATGACCCGGAAAGTTTCCAGTGCATCATCACGAAGTTTCGGGCTAGGCACCGCATATCTCGGGAATTATGACCGTTCTAGAGACTGGGAGTACGGCGCGATTGAGATGCGCCTGGAACCCCAGAGTTAGGAGCCGAAATGCCTAGAAACCAACTGGTCCCGATCAGCCGTGGTGCTCTTGTCACGACCCGCGCTGAGCGAGCTCTCATCAAGCACGCCATCACCATGCAGCAGCAGGCGATGGCCGTTCGAGCGGAAGATGCGGCTCGCCGCTATGTGGCGGCAGGCCGTCTACAAGACATCGGCGACCTCACCGAGGACGCGCTTGAAGCCGGTGGCGAGATCGCGGCGCGCTTGGAATCCGAGGCGCAGGCGCGGCCATTCTTCGCCCGCGAGCTAGCCGACATCGCCGCGACCGGCGCACGCGGGCTCAAGACAGAGCTGGCGTACTTCATCGAGGAGGGACACTGATGCCCGCCACCGTCGTTCTCGGATTGTCGCTGCTGCACCTGGCCGTCTACGCCGAGGCCGTCGTGATCGTTCTCATGCTCGCACTCCTGGCGAGGGTCGGCAGCGTCGGGGCGGAGTTTCGCAGGGAACGTAACAGGGCCAGACGGGAACGTGACGAAGCCCGCGAGATGCTGGCCACACTTCGACGGATGAGCGAGATTCGCGTGGAGACGGTCACGCGCATGCGGGGATTCCAGTGAGCGGCGATGGATATGGCCAAGACGCTCACTCTCATCATCGCGGCCACGATTGTCCTGGCGGCAGCCGCGCCCGCGATCGTCCGGCTACTAAACGCCGCGACGCCGCTAGCGCTGGTGCTGCTGGTGGCGATCTTGGCGTGGAAGCTCGTCCAGTACTACACCCGCCAGTAAGAGCATGTGTCCTTCCCGTCCGCTGTGCAATCGGCCAGCGGCAAGCGGTTTCATTTCGCTGGGAACTGTGAACTCCGCTATGTGTGTTCGGTTTTTGTTCGGGCACAATGGAAATAAATCAATTGGTGGAGGGACAAATCGTGTAACAAGAAAGGGGGGTATGCCTATGCCGAGAAAAGTGAAAGCGACGGGAGTACGTCGAGCCGTCGAGGACATCGACACCGAGTCCATCGCAATCGCCATGTGGATGCAAAGCAAGAGAATCGCCCGCGAGCGCAGACTGAATGAGGACCGTGCGCGCAGGAAGCGCCAGGAGCGTGATGTATGAATGAGGCAATAATCCCCGCAATGGCAGCCGCCGTCGGAGGAACCGCCCTCGGCGGCACGATCCTCATACACGAAGGCCGCGCTGAGTCCGCCATGCGCGCCAGCAGGGTCAGGCTAAAAATCACGTTTCCGGTGTCCGCCGATGTGCTGTATGCAAAGGCGGCTTTGGGTGCGATTGCTGGCACTGACCCACGTCTTGAGTATGTGTTCGAGCTTGACGCAACCAATGATGGCGTCCGGTACTACCTGCTTGTACCGGCGGTGGCGCGGGCGTCGGTCGTCTCGATGCTCCAAGGTGCCCTGCCTGGGTTGCGGGTAGCCGACGCTCCCGAGCCTACCGGCCGGGCAACACTGGCTGCCAGCGTTTTTGTGCCTACGCCGCTCGTGCTCTCGACGGACAATCCACAGGCCGCAGCCCGCACGCTCGTTTCAGGAGTCGCGGGCCTTGCCTCCGGCGACCGCGCGATCGTTCGCTGGACGATCCGCCCAGGAAGCCCGAGGCCATTCGCACCGAGGGATCGGATGGACCGGGCCACACGCGAGATAGATCGCGCATGGCGACACAAGATCGCCAGCGGCCCCGGTTTCCGGGCCTCCGGGCTGGTAGTAGTGCAGGCCGCCTCGACGAGCCGCGCCCGCGAGCTTCGAGAGCATCTGACCAGCTCGCTTCGCAGCCGTCGCGGACAGGTCGGAGCGCTACGGGTCACGACCGAGCGCGGAAGCCGCAGCCTGGCGTCCTTGCCAAAGACGACGCGTAGCTCCGGGTGGATCACCACCAGCGAAGCGCTGGGTCTGTTTGCGTGGCCGTTGGGTGGGGCAATCCCCGGTGTCGAGGTTGGTGCGTCGCGTCAGCTCGTCGTTCCCCGGCACGTGCCGAACACAGGGCTGCATCTACTGGTTGGCCGTGACAGCGCCGGGAACGAGCGGCCGGTTGCGCTCAGCCGTGATGCGGCACGGCTCCATCTCGCCCTATTCGGGAGCACCGGATCGGGAAAGACAACTGTACTCAGCTGGATCATCCTCGACGCGCTCGCCAGAGGTATCGGCGGTGTCTTCATCGACCCCAAGGACGCCATCGAAACCCTGATCGACCATGTGCCAGCGGAGCAAGCCGACAAATTGTCGGTGCTCGACCTCTCCGCGCCCGGTCCCGTCCCTGGCCTTGACCTGTTTGGCGGTGATCCGGTGATGACCAGCGACGTCATTTTGTCGGTGCTCAAGGGCGTCACTGAAGGCTGGGGACCGAGAATCGAACGCTATTTGAGGCTGAGCCTCCGCTCGCTATCGACTTTGCCTAACCCCGTCTTGTACGACGCGCTGCGCTTGCTTACGGAGCCAGGTCTACGCCGTACTGTCATCGGGCGGACAACAGACCCTGTGATCGCCGCAGAGTGGAGAGCCTTTGATGAGGGCCTTAGCACAAGTGAGCAGGCCGTCCACGTTGCCCCGGCTATCGCTCGTATCACGGAGGTCTTGTCCCGCCCCGCGTTGCGCGCTGTGCTCAGCCAGCCCAACCCCAAGCTGAACATCGAGCGGCACCTAAACGAAGGCCGCTGGCTGCTTGTGGCCCTCAGTCCCGGCACGTTGGGTGAGCCAGCCGCCAATCTGCTCGGCGGCGTGGTGACGTACTTGGTTTGGGCGGCGGTCGAGAAGCGTGCCGCGATCCCGCCTGAGCAGCGCCATCAGGTGATGCTGGTGCTGGACGAGCTACAAAGCTTGACCAACCTCCCGGTCGGCATCGAGACTTTTTTCGAGCGGACTAGAAGCCTCAACTGCGCGGTCGTTGCTAGCAGCCAGGCCGCCTCGCGTCTGAGCGACACCACACGACGGTCGCTATTCGCCAACGTCGGGTCGTTGCTGACGTTTCGTGGCGGGTCCAAAGAGGCTGAACGTCTTGCCCCTGAGCTGCCGCCACTGACCGCTGCGGACATCGCCGGGTTGGCTCGCTATGAGATCGCCGGGCGCGTGAATACCGGGAGCCTGGGGAGCGGGAGCGCGGTCGTGACCGGCCATACCGAGCCGTTGCCGCCAGTGACCGGTATGAGCGCGCATATCCGCGAGTTGAGCGCCGAGCGCTACGGCCGCGACCCCCGCGAGATCGAGCAGGAATTGCGTCGACGTGGCCGTGGCGATAGCGACGAGAACGCTGGCTATGGGCGTACCGGGAGGGCCGCATGACCCGTCATATCGCCCGACGTATCGCGCAACCCCAAATCGAGCGTAACCCTCGGCCGGTGGCCGGTTCCCTCGAATTTTCAACAGGGAAAGACTCCGCTTTTGCTTCGTCCATCTACATCACCGCCAGTCGTCTCGACCGTATCGCTGCCGAACTGACCGAGCAGGATTGGCTGCTGCTGAGCTTTGTAGCCGATAGTCGTCTTGCGACCTCGCGGCAACTCATCCGTCGCTTCTGGACCGATGACCCCAAGGCGAACCCGGCGAGCGCGAGGGCCGGTGCGCGGGCACTCAAGCGCCTGAGTGAGTGGCGGGTTCTCGACCCATTGCCCGGTCGTGCTCGCGGCGGCGTGCGTGGCGGATCGGCCACGCTCATCTACGCGGTCGGTGTCGCCGGGGCGAAGCTGCTCGCGCGGCGTGGCCTTCATCTACGAAGGCTGGGTGCCCCCGGAGAGCGCCACATCAACCACACGCTCGCCTGCACGGGTGCGGTGGTTGATCTCTACGCGGCCGACACTCGCGGCGATCTCGATTTGATCGAGGTGCAGCAGGAGCCTGCCTGTCACCGTGCGTTTCTTGGGGCGTGGGGCGCGCGCCTATGGGTACGGCCGGACTTGTTCGCCAGGGTCGGCGTGGGAGCGCTTGAAGATCGCTGGTTCATCGAGATCGACCTCGCTACTGAGCACACCGGGACGCTGCTTGCCAAGGCCAACCGCTATCTCGCTCATTACCGCTCCGGCAGTGAGCAGCAAGAGGCCGGTATCTATCCGAGGGTGGCGTGGTCGGTGCCGGACGCGCGGCGTGCCGAGCAGCTCGAGAAGGTGCTGCGCCGTCTGCCGGGAGAGGCACAGAAGATGTTTGTCGTCTGCCTACGCGACGAGTTGGTCGCGCTGTTGGCTGATGAGGCGCGATCGTGACCCCGCGCAACGTCGTCCTAGAAGGCGACGCCGTCGAGACTCTGTGCACGCTCGCCACTGCCTCAATTGAGTGCGTGGCGACATCGCCCCCGTACTTTCGGGCACGTCACTACGACGCCGGGGAGCGCGAGCTCGGCCAAGAGCGCCACGTCGATGAGTGGGTCGAGAGCTTGCGGGCCGTGAGTCGGGAGATCGCACGCGTCCTCGCCCCGACCGGCTCCTACTGGCTGAACGTCGGCGATCTCTATTCCCGGCATGAGCGGCTGGGTGCGCCGCCGAAGTCGCTGCTCCTTGCCCCTGAGCGGCTGGTGCGCGCGTTGCTCGATGACGGCTGGATCGTGCGCAACCGCGTCGCCTGGGTCAAGAGCACGCCATTGCCCTCGCCAGTCACCGATCGGCTGACGAACGGCTGGGAGTACGTCTTTCATCTCGTGCGCCAGCGCGACTACTTCTACGATCTCGACGCCATCCGCATCCCACTCGTAACGCGCCGCCCATCACGAACACTGTCCAAGACACCAACGGCGGCGCTGGGCTCACTCGTGAACCATCGCGCGGGTCTTGACCGGCTGGCCCGCGAGGGACGCGCCGGGCATCCGCTGGGCCGCAACCCCACCGATGTCTGGACGCTCCCGCCCGGTCGTCACGTCGGCGGGCACTTCGCCACCTACCCCGAGAGCCTTGTGCGCCGCCCGATCCTGGCGAGCGCTCCCGCCAAGGTCTGTACCGCGTGCGGACGGCCGTGGCGTCGCTCCAAACGACGGGTGACGTTCCTCGCCGGCACTCCGCAGGCCCGCCCACTGGTTCCCCGTGGCTGCGACACAACTACGCGGCCGGGGCTGGTGCTCGACCCGTTCGCCGGTTCGGGGACGACGCTCAAGGTCGCCCGCGAGCTTGGCCGTGACGCTCTCGGTATCGAGCTGCAACCCGGCTTCGCGGCACTCGCCCGCGAACGCGCCGGTCTAGGCGTACCGATGGAGCTGATCGCTTGAGCGTGCGCGGTGCATGGCTGACGGCTCGGTGGAAGGGGACGCATTCCTTCTGCCGGGCCTAGCAGCCATCCACCACAAGGAGGTCACATCAATGGCAGTGAGTAAGGCCGAGGAGGTCTACAACAAGACCGAGAAGCTGATCGGCGAAGGCGTCAGTAAGGCGGACGCGTTCAAGAAACTGGCAGCCGAGTACGGTCAGCCAGTCAATTCGATACGCGGCAGCTACTACGCCTTCACTAGTGGCAAAGGAAACGGCAAAGGTCGCCCACGCAGGCGCGAGACGACTCCAGAGGACGCGCTCGCTGATGCTCGTGCCGCCCTTGAGCGCTCGATCCAGGCCATCGACCGGGAGGTTGAAGCGGCTGATGATCGTGCAAGCGAGGCAGCTGCCGAAGCCAAAGCGCTCAAGGAGAGCGCGGACGCCAGAAAGCAGGCGATCACCGAACGGTTGGAGGCGCTGAAGTAACCCAAGGCGGGCCGATCTGGGCAAATCGCTCGGATCGGCCTGCTCGCCCACAAACATCTTGCCCTAGCAAGAAATTAACGGGAAAATCGGGGTGCCAAATAACAAAAAGGAGGTAAACGGCACCCACAGCAAGTCAAGCAAGTAACAGAAAGGAGGCAACCCATTGTCACAACAATCACACCAATCTAACCCCGAAACCGAGCCAGCGATCACCGCCGCAATCTACGCTCGCGTATCCAGCTTCGGACAGCTCGGCCGGGACGGCGACGAAGATGGCTACTCGCTACCTGCCCAAGTAGAGGCGGGCAAGCGCGAGGCACTGCAACGCGGCGCAACGCTCGCAAAGGTCTACATGGAGCGCGCCGAGTCGGCCAAGAGCGATGATCGGCCGGTGCTCCAACAGATGATGCGCGAGCTACCCGCGCTCGGCGTCAAGTACCTGATCGTCCACAAGGTCGATCGCCTCGCGCGCAACCGACTCGATGACGCCGTGCTCTACCAAAGGCTCGTCGGGATGGGCATAACGCTTGTGTCAGTCAGCGAGAACATTGACGAGACACCAGCCGGGCGGCTCATGCACGGGATGCTCGCCAGCTTCGCCGAGTACTACAGCAACAACCTGGCGACCGAAGTAAAGAAGGGACTGCGCCGCAAGCACGAACAAGGTGGCACCCCACACCGCCCACCGATCGGCTACCGCTCAAAGCGCGAATGGATATCAGGGCAGGACATTCGCACCGTCGAGCTAGACCCCGACCGAGCGCCGCTCGTCACGCTCGCGTTCGACCTCTACGCCACCGGCCGCTGGACAACCCGACGCCTTGCCGCGCACCTAACCGAACTCGGGCTACGCACCCGCGCCACCCGACGAGCACCCGAACGTCCACTCACCGCCAGCCGTATTCAGGAAATGCTCCGCAAGTCCTACTACATCGGCATCGTGACCTGGGACGGACAAAGCTACCCCGGCAAGCACGACAAGCTCACCGACCAAGAGACATTCGACAAGGTCCAAGCGCTACTGGCCGCAGCGAAGGTCGGAGGTGATCGCGCGCAAGTCCATCAGCACTACCTACGCGGCAGCATTTTCTGCGAGAAATGCCACGGGAGACTGCTCTACGGACGCCACAAAGGACGCTCCCGCCACTACGAGTACTTCGCCTGCAACAACCGCACAACCAGAGGACGCGACGTCCAATGCGATAGCACCCACCACGCAGTCGAGCCCACCGAGGACAGCGTCCTAGACGACGTCTACACACAGCTCTACCTACAGCTTGAGATCTCCGAGCAAATACGCCGCGAGCTAACTGACCATCTTGCCGACCGGACTGCCGTCATCCGCCAAGAGGCCGAACGTCACGAACGCGCATTGAAGGCGATAGAGGCAAAGCAAGAAAAGCTCGTGCAGCTCTACTACCGCGACCTCGTCACCGAGGACGTATTCGCGGGCGAGCAAGAAAAGCTCAAGACGGAGCGCCGCGCCGCAAAACGCCTGCAAGCCACCGCCACCGCTCAACTCGAAGACGTCAACGAAGCGCTAGAGATCGCGCTCAGCCGACTCGACAACATCGCACAGGTCTACCGCGACGGCACCCCGCTCGAGCGACGCATCCTCAATCAGGCCATCTTCCAGCGCATCGACATCGGACCAGACGGCCACGCCACCAGCACCGTCCTCACCCCCGTCTACGAGGCCATCTCAGCCTGGCAACCCGGCCTCGGCCAACCCAAAACCACCAGGAACACGGCCACAGGCCAGGAAGGGCCTCCCTCGGCCCAGGTTCAACCTTGTCCCGCCACCAGCCATGTAACCCGACTCAATGCGAACCGCAGCGGGCAGGATGCGGTTGGAGTCGAATGGCGACGGCGTCGGTCGGGCCACGTGCACGATGCGTACTTACCGTGTAGTAGCGGCTCGGTCATGCAGGGGGGCTTCACATCGCTTGAACGTCACCCTTGACCAGGAGCAGTCGGCCCGACTTGCCCGATTGGCGGAGCGCACTCATGTCCAGGAAGGCACCCTCGCCCGCTCTCTGCTCGCGATGGCGATCGAGGACGCCGACCAGACGCGCGCAGCGTCATCGCCCAGCGTTGGGCTCATACGAGCGCAAGCCGGCGAGACCCCACTCGACGAACTTTAGGCGATTGGCCGAAGTCAGGCTAAGCGCAATCGCGGTCGAAGATCTCGCTTTGAGACCGATTATCAGGCCCTCCTAGAGATATGATCAGCCGGAGGCCAGCGCGCTGTTTCGTCCCAAGCGAATGGCAGCCTCGCGACATGGCCGATGAAGCATCCGAGCGTCTTTCTCGGGGGCAGCAGAATGGACACCTAGCCCCTGATTCCCAGGAGCACCGCGCGCGCACGGCTGTTGTCCTGCCGTCTTGTCATTATCCGGGTCGCAATCTACAGATGCATCTCGCGATCAACGACACCGAGCCCGCTCCCTGGTCCAATCCCCTTGCGGGTCTGGTCGTATCAAGTGACGTGTCGTCCTCTGCGGACTGGAGAGCGGTGCTTGATGCGAAAAGCACAGACTCAGCGCTTGTCATCGGCGACGCGCGGGCGGCGCTTGCAGCGGTCCCCGACGAGACATTTCAGACGACCATCACTTCACCGCCTTATTGGTCGTTGCGCGATTACGGCATCGATGGGCAAATTGGTATGGAGGAGTCCCTTGACGACTACATCGCGAACCTAGTCGACATCTTCGATGGAGTTCGCCGTGTCACGAGACGTGACGGCACCCTCTGGCTCAACATTGGCGACTCCTATACATCCGGTGGCCGAACGTGGCGCGCACCGGACCGCAAGAACCCGGTCCGAGCAATGGATCGGCGTCCGGCTACTCCGGATGGGCTGAAGTCGAAGGATCTGATTGGTGTCCCGTGGCGGATCGCGTTCGCGCTTCAGGAAGCTGGCTGGTATCTCCGGGCAGATGTCATCTGGAGTAAGCCAAACTGCCAGCCCGAGAGCGTGAAGGACCGACCAACACGAGCACATGAGTACATGTTCCTATTTAGCAAGAGCGAGCGGTACAAGTACGACAGCGATGCGGTTCGTGGGCCCAATGCACGAAACCTCCGGACGGTCTGGGATGTCAATACACAGCCGTACAAAGAGGCTCATTTCGCTACGTACCCGGTACAGCTCGTTGAGCCGTGCGTCCACCTTGCGACCGACGCAGGCGACTTGGTCCTCGATCCATTTATCGGGTCCGGTACCACCGGGGTAGCAGCGCTCGGGACCGGACGTCGCTTTGTGGGCGTAGAGCTCAATCCCAGCTATGTAGATATCGCGGAGCGTCGAGTCAGTGACTTCATCGGCCTCTAAGCCGATACGAGTACCCTCGCCCGCCCGCCAGCTTTCGTTTCACGCGATGCTGGTGACGGCGCGTACACAGTGGCTGAGTGATGGTCTTCATGAGGCTCTTGGCATCGTCAACCCGAAGCAAGTAAAGAAGGACATAAATCGGCTAGTTCCGAAGGCTGCGCAGAGGGTGCTCGCTAAGGCTGGCATCCGAGATGAGGAGGTCTTTCCTACGCCGACAGTGCTGCGTGCGCAACCGACACTTGTTGGCTACTATCGCCTTCTTCTCGGCCAGCCACAGAAGCAGTTCTACACGAGTGCCACCGGACTTGGACCCTTCAAGAGAGTCGAGGAGACCGGCCTCCTAAACGATGTGCAGTCGGCGAGGCTGGACGAGTTCTGTGTCGCCATGTGCGAGCAGCTTGCTTTACTCGTCACGGAGATGGTACCGCCAATCAGACCACGCGATGTGCACGAGCTGCCGCTACTAACGATCGGGTCACAGTTCCAAGGCGCGAACAATAACCGGATCGGGCGTGAGGCTACACGCGCCGTTTTCTTGGCTGTGAAGAAGGTAGTCGAGGAGCACATCGACAAGGACAACGATCAAAGCATCGTGGTGCGAAATGCGGCCGGCCGACACGTCCATATCACGCTCGCAGCAGATCCCGACATCCGCATCGAGGAGGCATTCGACGACGAGCTTCGACACAAGGTCGCCATCGAGATCAAGGGCGGAACGGATCGAAGCAATGCCCACAACCGAGCCGGAGAGGCGGAGAAGTCCCATCAAAAGGCAAGTGGCGCAGGCTTCCGCGACTACTGGACTGTGATTGCTAAGGAAGGTCTAGACATGGATGTACTCAAGACGGAGTCGCCAACCACGAACTCCTGGTTTGATGTCGGCCATGTCTTGGCTCACGCGGGAGATGACTGGATTGAGTTCCGTAGTCGTATTGCCGAGGTTGTCGGCATCCCCCTCCGCGGCTAATAGGATCGCAGCCGACGCACGGTCGTCTTTCTGGCTATAGGACACAGCCTCACGGGCGGCCCTCACATAGAAGCGCGCTCAGACGGCGCACCAGCCCATCTGGCCAACGTTTGAAGGCGGCACTCATTGGCCGCCCGCAACGCGCTTCAAGTAAAGGCCTAGCTACGGGAGCTATCCCATCGAACAACCACCGTAGAGCATCGCGGATTCGGCCGAGATGGCCCGGGCTACCCCCAGCTCACGCACCAGCGTCCCGCGAGGCTTCGCCCCGGCTCTAATCCGCTTCGTCAAGCGACATTCGGCCGCCAGCGAGCGACGCAAAGCGGTTCGCATTGAGTCAGGTTGGCTCCATCTCTACGAGGACGAACTGCGCTAATCGAACTGGCAAAGGCACAACGGACGGGACGCTGGCACGCTACGCGGAATCCAAGGCGCCGGCGGGGCGCCTTGGTTGCCTGCTGCTGGGCGTGGGCCCTCATCGGCTGTGGATCGACCGCTCCAAGCGCGGTCGCACGATGTGTTCCAGCGCCCACTCCGAAGCACCCGGGTCAGGTGGTCCGCGACGGCTCTCACATAATGGTCCGCGTCGGAGCGCTCTTCTATGTTGAGCTTGTCCGTTCGGGCAGATATCAGCTAACGCGCTATCCGAGCGCTTTCCCCTGGCAAATACCGCGCGCCACGACTCCTACCGTCCTCCAGCCCGAACCCACCTGTCCCGGCACTCAAGCTCCTTCGACTGAGCCCCTGAGATTGACGGCCTTCCGACCTCGAACCCCGGGCGCCACATACATCGTCGCAAAGCTGACCCCGAGCTGGGCAGGTGTCGCTGGTGGCCCACGAGCCTATCGGGTCTACGTCGTCGTACGTTGATAGCGCTTAGCGCCACGGACGCTTGATCCACGTCGTGGAATGCCGCTTGTGCGACGCGGTGAGGTGGACAGTCGCCACGAAGCATGAGCGTGCGGGGAATCAAGCTGAGAGCGGCGGGTTGCGGTGGCCCCGGTGCGGCGGTTTGAAGTGGCTCCACTTCGCGTCGGTTGGTGTGTGTGGTTGATCTTCTCTGATTGGTTGGTGTGGCGGCGTCTCGTGGAGCGGAGCGCG